>Ga0265797_10011105_pt1 | contig 11345 bp, 14 predicted proteins | sample P2T30metagenome_FD_192433 | JGI IMG/M metagenome (GOLD analysis project Ga0265797, IMG submission 192433) | Plant litter microbial communities from East Loma Ridge, Irvine, California - P2 T30 | ecosystem: Environmental > Terrestrial > Plant litter > Unclassified | place: USA: California... | reverse complement strand
ACAGAAGGGATAACCAAGCCAACAAAGAAGAAATCAGACTTCCTCATCCTCGCCTCAGATGGCCTATGGGACCGCATCTCCTCGGACCACGCCGTCGAATGCGTGCACCGCTACCTCGCCGCCCGCGACCGCGGCAACGGCTCGGTGCGAAACGACCCCCTTTTCAAGTCCTCGCCTCCCGCCGCCTACGCCCCTACCGCGCACTCGTCGCTCGACGCCGGCGTAGCCTGCGACCCGGAAAAGGGCCAGGAGGTGGATTGGAAAGCGACGCCCGAGTACTTTGCCATTGAAGATGAGAATGCGGCTGTTTGCCTGGCCAGGAATGCCTTGGGTGGCACGAGGCGCGGCTTGTTCATGGGCTTGATGGCTATGCCGGAGCCGTGGAGTAGGAATGCGTTGGACGATACGACTGTCTTGGTTGTCTTCTTTGATGAGCTTGGGGAAAGTGGTGCGGGCCAGGCAAAGGCGTCAGGCGAGACGAAGACGAAGAGCAAGTCGTGGTGGTGGCCGTTGTGAGGGATGAAATTTGTTGTTGGGGTTGGATGACGTTGCCACATTTGATTCAACAATGTCTTGCATCTTGCCAGTCACAAAAGTAAATATTCACCCTCTCGCAGAAACAAAACATATTTGGTGTGGAAAAAAACCCCCCCCGTTTCGCCATCACCATCTCGCATCATAGATAAAGGAGCTGTTTACTGTACACCATTGTCCAAGATGTATCAAACTACCCACCCTCCTCTCCAGCCTATTGATAACAGAGTAGTGATGATGATGATGATGATGATGCCAACCAACCAATCAACCGCCTCACCCCAGCCTTATGCAAATGCAAATGCCACTAAAATACACGTGTGAGGCGAATGATCAACGCCAGAAACACGTAAAATACCCTCGAATCTCTTTCCTTGACCTCTCTGTGCTCCTCCTCCTCATCTTCTTCCTCCACCACCAAAGCAGATGTTGTACTCTACTCTGAACCACAAAGGCCGTTTACTACGCCGTGGAAAAGAGTGGAGAAAGAAGAAGAAGAGAGGAAAAAAACTAGCTACAGGCCCTTTGGCGCATTTCTTTTTTGACCTTGGAGATATATTGATGCCAGTCTCTAAGCATTTTGGCCTTGGAGACATGTTCGTGCCATTCTTTAAGACTTGCGACATGTATAGGTCCCGCCTTAGTCCAATACTATTGTAAGAAGTCACTTCGTACATTGATGAAGGCGCCTGGACCGCCGTCGTCAGCAAGCTCCGTCACCAGAGCTTCGGTTTGCTGGATTAGACGCTCGAGCGCGGCTGAAGAGGATTTCCCCAAAGAAACTATCATGTGTCAGTGGGTCATGTGACTTTAGTATAACGGCTTGCAGCGCGTTCGAAACACACCTAATATCGCGCTGTTCAACTCCTCCGCCACCGGTGCGCGACCGGCAACTTCCAATAATGGTGCTAACATGCTTTCTCGTGCATCAGGGTAGGCGATGAGTGCAAATGTATCCTCGAGAGCCCTCTTGACTTCTCTTCGTGGATCGTTTGCGAACTCGGTTTTGAGCTCCATGCCATAAGCTATAGTCTCATTGATTGCCCGCGCGCTCTTGGCCTCCTTATCTTCCATGTCATCATCATCATCGTCTAGTTCATCATCTTGGTCCTTGTTGTCCCAGCTCGGTGGTGCGTTGTGGACGCCCAGCTGCTCGTCTAGCTCCATCTCGAAATCATACTCCTCGGTCGCTGTAGAGTTTCGCTTGTTTGTTGCAGAAGGAGCCGATCGTTTTGAGGCCTGGCATTGGGCGTTCAGTTCACCACATCGTCGGATCATCTCGATGAACTTTCGGCAGCGGAGTTTGAAGTAGATGTTCTCGTTGTCCCGGAGCACAGAAGGGTAATACGCACTCGTGTGCTTCAGTGCCTTATCAATGTCGCCATCGAGAATCGCCGTACGTATTTCTGAAATCTGTTAATGAAAGAGAAAAAAAAACACTTGTAGGGGGAACTATATAGATGACATACTTTGCCGATTCAGTGCGTCCAAATCCTCCACTGCTGTCCGGTAGGGAATGTCTGCATCTTGGTCATTTGCAAGCGCTCTCGCTTCCTCAACAATCTCCTCGGAGAAAGCTCGCGCTGTCTCCACGTAGCCATCGTGAGCTAGATACTGCCCCACTAGCTGATGGATCAACGTATCCTCGCTTCCACCTGCATGAGATTCAAACTTGGTTCGAGCAATCTCTGCTTGTATCGCTGTCTTCTCATCATGCACCATTTTGTCGATATCAAAGGCGAAGGGCTCTTGACCAAAGTTTACTCGGACAGTTTCACCTGGCTTCTTCATGCCCACTGTGGGGTAATAAGGCATGTTAGGTTTCAGATCTCGAAAAGCGGTGCCTAATCGTATTAGTACTGGGCGGGCTAACATACGGTGAGCAGGTACCTAGTAAGTGTCCGTTCTTTGTGAAGAAGGCGGTATTTGTTCGGAAGTTGATTCCACAGCCGATGACGTCCAGGGTGCCAAACTTGGGCCCGTACGACCTTCCCGAGGTGGTGTTGCTGAAGACCTGCCCATCGTCGCCGTGGTATGCATACGAGTCCGGCTCCCAGCCTGGTATCCGGCTCAAGGCAACCTTTGGACCGGAAAAGCCGATTCCGATCATTCGCCTACACAATAATATCAGCATGTATTCGAATAGGTGTCAGGTACAACATACCCGTCTTTCCCCTTGGAGATGACTGTAATCTCAAAGTAATAGATGCCGCACTGCCGAGGCATAGGAAAGTCCGCCCGCACCGCTGCTGCCTCGTCGTGTGTCTTCTGCGTGCCCGAGAACTTTGCTAGCCTTCCACTTTCCTCAAGATCCAGCTGGTTAAACCGGTCTGCGTCGTTCCACCTTGTCGGCCACGGCGCCACGGGCTCATCGACGAATACCGGTGCGCGCTCAACGACTTCATGCGTCAGACCTCGGTGCGAAGGTCCCATCTTGTGTAGATTAACACTACTCGAGCTCGTAGACAGCGACCCTGCATTGGACGAATGCGTCGACTTGAATTCGCGATGCGCTGCCAGTTTCGCTTTGTGCGCCTCGTGCAGCTTCTCGGCATGCTTGGAGCCCCGGAGGTACGAGGGCACGAAGAAGGGGGGTATATCTTGGGCAGACCCTCCCAGACCCTGCCAATAGCCAGACTGGCTCGAATACGAAGGCAGCGGTCCACCGCCCCTCCCGAAGCTTGTAGACATGTGGCCGTCGGCGTCGATGGAGCGCGAGAGCCGGTTCGGGTGCACTGTCGCGGGATTGTTGACAAAGTGCGAAAAGGGAGTGGAGCGCGAAGGTGGCTGAAAGGAGCTGTTGCTGCCTGCCGAACCAGCAGCGACTCTGGCCCAGCTTTCTCTACGAGCGTTCATGTGGAGCGATGGTGGCGCTGCGTGTAGCTACCGGCGCGTTTTGGCGGCGATGTTTTGGAGGCGACGGCAGTGGAGCAAGATTGCAAGATTGCAAGATTCGCGAGTGTGAATGGCTTCGGTTGCCGATTGTAGTGAGCGAGGAGGGGCTTGAGGGGATTGAAGACGGCAAGAACGCGTGGGTTGGTATTGATGCGCCGAGTGTATGCGGTACTCTGTGCTGGCAGCTGCCAACCGGTAGAGACGGGAATTCAACGACGGCCTGGTTCCTGTCCAACTACAGTCACAAATACATTCATGGTTCCATCTGCAGAAAGAGTTGCTTTGGGCTAGAAAGCTGGCGACAAGGTGCAGTTCACGTCGTGCGTCAGTCGTTGTCTATGGCCGGAGGTTTAGGTCCAGCCGAGCTATCGGTGACGATCCCCGCAGTCGACGGCTGCGATAACGCCATTCACGCGATCACGCCCAAGTCGGCCTGACGCAAAATGGCGGCATCTGGGCATATGATTGACATGGTTTGAACAAGATGAAGCAACATGGTCAGTTTCACATCTCCACCACATTAATGCGGGGGTGTGGGGTGGACATTGGAGGATTCCATTTGCTATGCCCAACATTGCAACAAAGGTACATTCTCATTCGTGGGGGGGCACTTGGAGCAACGCGTCCTCAAGACAATGGTGTACAATTCTCTCTTGATTCTCCATAATTCTATACAAAACTGCGTCTCCTCGACTATTTTGAGTGATATTGGTATCCAGTACACATGCAGTCCCAAATTAAGACCGTGCTTCCCGCGCCATTCCGCTGTGCTGCTGCCGAGGGCAAGCTAGAAAATCTCCAAGACAACGCCGTCGAACAGGCACATGCAATGCGCTCCACCAACGCCGAACAGGATTCCAGAACGATGGTTGACATAAGAAAGAAAAGAAAGGAGAAGAAACGGCGGCAGGGAATAGAGTAATGAGTCACCGTAACATGTGCAGCCAGTGACGGGTGGTGGATTAGGGGGTGGGTAGTTGTGACTTCTACAAAGGTCGACATGGCTCAAGCAGGAATGGGAGCCGGTGAGCTCTCGAGGCCGTTCATGGGCGTCGGTATTGGTGTGCTGTCGCCGTTGATGCCGCTCTTGTCGCTAATGGCACTGCTCTCATCCTTGAGCTTGGAGTCACTGGTACCAGTGGTGTCGCTCTTGACGTCGTCGGCAAAGGCAGAGCCGCGGCCTGGCTGGTAGGTAGGCACTTGCCACAGTACGCCGGTGAAGCTACGGACCTGGAAGCCCTTCTTCTCCCATCGACGGCACTTTGCGCCTGACCGGTCAAGGGCACGCAGCCGCTCGTTGATGGCGCCCAGGTTTGCCTTGGGGCCAGCCTTGTTGATGGCTGCCGGTGCGGCAAAAGGGCCCTTTGAGTTTGGGTCGTTGATGATGTCTCCCATCTTCTTCCTCTTGGGCCCCGGCTTGGCCTTTGGTTGTTTGGGCGTGCCGGCGTTGGAGCCAGCCTCCATTTGCGCAGCACTCCGCTTGCTCCCGGGCTTGGGGCCCTTCCTCTTGGCCGAGGGGGGAGCGAGCGACGAGGGCGTGCTGTCGTTCATGTCGGCGGTCGGGTCTGCAGGTGTGGCAGCGGGCGTAGGCTCGACAATTTGCGGCGTGGGCGTTGGTGTAGAGGCCTTGGCTTCTTCCTGGACGGCGGGCGCGGGCTGGTGCGGGAACTGGCTGAGGGAGTCTGGTGACAGCTTGAATGTGACGACGAGGGTCTTTGGTGATTTTGTGGTCATGTTCGCGTGCAGCAACGCGGTGGTGGTGGTGTTGGTGATGGGCTGCAGAAGGCTGCAGGACGGGGTGGCGGGAGCGAAGACGTTTGCTTGCAGCGGTGAGTTGCGAGGCCAGCGGGTTTGGCAGAGTGTGTCAGCTCAGAGGGTGGTGCAGCGGGCGTTGACAGCAAGTCCAGGTGTCGTGGAGCAGATGATGCGGGTTGATGCAAAGACACTGGCACGGGATGGAGATGGAAATGGGGAGGGAGGATGGGTGGTGAGGGCTGCCGCGAAGGCAAAGAAAGGGCTTCGGGCCAGCATGGGTGGTCGGCTTGCCAGATCATATTGGGCGGAATCGCTAAAACGTTCTCTCTCTGTCGCGCTTTGCAAGAGGTGAGGCCCCCTTGGCCCCGATCATCTCGCGCGCTAACCCGATTAGACACATGGGATATCCGGCGCTGCAGTTATACACTACATGTTCAGAGCCGTCAATAATATATCTATTTCATCGCGTCGCGGCTCGTCTGCACTGCGCTTCCAGCCTGCCCGCTGCGCCCGTGATGATGTTGGCGCTTCTGCCAAAGGGGTCCGTGTGGCCTTGCTTTGTGGCATGGCGAGCTAATTGCGCGTTCCAATTCCTGAACGGCGGTAGAAGCATCGCGCATCCACCCATGTGCCACCAACACAGTTTTTTTCTTCCCTCCCAGACAAAAGACCTGCCTGCAGTTTGTCTGCATTAGCCCTTTTTTTTTTATTCCTCTCTCTCTCGCCCTCGCCCTCGCCCTCTCTCTCTCAATTGCCTTTGAGTTTCTGCCGCATGCTGTGTGTCTTGCCGCCGCGTTCGCCGTTGAGGATCCCCGTCTTGATGTTCGTCCAGGCCATAGCCGAACCAGCCCACGACGCTTTTCGAGGAACTTCGCGGACGAGCGTCAGCGAGCCCATGGCGCTGACTCTCCGCCATGCCTCCCTGCTAACGACGAGACTGTGACCGAAAGACTTGGCCCAGAAAGCACAATGTCGCATGACGTTTCTCTCCACGCCACGCATGTCACCGTAAATCATCCCTCAAGGCCACATAGCCGGCCGACTCGCTGTTGGCGTAGCTCCCAGCCCAAGTGGTTTCCATCCAACCACCGCGCAATCTCCGTCCCATCGTCGGCTGCGCACCGCGACCGCCAAGCCAAGGCGCCTTTGCTCCCCCGTTGAACGTCCGCAATCGTGGCACTTGTCATGGCCCCCCTAAGCAGAAACGCTGCTCCGTCGTAACCCTCTGCTCCTCTCGGTCTTGGGGTCCTTGGACCCACGCATCCAACCCCAACCACGGACTGCGGAAGCGGGGTTCAGCATTCTCACTCGACAAAATGCCGCAGGGACCCCATTGCAGAATCTGGCCAAGACCATTACGCATTTGAACTTTAGACTTCGCGCTGCCCATCTACAGTAGTATCTTAATCTTTCCCACATGGTCGTGTCCTGCTGCTGCTGCTACTGCTTGCTTGGCTTGGACCACCAAGCGATCTCAAGGCCGATACGGAGCGAATGCAACTACTCATTAATGCAAGGCGAGGGCGTTAAACGATGCAGACCCTGCTTGTGCGACGTGCTTGCATGGCCTCAGGAGGAAGGCGCGTATCATCTGGCCGAACAGGTAGGTGCTCTCCACAAACTCCGCACAATTTCCATAACTCGTCTTTGTTTTCGAAACCAACTTGAGTTTCAACAACCTCAGTTTCAAGACCATCAATACAATTAGTACACACACACACGACATCACAATCACAACTGCAACCCCCCTCCCAAAAAAGTGACCGTTCCGCGCCAATGTCTGAAGTTATTGAATTTTATCTAGCAACACACCTCTTCAACCGCCTTCGGGCGCGAAGAAAAACAAACTTCATAAAAGGGTGTAGACTGTTCAACGTTTGTGCCCTGTTCATTGCCAAAGCTAACGCCAGGATGACCTCTGCGGTATCACGTTTCCTCTCAATCTGCCAACAAAGCCAAAAAAAACGCCATAACGATGCAAAATGATAACCCCACCAACAATCTAGTCGCGCACACTGAGTCCAGACCGGTCCGTGAACATGCGTGTGGCAATGTTCATGGCGAGAAGCTCCTGGAAGAGCAGTTTGGCCGCGTAGGGAATGTGAATTTGCGAAATCCGCGTCTTGTTGTGGCAGGGACGGCATTCGTATAGGTTCTTCTTCAAGTTCCTGCGCCATTGTTAGCAATCCGACCACGTCATCGTAGGCAGCAAATCCACTTACGCAATAGGACTCATCAGCCCGCAGATGTCGCACACATGCACCGTGTACGCATCCGAGACCGTAAAGAGACGCTCCTTCAAAAAGGCAGCAGCACCGTGAGCAATCATACAATCACGTTCCATCTCTCCGAACCGGAGACCACCGTCCCTAGCACGACCTTCCACAGGCTGACGCGTCAGAATCTGCAGTGGACCACGAGCACGAGCGTGGATCTTATCGTCGACCATATGCCTCAGACGCTGGTAGTATGTCGGTCCCAAGAAGATTTGCGTCCGCATCTTTTTGCCCGTGTGGCCGTTGTACATGATCTCGAAACCACGCTTTTGATAGCCAGCATTCTCGAGCAGCTGCGACACTTGATCGACCGTGACGTCGGTAAAGGGTGTGGCATCGCCCTCTTGTCCTGTAATGGCCCCGACCTTGGAAAGCAGACACTCGACCAAATGCGCAATCGTCATACGCGATGGAATGGCGTGAGGGTTGATGATCAAATCCGGCGTCAGACCCTCCCTGGAGAAAGGCATGTCCTCTTGTCGGTAGGTAATACCAATAGTTCCCTTCTGCCCGTGACGAGACGCAAACTTGTCACCAATCTGCGGCACCTTGGTAGTCCTTGTACGGACCTTGACGAACCGCAGACCTTCGGTATTCGTCGTAAAGAGCACCTGGTCGACGATACCGTTTTCCGTGCTACGAAGGGGCGTCGACACATCACGCTTGGTGTGCAGGGTAGTCTTTTGCCCAAGTTCGGCCGCGTCTGTTGCAATCGGCGCCGTCTTTCCGATGATGATATCATCACCAGACACACGTACACCAGGAGCAACGACACCGTCGTCGTCGAGCTTGTCATAGGTACCGCCCTTCAGACGCAGAGTATCGGCACGCGTAGGCTTCTCAAACTGCTCTAGAACGTTGACACCAATGCGCTTCTCTTGCTCCGTGTACGCACGGTAGAACAAACTCCTAAAGAGACCTCGATCGATACTGCTCTGGTTCATGATGACGGAATCTTCTTGATTGTACCCACCGTAAGTAGCGATGGCCACAATGGCGTTTTGTCCAGCCGGCAGTTCACGGAACTTGAGGTACTCCATCGACCGGGTTGTAGCCAATGGCTTTTGAGGATAGTAGAGCACGTTCATCATGGTCTCCATGCGCAGTGCAAAGTTGGTGAGAGCCACACCCATGGCTTGCTTACCCATGGCAGATTGATATGTGTTACGAGGCGACTGGTTGTGATCCGGGAAAGGAATGATACTGGCGCAAATACCCAAAATCATGGCCGGGTGGATCTCGCAATGCGTGTAGGAATGGATGCGCGGGTCGGGCAAGGGCTTGAGACGGCGGAGACGCTGGCTGCCTTCCAAAGAGTGGTCCGTCATAGGTAGGCCCATTTTCATATCGCGCCACTCCTCCAAGTCTTCGGGCGAGAACGTTATCATGGCAGTCTCCTCTTCCTCGGCGTCGAGATACTCAACGACACCATCTTGGATAAGCCCTCTCCAACCGTAGGTGGCCTGCTCAATCTCCTCCTCACTCCATCCCTGTCGCTGGTTGGCCTCCATTTGTTCCGTCTTCAGTTTGTTGCTGATTTCCTTGGTGAAGACGAGGTGGTTGCGGGCCTTGCGGACATCATTCTCAACGACGAATAGTGGTCTCATGACACGACCAGCGTCTGTGAAAATCTTGAATTCTCGATCACGAATGTCACGAATCAAACTCATCTCGTAGGATAGAGTTCCATTTCGACGCAGTTCTTGGACGACAGTGACGAGCTGTTGAGCGTTGGAATGAACACCGACCCAGACTCCGTTGACAAAGACTTTGGTTGCGTCTGGACTCTGATTCTGGTCATACTCCTCGAGGAGTTGCATGTTTCGCTGTGTCATAAAGTCAACAATAGGTGTTGCGTCGCTACCGACACTGACGTAGCACATGAGTGACAAGTTCTTGACCAAACCACATGCCTGTCCTTCGGGTGTCTCAGCAGGGCAGACCAGACCCCAATGAGAGTTGTGAAGTTGTCGCGGCTTGGCCAGTTTACCGTCACGACCCACGGGCGTGTTTGTTCGACGAAGATGGGAGAGTGTAGACGCATATGTGTATCGGTTCAACACTTGTGATACACCAGCCTTGGCCGAAGCAGCCTTCTTCTGGTCACCCCAGTTGCCAGTGGCAAGGGAGTACTTCAACCCGTTTGTGATGGTGCTTGCCTTGACAGCCATCTGGACGTTGAAATCCTGGTTGTTCTCAACACACCGCTGGAGGTACTTGTACACATCCTTGGTGAGCTTGAGGAACAGAATACGGAACAGGTTGGCAATCAAGGGTCCTGCAAGATCCAGGCGCTTCTTGCCAAAGTGATCACGATCATCTTCGTCTCGTCGGCCCAGCACGCACTGCAGAAGTCGGTGGATCATGTAGCCGAAAAAGTAAGCTTTGCGGGTGTCTTGACCCTCCTTTTGGGAGATGTGGGGCAGGAACTCGCGCTGCATAATGTCCCTGGCGAATTTGAGACGCCTGTCTCTGGTTCCAGAGTTGGCGCCACGCTTGGCAATAAAGTCCAGAGCAGTCTCCCTGTCTTGGACGACTGAACCCTCCTCGATACTGGGCTTCAACAGCTCCAGTGTTTGTGTGTCGTTGCGATCGAAGACGATGTGGCTGAGGATTTCCTCGTCGGAAACAATTCCAAGCGCACGGAAGACGATGGCCATTGGTACATCCGCCTTGATGTAAGGGAGCGTGGCGTATGCAAAGGGTCCGGGTATGCGCTTTCCGGGGCCAGCGAGCGAGTTCTCAGCCCACTTGATGTTGAAGGAAGAAATCAGGCGGGTGCCCTTTTCGACTGCGCTTCGAATTTCGGCGATCCATGGGATAGGGCCCTGCTTCTTTCGGAAGACCTGTACGATGTTTGCTGCGCTGCGCTCCTGGGCGATCAGCACCTTCTCACTACCGTTGATAACAAAGTAGCCACCCTGATCGTAGGGACATTCGTTGAGCGCGAACAGATCGGCATCGGACTGAGCTCGCAGGTGGCAGAGCTCGGACCTGAGCATCACAGGCAGCTTTCCAATGAAGACACGGGCCGCAGCGCCATCATCCGAGGCCATGTTCTCGCGCTCCCACCGAATCTGGTTCTGTCCTCCTGTGTATCCGCCCTCCATCTCGTCGTCATCGTCGGCGTCCGGGTCGCGTCCCTCGCGGGCAACCATGACACGGTTCTCGATGTCGGCCAACATGGCGCCAGAGTAGGTGAGGTTGCGCAGACGCGCCTCGTGGGGGTATAATTGCACCGTTGTGCCATCGCCTTCGGTGTGCGTTGGGCGCGCAAGATAGACGCGTCCAAATTTCATTTCATAGCGGCGTTTGATGATGGGGTTGTCCTCCTCATCGGGGTTGTAGGGCTGGTTTTGCTCGAGGATCACGCTGCCATTCTCTTTTACAATATCTTGTATAGTGTTTCGGGTAAATTCGTCGTACGAGTCGAGCTGTTGCGAGACCAGACCCTTTGTGTCAAAGAAGGAGCTGATGACTGCCCAGCAGTCCTCGGGCAGGACGCGGTCTTCCTCGTCCTCGTACTCGTCCATGCCTTCATCTTCGTATTGCTCATACTCGGCCATGGTGGCGGCTATGTGTATTATAAGCGGAGTGGAAAGAAGGTGGCGGGTGGGTGAGGTAGGACGTGTAGAGTCCTGGTCTCTGTAATGGATGCGACAGGCCAGGCGGCGAGTGCTTCTCAAAGGAAAGTTATGAACTAGTGGCGATCCGGCCTAGGCCTGGCCTGGCCTTAGCCCTTCTAAGCATCCATGGTTCCCCACCTGGGTACCGCCTTTACCTTTACCCACCCTGCACAATACAGTACACCGACAATCACTATTAGCAATCACGTTGAACATGCTGTGGCTGTGGAAGCTACTAGTATCGCGAACACATCTGGGG
>Ga0265797_10011104_pt1 | contig 11345 bp, 4 predicted proteins | sample P2T30metagenome_FD_192433 | JGI IMG/M metagenome (GOLD analysis project Ga0265797, IMG submission 192433) | Plant litter microbial communities from East Loma Ridge, Irvine, California - P2 T30 | ecosystem: Environmental > Terrestrial > Plant litter > Unclassified | place: USA: California... | reverse complement strand
CTATAAATCACTTGGTCGTTGAGATAACGTTGAGAACGTATTCCTGATAGGTTAACGTGGTCCGTGCATATTACGTTAGACATCGAGGATGTTCAACAAAGTGAATAGTAACAATTGTCAGGATAGGTTTTATTGCGGTTCAGACGTTGGTTTAAACTGTGCTTGAAACCGTGGTTTAAAACGTAGTTTGAACCGTGGTTTGAAAGAAAATTTTCGCAAACAATGCTGCGATCGAAATGCGACATACAAATCCGTAAACCACAACTTTCTTTCCACACTCGAATATCCAAATACATCTTCAATCGTCTCCAGACCCTCGCACTGCGCTGTGGAGAAATACTGGTGTTGGAGAAGCCATGTGTGTCACTGACCGCGCAACAAAGCACCAATCTCACCAGCAATACCTCTTATTCCCCACACGATGTATAAACACATGCGTGTCGTCAACAAATTTCCTGCAAAGTACGTGCGTGATGTAGTAGCATACGTGATGAATGTCTACAGCTTTTCGCCCATGTAAACATGCAGAATGCGCCCCACTCATCTTCTCTTTTCACCCGGAAGCACCGGGATCAGTGCACCGTCGTACTCCTTCTCCACGTAGAGTCAGCCTCGTATGCGCTGTCCATGTACCTATATTCAGTCTCGCTCACCCTCGTCACGCATATTCAAATCGTAGCCAATCACTCACTGTACAAATACGCCTGAAAAAGCCAGTAAAAAACAATGTCGCGAATCCATCATATTTCAAAAACTATGCAGAACACTCAAACTCGCTCTACAATTCCCACCTGTTCCGAAAACGCCAATACACATACCACATACAACCCAACCACCTACACTACACTTATCCTACATCCCCACCCTCTCACCCCACCTGCCCCTGCGGAAATACATCCACATACCTCCCCCCCTTCTTCTTCTTTGCCCCCCCCTTCCTCACCCCCGGCGCCCCCAACAAATCATCAATACTACTCGCATTACTCATCCCCGTCCCCGGCCGACTCGGCGGTCCCGACGCAGCCCCAAAACTAGGTCTGCCTAGCATAGGCGGCGCTACACCCAACCCCGCGGGACCGCTACCCTCGGTATCAGACGGTATACCCGGCGTAGAGGACCGGGAGCCAGGCGCGTTGAGGGGCGGCGGCATCGACGAACTACGTTGTGGCGCGCTGGTCGGAGGCTTCATTAATCCGCCAGCAACAGCGGGCGGCGGGCCCATAGCGTTCCCGCTCGCGCTCCTAGGCGTCATGGGGGGCCCGCGCGGTGGCGCCGCAGCCGCAGACGTTTTCTCCGCCTCGCTCGCGCCGCCCTTTTTGTTGACCCATTTACCTAGATTAGGGTCATAGTAGAAACTGCTTTCCTCGCCGAGTTTGGCTTTGATGGGGCCCGGTGCGGCGTTGGGGTCTTTTTTGAACCAGCCGCTGAGCCAGCCGCCGCCGCCGCCTGCTTTTTTGCTGCTCGAGTCTTTGTCGCGCTTGGCGTCGGCTTCGGCGGCGGCGCGGAAGGCGGCGTCGGCTTTGAGGTCGGCGGCGGATTTGGAGGTTGATGATGAGGAAGAGGAGATTTTTAGGGCGGCGGCGCGCGCGACGAGGTCTTCTTCGTCGTCGTCGTCCATGTAGGACTTTTGCTTTTGCTTGGGTTTGGTGTCTTCCTCTTTGTCCTCTTCGTCTGGGTTGTAGGGCTTGTAAGAGGGCTCATCGAAGGAGCTGGTTGGTGGCTCATACGCGCCGAATGAGTCGCCGTTCTCTGCTTGAGGGGGTTGGTAGCTGCCGAAGGATGGTGCGGAGGTCGATGGCTCTAGTGGTGGGGTAGGCATGTAGGGACTACCATAGGACGGCTGTGATATGTTGTGTTCGGCACGGAGAGGCGAGTATGACTGAGCTTTATTCTGTGTGCGTGCACTTGGCGGGCTGAGTTGAGGCTGCGGGCTGTAAGGTCCTGCTGGTGTCATTGGCGTCATTGGCATGTAGCTATCTGACACTGCACGTTGGCTATCCATGGACTCCATAGATGGACGGCCTCCTGGTTCATAGCGTGATCGTTGCTGTTCAGATGAGGTCCGCGGAGCATAAACATTTGACGGGGCGTATTTCGAGTTTGCGGAAGCAGCTGGCTGGGAAGGTGCACCGTAGCCAGAGTAGGCGCTGTAAAGGTCAGTACTTGATTGCGACGGCGTGAGTCCTGGGCTGCCGGCAATCTTCGCAAAAGGTCCCACTTCAGGACCTGAGGCATTGTTCGCTGCAGGGTTTTCATCGTCACCCGCAATGAAGCTGTTGAACTTGGAGAGAAGCGAGGTACCAACTCTGTCCATGCTTGGCTTCGAGATCCATGACGAGGAGTTGTCCTTTGGCGACTGTGACAGGCGTTTGCCCAGGTCATCAAGGCTCGCGATGAAGCTGGCGTTGTAGTAGGGTGACAGCCGTGTCGTGGCCTTCATGGCTGCGGCAATAGCATCGCAGTACGCTTGAGCCTCCGTGCGATATCCATGTTCGGCAAGCTCTAATGCATGTACAAGCTTGTAGTTCTGCAAGTGAGGCATGATGTGTGAGCCAGCTTGCGCGGACAGCGACAAGGCAAACTCATACACTTCCGTCAGAAGGATTGGCTCCAGTTCGATGCCTACCTCAGTCGGCATCTGCTTGTGGTCCGTGCCTATGAGTACCAAGTCGGCCTGAGCATCATCCACGCCATTCACGTGTGCTACAGAGCGTGCAATGATGTAGCACACATGAGCAGCTTCGACACGACCATACTGCGACAGCAGTCGTCCGAGGGATAACAAAGCAGAAACGTCGCCTTCGCTCCGATTGTTGAGAACTAGCGCAACGGTTTCCCGCCATTTGTCGAGGCCCTGTTGAGCGTTCTGGGATGCACCTGCGCCATCCGTGCTCACCATCTGGAAACCAGCGCGAGCGGATGCTGGGACCAGCTCGTCAATGCAGTCTTCGTGATTACCTGCGAAGACCTCGTACAAGACAGCCAAGGCTTGATTGTTGCGTCCGACCTTCTTGACCTCCTTGCGAACAAATTCCTGGACCACCTGCTTCCAGACGTCTTTATTGAGAGTGGAGGATAGAAGCATAGCATGGCCCCAGAGCCGTTGATCAACCGCGTGCCATACCGCTTTCTCTCGCTCACCCTTGGCAAGCATTTTCTGGAGATCCTCAATAGCGCGCGCATCGATCGGCTCTGCTTGCAAGTTTGAAGTGTTCGACCTTGATCGTCCTACAATGTCCGCGGCGGTGGAGAATGGACCTTCCGCCTCTGAAGCGTCCTCGCCGTCAGGTGAGAACATCTTCTTGAATGCGACGTCTGCAGCCGGCCCATCAAGGCGACCATCGTTCTCTACCAAGAAATGTAGCAACTTGACGAGGAGGATCTTCTCTTCCAGGCGCTTCATGTCGTCTGAACTGATGGAATGTTCCATGCCAGGATCCTTGAGCTGGCTCTCGGAAGCTGCAATCTTCTTCGCTAGCCAAGCTGAGACTTCCTTCTTCTTTCCTTTGGCCTTCAGTGGACCAGGGAACTTGGCAATATCTTCAGCCAGAGGATACAGGTCCTTGACGCTCTGGATTTTGACTTCGCCGGGACTGCACTTCATCATGGGTGCGGTCATACCACCACCGTACCGAGGAATCTGCTTGGGGAAACTCGTGACAATAGTGCCACCCAAGCCCCAGGTGAATACTGGGTAACCTTTCCATCGCTGGAGTGGATCCGCTGCGCGTTCGTCGTCCGGGACGATGGAGTCATAGACAAGCGATGCTTGTCGCCGATGCGGGATCATGTTGGTCGATGTCGACTCTGTGACCTGCGATGAATGTGTCAAAGCGGTCGGCATCATTCCATATGCTGGTGCAACCTGTTTCATGTTCGCCGCTGGTGACTGTGAAAGAGATCGCGATGGTGCCAGTTGACTGTGTGGCTGATACTGTTGGGGTGCATAGTTCTTCTTCTTCTTAGGCGAGTCGAGTAGTGACGATGGAGTGCTGGTTGCAGGTGTTGTTTCGGATCTCGCAGTCATGGGAGGTCTGCCGTCTGATGCCGAATCTTGCTCCTGGGCTTCACTGACTCCCATTAAAGGACTTCGAAAGGGTGCGCGTGGCATGCCGTCCGCTGATTGGGATAGATGATGACTTGGCGTTTGATGTGGAACAGATTCTGGAGACATTGCCAGCTCATCACGCTGATGTGGCATGCTGTGGAAAGCTAACGGACTAGAAGTGCGCGGTGCGTAGGTCTGCGAAGGAGGTCTGGCTGGTCCTGTGGGCGGCTCCGACACGTACCGTGAGTGTGCTGGCCCCTGAGTCCCTTGCGGCGCAGGTGAATACCTCGACGATCCACCTTGCGCCGTTGAAGCGGGAGGCGGCGCTGGAGAGTATCTGGCATTGGATGGTGGTGCAGGCGAATACCTAGCAGCTGGCGCAGGTCCAGATGGAGGCACGGGAAGACTGTTCTGACGCGCAGGGACCGAAGGTTGGCTAGGGAACATGGGCAATTGCTCTGGCTGTCTCAAGCTTGGTTGTGCACCTACTGTCTCCGGAAGCACTTCATTTCTCAAGGCAGACCACGAAGCAGTACGTTCCTTGGGAGGGAGCTGTGGAGGACCTTGCAACGAGGGACTCGGAGCAGCCCCTGTCTGCGATGGAGTGTAGCGCCCCGCAGGCTTGGGTTTTGAGCTCGTCATTGGAAGCTCCTCAAAGAAACCGCTAGGCGCGGCCTTTGCGGATGGTGCGGCTTTGGGTGGGATATTTGGAGGGAGTCCAGTCATCTGTCCCTGCATGGAATGACCTGAAGGTGGTGGAGACAGGCTTGCAGCGGACATACTCGATGATGGCAAGGGTCGCGGTGGCCCTGAGCTCGCAGCCATGCTACTCAATCGAGGCGGAGGCGGTGTTGGTTGCGCAGCTGGAACTGCGGTCCTTGCCGCTGGTCGCCTTCGCGTAGTCACGATATCCTCTGGCAGATCATACGGCGAAGCATAACCTCCTTTCGCCTTGTCGGCAAAACTTTGCGCAGAGCTTGCCATGGCCGGCCGAGTCGCTTGCTGCTGTTGATATGCCAAGTTCTGGCCGAAGCCATTGTATGCTGTCGTTGTAGACCTCTGCATGGTACTGTGCGGAGTGCCAGCAAATTCACTTTGTGGAGCATATGGGCTTGTAGCTGGTGCCGAAGCCTGCGCCGTTTGAGGGGCGTATCGGTTCGAAGTGCCTACACTCGCAGACGCTGGTTGTTGTGACGGGACAGGTGGCTCATCGTCCAAGAAACCTTCATCGTCGCTCAATTCCAATATCGGTGCCTCTTCAGTGTCGGGAAGAAAGTCCTCGTCCAGGTCAAGTTCCATGTCCCAATCGTTCGTCTCCGCTGATGCCTGCACGACGTGAGCGCCTGGCGTGTCCTCTGTGCTGTCTGCGGATTGTACATCTACAGACTGTACTGTTTGACTGAAGCTGCCAGCAAAGAAGTCCTCCTCTTCACCAGCATTGCCCCAGGCCATGTCGTCTCCAGTGTTTCCGCCGACATGGGTGTTTCCAATCATGTCGTCGCCGACCGTTGTGCCACCGGCCTCCGCATGCGGCGTCTGCAACGGCGGATCCTGCAATTGCCTACCAATATCGAAAGTATCTCCAGAATCGCCCCAGTCGTCTGTCTCGGATGCAGCGTCTGCCACCAGTGGTATGCTGACGCTCTCGTTTACTGCCTCCTCCAGTGCCGTAGCCTCTCCCTGGTGTTCATAGTAATCGGCCGCATGCTCCTCTGAGGGTAACGCCTCATCTTCGGAGCTCTCTTCTTCGCTTTCCTCCTCAGAATCGGCCTCGTTGCTCGAAGCAGCTTCGGCAGGTGTCGCAGCAGCGCGATTGGTGTTGCTCAGCGATTGCGCCGCACGCAAAGAGGACTCGTCTTCAAGACCATTGGCCTGCGATTGTTTCTGAGGAGGGGCTTGCGGTTGCCGTATGTCTTGCTGTGGGCTTTCGAGGTCATCAGAGCTGTCGTCGGCGTCAGGCGCTTCGATGGACGTGGGGACAGGTCCAGACGCAGGTAACCGTTTCGCAGGCGCAGCAACAGGCTCATCCTCTTCCTCCTCGCTTTCCTCGTCTTCCTCCTCCTCCTCCTCCTCTTCTTCTTCCGATGAAGATTCTGGATTCTGCTGTGCGGGTTCGCGTGGTGTCGCGGCCGGCTCCTTCTCGCGACGCAATGCCGGATTCCATGATGCTGACTGCACGGGGGGCGCAGGTCGGGCGCCGTGTGCGCGTGGGGGGTTGGTGGTACTATCGCTGTCCATGGCGGATATTACAATGAAGAAGACGGTGTGTATCTAAAGAGTACTATTTGGAGTATGAGCGCAATATCCGATATGCAGAAATTCGAGATGTGTGCCTGGTTATAGGGCGAGGTAGTTGGGAAAGCGGATCATGCAACGCGCAACCGGCGCATGGAGTTACAGTAGATAGTCGACAAGTTCCTTCAGAAGAGCGCAATCGCCGTTGTCTTCATATGTAAAGGTGATGGTGAAAGGAGGCGTGGTGAGGCCGGGGAGCGAGTCGTGGAAAGGAGCAGCAATGAACGTCATTCCTTACCTCTACAAGCAGGACCTCAATAATCACCTGGGTCCCGCGCAAAGAAAAGACTCCCTCAGAAGAGACAGAAAGAGACGCGCGAATATCAAGCGAAGACAGCGATCCAATGCCTCATTGCGCGCGGTGAAGTGTCATGGAAGTGAGGCCATCTGTTCCCTGCTCGTGATGGAAGCAGAGTGGATTGCGATACCTGGCCTGGCCGCGGCCCGCAAGCCTCAACGTCGCCTGCGCCACACCGTTCCACCCATCTTGAAACCTCGTCATTCCTCACATAACACGTACATCCTCATACACTACACTATAATCAACACGCAAAGGCTCACCCTACGCCGTCCAACTATCCACGTAATCGCTGCTGCCTGTCTGACGCCCAAGCCTTCGTACGCAGGACACCTTCATCCCGAACCGCCGCGGACCCCCGAAACCGCCGCCTGGAGGCATAACGACGCCAAACCATACCGTGTATGGCTTCAACATAGCCTGAGAGTCTCTCTCCATACTATTGTCGCGCCCCATGCTACCCACTAAGACATGGCGGCCCCTCACCAGTACCACCAGCCGAATGCGCCGGACGAGGACTCGGACCTGGAGTTAGACCTCGACGAGCTGGACCCGCTGGCCTCACACGCGCGCTCAGCTGCCACACCGCCACGTCGCCAGTCGAAGGAACAGAAGAGACCGTACCATGAGCTGGGCGCAAGAATACCGCTGAGGAACCTGAGGGTTGGGAGGCTGCGGGCGAACAGGCCGAAGGAACAGCCGGAGGAGGAAGACTTGCGCGGGCTCTTGGACGAGGACGAAGGGCGGAATAGAAATTCCGACGGCAGCTACGGCCAGTCCGGCGACGACGATGCTCCCCTACTGCCCTCACACACCGCCCAAAGAGAACGCCAGCGGAAACCGAGCGCACTTGCGCGCATCAGCTCCAACATACGCCTGCCTAGCTTTCTGTCACGGCCCGATAGTGGAGGCATACAACTGGGCGACAATGTAGGAGACTCCGACGCTGAGGAAGAGCACGATCCTACCACTCAACGCACCATATCCGTCGGCCAGCTGCAGACGTCGAGGTTTCCCGCGAATGCCGTCTCCAACGCGAAATACACGCCATGGAGCTTCTTACCACGGACCCTGTACAACGAGTTTTCTTTCTTCATCAACATGTACTTCTTGCTTGTAGCGCTTTCGCAGATTATACCCGCCCTTCGACTCGGCTACCTTTCGACCTACATCGCACCGCTGGCGTTTGTCATTACTATCACACTGGGAAAGGAGGCCATGGACGATATTGCAAGGCGGAGGAGAGACGCCGAGGCAAACTCGGAGGGATACACAGTCTTGAAGTTTGAGGAGAACAGCATGGGCAACGGTGTTGCGCCTGGCAAGAGTACCCGCAGGAGTAAAAAGCTACGGAAGCAGAAGGGAGGAGCCGGCCGTGTGGACGATATTGTGGATGAGGAGCAGCGGTTGTCGTCTAAGGGACTGGCGACGTGCACGTACTGGGAGGTTGTGAAACCGTCCCGGAGTCTCAAGGTTGGAGATGTTGTCAAGCTGGGCAAAGACCAGCGAGTGCCAGCAGACATGGTCCTGCTGAAGAGCTACTCCGCCGACACCCCACTTTCTGAGACCAAGCAAGACATTATTGACACACCGCCGAATGTCCTTGGTGACAGTGCAGAAAATGCGGCGGATGTCGACAGCGCCTTGGCTGCTGGCGCTTCAGGAGAAGCCTTCATTCGAACCGACCAGCTAGATGGCGAGACGGACTGGAAGCTACGTCTAACTACCCCTCTGACACAAAACTTGGACATTGGAGAATACACGCGGTTGCGTGTTGTCGCTGGTAAGCCGGACAAGAAGGTCAATGAATTCATTGGCACCGTAGAGCTGGAGCCTAAGCGACAACGGCACTACGACGCACCCGAAGAAGAGGCCGCAACTTCGACCGAGCAGAACAAGTCAGCTCCGTTGAGCATCGACAACACCATCTGGGCAAACACTGTCGTTGCATCAAGTGGCAACCTCCTGGCTGTAGTCGTATACACTGGTCCGCAGACGCGGCAGGCTCTTTCAACCTCGCCGTCAAGATCAAAAACTGGTCTGTTGGAACTGGAGATCAACAGCCTGACGAAATGGCTTTGCGTCTTCACTCTATCATTGTCTTTTGTTCTGGTGGCGCTTGCTCGGTTCCAAGTCATCGATGGTCGCCAGTGGTATGTCTCGATGATGCGATTCTTGATTCTCTTCTCCACCATCGTTCCTGTTGGACTACGTGTCAATCTCGACATGGGCAAGTCAGTCTACGCCTGGTTCATCGAGCATGACGAGAGCATCAAAGGTACAGTCGTGCGGACAAGTACGATACCTGAAGATCTGGGCAGAGTGGAGTACCTGTTGAGTGACAAGACAGGTACTCTTACGCAAAATGGTAGGTCATATCCTAAGCACACTTTCCGGTCAAAGACTAATTGGTCATAGAAATGGTGATGAAGAAGATACACGTCGGAACCGTATCCTACGCCAACGAAGCCATGGAAGAAGTGTCGTCCTATGTCCGCCAATGCTTCACACCAGCTGCAGGCGAAGATCCAGTCTTGGTCACACCATCGTCTGCCTACAATTCAACACTCACATCAGCCACACGCACCCGAAGAGAGATCGGATCTCGCGTCCGTGATGTGGTGTTGGCTCTCGCCATATGCCATAATGTCACACCCACCACTGAGGAGGAGAATGGAGAAACCGTTACGACTTATCAGGCATCTTCCCCGGATGAGATTGCAATCGTCCGCTGGACCGAAGCCGTGGGCCTCAAACTTCTATCTCGTGACCGCCAGTCCATGAGTCTCCAATCAGTTGACAGCACCAATACCGTAGTGAAAGTTCGCATCCTAAACGTCTTTCCATTCACGTCCGAAGGAAAGCGCATGGGCATAGTCGTAAAGTTCTACCACGGCCCACCCACATCCTCGTCTGACGAAGACGGCGAGATCTGGTTCTACCAAAAGGGCGCAGACACAGTAATGACCTCCATCGTCGCCGCCAATGACTGGCTCGACGAAGAAACTGCCAACATGGCACGCGAAGGCCTACGCACTCTCGTCGTCGGCCGTAAGAAGCTGTCCGCTCAGACATACCAAGAATTCTCCAACAAACACATCCAAGCGTGCCTCGCCCTAACCAACCGCGACGCCGCCATCTCCGCCGTCGTAAAGTCCTACCTCGAAACCGACCTCGAGCTACTCGGCGTCACCGGCGTAGAAGACAAGCTCCAAAAAGACGTCAAGCCATCCCTCGAACTCCTCCGCAACGCCGGCATAAAAATCTGGATGCTAACCGGCGACAAAGTCGAAACCGCGCGGTGCGTAGCCGTATCCTCCAAGCTCGTGGCCCGCGGCCAATACGTGCACACCATCGCCAAGCTCACGCGCAAAGACCTCGCGCACTCCTCCCTCGACTTCCTGCGCGGCAAGCTCGACGCGTGCCTGCTCATCGACGGCGACTCGCTCGCCCTAATGCTCACACACTACCGCACAGAATTCATTTCCATCGCAGTACAACTGCCCACCGTCGTTGCGTGCCGCTGCTCCCCTACGCAAAAAGCAGACGTCGCGCGGCTGATACGCAGTTACACCCGCAAACGCGTCTGCTGCATCGGCGACGGCGGAAACGACGTATCCATGATCCAGGCCGCAGACGTGGGCGTCGGCATCGTGGGTAAAGAGGGCAAACAAGCCTCTCTCGCCGCGGACTTTTCCATCCTACAGTTCTGCTACCTCACTAAACTACTCGTCTGGCACGGCCGCAACTCGTACAAGCGCAGCGCGAAATTATCACAATTCGTGATCCACCGCGGTCTCATCATATCCATCTGCCAAACCGTCTTCAGCATCGCCTCGGATTTCGAACCGAACGCGCTGTACAGGGACTGGTTACTCGTCGGCTACTCAACCATCTACACAATGATGCCCGTTTTCTCGCTCGTGCTGGATACAGATGTCGACGAGAGCGTGGCCAATTTGTACCCGGAATTATACGCCGAGCTTAAATCAGGCCGCAGTCTGAGTTACAAGAGCTTCTTCATTTGGGTCGCCGTTTCAATATACCAGGGAAGTATAATCCAAGGCCTATCTCAACTCCTTGTCGGCGTAGGCCACACTTCAACATCCCCTACATCCGCGCCATCCGACACGACTTTCCTCCGCATGGTCGCCCTCTCCTTCACATCCCTCATCCTCAACGAACTCATCATGGTCGCCATGGAAGTCACAACCTGGCACTGGCTCATGATAGCCAGCATCGGCGCCACGGCGGGGATATATTTTGGTAGTGTGCCGTTTCTGGCCGAGTATTTTGATCTGGGGTTCGTGGGGAGGGGCGCGTTTTGGTGGAGGGTCGGGGTTGTGGCGGGGGGGAGTTTGGGACCGGTGTTTGTGGGTAAGTGGATGGGGAGGGTGTGGAGGCCGAGTAGTTATCGGAAGGTTAGGGGGGTGTAAGGGGGGTTGGTGGAGGGTCGGGGTGTTGTTGGGTATGGAATGGATGTAGTTTTTGGTTGGGGATTATTTTGTGTCCGAAGGCGTGATGTGATGTGATGGTTCGTGCATACTTGACGAGTAAGGATTATTGCGATGCTTTTTAGACCAAGTTCAACTCAAACGTGACTTACCTATAAACACCCAGCCCCTCGAGACCCCAAGACCTAAACAATAAACACCACCAATCCATCTCACCCATGTCCCCCAAGCCCCATCCCCACCATCCCCC
>Ga0265797_10011103_pt1 | contig 11345 bp, 10 predicted proteins | sample P2T30metagenome_FD_192433 | JGI IMG/M metagenome (GOLD analysis project Ga0265797, IMG submission 192433) | Plant litter microbial communities from East Loma Ridge, Irvine, California - P2 T30 | ecosystem: Environmental > Terrestrial > Plant litter > Unclassified | place: USA: California... | reverse complement strand
GATCCGCTGACCGGCAAGGCCGAGTGGGGCATTGTCTACCTGGGCGGGGGCGAGACCGGCGTGATCGCGATCCACAGCCTGTCGGAGGCGAAGCCCCTCAAGATCGGCAACTTCGACAGCCGCTTCAAGGGCCTGGACAACAAGGACACGATCTCGGAATGGCGCTTCGGTGCGAGCGAACGCAGCCTGGCGCCGCAGGCTCCGCAGCCGACGCCGGTTGAGGCATTGCCGCCGCCACCAGCGCCACCTCCTGCGCCGGAGCCTGTCGTGGAACCCGAAGTGCAGCCCGAAGTGCAGCCCGAAGTGCAGCCCGACCCTGAGCCGACCGGAGAAGCCGCACCGCCGGCAGAGGATGAGAAGGAGCCGGTACCGGTTGATCGCGAGTGAGGCAACGTGATACTTTTGCACGAACGCCCGACATTACCGACAATCGCATGCTCCTGTCTTTACCTATCACCCGCGCCTGCTGGCGCGACCTCTTGGCCGCACTGCTGATCGCACTGACGCCGGCACTGGCCCTGGCCGCGCAAAGCAATGTGCAGCAAAGCCCGCGCGCCACGGTGTCGCTGGTCAGCGAGTACGCGGCCGTGAGCCCGGGCCAGACCTTGCGTATCGGCCTGCGCCAGCGCCTGGCGCCGCACTGGCATACCTACTGGAAGAATCCGGGCGACGCCGGCTCACCGCCGAGCATCAGCTTCGATCGGGCGCCAGGCGTCACGGTCGGCGACATCGCCTGGCCGGGCCCGGACCGCTTCATCATCGGCCCGGTCGCCAGCTACGGCTACGAGAACGAGATCGTGTTTCCGATGACCTTGACGGTGCCGCAGGATGCGCGGCCCGGCAGCGAACTGGCGCTCGGCGCCAAGGCCGACTGGGTGGTGTGCGAGAAGGAGTGCATTCCCGAGGAAGGCACGTTCCGCCTGGTGTTGCCGGTCGAGGCGAGCGCACGTCCGGCGAGCGACGAGATCCGCGCCGCCTTCAGGACTGCCGATGCGCGCCAGCCGCAGGCCTCGCCCTGGAAAGCGTCGGTCAGCGCCCGCGAGACGACCTTGCAACTGAGGGTCGAGGGCGAGGGCATCTCGCAGGCGAGCGTGCAATCGGCACTGTACTTCCCGGACAGCTGGGGCATCGTCGACCACGTCGCCGATCAAGCCTTGAAGGTAGAACAGGGCGTGCTCACGCTGACGACGACCAGGGGCCAGGGCTACACCCCCGGCCCGTCCGCCGGCCTGCTGGCGATCACCGATGGCGGCGGGCAGAAACGCTGGTTCGCGCTGGAGCTCACGCCGGCAGCGGCGGCGACCATCACCGAGGCGCCGTCCACCTTGCCGCTGTGGCAGATGGCGCTGTTCGCTTTCCTGGGTGGCCTGATCCTGAACCTGATGCCTTGCGTGTTCCCGGTACTGGCGATCAAGGCCACGGCGGTGGCGGGCATGTCGGGCGGCGACCGGCGCGCGGTGCGCCTGTCCGGCGTGTTCTATACGCTGGGCGTGCTGGCTGCCTTCATGGCGCTGGCCCTGGCCTTGCTGGCGGTACGCGCCGGTGGCAGCGCTGTCGGCTGGGGCTTCCAGTTCCAGTCGCCGCTGTTCGTGGCCGCGATGTGCTGGCTGATGCTGGCGATCGGCCTGAATCTCTCTGGCGTGTTCGAGATCGGCGGTGCGCTCAGTGGCGCCGGCCAGGACCTCGCGCAAAAGAAGGGCCATGCCGGCAGCTTCTTTACCGGCCTGCTGGCAGTGGTCGTGGCCACGCCCTGCACCGCGCCGTTCATGGGCGCGGCGATCGGGTCGGCACTGGTGGCGCCGGCGTATGTCAGCCTGCTGGTGTTCGCGATGATGGGCCTCGGACTGGCGCTGCCGTTCCTGTTGCTCGGCATCTTCCCGGCCGTGGCCCGGCGCCTGCCGCGGCCCGGGGCGTGGATGGTGACGCTGCGCCAGGCGATGGCCTTCCCGATGTATGCGACCGCCGCCTGGCTGCTGTGGGTATTGGCCCAGCAGTCGGGCGAAGCGGGCCTGCGGCTGGCGCTGGCGGGGCTGGTGCTGGTCGGCCTGGTGGGCTGGCTGGTCGGACTGCACCAGCAGCGCGCGAAAAAGTCCTGGTGGCCGCGCGGCGCGGCGCTGGCCGGCGTGGCCGGGATCGTGGGCCTGACGGTCGTGCTGCATGGCGCCGAACCGGTGGCGGCGGCGGCATCGACGCAATCGGCGCAGGCCGAACCGTATAGCGCCGAGCGGCTGGCACTTCTACGCGCCGAAGGCAAGCCAGTGTTTGTCAACATGACGGCCGCCTGGTGCATCACCTGCCTGGTCAACGAGCGCACGACCCTGTCGAGCGCTGCCGTCCAACAGGCCATGCAGGACAGCGGCGTGGTCTACATGAAGGGCGACTGGACCAAGCGTGATCCCGCCATCACGGCCTTCCTGCAATCGTTCGGGCGCGACGGCCTGCCGTTCTACGCCTATTATCCCGCCGGGAAGGAGCCGGTTGTCTTGCCGCCGGTGCTGACCCAGGCGATCGTCACCGACGCATTCAAGCAGTAGTCATTTTTCACAAGGAGATGTCATGCAAGCTTTCTCACGTCGCATCATGTTGCGCACCACGGTATCGATGGCGGCCCTGCTGCTGGGCGCCGCTTCCGCCCCGGCCCTGGCCGCCCCAGTCATCGGCCAGCCCGCACCGGCCTTCACGGCGGTCGACAGCAAGGGCAAGCAGCACAGCCTGGCCGACTTCAAAGGCAAGGTCGTGGTGCTGGAGTGGACCAACCACGATTGCCCATATGTGAAGAAACACTACCAGGCGAATATCCCGGCGCTGCAGAAGCAGGCGCAGGACGCGGGCGTGGTATGGCTGAGCGTGATCTCGTCGGCGCCGGGCGAGCAGGGCCATGTGGACGGCAAGAAGGCCGATGAACTGACGGCCAGCCGCAACGCTGCGCCAACCGCCGTGCTGCTCGACCCGCAAGGCACGGTCGGCAAGGCCTATGACGCGCGCACCACGCCGCATATGTACGTGATCGATGCCAAGGGCGTGCTGCGCTATGCGGGCGGCATCGACAGCATCGCCTCGGCCAAGCTGGAAGACATCGAGAAAGCCAGCCCGCTGTTCAAGACCGCGATGCAAGCGGTGGTCAAGGGCGAGACCGTGGCCCAGGCCACGACCCGCCCTTACGGCTGCAACGTCAAGTACAAGTCGTGATCAATTGGCGCGGCGGCGGAAGTCGCGCGGCCTGAATCCGAGAACGGCCAGCACGGCGAAATAGGCGAAGGCGCAGGCGGTGATGATGCCGAGCAGGGCGCCGATGCGCAGCGCCGGCGTGACTTTCATCGCCGCCCAGTCGAACTGCGCCTGGCCGAACCAGGCCATGGCGCCCATCACGCTGACCGCCACGGCCAGCTTGATGAAGAAGGCCAGCCAGCCCGGCTGCGGCGTATAGATGCCGCGCCGGCGCAAGCCCAGGTACAGGCAACTGGCGTTGATACAGGCGCCCAGGCCGATCGACAACGCCAGGCCCGCCACGCCCAGGTCGAGCCAGAACACGAACACCAGGTTCATCAACTGGGTCGCGAACAGCACCATGATCGCGATCCGCACCGGGGTCTTGACGTCCTGCCGTGCATAGAAGGCCGGCGCCAGGATTTTCACGAGGATGATGCCGAGCAGGCCGGCGCTGTAGGCCATCAGCGGCAGGGACGAATTGGCCAGCGCCGCATCGTCGAATTTACCGTAGTGGAACAGGGTGGCGATCATCGGCTCGGCCAGGGTCGCCATGCCGACCGCTGCCGGCAGCGCCAGCAGGAAGGTCAGTCGCAGGCCCCAGTTGAGCAGGGCGGCGTATTCCTCGGCATTGCCTTCGCTGTTGGCTTTCGACAGCGACGGCAGCAGGATGGTGCCGAGCGCCACGCCCAGCATCGCGGTCGGGAATTCCATCAGGCGGTCGGCATACTGCAGGGCCGAGACGGCGCCGGCCGCCAGGCTGGCGGCGATGCCGGTATTGATCAACAGGCTGATCTGGGCTGCCGACACCGCGAACACGGCCGGGCCCATCTTGCGCAGCATGCGCCGCACACCAGCGTCGCGTAGACCGTGCAGTGGATTGATGGAAATGCGCGGCAGCATGCCAATCTTGACCAGCGAAGGAATCTGGATCGCCACCTGTAGCAGGCCGCCGACACAGACCGCGATCGCCATCGCATAGATCGGCTGCTCCAGGTAGTTGACCAGCACCAGCGAGGCGAAGATAAAGGACAGGTTGAGCAGGACCGGCGTAAAGGCCGGCACCTTGAACTGGCGCCAGGTATTGAGGATGCCGCCGGCCAGGGCCACGAAGGACATGCAGGCGATATATGGGAACATCATCTGGGTCATGACGACCGAGGCGTCGTAGGCGCCGGGGGTATCGCGCAGGTCGCCGGCCAGCATCGTGATCAGGAGCGGGGCGCCGATGATGCCGACGATGCTGGTCAGTACCGTGGCCCAGATCAGGGCGGTGGCGACATGGTCGACCAGGGTCTTGGTGGCCTGCTCGCCGTGCTGGGTTTTATATTCCGACAGGATCGGCACGAAGGCCTGCGAGAACGCGCCTTCGGCGAACAGGCGCCGCAGCAGGTTCGGCAGGCGGAATGCGATAATGAAGGCATCGGTATAGGCCGAGGCGCCAAAGGCGCGCGCGAACAGGCTTTCACGCAATAGGCCGGTGACGCGCGACAGCATGGTCATGCTGGAGATGGCGGCGAGGGTTCTGAGCAGGTTCATGGCGCAAGATTATACTTGGGCAACTGGCCACGATTCAGTGCGATTTGAGGTGCCGGGCAGTGCGCTTGTCAGGACAGTAAACCGACATTGTCTGAATTATGAATTGCTCCGAATTGAATCCTTCGCTATAATCATGGGCTGTACTGAATTCTGTTAGCAGACACTAATCGTTGGGCAGGCTCCGTTAGGTAAGCCAAGGCGCCGGTTTGACAGTCGCTAATGTTTGCAAACGCAACTTGACCCCGATTTAGGAAATTCCATGGCAAATACCGCACAAGCGCGCAAACGCGCTCGTCAAGCAGTTAAGCAAAACGCACACAACTCGTCGCAGCGTTCGACCCTGCGTACCGCAATCAAGGCCGTCCGCAAAGCCATCCAGGCTGGCGACAAAGCTGCTGCGACCACCATCTTCCAGCAATCCGTGTCGAAAATCGACAGCATCGCTGACAAGAAGATCATCCACAAGAACAAGGCAGCACGTCACAAGAGCCGCCTGGCTGCAGCCCTGAAGGCACTGTCGGCCTAATAGCCGTTTGCGACGCGGCCCTATGGGTCGCGACGGCAAAGTTCTGTGCAGTTGGAAAGACCCGCCCGACCTCGGTCCTGGCGGGTTTTTTTGCTTGGCGCGACGCTTTTCATGCCCCCAAGGTTGTCGAACGCTTAAAAACTGGTATCGCGCCCAAACCTCGGGCATAATATGGCGCGTCTTATGTCTTATAGAAGACTTGCGGCGCGCAACCGCGGATCACCCAAGGGGCTCATCACTCCTTTGCAATCTGTCCATCCCGGCGTCGGGAGGGGTAGAATGTCCGGCATCAGCGCGGTGCGCCAAGGCGGAGCGCCAGGGTCTTGGCCCCATGGCCAATTGTCAGTTTTATACTCGCGACAGCGTTCGCGACTACCGAGGAAAATGTGCATGAGCAGTGATCAGACCATCATCTACACCCTGACCGACGAGGCGCCGCTGCTGGCGACCCACGCCTTCCTGCCTGTGGTCAGCACCTTCACCAAGCCGGCCGGCATCAATGTCGAAGCCAGCGATATCTCGGTCGCAGCCCGTATCCTGGCTGCTTTCCCAGAGAACCTGACCCCGGAGCAGCGCGTTGCCGACTCGCTGGCCGACCTGGGCCAGAAGACGCTCACGCCGCAAGCGAACATCATCAAGCTGCCGAACATCAGCGCCTCGGTCACCCAGCTGATCACCGCGATCAAGGAACTGCAGGAGAAGGGCTATAACATCCCTGACTACCCGGCCGATCCGAAGACCGACGAAGAGAAATCGATCAAGGCCAAGTATGGCAAGTGCATCGGCTCGGCGGTGAATCCGGTCCTGCGCGAAGGTAACTCGGACCGCCGCGCACCGCGCGCCGTCAAGGAATACGCACGCAAGAACCCGCACTCGATGCAGCCGTGGTCGCAGGCATCGCGCACTCACGTGTCGCACATGACCGGCGGCGACTTCTACCACGGCGAAAAGTCGATGACCCTCGATGCCGCGCGTGAAGTGAAGATGGAACTGGTCACCAAGAGCGGCCAGACCATCGTCCTGAAGCCGAAGGTCGCGCTGCAGGCCGGCGAGATCATCGATTCGATGTTCATGAGCCGCAAGGCCCTGCTGTCGTTCTACGAAGCGCAGATCGAAGACGCGCACCAGACCGGCATGCTGTTCTCGCTGCACGTCAAGGCGACCATGATGAAGGTCTCGCACCCGATCGTGTTCGGCCACTGCGTGCGCATGTTCTACAAAGAAGCGTTTGAAAAACACGGCGCCCTGTTCGACAGCCTCGGCATCAATGTCAACAACGGCATGGCCGACCTGTACAACAAGATCGCCGACCTGCCGTCGTCGCAGCGCGAAGAAATCATCCGCGACCTGCACGCCTGCCAGGAACACCGTCCAGAGCTGGCCATGGTCGACTCGGCCAAGGGCATCACCAACTTCCACTCGCCGAACGACGTGATCGTCGATGCGTCGATGCCGGCCATGATCCGCGCCGGTGGCAAGATGTACGGCGCCGATGGCCGCCTGAAGGAAGTCAAAGCGGTCATCCCTGAGAGCACCTTCGCCCGCATCTACCAGGAGATCATCAACTTCTGCAAATGGCATGGCGCCTTCGATCCGAAGACCATGGGCACCGTCCCGAACGTCGGCCTGATGGCCCAGCAGGCTGAAGAATACGGCTCGCACGACAAGACCTTCGAAATTCAAGAAGACGGCGTGGCCAACATCACCGACCTCGCCACCGGCGAAGTATTGATGAGCCAAAACGTCGAAACCGGCGACATCTGGCGCATGTGCCAGGTCAAGGACGCGCCGATCCGCGACTGGGTCAAGCTGGCCGTGACGCGCGCGCGCAACTCGGGCATGCCGGCCGTGTTCTGGCTCGACCCATACCGTCCGCACGAAAATGAACTGATCAAGAAGGTCGAAGCCTACCTGAAGGATCACGACACCAGCGGCCTGGAAATCCGGATCATGTCGCAAGTGCGCGCCATGCGCTTCACGCTCGAGCGCGTCTCGCGCGGCCTGGACACCATCTCGGTGACCGGCAACATCCTGCGCGACTACCTGACCGACCTGTTCCCGATCATGGAACTGGGCACCAGCGCCAAGATGCTGTCGATCGTGCCGCTGATGGCCGGTGGCGGCATGTACGAAACCGGCGCCGGCGGTTCGGCACCGAAGCACGTGCAGCAGCTGGTCGAAGAAAACCACCTGCGCTGGGATTCGCTGGGCGAGTTCCTGGCCCTGGCCGTCTCGCTGGAAGACCTCGGCATCAAGACCGGCAACAACAAGGCCAAGGTGCTGGCCAAGACCCTGGACGCGGCCACCGGCAAGCTGCTGGACAACCGCAAGTCGCCGTCGCCGAAAACCGGCGAGCTCGACAACCGCGGCAGCCAGTTCTACCTGTCGCTGTACTGGGCGCAAGAGCTGGCCGCGCAAACCGAGGATGCCGAGCTGGCCGCCAAGTTCGCGCCGCTGGCCAAGCAGTTGACCGAGAACGAAGCCAAGATCGTCGCCGAGCTGCTCGAAGTGCAGGGCAAGCCGGCCGATATCGGCGGCTACTACAAGCTCGACGAAGCCAAGGTCAGCGCCGTGATGCGTCCAAGTGCAACCTTCAACGCTGCGCTGGAAACCCTGGCCTGAGTCTGAAGCGCCAATAAAAAAACCCGCCGTACCGCAAGGTCGGCGGGTTTTTTACATCCTGACTTCGGTGTGCTCGCCCGGCATCAACGGATGCGTCGCCAGAGAAAACGGCCCGATACTGCTGCGCACCAGGCGCAGGGTAGGGAAGCCCACCGCGGCCGTCATGCGGCGTACTTGCCGGTTCTTGCCTTCTTCGAGCGTGATCGCAATCCACGCCGTCGGCTGGTCCTGGCGCGCGCGGATCGGCGGATTGCGCGGCCACAGCCATTCAGGCTCGGCGATGCGCACCGCGCGGCAGGGCTTGGTGACGAAGTCGCCCAGGTTCAGTGGCGCCTGCAGGCGCGCCAGCGCGGCGGCGTCGGGCACGCCGTCGACCTGCACCAGGTAGGTCTTGGCTTCTTTATGGTCGGGGTGGGCGATCTTGTGCTGCAGCTTGCCGTCGTCGGTGAGCAGCATCAGGCCTTCGCTGTCGGCGTCGAGCCGGCCGGCGGGGTAGATGCCCGGAATGTCGAGATAATCGGCCAGCGATTCACGGCCTTCCTGCGGCGAGAACTGGCACAGGACCTGGAACGGTTTATTGAAGAGAATCAGGGGCATCGGAAACGGTTGAGGCGAATAAAGAGGGGCGCCGGTCAATAGCGTGCCGATATGGCAAAATACTGAGGCATAATAAAACGCACGCCATCTTATGTCTTATAGAGGACTGGCGGCGAGGGCAGTATTGTACGCACATTCGTGTACGCACATTCGTGCAAGCGAGTTCGCCCTGCCGACCGCCACCCACCAGGGAGAACCCGCGATGTACCAGCATATCACCGTCCCGGCCGAGGGCCGCAAGATCACCGTCAACGCCGACTTCACCCTCAACGTCCCGGACAATCCGGTCATTCCCTTTATCCGGGGCGACGGCACCGGCCTGGATATCACGCCCGTCATGATCAAGGTAGTCGATGCCGCGGTCGACAAGGCCTATGGTGGCGCGCGCAAGATCAGCTGGATGGAGATCTTCGCCGGCGAGCAGGCGACCCAACGCTATGGACAGGACACCTGGTTGCCGGGCGAGACGCTCGAAGTGCTGAAAGAATACGTGGTCTCGATCAAGGGCCCGCTGACGACGCCGGTCGGCGGCGGTATCCGCTCGCTCAATGTCGCGCTGCGCCAGGAACTCGACCTGTATGTCTGCCTGCGCCCGGTGCGCTATTTCACTGGCGTACCGTCGCCACTGAAGCACCCGGAAAAGACCGATATGGTGATCTTCCGTGAAAATTCCGAAGACATCTATGCCGGCATCGAATACCAGGCCGGTTCGGACGGCGCGCGCAAGCTGATCGCGTTCCTGGCCGAGGAACTGGGCGTCAACAAGATCCGCTTCCCCGAGACCTCGGGCCTGGGCATCAAGCCGGTGTCGCGCGAAGGGACCGAGCGCCTGGTGCGCAAGGCGATCCAGTACGCGATCGACCACGACAAGCCATCGGTGACCCTGGTCCACAAGGGTAATATCATGAAGTACACCGAGGGCGCCTTCCGCGATTGGGGCTATGCGCTGGCGCAAAAGGAGTTCGGCGCCGAATTGTTCGACGGTGGCCCATGGTGCCGGGTCAGGAATCCGAAGACCGGACGCGACATCATGATCAAGGATTCGATTGCCGACGCCTTCCTGCAGCAGATCCTGATGCGTCCCGCCGAATACAGCGTGATCGCGACCCTGAACCTGAATGGCGACTATATCTCGGATGCGCTGGCGGCCCAGGTTGGCGGCATCGGCATCGCGCCGGGCGCGAATATGTCCGATTCGGTGGCGATGTTCGAAGCGACCCACGGCACGGCGCCGAAATACGCGGGCAAGGATTATGTGAATCCGGGTTCGCTGATCCTTTCGGCAGAAATGATGCTGCGTCATATGGGCTGGAGCGAGGCCGCCGACCTGGTCATCGCGGCCATGGGCCGGGCGATCGTTTCCAAGAAAGTCACGTATGATTTCGCGCGCCTGATGGAAGGCGCGACCCAGGTGTCGTGTTCGGGGTTTGGCGACGTCATGATCGAGAATATGTCATAGTCGGTCATCACCGGTGAGGAGAGGGCATGAGCGACGAGTCGATGAGCCAGCAGGATTACGAGGAAATCGGGCGGTTCATCTACGCCTTCCACCGTGACGCCGATCCCGAGCAATTGCGCGCGGCGGTGGCGAGCGGCGAACTGGCGCCTGACGTGGCCGAACGCGCCGCATCGCTGGTACGCCGCTTCGACGAGGTAGTGGACAAGTTCAAGCGCAATAGCGCGCCCGGCTCGCCCGATGCGGTCGGCGACGACGAATTGCAGGCGATCCTGGCCGAGCTGCAGGCTTTCGTGGCGCGCAGCGGCTGGACCCACGACGCGCAGTCATCCCGCTAGGCGAAAAAAAACCCCGCGGGGCGGGGCTCTTTGCTTCCGGAGGGAGAATTACGTACCCTGGATATTGGAAGCTTGCTTGCCTTTAGGGCCTTGCGTGACTTCGAATTGGACTTTTTGACCTTCTTTGAGGGTCTTAAAACCGTTCATGTTGATCGCGGAGAAGTGAGCGAACAGATCCTCGCCGCCGTCATCAGGAGTGATGAAGCCAAAGCCTTTGGAATCATTGAACCACTTAACAGTACCAGTTGCCATAAAAGAACTTTCAAATTTAACAAATCACACGAGCCATAAAAGCAAGAAGCTTCTTGCCCCCTCCTCAGCCTGCTCACTTCTTATCAACAAGACCATAAGTACAATGTCGATAACTGCATTGTTGGTGGAATAACCACTGAAGTCAAGCGCTTTTACATGCCTATTGCCAAAATTTTTAAGGCGTAAGCCATCCACAGTCTTGATTTCCGCAATCGGAACGCCATCTGCGCAAATATCTGAAAACGCGTAAGATGGAAATACCAGAAAACAAGCTGATGAATAGGCTTGGCACCAACCGCGGAAGTATTAGAATAACCCCATGGCAACGAAGCACGATACTGAACAACTGCTAGAGCGGCAGACCGTCAAACCGCCTCCGCTGTACCAGGTGGCGCTACTGAACGATGACTACACGCCGATGGAGTTCGTGGTCGCCGTGATCCAGGAATATTTCAACAAGGATCGCGAAACCGCAACCCAGATCATGCTCTCCGTGCACCAACATGGTAAAGGGGTATGTGGGGTGTTTTCCAAAGATATAGCGTGTACCAAAGTGGAGTTTGTCTTAACGCATGCGCGCAAGGCCGGGCACCCCCTGCAGTGCGTGATGGAGGAAGTATGATTGCGCAGGAACTTGAAGTATCCCTACACATGGCCTTTGTCGAGGCTCGACAGGCGCGCCACGAGTTCATCACCGTGGAACACCTGCTGCTCGCGCTACTCGATAATCCTTCGGCCGCCGAAGTCCTGCGTGCGTGCGCGGTCAATATCGAAGACCTGCGCAAGACCCTGACTAATTTTATCGGTG
>Ga0265797_10011101_pt1 | contig 11345 bp, 10 predicted proteins | sample P2T30metagenome_FD_192433 | JGI IMG/M metagenome (GOLD analysis project Ga0265797, IMG submission 192433) | Plant litter microbial communities from East Loma Ridge, Irvine, California - P2 T30 | ecosystem: Environmental > Terrestrial > Plant litter > Unclassified | place: USA: California... | reverse complement strand
GGTCGCCCGAGAGCGCGGCCCAGCGGAACGGGCCCTTGCCCTCGGCGAAGAGCGGGCGGATGTAGGCGGGCACGAAGCCGGGGAACGCGAAGGCGCGGTCGTAGCCGGCCGTGCGGGCCTCGCCGCGGATGCTGTTGCCGTAGTCGAAGACGACCGCCCCGGCGTCCTGGAACCCGACCATCGCCTCGACGTGGGCGCGCATGGCGGCCTGCGAGCGGCGCGTGAAGTCGGCGGGGTCGGCGGCGGCCTCGGCGGCCATGTCCTCGAAGCGGGTGCCGATCGGCAGGTACGACAGGGGGTCGTGCGCCGAGGTCTGGTCGGTGACGATGTCGATCGGGGCCTTGCGGGCCAGCAGCTCGGGCACCATCTCGGCGGCGTTCCCGACCACGCCGATCGAGAGGGGGCGCTTCTCGTCGCGGGCGGCGATCGCCAGCTCGAGCGCCTCGTCGAGGCTCGACGCGGCGACGTCGAGGTAGCGGTGCTCGACCCGGCGGTCGATGCGCGTGCGGTCGACGTCGATGCAGATCGCGACGCCGTCGTTCATCGTCACGGCCAGCGGCTGCGCGCCTCCCATGCCCCCGACGCCCGCGGTCAGCGTGATCGTGCCGGCCAGGGTGCCGCCGAAGTCGGCGTTCGCGACCGCCGAGAACGTCTCGTAGGTGCCCTGGAGGATGCCCTGCGTGCCGATGTAGATCCACGAGCCGGCCGTCATCTGGCCGTACATCATCAGGCCCATGGCGTCGAGCTTGCGGAAGTCCTCCCAGTTGGCCCAGTCGCCCACCAGGTTCGAGTTCGCGATCAGCACGCGCGGCGACCACTCGTTCGTGCGGAACACGCCGACCGGCTTGCCCGACTGCACGAGCATCGTCTCGTCGTCCTTCAGGGTCTTCAGCGTCTCGACCATCGCGTCGAACGCCTCCCAGCTGCGGGCGGCCTTGCCCGTGCCGCCGTAGACGACGAGGTCGTCGGGGTGCTCGGCGACCTCGGGGTCGAGGTTGTTCATCAGCATGCGCAGCGCGGCCTCCTGCTGCCAGCCGAGGCAGCTGAGCTCGGTGCCGCGCGGGGCGCGGACCGGGCGGGGCCCCGAGGAGGCGCGGGTCGCGTCGGCGGCGCCGGTCGCGTCGGTGGAGGAGACGGGGGAGGCGGTGGTGCCGGTGGTCTCGGTGTCGAGGGTCACGAGGGGGCTTCCGTTCGAGGTCGATCTGCGGTTCAGGAGGAGGCGGCGACGTCGCGCGGCACGCCGTGCGGGCGCGACGAGTCGCCGCGTGCCCGCTGAGGGGCACCGGTCGGGGCTGTTCGGTTGTGGTCGTGCGGTGGTGCGGGTGATGCGGATGGTGCCGTGATGCGGGTGATGCCGTGGTGCCGTGGTGCGGTGCCGGCGACCGGGCGGGTGCCCGGTCGCCGGCAGGACGACCTAGAGGAGGTCGTACTCGGTGAGGAACTCCTTGGCGACGCTCGCCGAGTCCTGCTTGTCGACCTGGACCTTGGCGAGGTACTCGGTCAGGTTCTCGGTGGTCAGCGCCTCGGACACGGAGTTGAGGGCGTCCTCGACGGTGTCGTCGCTCTTGTCCTCGCGGACGATCGGGAGGATGTTCTCCGAGAGGAACAGCTGCTTGGTGTCCTCGAGGGTGACGAGGTCGTTCGTCTCGATGGCCGAGTCGGTCGAGAAGATGTTCGCGACCTCGACGTCGCCGTCGGTCAGGGCGGCGAGGGTCAGAGGCCCGCCGGCGTCGAGGGGCACGAACTCCTTGAAGGTCAGGCCGTACTCGGACTCGAGGCCCTTGATGCCCTGGATGCGCTCGGCGAACTCGGGGCCGGCCGCGATGCGGAGCTGGTCGGCGACGGGCTCGAGGTCCTCGATGGTCTCGAGGTCGTACTCGTCGGCGGTCTCGCTGGTCACGCTGAGCGTGTCCTTGTCTTCGGCGTCGGACTGCGGCAGCGAGACGATGCCCTCGGGGAGGACGTCCTGCAGAGCGTCGTAGACGTCGTCGGGCGAGGTGACGCCCTCGGGCGCGCCGTCGTCGGAGAGCGCGGCGAGCAGGGCGCCGTTGTACTCGGGGAGGAGGTCGATCGAGCCGTCTTCGAGGGCCTGGAGGTAGACCTCGCGGGCGCCGATGTTGAAGCTGCGCTCGACGTCGACGCCGTTGGCCTCGAGGACCTGCGCGTACATCTCGGCGAGCAGCTCGCTCTCGGGGAAGTTCGCGGAGCCGACGGTGATCGTCTCGCTGTCGCCGGAGGCCGAGCCGCCGGTCGACTCGGTGGGGTCGGAGCAGCCGGCGAGCACGAGCATGCCGACGCCGAGGACGCCGACGGCGCCGAGGAGGTTCTTCTTCTTCATGATGTGGGGGCTTTCGTTCGGGTGCCGGGACCGGGCTGTCCGGTCGGGGCGGGTGAGGTGGAGGGTGCGGGGACGGTCTTGGTGGTACGGCGGGTGACGCGTCGGCCGGTGAGGCCGGGCGAGATGACGGAGCGCTGGATCACCGCGGCGATCAGGTCGACGACGATGGCGAGCGCCGCGACGACGACGGCGCCGGCGACGACGCGCTCGTAGGCGTTCAGGGCGATGCCGTCGACGAGCAGACGGCCGAGGCCGCCGATGCCGACGTAGGCAGCGACGGTCGACGTGGCGATCACCTGGAGGAGCGCGTTGCGCAGACCGCTCGAGATGAGCGGCAGCGCCATCGGCACCTCGAGCTTGAAGAGCACCTGCATCGGGCGCATGCCCATGCCCTTGGCCGCGTCGATGGCCGCCGGATCGACGGCGCGGATGCCGGCGTAGGTCGTCGTGAGGATGGGCGGGATGGCCAGGATCACCAGGGCGATCAGCACGGGCAGGAACCCGCGCCCCATCAGCACGACCAGCAGGATGATCAGACCCAGGGTCGGCAGCGACCGGCCGGCGTTCGCCGCGTTGATCGCGATGAACGAGAGCTTGCCGGTGTGCCCGATGTACAGACCGAGCGGGAGGGCGATGGCCGCCGCCACGGCGACCGCCTGGATCGTGTACCAGAGGTGCGTGAGGATCAGCGACGGGATGGAACCGGTGGCGCCGAACTGCCAGTTGTCGCCGTCGAGCAGGTACGAGAGGAGTCCGTCGTTCACGAGGCGATCCTCCCCGCCGCTCGGACCCAGGGCGTCGCACGACGCTGGATCAGCACGATGATGCCGTCGAGGATCGCGGCGAGCACGACCGAGAGCACGATGCCGACGATGATCGGCGGAGCGTAGTTGAGCTGCTGCCCGCGGGTGAAGAGCGTGCCGAGACCGCCGACGCCGATCAGGGCGCCGACGCTGACGAGGCTGACGTTGGCGACGGTCGCGACCCGGAGGCCGGCCAGCATGACCGGCAGCGCGATCGGGAGCTCGACGCTGACGAGACGACGCAGGCGCCGGTAGCCCATCGCCGAGGCCGCCTCGGCGACCAGCGGGTCGACCGACTTGAGACCGTCGGCGACGACCCTGACGAGCAGGGCGACCGTGTAGACGGTCAGCGCGACGATGATGTTGAGCGGGTCGAGGATGCGGATGCCGAGGACGGACGGCACCAGCACGATCAGCGCCAGCGACGGGACGGCGTAGAGGATGCCGCTGAGGTTGAGCAGCGGGTGGTACAGGAAGTTGAAGCGCACGGCCAGATAGCCGATCGGCAGCGACACCACGATGCCGAGCAGCACGGGCAGCAGCGCGAGGTACACGTGCTGCGACAGGGCGGCCTGGATGACCGGCCCGTTGTTCTGGAGGTACTGGATCACGCGACGTCCACCTCGCGACGACGGCGCGCCTCCAGCTGCTTCATCAGGCTGGTGTGACGGATCACACCGTCGACGACCCCGTGCTCGTCGACGCGGATGACGATGCCGACCGGCGACGTGATCGCCAGGTCGGTGACGAGTCGCAGCGAGTCGGTGCTGGTGTACCAGCCGCCCGGGTGCGTTGGAGCGGTCTCGGAGCCGAGGCCGGGGCCCGTCCAGCCGAGCGGTCGACCGGCGTCGTCGAGCACGAGGCGCTCGGGCCCGGCCTGCGCCACCGAGACCGGCTCGACCTCGAGACCGGCGGCGGAGTCGAAGGACAGGCTGCGGAACCCGCGGTCGCGACCGACGAAGCCGGCCACGAAGTCGTCGGCGGGGTTCGAGAGCAGCTCGCGCGGTGTGGCGAACTGGGCGAGGTGCCCGCCCTCACGGAAGACGGCGACCCGGTCGCCCATCTTGATGGCCTCGTCGATGTCGTGGGTGACCATGGCGATGGTCTTGCCGAGGTCGCGCTGCAGACGGAGGAACTCGGCCTGCAGACCCTCGCGCACGATGGGGTCGACGGCGCTGAACGGCTCGTCCATGATCATCACGGGCGGGTCGGCGGCGAGCGCCCGGGCGACGCCGACGCGCTGCTGCTGGCCGCCCGAGAGCTGCACGGGGTAGCGGTCGGCCATCGACTCGGAGAGCCCGACGCGCTCCATGAGCTCGACGGCCGTCGAGCGCGCCTTCTTCTTGCTCGTGCCGACGAGGCCGGGCACGGTCATGATGTTCTCGACGATCGTGCGGTGCGGGAACAGCCCCGCGGCCTGGATGACGTAGCCGATCCCGCGGCGGAGCGACGCCGCGTCGCCGGTCGCGACGTCCTTCCCGTCGATCAGGACGCGACCCTTCGTGGGCTCCACCATGCGGTTGATCATCCGCAGCGACGTCGTCTTGCCGCAGCCCGACGGACCCACGAACACGGTCAGTTCGCCGGTGGGCAGTTCGAGGTCGAGACCGTCGACGGCCACCGTCCCGTCGGGGTAGACCTTGCTGACGCCGTCGAAGGTGATCATGGGGCGTTCTCCTGTCGCGATGCCGGGGCTCTGGGGAGCGCGCTCCCGGCGATTCGTGAATAAGTTGATTCATCATGCGGAATCGATGAATACTTCGTCAATAAGCGCTACGGCCTGTTTACGAGACCGAAACACGAGGGAGGCACAGTGACCGACATGCACGCCAGCGACGACCTTCCCCCGGTCACCCTAGACGGCACTCCGTTACGAGTGGCCGATCTCGTGGCCCTCGCGGACCGTCGCGCCCGCGTGTCGGTGCCCGGATACGCCCTGGCGACGGTGGAGGAATCGCATCGCACCCTGCTCGCCGCGCGCGACTCCGGCATCGTCTACGGCGCCAACACGGGTGTCGGTGCGAACCGCGGGATCTCGGTCGTCGACGACGCCGTCGACCTCACCCCGGAGGAGGAGCACCGCGAGCAGGCGGCCCACGGTCTGCGCCTGCTGCGCAGCCACGCGTCGGGCATCGGCGAGGTGGAGGACGACCGCGTCACCCGGGCCGCCCTGGTCGTCCGGCTGAATCAGCTGCTGGCCGGCGGATCGGGCATCAGCCCGGGCGTCGTGCAGGGTCTGCTCGCCGCGGTGCGGAACGACTCGCTGCCGACCCTGCACCGCACCGGTTCGATCGGCACCGGCGACCTGACCGCGCTGGCCGAGCTGGCACTCACCCTCATCGGCGAGTTCCCGTGGCGGAGCGGCGGCGTGCCGCCCGTGGTGTTCGCCGAGACCGACTCCCTGCCGTTCATGAGCTCGAGCGCCGTGACCCTCGCGACCACCGCGCTCGCGGCCGACGTCGCCGCCCGCCAGCTCGACGCCGCCACGGTCGTCGCGGCTCTCAGCTTCCGGGCGCTGCGAGGGTCGCCCGAGGCGTTCGACGCCCAGGTGCACGCTGCACGGCCGCACCCCGGGCAGGTACGCGAGGCCGCTCGGCTGCGCTGGCTGACCGAGGCGGTCGAGGGCGACCCGCTTCCGGTGGCGCGCCTCCAGGATCCCTTCGGGCTGAGGGCCTCGCCGCAGGTGCACGCGCCGGCCCGCACCGCGCTCGGGGTGCTGCTCGACGCGCTCGACCGCGAGCTCGGCGGCCCGGCCGAGAACCCGCTCGTCGTCGACGACGGCGTGCGGCACCACGGGCAGTTCCACCTCGCGACGCTCGCGTGGTCGCTCGACGCGGCCCGCATGGGGCTGCACCCCGTGTTCAGCCTGTCGACGAGTCGACTCGGGCTGCTGATGCGGGCCGACATGACCGGGCTGCCGCCGTTCCTCGCCGACGCGAGACGCAACGCCACGAGCTCGGGCCTGATGATCGTCGAGTACGTCGCCCAGGACGCCCTCGCCCACATGCGCATCGACGCGACGCCGGTCACGAACGCCAGCATCAGCGTGTCGCTCGGCCTCGAGGAGCACGCGAGCTTCGCGATCCAGAGCACGCGCCTCCTGACCAGCCTGGTGCGCTCGTCGGGCGCGGTGCTCGCGGTGGAGCTGTTCGCCGCGGTGCGCGCCCTGCAGATGGCGCCCGACCGGGTGGCCGGCACGCGCCTCCGGCCGGTGTTCGAGCGACTCGTCGCCCTGATCGACCCGTCGACGGACGACCGGCCGCTCGGAGCCGACATCGCCCGGATGGAGGCCGAGCTGCCGACGCTCGGTGCGGCGCTGCGCGACTGCCCCGCGTAGGGCCGAGCGCATCCGCGCCGCCCCTCCTTGCGGATCGAGTGGTCGGAAGATGCTCTTCCTCGAGCGGGGAAGAGCATCTTCGGACCACTCGATGCGACGAGCGTGGGCTCGGGCGGCTGGGGCTCTAGGCGTCGCGGGCGGCGAGCGCGTCGGCCGCGGCCTGCTCGTCGCGGTACTGCTCGATGACGCTGACGTCGTCCATCGGGCGCAGCTCGTCGGCGTAGCTGACCGACTGGCGGCGCATCACGCCGTTCGAGCCGATCGAGTACTGCCCCATGCGCCAGAGCGGCGGCGAGTACGCGTGGATCGAGACCGACCCGTCGATGTGCCCGCCCATGCGGTGGATGTGGTCGGGCCCGAAGTGGAACGAGCGCCCCGCCTCGACCACGCGGCTGACCGCCTCGCCGCCCATGCGGGGGTTCGCCTCGTTCACGGCGCCCTCGACGACGGCGACCGCCCCCGACGAGATGTCGTGGTCGTGCCAGCCGGTGTCGTCGGTGGTGTCCCAGCAGAGCAGCCAGACGTCGATGTGGCTGTCGCGGTACAGCGAGGCGAAGTGCCGCTGGCCGCCGCCGTGCTGCACGAGGTGGCGCCAGGCCTCGGGGCGGGTGGCCATCTCGTCGACCCACGCCTTCAGCTCGGGGCGGGTGAGGTCGCGGCCCGGCAGCGCGGGCAGGGCGGGCGCGGCGGGCGCGGCGAGCAGTGCGGACGCGTCGAGCGCTGCGGACGCGTCGGCGGCAACATCGAGGGGAGCCGAGGAGGAGCGGGTCGTCGAGTCGGGAGCGGTGACGGTCATCGGGGTTCTCCGGTCAGCAGGGCGCGGGGGTTCGCGTGGACGTGGGCGTGGGTGAAGGCGTGACCGAGCCCGGGGTCGCGCGGCTGGGCGTACGGCCGGTCGGAGCCGTGCACGACGGGGTCGACGCCGACGACGCGCACGACGGCGTCGATGGCGCGGGTGTCGTACGACGAGGTCTCGTAGAACACGTTGGGGTCGACCGAGCCGAACTCGCCGCCGCGGGCGACGAGGCGCTCGTGGTGCAGCGGCGCGAGACCGGCGAGGGCGACGAAGACGATGCGCAGGGTCGGGTGCGCGACGCGGCCGCCCTGGTGCCAGGCGAACCAGGCCGACTGCAGCTGACTCACGTAGGGCACGACGGCGGGCCACCAGGCGGGGGTGTCGGCGACGGCCGGGGCCGGCCCGGGGTGAACCATGACGGGCTTGCCCGAGACGGCGACGACGTCGAGCACGGGGGCCATCCGCTGCACGGCGGCGGGATCGAGGAGGCACGTGGCCGGCAGCTGCAGCCCGACCACCCGGTCGTCGCGCAATATCTCGGAGAGGCCGACGAGGTCGTGCTCGACGACGGGCGTCGCCGCCCAGACGCGGAAGGGGTCGCCGAGACCGAGGGCGGAGCGGTGCCAGACGTCGATCAGCTCGCGAGCCTCGGCGCCCGGCAGGTGCTCGATGCCGAGCGGGCTCGACAGCGACACGAGCACGTCGTCCTTGCCCTCGGCGATCTCACGCGCCCGGCGGCGCTCGACGTCGTGGGCGGCCGGGTCGACGGCGTAGGGGGCCTCGCCGGCGGTGAGCAGCGTCCAGTCGTCGACGAGGCGCGGCTCGGTCGTGCGGGCGCGCAGGGCCTCGACGAAGGCGGCGGGCCAGACGTGCTGGTGGGTGTCGGTGCGGCCGGAGGCGATGCGGCGCGAGACGGCGACCCGCGACGACGGAGCCGGGGCGGCGGACGACGCAACGGGTGCGGGGTCGCCGACCCGCGCCTCCTCGGTGGCCATCTCGCTGTGAACCGGTTCACTCATGTGAGTAGTGAACCGGTTCACAGCACGTTTTGTCAAGGCGGCGGCACGCTGGCCGTTCTGCGAACGATCGAGGCGCGACCCGGGGCGGCGACCCCCTGCCACGTATGCTGTGCGGGTGAAGGAGCCTCGTCGTCGTACGCTCCAGGACGTCGCCGACGCGGCCGGCCTGTCGAAGTCCGCGACGTCGTACGCGCTTCGCGGGCTGCGCGGCTCGACCGAGACGCAGGCCCGGGTGCTGCGGGTCGCGGCAGAGCTCGGCTACACGGTCGACCCGGTGGCCCGGGCGCTGGCCGGCGGCCGCAGCAGCAACGTCGTGATCGTCGGCACGCTCCGCGACCTCTGGCAGCAGGATCTCGCCGTGATGCTCAGCCGTGCGCTCGGCCGCCTCGCGCTGAACGCCTCGATCGCCGACGTCGACGCGTCGCCCACCCGCGAGGAGGCGGTGCTCGCGGCCCTGAACAGCCGCCAGGTCGACGGCGTGGTCGTCTTGCCGGTCGACCCGTCGGCGGAGTACTGGGCCGACGTGCCCGACGAGATCCGCGTGGTGTCGATCGGCGACGCGCTCACCCACCGCCCCGACTCCCCCGTCGTGCTGTTCGACAACGCGTCCGGCGTCGGCACGGGTCTGCGGCACCTCGCCGGGCTCGGCCATCAGACGGTCGGCGTGCTCGCCCCCGCGCTGCCCGCCACCCCCGGGCGACCGGCCGAGATGCTCGCGACCTCGCTCGGCTCGGAGCTCGGCCTCGACGTGACCGTGACCGCCACGCCCGCCGCGGTCGGCGAGGCGGCCGACGCGACGGAGCGACTGCTGCGCTCGACGTCGCGACCCACCGCGCTGCTCTGCCTCAGCGACTCGATCGCGTTCGGCGCCTACGCGGCGGCCCGGCGGGTCGGACTCGAGGTGCCGCGCGAGCTGTCGGTGCTGGGCTACGACGACAGCGCGATGGCGCCGCTCGTCGAACCGCAGCTCAGCACGTTCGCGTGGGACGAGGCGGCCATCGTCGACGCCGCCGTCGACGCGCTGCACACCCCGGGGGACGAGCTCGACGGCGGGGTGCGGCGGCAGACGTTCAGGCCGGTGTTCATGCCGCGCGGGTCGACGGCGGCGCCCGGCGCGCCGGCTGCGCCCGCCGGCTGAGCTCACCTCGCCCACCGGCTGAGCTCGCCATCCCGCCACGTTCTCGACACGCCGCCACCCGATCCGGTGGCGGCGTGTCGATTCGGTGGCGGCGTGGACGGCGAGCGCGACTTGCAGGTGCCGTAGCGTCATGTGGTCTGGTGGACTCACCTCCCACCCACCGAAGAAGGCTCAGCTCATGTTCTCGTCGTTCGTCTCGCCGCGTCAGGTCAAGATCGGGGACGCCGCCGCGTTCGCCGGCACCACCCCCCGGGCGATCAGGCACTACCACGACATCGGAGTGCTGCCCGAGCCCGAGCGCGGCTCGGACGGCCGACGACGCTACGGATACGACGCGATGATCCGGCTGCTCTGGATCCGCAAGATGGCCGACGCCGGGGTCGCCCTGGAGGACATCCGCGGGGCCTTCGCCGACGATGCGGGCGGGGACGCTGATGCCGCCGGGAACGGCGGTGCCGGCGGTGACGGCGGCGCGGACGGGGACCGTGCTCCCATCGATCCGCAGGTCACGCGGGTGCTGGACAGGCTCGAGTCGACCCTCGTCGCCAAGGAGGCGGAGCTGCGGCGGCAACGGGCCGCGGTGCAGCGCATGCGGACCCGGGGCAGCCGACTCGGCCTGCTCGACGACATCGTCGCCGGTCGTCTCGAGTCCCTGCCCGAGGGCTCGGTGCGCCGAGACGATCTGGACACCCTGCTGGTCACGGAGCGGATGCTCGGTCCGCTCGCCGCCGCGATGCAGGCGGGTCGCTTCGTCGCCCTGGCCACCCACCCCGTGCTGCGCGAGGAATCCGACCGCGTCGATGCCGCCGAAGAGGCCCTCGATGACACGGTCGCGGTCGACGACCCCCGGGTGGCGCAGGTCGCGGCCGAACGTCACGCCTTCGAGGAGGCGCTGCAGGCCGCCATCGAGGCGTCCGGCCAGGACGAGGAGGACGACGCGATCCTCGACGCCTGGGACGAGCTGCACCCCGCCGGGGACGATGCGATCGACGGGGCCGGCGCGGTCGACGCGGTCGGCGGCGCGGTCGGCGGCGCGGTCGACGCCGACGGTCGCGGTGCGGGGCCGAGGCGCATGAGCGCCGCCGAGGCGATCAGCAAGATGCCCTACGACTACTCCCCCGCCCGCTGGAGGTCCATGGAGCTCGCCCTCGAGCTCGGCGCCCCCGACCCGAGCGCCCCCGACCCGAGCGCCCCGAGCGCCGCCCAGTAGGACCGCGGCGGGTTCCCGTCATCGGCGGCGGGTCAGCGCTGACCCGCCGCGGACGACAAGAACCCGCCGAACCAGGCGTCCCGGTGCCTCTCTGCCCATGATCGCTTGGCCACAGGCCCTCGCCGCGACACACTGTGAGGGTGATCTACTATCTCGCGCCGCTCCTCCTCGGGGCCGGCTTCGTCGGGCTCTGCGTCGTCCTGCGCGCGGAGGACCGCGGACGTCGGCGGTCGCGCGGCGACGACGCGACGATCGCCGAACCCGAGAGGACCCCATGACATCGGGATCGGTCGCTGCGAGCGTGCTGAAGCACGTCGCGACGGGAATCGCGGCGGGCCTCACGGCCATGGGCGCGTTGCTGGGGAACAAGCCGCATCCCGGGCCTCAGCCCACGGGCGACGAGCGGGCTGACTACCGCCCCTGAACGCCCGGCCGGAGGGTCGCTAGCGCAGCCACCGCTAGGTACGGCGGGTTCCCGTCATCGGGGGCGGGTCAGCGCTGACCCGCCGCGGATGACAGGAACCCGCCGCACCCGCGCAAGGCCCAGCGCCCAGCGCCGCGCGTCCGTGCAACGCGCCACGCACCCGCGCAACGCGCCCGTGCGACGCGCCTCGCACCCGCGCAACGCGCCCCGCGCAGCGCCACGCACCCGCGCAACGCGCCCCGCGGCTAGGGCCGGCGGCCCGCGAAGAGCGCGTACAGCA
>Ga0265797_10011100_pt1 | contig 11347 bp, 1 predicted proteins | sample P2T30metagenome_FD_192433 | JGI IMG/M metagenome (GOLD analysis project Ga0265797, IMG submission 192433) | Plant litter microbial communities from East Loma Ridge, Irvine, California - P2 T30 | ecosystem: Environmental > Terrestrial > Plant litter > Unclassified | place: USA: California... | reverse complement strand
GCGATCGCGCTCAAGCGTACAAATTAGATATATATACTCTTTTAGGAATAACGCTGTTAAGGCGTAGTACTAGCGACGATAGGTTAGTAGAGCTCTACTACACGACTACGGAGTAGAACTTACAAGCTAGTTAGTTAGGTACTGCTAAGAGCGTACTAAAGCACTAGAGCTGCGAAGATACAAGAGAGGCCTAGAGGAGCCTACTAAAAGCCTACTACTACAATAGTTAGTATTCGTTAACAAAGAATATTATAGAAGTATTAGGCTTAGTTATATAAATAATATTAGATTATAGAGTTAGTAGAAGACTAGCTTATCCTGCTAGTAAATAAGAAGGCAGCAAACACTTAAGTAAGTAGACGTAGTATACGCAGTTAATAACGCGACTTCGCGATATCTATCTATATTCTATATATATATATATAGGTTATCGCTATATTAGGCTTTAACGCTCTAGGCGCTTTCTCTATAAGCTTCGACTTCGGTAAAGACGCTAGCTAATTCTAGACTATCGTAGATAATACCTAAGAAAGTATAAGGCCTCTACTATTACCGATACACAATCGGCAACGTAAGAGCTTACTCTTTCTGCTCTAGCCGGCTATAGACGCTAAGTCTAAACGTTAACGTAAGAGCTTTTTCTAAGTATTCTACCTATAACTTAACTATCTATTAGAATTAGATAGTAGTTATAAAGAACCTAATATTCTAGATAATAATAACAAGTATATCTATATTAAGATTAGCAACGTTACTATAGAAGTATTATAGAATAACTTATATAAAGTACGTATTCTCTTCTATAACAGCGACGCTAAGCCTTGCAACTAGGTTAAGTTATAATAACACGATAACTTTGCTAATAATAGCAAAACTAATATTACGTTATTTATAATCTAGATAGGTTAAGACTACCTTAACAACGACAGTACATACTACGGTGTAACTATTTCTACTATTACTAACGTAGAAAACTTCTGCAAATAAGTCGCGGACTAGCCTCGCGACTAGCACTTCTACGTTACTAGACTCTTTACTATTCTACGTAATACTACCTATACTATTAAGCTTAAGAACTAGCGTATTAAGAAGCTTTCTAATACTATTAATTAGTTTTAAGCTATTAATAGAGTTAGTAGTAACGTTTATTAAGCTAAGTGTATAGAGCTTAAGCTTCTGTAGAAGGCTATAACTTAGCTATAGGCCTCTATTACTACTAATATAAGCAAGATTAGTAGTAATCTAATATATAAGGTAATAGTCTTAGAACGTAATACTACTCTTCTAGAGATTAACGAGCTTAAGAAACATATTAAGAGCATAGTCGAATATAGTGCCTTCGATACTATGTATAAGAAGTTTACTAAGGCCGATAATAACGCTAACGCGTAGTACGGGAAGTAGCAGCGCGAGGCTAAGAACCTTAACGCTGCTTATAATAATATTAAGAACTTACGTAAGGCCTAAAACTAAGAGCTCTAGCGTCTCTAATAGTAGCTTAACTAGGCTGCGCTTAATCTATAGAGCGCGCAGCGTAAAGCTAAATAATACTTCGTAAAGCTATAGCATTATAAGCCTAACTATAAGCCTTATTTAATTCTGTAGCCTAACTACTAGAATTGCCTAAACTCTTACTAGAACTATTTAGGCACTTTAGGTTAGAAGCGTTCTAACTCTAATTAAGAGCGCCTAGACTATTGCTGTAAGTAAGATACTAATAACTAACGCACACGGTAAGGCACCTTTCTACTGCGCAATTCTTAGAACGCACGCGTAGGTCGTAACTACTTCTTCTAGAATATAGAATAGCTGCCTCGCGTATTATTAGCTGCCTTTTTTTTATAAGCTCTAAACCTATATAGAGCTGCTCTGCTAGGCTCTTACACTTTCTTACTACCTCTAATAGGCTCTCTAGGTAGCGTTTACTCTTCTAGAATAGCCTCTACCTTCTATAAGATGCCTAACATCTCTAAGTTCTATAGTAACGCTAACTAGAACTATAAGTAATAGTAGAAGACAGCTATAGATAAGTACCTTACTATTTCTAATAAATCTCTACGTATTAGCTACTTAAAGCGTTACATCGTAGGTAAGGCCTAGCCTATTATTAAGAAAATAAAAGCAGTCTAATTTACTAATTACCTCGACGCACTTAATAGTACTTACTTTATATATAACTAGTTTAGAGAAGCTAAAGCTTTACTTATAGATAGTAGTTTACGTTAGAAGCTAGGCGAAACCTTTACTGCCTAGTAAGCCTGCTTTCTAGGTATAGCTAATATTCTTTATACCTATCTTACGCGCACTCTTATTAAGAAAGCCTAGAGTCTTATAAATACTTATCTTAGCAACGTAATAGCTACTATACCTAATAATAATAAGACTTTTATAAAGTTTCTTTGCTACGCTTATAGCGTTAATAAAGCCTTATAGAATATTAACCTAGGTAAGACTACTACTACTACGTCTACTATAACTAAGACTTATTAATAAGCGCTAAGTAACTAATTACTAGAACGTAAGTAGTAGTCTAACTGCTATACTAAGCGTAAGGTCTAGAACGCACGTATAGTAGAGAATAAAAAGAAGTGCAAGAACAATAACGTCTGCTATAAGTGTAGTAAGTTAGAATATACTTAATATAATAAGAACACGCTGTATTAGAGTAAGCCTATTACTCTATCTAGCGAAATTCTATTCTTAGCAGCTTTTAATATTAATAGCAACATTAAAAACGTAAATAATATTATCGATAACGATAAGACGAATAAAGAGAATTTTTAAATACTTCTAATTAAAATCGCGAATAAAAGTAAGACTAGCAAATATTAGCTAAGGCTTTACAACGCTAAGTCTAGTAGAGTAAAGTTTAGAAGCTTACTACTACTTTCTATATTAGTAGTAAGGTGTAAAGAATATATTATATCTCTACTGCCGCTATTTATAGTCTTTAGGCTAACGTTAGTTACTAACTTAACTTCTGCTATAGCTTAAAGTAATAGTTAGGCTCTTAGTAAAGAAACGCTATCTTAGTTAATACTAGCGCAAGCGCTTACTTCGTTAGCTAAGTATAGATTAAGTAGTAGTAGTACACTATATTTACTATTACTAAACTTATTTAACTAGCTCTAGCTAATAGTAAGAAGATTATACGCCTTACTTACGCTACTAACATTACTGTTAAGCATAGTAATTACATTACTACTACTCTATATTATATTATAAATATAAAGAAGTATAATATTATACTAGAGATAAACTAGCTTAACTACTATAAGCCTATTCTAGGCTTTAGCTTGTCTTGCTTAATAACGTTTAACTATAAGAACTGTAAGGTTAACTACCTTAAGAATAGCTTCTAGAACATAGTTTATAAGAATTGTTTCTCTACTAGCTCTACCTAGAAGGTCGCGCCTAAGAATATACTATCTAGAGACTTTAAGATCTCTTTTATTAGTGCTAAAGCTGTATTACTTATAGTAACTAAGAACTCTAGCTCTATTATTTAGTTAGAACTATACTACTTTAATAAGGTTAAGCAGCCTAAAGATTCTTATATTAATAACTATAACTTATAATTCTTTAAGAAATAAGTTGCTAGCCTTACTTCTATTACTTAAGTAGATTTCGAACACTATATAGCTAAGATAGAACGTCCGTCTATAAGTAAGAAGAAGATCTAGAAGCTAGTTCTAGCTTACATTCTTAATAAGTTTCTTAACTTATTTAGTCTATAGTTAGTAAACGTTTTCTTCTCTTAGTAGCTAGGTATTAACTACACTATTAATATTAAGCCTAGCACTACTACGTTTAAGCCTTATATCTATAGGCTTACCTATAAGAAAACTTTAGCTATAAAGGTATATATCGACAAGATAATTAGTAAGAGCTTTATCTAGCTCTCTACATCTCTATACGCGTTTTTAGTGTTAGTTATTAAGAAGCTATTAGATAGATTACGAATCTACGTTAACTATTAAGAGCTTAACGCTATTACCTATAAGAACTATAACGCGCTACCTACTATTAAGGAGACCTTTACCTATATAGTAAAGGTATAGATTATAATACTTATTAATATTATTACTACGTTTAACTCTATAAGAATAAAAAAGAGCTATAAAGAGAAAATAGCTTTTCTTACCTAGTATAGCCTCTATAAGTACCTAGTAATGCTCTTTAGCCTCTATAACGCTCTTAGCACTTTCTAGACCTTTATTAATAAAACTCTCTATAATTACCTTAATATTATCTATATAGCTTATCTTAATAACGTTCTTATCTATTTAGATAATAAGAATAAGTATAAGAACTATATACTTATAGTCTTAAGAAAGATTAGCAAAGTAGATATATATCTTAACGCTGCTAAGTGCACCTTTTCTACAAAAAGAGTTAGATACCTTAGCTTTATTCTTACTACTAACGGCCTAGAAATAGACCTAAAGAAGGTAGCTACTATCTTAGAATAGTAGACTCTACGCAACGTAAAGAACGTTTAGGTATTTCTTAGGTTTGCTAATTTTTATAAGTAGTTTATTAAAGGCTTCTTATTAATAGCAAAGTACCTTATAGAGCTTACTAAAGTAGACGGTAAGAAGGCTTTCTCTCTTACACTAGATTTAAAAGCACTAGCGTTCTTCTAGCGCTTAAAGAATACCTTTAAGACTATAAGTATACTTATCTATTTTAACGCTAACCTAGATACCTAGTTAGAGATAAACGCGTTAGACTTTGTTATAGCTACTATGTTATTACAAATATATAAAGGTGTTCTTCGCTCTATTACGTTTATCTTCTATAAGATAAACCTAGCTAAATATAATTATAAAATCTATAATAAGAAGCTTCTTACTATTATCTAGGCCTTTAAGAAGTAGCGCTTTAAATTAGCTAGAATATTAAACCTAGTTAAGGTTCTCTCTAATTACTAAGCCTTATAAACGTTTATAACTAATAAACGTCTTAATTATTAGTAAGCTTAGTAGGCTAAATTTCTTTCTAAGTTTAATTTTAGCATTACCTACTAACTAGGCCGATAGAGTACTAAGCTAAACGCTCTTACTAGGCGACTAGAAGACCTTCTAGAGAACGCTAATAACAACTACTACTAATATTAATAGTAGGTAGTGCTAAAACTACACTAGGTTAACTTTACTCTATAGGTAGCAACTCTTATAAGCTAGTAGAGGCTAGATATAAAACACGCTCTGTTTCTTACGTTTTACTACTTCTATTATATTAATCTCTCTATTCTTAATATAGCCTAGCGTATATACGATAATAGCGAGATAGACACTATTTATAAGCGCAACGCTGTTAACAACGCGCTGCATCTTACACTAGTTAACGCGCGCTTTAATAACGTTGCTGCGCTAGAGAGGAAAAAGAACAACGTAGATATTAAACCTATAGCGCCTAACGTAGGTGCTACTAATAACTTAACTAACGCTATATAAGCTACTAGTCTATATAATAGAACGCTTTAGGCTATTATCGTAGCTAAGTAAGACGGTTAATAATATTTACCTACTAACTTTAGTAACTAAGACTAGCGCCTCTATATTAAGCTTAGAGACTACGCCGTCTACGATAGCTTACTATATATCTAAGAAAAGATATATATCTCTAACGTTAACTAGCTGCGTACCTGCGTCTTAGACTAAGTCTACTAATCGCTCTGCACTAGAGAATATAAAGGTAAGCATAAGATATACGCTAAAGCTACTTGCTAGTATTACTAGCTACGTATAACCTATAATATAGCCTAGTATATATAAGTCTATCTTACCTACTACTATGCTAAATTACACTACAAAGGCAAATAAGAGCTTCTCTACCTTCTCTCGATACCTAAAAGGTACTAGAGCTTAATTTTAATAGATTATATTACTTACTTACTACTCTGCACTAATAATAAACGTACTTATAAGAATATTCTTATTATAGTAGACTACCTAAGTAAGAAGAAGAAGTTTATCTTTGTTACTAACCTCTACGTTAATACTCTTATCTAAGCATTTATTAAGTACGTATAGCAAGAGAAAAGCTACCTAGAATACATCGTGTTAGACTAAGGCTCTTAGTTTACGTTCTATTTCTAGACGCGCTTATACTAACGCCTTAGAATAAAGCCTAAGCTATCTATAGCGTATTATCTAGAGACTAATAGTTAAACTAAAAACGCTAACGCCTTCTTTAAGTAATACCTTAGAGTATATATTAGCTATAAGCAAGATAACTAGGCTCTACTACTACCTATAGCAGAATTTAAAGCTAACGCTACTATTAACATAAGTACTAGTGTATTAGTATTTACTACGATAAAGAGTTATATACTCTAATCTAGTATAGAGCTAGCGAAGGCCTTAGATACGTAACTAACTATATCTACTTGCTATAATCGCCTTAACGCTAATAAGTTTGCTAAATAACTAAATAAGCTACGCAAGTACTTACGTAACTAGATTATTTAGGCGTAGGCTAAATAAGTAGAATACGCTAATAATTACTATATTTCTATACCTAAATTCTAAGTTAGCGATTGCGTTATAGTAGACTTCCGCTACCTAAGAATAACGCGGCCTAACTAGTTATTAGACTTTAAGAATTATAGGCCTTTCTTTATTACCTGCGTTATTAATAATATAGCCTACGAGGTAGCTCTTACGCTAGGCATATAAGCCTATAACGTCTTTTATTCTTAGCTTTTACATTATATAGAAGAAGATCTACTACCTAGCTAGGTTTAGAATAATAAAAGACCTATTAAGCTTATAGACCTAAACGTTAATAATAATATAGACTATACTATTAAAGCTATTCTAGATAGCTAAATTAATAAACGTAAGAAGAACTCTAGTCTAAATAACGTAAAGAGCTTACTGCAATACCGTGTGTAGTAGGCCGACTACCTAGACAGCCTAAATAACCTATTATAGAAGCTATACATAAATCTCGTAGACTTAGCTAACTTAGTTACTAAGTATTACTATTACTAACCTAGTAAACTAGAACTATACGTAAAGTTTAGTACGCTAATAGGTAGGTAAGACCTCTTAATAATAGCGCTTTATTAGAATAATAATTATAACTAACTATAGCTGCGTAGAACTATTATATTGTAAGTAGTTACGTAATACTCTAATACGATACGTTACTTACGCATTAGAAAGGCTACCTCTACGTATTATCTTACTATACAACGCTTAACAAAAACTAATACTTATACTATATAACTTACTACATAAGAGGCTTACTAGTGTTACTATTATACTCTCTATAACCTAATAATAAAGCTATTACTACGCTATATTATGTAATATTAACTTAGAGATTATAATTCTACTAGACTAGTATTAAGACAAAAGTAATAATAGCCTATAACAGCTTAGACGCGTAGGCTGTTATAGAGATACTACGCCTACTAGTGCGCTAACTTTTATAGATTCTACGTTCTATATTAATAACTACTCTTTTCTTCTAACTACTCTAAAGCTACTTAATACGCTATAATTAAAATAATAGAAGTAATATAGAATAGAGGTAGAGAATAACAATAGTAGAAAATGCTGTAGCCTATGTAGCTTTTACGAAACGAGTATTTTCTTTATACACTAATTTAGACAAGCGTTAGGCATAATATTACTTTCGCGATATACTAAAAAAGTTAGTTAAAAAATAAAGCTAGAGTAATAGAACTACTCTAAAGAAGAGAGAGAGTAGTGTTATAGATTAAACCTACGACTCTACCTAATTAGGCCTAGCGCGTATTAAGCAAGAAATATTAAAACCTTGCGTGTATAGCTATTTATTCGATAACGTAGTATCTTATAAGTAATATAATCTTATTCTATATACTTATTATAGTATATAGTTTAAAACAATAATATATTATTATATAGTCTACTTAGAAAGCTAAGTACGTAGCTACTACAGAACTATTAAACAAACTTATGTAGGTTTAATAACTACTTACTAAGATTCTAACAAAACTTAGTAAAATAGAACTTAATATTAGATAAAAACGTACTATAATTATAATTAATAATAATAGTGCACAACTTCTATTAAAGAACCTAAAGCACTACTAAGTTACAAAACACTTTAGAATTAGATATTATATACTTAGACAAAGAGTTAAAGAAGATACACTTTATCTAGAACGTGTAAACTTAAAGAATAATATAGTAGATATTTTTACTAAGGCTTTAAAGTAGAAAGACTTTAAGAAGCTATAAAATTAAATAAAGATAATATAAGAGTCGTATAGAGTATTAAGTAATAATTATATTAAATTTTAAAGATATTTGTTATAGTTATAAAAAAAGAAGTAGACAAGTACTAGGTTTTATAGAAGACTAATAGCCGTGTTAGGTATAATAATAACTAATCTATAAGAACAAAAAAAACGCTAAAAAATACGTAACCTACTTTATAGTTCTACGTATATTATATATATTAGCGTTGTTAGCTATAAAGAGATTCTTAGAAATTCTACTTAGTCTTACTACGTTCTAGCTTCTAAGACTTACTAAGACTTTCTAAGACTTATAAGACTATAGAGTTACTTTAAGTATATAGCTTAGGTACTACGCCTTTATAGCTTAGTGTATTTAACTTTATATAAGACTCTAGTATTTAATCTAAGAATTATACTTCTTTCTTAACTCTTTATAATATTATATTATTTTACTAAACGTGCTATTACACTCTTATACTATTACATTATTCTACTAAACATGCTAGTACACTAACCTATTTTATCTTACTTACTTACTCTTTAAGAACTAACTCTTAGGTTATCTTAGAATAACCTTTACAATATTATAGTGTAGAGAAGAAGATCTACTCCGCGGGGTCTATATACTCTGTAGAGTAGAGCCTAGGCTTAAGCTCTTAGGCACTAAACTATTATATAACTTTTCTCTAAAACGCTTAAAAGTTCTATCTAAGCGTAAACTAAGTGCTTTTTTATAGCAATACCTACGTGTAACTAATAGCTTCTTTATAGAGACTAGCAGCTAACTTCTATTCTCTTATCTAGTATACTAGGTTACGTTAGAGATAAACGTATTAGCTAAGGCTGTCTTTATTAGCTCGCGACTACTAATAACTATAGAGGCTAAAGTTAGGCAGAAACGTGTATTAGAATTAGTAACCTAGTAGGCTTCGAGAGCTTTACAGCTAAGGTAATTATTAAATAACTAGCTAGTTCTTTCTAAGTATATAAAGTTCGGTAGTTAGATTAGAGCTATTACGAGAACTCTATTATTATCGTAGTTATAAAACGTAATATAAGAACCTAGCTTACTCGAATGTTAAGTATAGAAGTTCTACACTATTTTCTTACTACCTCTTAGGTTATAATATAGCTACTATACTTCTAATTAATTCTCTCTAAGCTATTCTACTATATATACTAAGCATTCTTTTCTTTCTGTGTATAGATCGCGGCAGCAATAGTTAACCTTTAAGTCGAGCACCTAGATAACAACGTACTTAGTCTTGCTATCTTCGTTTAGGTATACTTTAGAAGCTACGTTGTTATAGGCTTAGCTAGAGAGAGCGTTATCTTTATAGGCTTAGAAGAGCTATAGGTAGAAGGCTAGAAATAGGTTCTTAAGACCTAAGAGAAGATCTAGTTCGTAAGCTATATTATTAATAACTCTAGTTACCGTAAAAGAACTAAGGTTCTTCTAATCTAACTCTTAGTTAGGCCTCGCGGTTCTAATATACCTAGTGTTAAGTATTACCTTATTACTAACGCTAAATCGCGGCGCAGAATAGCAATAAACGTTAGTAAACTTCTGCATCTTCTTCTAGGTCTATATAAGCTTATCGCGTAGAAACTAGTAAGTTTTATAAATTTATTTAATTAGTTAGTTAGCGTTATAGAATTATAAACGCTAGGTAAGAGTTACGTTAGAAAGAAGTGCGTGTAGAGGCTCTAGTCCCGATCGGGGCTAGTAGCCTCGCGTAGCCTAGAACGAACTTATTCTAGTTACTAAGAATATTGCCGAGTTAGCTTTAAACTCTACTAATAGTAAGAGTTATACCTAGTTATCTTACTAGTAGTTAACGTAGGCGCGTAGGTACTGCTTTAGGTTAGCGTTAGCTCTCTTAGTCTATTTATCTATTTCTAGATAATATATAGTAGATAGCTTTAAAGACGTTTCTACTCTCTTATAAAGCCTTTTCTAGAAGTATAAGGTAAACTACCTACCGCGGTCTAACGTAAGGCTTCTAGAGAAGCCCTCTAAACGCTATATATACTTAAGAAAGGTATCTATAACTATAGAGACTTCTATATTTTCTATAGCGATAAAGCGCTTAGCCTTAGATAGGTAATCTACAACTACTATAATATACTTAAAGGTCTTACCTACCTAAGTAGAGGCTAGTAGAGAGGTAATAAAGTCTACTAAGATATTCTTCTAGTACTAATAGAGCACTAGCAAGAGGTAGAGTAGTCTATGCTTAGTAGCTTTGCTAGCTTTTATCTATTAATAGACCTAGTAATTATAAGTAAAGCGTACGATAGTATCTATTATGCCTTACTAGTAGTACTATTAGCTAGTTCTCTAGTAGGTATCTAAGCGTCTGCCGTATCTAGTAGTAGTAGAGTTATCGTAGATCTTCTTAATAATACAGGTCTTTAGCTAATCGCTAAAGAAGATAAGTAGGTAGTTACTCTTAAGGTAGATGTAGTCTTTGTCGAGAGTTAGGTCTACTAGCTCTAGGCGTAGGCCTTCCTATATTAAGTACTAAGAGATACACTTATCTCTATTACGATAAGCGTCTATAATATTCTTTAGGCGCTAGTCTTCTATATATAGAGTAGTAATAATATTCTCTATAAGTATATTCTCTAGTGTGTCGATTACATCGTAAGAGTCTAGTTTATTAATCTAGAGTCTCCGAGCAGTATATAGAAGGCGTTAGGCTTCTTTAGCGTTGTTATATATCTAGAATATAATATTCTAAAGCTCGAAAGTCGTGTTGCCTAGGCAGAGTTCTACTATCTAAATAGTATCGTAACTACTACTATTCTTAGAGAAAGCTAGGTAGAATACGCGCACGGTACTATCTTTATTAGGCTAGCGAGTAGGTCTAAGAAGAGTCTATATCTAATACTAGACGTAGTTGTCTTTAAGTCTAGTAGAAAGCTTACTAGGTTACCTTATTAGGCTGTTAGGTTTTGTGCCTTACTTTCTAAGTCTATAGGTAACTACAAAGTTAAACTCTTCTAAGAATTTAGACTAATAAGCTTATTACCTATTAAGCTTCTATTTAGTATAGAAGAATTCGAGGCTACAGTAATTAGTTAGTACTTAGACGTTCTTAC
>Ga0265797_10011099_pt1 | contig 11348 bp, 12 predicted proteins | sample P2T30metagenome_FD_192433 | JGI IMG/M metagenome (GOLD analysis project Ga0265797, IMG submission 192433) | Plant litter microbial communities from East Loma Ridge, Irvine, California - P2 T30 | ecosystem: Environmental > Terrestrial > Plant litter > Unclassified | place: USA: California... | reverse complement strand
ATATCGCACTGGGTGGTGGTGCGGCAACCATTACCGCATAAGCGATGCAGCCGCTGACCCAAGTGGGTGGACGGGTCCCCCGTCCACGCGTCCAACCACCCCATGCATTGCCACATCGCGCCCGTAAGTGAATACGTGGACGGACAAAGCGACCCTCGCCAGCTGCATCTCGTCACTGTGGCCATGCACGCCACATCGATAACGCACACGCCGCACTACTGCTGCGCCGGCATATTCTCACCAAAATACTCATGCGAATCCGCGTTATTGATCGCGCGCTCCGGCGCCGTGCGCGCCAGCTCGGCCGCGCCTTGCTGCCCGTAAACCACATCGTCGGTACCCGCTACCACGTCGAAGTGGCTTAGCTCGTGCAGCAACGTGCCACCGCGCGAATCGGTGCCGGTCACCGCCGCGGCCCAGAACGCCTTGCACACCCATACCGTGTAGGGCCGCGCCGGATACACATAGGCGAAATACGGCTCGTTGCAATCGCAGTCGATCTTGACTGGCTTGTTCTCGAAGGCGTCCTTGATCGCCGTGAAATTGGTGGTGACCTTGGTGCCGCGCGTGGCGTCGAGTGCGCCGAACCAGGTGAGATAGCGCTCGCCGTACTGCTTGCCTGAACCGAGGTAGGCATGCCCATCGGCCGCCATTGTGCGGCCCGCATCCATTGCCGTGATCAGTGCTTCCTGCTGGGCGTTCGAGCAGTTCGCGTAGGCGAGGCCGGCGCCGGTTTCCTCTGGCGCAAAGGCCGCGCTCTTGCTGCCGCGCGGTAGTCGCCCGTTGACGAAGATGCTGACTGGGGTCGAGGACAACTCGCCGACTACAGCCTGAAGACCGGCGCCGACCGTCGGCACGGCCGGGCTGCGATAGCGGATCGTGTAGCTGCCGGTGACGCTCATCTCGTACAGTACGGACAGCTCGACCGTCTTGCTGAGCGAGGCGCCTGGATCGAGCCGCACGTAGTCCCCGGGCCCGGGCGCGGTGCGTTTGATTTGCCGACCGAGGTAGCGTACTGGCTGGCCATCGCGTGAGACGTCGAACAGGCGCGCGTCGACGCCGTCGAGCGGTGTACGCCAGCGCAGCAGGTGCTGGACTGTGGAGGAGGTGTTGGACAGGGTGACACGCACCAGCACGTTTTCGCCGCGTGCGACTGTCGGCTGCAGCGGGGTGATAGTGACATCGACGGGAGTCGAAGCGGCGCTCTCAAGAGGAAAAACCAGGGCTGCCAAGGCAACTGGCGAGAGGAGAGGATGAGTGAACATGGGTGCTCCAGAAGAGGGCGATTTCCCACTTTCAACTCATTTCCACGGCCTATCTTGTGGTGCTGCAATGTTTAGGCAGATGGCCATGGAATTGCACTCACCACGTCACCGGATGTCGTACGTTAGCATGGGCATGCTGTGGCGCATTGGAACGCTCGAGGACCCAGCGCGGCACAGTCGAACTGACGCCGTACGAGAACACGGCCGCCTGATGGCCCAAGAGAATGGGGCCATGATCCGGTGAGCGGTTGCAGACACAAAAGCCGCGCGCACATGATGTACGCGGGGAGGGTATCCGCCAACGCTGGCGCGATACCCGAAACTCATTACGTCAACCCTAGCGCGGCCCGTCACCCGGCGAACCCGAACTCTCGGCCCCATCCGCCAGGCGCTCACTGATCTCGTCATCACTGGCCCGACCAACGTATTGCTTGGCCGCACGATCCAGATGCGTCCCCGGCGACCCACCAGTGGCCGCGCCGCCGATCGCCGACTGGCTGTTCTGCCCAGCCTCCGACTTGCCCAACACTCCACCCGGAATCGCGCCCGACGCATTCCCATGGCTGCTCTGTTCCGCCCCCGCCGGCCCCACATTGCTCTCTGGGGTAGCCTTGGCGAAGTTGCTGTTGATGCCCGACTGGCTGTTGCCACCCTGGCTCGAACCGATGCTCGAGTCGCCCGCAGCATCGTCGGCCACGAAGCCCGAATACGAATCCGGCCCGCCGGTGCGCAGGCCCTGGTCGTCCAGTTGCGTGTCTTTCGCTTGTTTATCACTCATGATGCTCTCCTTGACGATTGATTACGACCGATAGAAGAAACATCTGGGTGCGCATGGCGCGATCCCAATAGGAGCAGGGACCGCCACCACGTAGGATTTTTCGCTCAATCGCCGGTCGTGAGCGCCAGCTCCTGCGCCTTGATATCGGCAATCGGCCCCAGGATCGCACTGTCGAACGCACGCGGCGCCAGCTCGCGCGCCAGCCGCTGCGGCAGATCGGGATTGGCCAGCGCCCCACGCCCCAGTGCCACCACATCGGCGCCGGCCGCCAGCACCTCCCCAGCGCGCTCCACGTCATGCAAGCCGCCGTTGGCGATGATCGCCACGCCGGGTGCATACCGCCGCGCCAGCGTCACCAGGCTGTCGCCGCCTTCCACAAAGGCAGGCTGCCAGGCCTCGAACTCGGTCACGTGAATAAAATCCGCCCCGGCCCGCGCCAGCGCTTTGAAGATCGCGGCGGCATCCTGTTCGCCGCCCGGCCACTTGGCTGTAAAGTCGTTCACCTTGCCCTGCGAGATCCGGATCCCGACCGGCACCGAGTCCCCCACCGCAGCCTTGACCCGCGTGAGCACCTCCACCAGTAACCCCACCCGTGCCTCGACCGGGCCGCCCCAGCGGTCATCACGCAGATTGGTATGCGCGGTCAGGAACTGGTCCAGCAAATACCCATTGGCGCCATGGATCTCGACGCCATCAAAGCCGCCCAGCGTCACCGCCCGCACCGCGCTGTCGACGAAGCCCTGCACCACCTTGGCAATCTCATCCTCGCCGATCGCGCGCGGCAGCGCATAGTCGCCGCTGCCGTAATAAAACGTCATCTGCTTGCCCTTGGGCCGCACGGTTGAAGGCGCGACGTTATGCGTGCGAAAACGGTTGCCCTGGCTCAGGGCGCCGGCGTGCATCAGCTGGGCGAAGGCGAGGGCGCCCTGTGCATGCAGGGCCGCCGTGATCGGCGCCCAGCCGCGTGCCTGTTCATCATCCGAGAGCCCTGGCTGGTTCAGGTAGCCCTGCGAGAACGCCTGGTCGGTGTACAGGCCCTCGGTGATCACCAGCCCGAAGCCGCCCCGAGCAAAACGCAGGTAGTAGTCGTGCATGGCCTGGGTCGGCACGCCCAGCGGCGTCGCGCTTACGCGGGTCATCGGCGCCACCGCCAGGCGATTACGCAATGCGGCGTTTTTTATATCGGTTGCGGATAGAATTCGGTTCAGGGTGTCGGTCATGATAGTCCTCGCTGGGTCTGGTTGGCATCGCCAGGTCGGCGACGATTGACACCATGGTAGACGCGCGCGCAGTACCGATAAAGACGGCCCCGTGAGCAGCCGCTTTAACCAATTTGGATATAAACCATGCAGATTTCTGACGTACGCATCTTCGCCGCTGTGGCCGAGCAGGGCACCCTGTCAGGGGCGGCGCGGCGCCTGGACATCGTGCCGATGCAGGCGTCGCGCCGCATCGCCGCGCTGGAGGCCGAACTCGGCGTGCGGCTGTTTCACCGCACCACACGCTCGCTGGCGCTCACGCCCGAGGGCGAGGCTTTCGCGCCATACGCCGCCACGCTGCTCGAAGCCGAGGAGGGCGCGCTCGGGGCGCTGCGCCAGCGCGGCGCGCGCGCCTCGGGCGTGCTGCGCATGACGGCGCCGAGCGTATTCGGCCAGTCGATCGTGCTGCCGCTGCTGCCTGGCCTGTTCGAGCGCCATCCCGAGCTGCGGGTCGACCTCGATCTGTCCGACCGGGTGCAGGACATCGTGGGCCAGGGACTCGACCTGGCGCTGCGCGTGGCCACGCTGGGCGACTCAGAACTGGTCGCGCGCCGCCTGGCCGCCAATCCGCGCCTGCTGTGCGCAGCGCCGGGCTACCTGGCGCGCCATGGGACGCCAGGCCGGCTGGCCGATCTCGATGACCACCAGTGCATCGGCCTGCATGCGGTGGCGCGCTGGCCCTTTATGGTCGACGGCAGCCTGCAGCGGCGACGTGTGGATGCGCGCGTTCTCACCAGCAGCGTCGAGGCGGCGCGCGCCGCCGCCATGCAGGGGCTGGGCATCACCATGCTGGCGTATTGGGACGTGCACGAACAGCTACGCGCGGGGACGCTGGTGCAGATTGACCTGCAGGACGCGGCGATGGAACAGTTGTCGGTGTGGGCGGTGACGCCCACCCGCCGCTATGTGCCGGAACGGGTCAAGGTGTTCCTGGAGGCGCTGGAAGCCGCGCTGGCGCCTTGACGCCGGGCGAGCCGGTCAGCCCGTCTGGCGCACGGCCTGCAATTGCGGCGCCAGCGCGATCACCTGGTTGCGGCCGGCCGCCTTGGCCGCGTACAGCGCGGCGTCGGCACGCGCCAGCGTGGCCTTGAACGGCTCGTCGTCCTGCGTGACGGTCACGCCGATGCTCAGGGTCGGGGCCGGATGGCCCGTGCTGCGCGCCAGGTTGGCGGCGCTGGCGCGCAATTCGGCCTGCAGCTTTTCGCCGGCTGCGCAGGCTTGGGGCAGGGAGGTTTCGGGCAGCAGCACCGCGAATTCGTCGCCGCCCAGTCGCGCCATGCAATCGGCGGCGCGCAGGGCGCCGCGGGCGCGTTCGGCTACCACTTGCAGGGCGATGTCGCCCGCCTCGTGGCCGCCGCTGTCGTTGATCGCCTTGAAGTGGTCGAGGTCGATCAGCATCAGCGCCAACGGCTCGCCGTTGCGGCGGCTGCGCGCCAGCTCGCGCTCGGCAATTTCAAAGAAAGCCTTGCGCGACCAGGCGCCGGTCAGGTGGTCGTGGTTGGCGATGTATTCGGCCTGGTGCACGATGTAGCGGTGCATGGTTAACAGGCCGCCCAGCGCCAGGGCCGGCAGGGCGAGCGCGGCGGCGGTCAGGATCGCCAGGCTGGCGACGCTCGGCTGCAGCAGCGAGCCCGGCGGCTCCGCCGCCAGCAGCAGCCAGGCCATGCGCACCGCGTGGCCGCCGACCACGAGCGCGCACATCAGCAAAACGAAGCGCTGCACCTGGTGCGGGGCGGACGCCGGCTGCCCGGCGCCGCGCCCTGCCAGCACGCTGCGCGCGATGTCGACGCACACCCCGGCCTGGAACAGCGAGGCGACGGCGCTGCGCGCCAGGAAGGAATCGATCTGGTAGTGGAACAGGGCGATGAGCACGCCGACGGCGCCGACCGCCAGCAGCGGCACGTCGATGCGCGCGGCGCGTCCGGCCAGCTGGCGATAGCCCACCGCCAGCGCCGCGCCGGCGCCGGCATAGGTCATATTGGCGACCTCATAGGCCAGCAGCGGCGACAGTTCGCGGCCGTACGCGTATAGCAGATTGCCGGCCAGGCCCAGCAGCGAGGCGGCCAGCATGGCGCGCATGCCGTGCACTTTTTCCGACCCGGCCGACAGCAGGGCCAAAAAGACCAGGAAGCAGAGCAGCGACGCGATCAGGAATATCTGCTGGGTGGCGAGCATCGGAGTACGGGAGAGATGGACACGGAAGGTGGTCCGGATGAAGCCGATATTATGCCGCCGTTACGTTGTCGTGCGGAATGCTTCTTGGTTATTTACGTGAAATTACCGATAGGGGGTATGCGTAAAAACCACCATGGGGTGGGGGGCTGTGCCGCCCACCCCACGATTCCGCTTCTCGGACGTTGTAGGGTTGGCGGCTTCGCCGCCGACGCGTCGATTGTTATCGGTTCCGATGTCGTGCCGGATGATTTGGCAGCCACCCATCACCGCGTCGGCGGCGCAGCCGCCAACCCTACCGATCGATTGACGTTCAACCCACCACAAACCGCCGCGACGCCCCCAACCCCATGGTCTGCCCGCTGGCGCCATAAATCGCCCCGGTCGGGGCATTGGTCGGTGTGCGCAGGGCGTTGAGCACGCCCTGGTTATGCGCCATCTGCTTGCTGATCAGCATGCCATTGACGCGATTGAGTTCCTTGGCCTGGCGCGCCGTGTCCAGCATGCGCTCCCACTGGCTGCGGATGTCGGCGTTGCCGCCCGTGGTCAACCATGGCTCCATGCCCGCTTCCGAACCATCGCAACCGGCCGTCACCAGTGCTGCGTGGCGCTGGCGCGACAGCGCGGCCAGGTTCTGCAACAGTGAATTCTTTTGCGAAGTCAGCGTCGTCAGCTCGTCCGCATCGAGTGCGACCAGCGATTGCTGTTCCTGTTTCATCAGCGCGACAAGGGCGTCGAGGTGCTGGTGTTCGGCGGCGATGGTCTGTTGCGGGCTGGAGATCATGAATTAACGTTGTCTTGAATGGAGCAGGTCGCGCACGGTTTCTAGCAGGCCGTCAGCAACCTTCTCGGAGTTGACTTGGAATTGGCCATCGGCGATGGCCAGCTTGATACGTTCGACCTTCTTGGCGTCGAATACCTGCGCGCCGCCGCCCACCGCACTGGCCATGGCCTGGCCCTGCGAGGACAGCTTCACGCTGTCGGTCTGCGCCTGGGTCAATGGCGCCGTCGTTGCTGCCTTGTCCGCACCGCGCGCCGTATTGGTCTGCGTGGTCGCGGGCTGAAGGCCCTGGTTGCCCATGAGGTTATCGTTAATTTTCACAGCATCATCCTTCTCGGTTCGGAGCGGAAGCTCCGGGATCTGCTTGATGTAACGGCTGCGCCTTTACAAACTTTAGCTGTTCAACCAGCTAAATATGCAAATCCATGATGCTGCGACGACTATTCCTTTAAAGTACTATTTCCACCATCCCGCCGCTACGCGCCAGGCCGCTCACCACCGTGCCGCCCTGGGTGCGCACCTGCACGACTTGCCCGTCGCTGGCGTTATTGATCGCCTTGGCTTCGCTCGATACCGAGAAGTTCGATCCGCGCGACACCAGTCGTACCGCCTGGCCCTGCTTGATCACCTGCTGGCTGCGCAGGGAGTCAAGGCGCAGCGCCGTGCCGGCCGGTAAGGAAACGGTGGGAGTGCGGCCGATCGCCTGCGCCATGTCGGTGATGATCCCGTTCGGCATGGCCGCGATATCGGCTTTGACCAGCACCAGTTGGCTCTGTTCAACCGGCTGGCCCTGGGCCAGCGGCACGGCAGCGGCCACGTAATCGGCCACCACGCTCACCTGGGCCTGCAAGAAGACGCTCCAGCTCGGGGACGTGCAGCGTACGCCCACGGTGGTCTTGCCCCAGGGGCGGGCGCCGGGTTGCTGGAAGGCTTCTGGGGCCGGGCAGGCCGCCAGCGAGAGGCGCGGATCGACACCGCCGACCTTGACCGTCACCTGGCCCGGCAGGCCCGCGGCCTGCGTTTTGAGGAATTGCTCGGCGATGGAGCGTACGGCCTCGGGCTTCTGGCGCTGGGCGGCCGGCGTCTGCTGGGCCTGCGCACTAGTCATGAGCAGCGCGAGCAGCGAAAAAGCGACACATTGCAGTTTCATGGAATTCCTGTGGAAGGCAAAGCGGGAATGCTGCAATCTTAGGTCCAGTGATGCCGTAGCGAAACATTGAATAGCGGGGGATTTTCCCGGTCTTATCGGTCGATTGGTGTTGTCCCCCGGTACGTATCATCGCTTCTGTCCCAACAAGCCCAGCCCGGAGGCAGCATGATCGGCAATCTCGACAACTACCTGCGTTTCAATGAAACCGCACTGTCCCTGCGTTCGCAGCGCCAGGAACTGATTGCATCCAATATCGCCAATGCCGACACCCCTAACTACAAGGCGCGCGATATCGACTTCGCCGCAGCCCTGCAGGGCGCCATGGCGGGCGGCAAGAATGCCGGTGCGATGAACACCACCAATAGCGGCCACCAGGCGCGCGGCGCCGCCACTGGCGACACGCTGGCCAATGGCACCCCGGTGCTGTACCGCGGTGTGGTGCAGGGCGCGGTTGACGGCAATACCGTCGACATGGACGTCGAGCGCAACCAGTTTGCCGACAATGCGCTGCGCTACGAGGCCGGGATCATGATGATCAACAGCCAACTGAAGGGGCTGATGACCGCCCTGCAGAGCCAATAAGCGGGGCTGACTGATGTCGCTATTTAATATCTTCAACGTGGCCGGCTCGGCCATGAGCGCCCAGGCCCAGCGCCTGAACGCCACCGCCAGCAATATGGCCAATGCCGACAGCGCGACCTCGCCCACCGGCGAAGCCTACCGCGCCAAATCGGTGGTGTTCGAGTCGGTCCCGTCCGCCTCCGGCGCAACCGGCGTGCGGGTGCGCGAAGTGGTCGAAGACCCGTCGCCGCTCAAGCAGGTGTATGACCCCAAGCATCCGATGGCCGACGACAAGGGCTATGTATCGATGCCGAACGTGAACGTGGTCGACGAGATGGTGAACATGCTGTCGGCCTCGCGCTCCTATCAAACCAACGTCGAAACCATGAATGCAGCCAAGACCATGCTGCTCAAGACCCTGACCATCGGACAATAATTTTCACCATGACCAGCCCAATCAGCTCTTCCAGCCCGACCGCGAACATCACCGATCTGCAAACGGCCATGAACGCCAAGGCCAAGGCCGCGACCGACAGCGTCACCGCCGACACCGACAAGTTCATGACCATGCTGGTGACCCAGCTCAAGAACCAGGATCCGCTGTCCCCGATGGACAATGCGCAGATGACCAGCCAGCTGGCCCAGCTGCAGACCGTTACCGGTGTCAACAAACTGAACACGACGCTGGAATCGCTCAAGTCGAGCTACCAGTCGACCGAATCGCTGCAGGCGACCAACCTGATCGGCCATGGCGTGCTGGTCGAAGGCGATGGCGTGCTGCTGGCCAAGAGCCAGGCGATCCTGGGTGTGGAGCTGACCACCCCGGCCGACAAGCTGCAAGTCATCATCGTCGATCCGAAGACCGGCAAGGATGTGGCGTCGATGGACCTGGGCGCGCAGGAAGCCGGCGTGGTGCCAATCGCCTGGGATGGCGTGGCCGACGCGAGCGTGGTGGATGCGGAAGGCAAGCCGGTGGCATTGCCAGACGGCCAGTACAGCTTCCGCATTGTCGCCACCCGTGGCGGCGAAGCGCTCACCGATGCCAAGAAATTGTCGTTCGACAGCGTCGTCAGCGTGACGACCAATGGCAAGGATGGCGTCAAGCTGAACCTGCCGACCGCGGGCGCGGTCTCCCTCGCCGATATCAAACAAGTTCTGTAAGCCAGCCGCTTACCTCTCCATTTAAATAATCAGGAGCATCACATGTCTTTCCAACAAGGTCTGAGCGGCTTGAATGCTGCAGCAAAATCGCTGGATGTCATCGGTAATAATATCGCCAACGCCAGCACGGTTGGTTTTAAAGGTTCGACCACCCAGTTCGCCGACGTCTATGCCAGCGCCCTGAACGGCGCCGGCGGCACCCAGGCCGGTATCGGCGTGAAGGTTGCGGCCATTGCCCAGCAATTTACGCAAGGTAATATCGAATCGTCGGGCAACCCGCTCGATATCGCCATCAACGGCGCCGGCTTCTTCCGGGTCGAGCAGGCCGGCGTGGTCCAGTACTCGCGCAATGGCCAGTTCCAGCTCGACAAGCAGGGTTTCATCACCAATGCGCAAGGCGCCAAGCTGACCGGTTACGGTCTCGGCGCGAACGGCCAGCTGGCCGCCGGCGCCCCGGTGCCGCTGCAGATCGACACCTCGGACCAGCCGCCGAAGGTCACCAGCAAGATGCAGATCCAGCTGCAGCTCGATTCGCGCTCGACCCCGCCGGCCAACAGCCCGTTCGACCCGTCCGACCCGACCACCTACAACAAGCAGGTGCCGATGGCCGTGTACGACACGCTGGGCAACCCGCACACACTGTCGACCTATTACGTCAACACTGGCCCGAACGAGTGGGCGGTGTATGCGGCCAAGGACGGCACCAATGTCGAAGCCCTCGAGCACGTCGGCGCCGCGCAGGACGACGCCGCATCGGTGACCGCGCGCACCACCTGGGACAACGCCAGCAAGGCAGTGCCGCCGGTGGCGGCCACCCTGGCCACCGCCATCAACGGCTATCAGTCCGCCGCCGCCAATGCAGTGCTGGCCTCGGCCGGCACCAAGGTCAACGCAGAAAACCAGGCCGAAGTGCGCGCCGCCGCCGCTGCTGCTGCCGCCGTGCCAGGCGCGACGCCGGCGCAGGTCGACGCCGCCATCATGAAGGCGCTGTCGCTCCCTGCAGAACGGATGGGCACGCTGAAGTTCGACAGCAATGGCGCGCTGAACCTGACCAATACCACGGGTGCCGATGGCGCGACTGGCTTTGCCGGCAAGCTGCCGCTGGAAATCCCGATCGTACCGGCGACCGGCGCCGATGCGACGCTGAAGGTCACGGTCGATTTCGGCGGCACCACCCAGTACGGCAGCGCCACCAGCGAGAAGCACCTGGAGCAGGACGGTTTCAAGCCGGGTTCGCTGCAGCGCTTCACCACCGGCGCCGACGGCACCATCCTGGGCCAGTACAGCAATGGCCAGACCAAGGCCCTGGGCCAGGTCGTGCTGGCCAACTTCACCAACCCGAACGGGCTGGAGCCACTGGGCAATAACGCCTGGGCCGAAACGTCGAACTCGGGCATCCCGCTGATCGGCACCGCCGGCACCGGCGGCATGGGCGTGCTGCAGTCGAACGCGACCGAAGCATCGAGCGTCGACCTGACGGCTGAGCTGGTCAATATGATTACTGCCCAGCGTGTGTATCAGGCCAACTCGCAGACCATCAAGACGCAGGATTCGGTGCTGCAGACGCTGGTCAACCTGCGTTAATGAGTAATCGTGCCGGCGATGTTTGAACGCGTCGGCGGGGGACCCGCCAACCCTACATGAATGACGATGCACACATGTAGGGTTGGCGGCTATGCCGCCGACGCGTTCAACCGTCGTCTGCACCATCGCACCACAAACAACACCGCCCGACCGCCACAACAAGGAATCGACTCATGGACCGCCTGATCTACACCGCCGCTACCGGCGCCAAGCACATCCTGGAACAGCAGGCCACGACCTCGAACAACCTGGCCAACGTGAGCACCACGGGCTTCCGCGCCCAGCTCGACGTGTTCCGCTCGGCCCCGGTGCAGGGCCCCGGCCTGCCGACCCGCGCCTTCGTGGTCGATTCGACCGCCGGTAACGATTTCTCGTCAGGTTCGCTGCAAGTCACTGGCCGCGACCTGGACGTGGCGGTCAAAGGGCAGGGCTGGCTGGCGGTGCAGATGCCGGACGGTAGCGAAGCGTATACCCGCAACGGTTCGCTGCAGATGAGCCCGAACGGTGTGTTGCAGACGGCCAACGGCCGCAGCATCGCCGGTGAAGGCGGCGGCCCGATCACCATCCCGCCCGACGCCACCGTGACGGTGGGCGGTGACGGCACCATCTCGACCATCTCGAATGTCGATTCGCCAGC
>Ga0265797_10011097_pt1 | contig 11350 bp, 9 predicted proteins | sample P2T30metagenome_FD_192433 | JGI IMG/M metagenome (GOLD analysis project Ga0265797, IMG submission 192433) | Plant litter microbial communities from East Loma Ridge, Irvine, California - P2 T30 | ecosystem: Environmental > Terrestrial > Plant litter > Unclassified | place: USA: California... | reverse complement strand
CTTGTTTGCAAGTGCATCAGTCTTTGTTCGATAGGAACCTCGCGGGCGAGGATAGTCCTATCACTCACCTCTTTTGAAGGCGTAAGAAAACTGACACAACTTGAAATCTTTCGTCTACACATATTTCAGTGGCAAAAAGCTGACCCGAATTCAACTTTAGGGAAGTCCGGCGTAGCGTTTATTGGGGGCTGTTGTGTTTGTGCGCCAGAATAGCGCTCAGCGATATTTAAATATTAAATACAGGTAAAGCCGCTCTAATGAGCGACCTGGTTGAATAGTGGATCCAATATATTGTCACGGTGTCATTCGCAACATTAAAGAGCCACTACTTACACTATTAAACTGCGCTGTCCCCTTTTACCGGTACAGACTCCAGCCACACTTGTGCAGCGCACCCAACATCGTCTCGCCGGTCAGGCCCGGCACCGTAATACCGTCCTGGGTGGTCATGTCTTCGCCTGCCAGCAAGGCATTGACGATCGCCTCCTCCACCGCCTCGGCCGCAGCGCTGAACAGCGGCGAGATATGATCGTTATTGACCATGCGCAATACCGTGCTGAGCGGCAGGTCCTTGCGCCCGTAATCGGCAGGCGGCAAGGCCTGGTTTCCGGTGGCGAAGGCCAGGAACAGGTCGCCGCTGGAATCCTCGGTGCCGCCGCCGGTGCGTGCAATACCGATGGAAGCGCGCTGCGCCAGGCGCTCGCACTGATGGGGCAACAGCGGTGCGTCCGTGGCGATAATCACCACGATGGAGCCCATGCCCGGTGTACCGCGGTCGGCAAACGGCGAAGCGATCTGCATCAGGTGGCGACCGACCGGGTAGCCATCGACCCGCAACTCCTGGCGTTTGCCATGGTTGGCCTGCACCAGCACGCCGACCGTCCAGCCGCCCTGCTCTGCTGGCAAAAGCCGCGACGCCGTGCCGATGCCGCCCTTGAATTCATGGCAGATCATCCCGGTGCCGCCACCTACCGCGCCCTCCTGCACCGGGCCCGACTCAGCGTTGTCCAGCGCTTCACGCACATGCTCGGGCTGCACATGCTGGCCCCAGATATCGTTGAGCAGGCCGTCATAGGTTTCCATCACCACCGGCATGCACCAATACACCGCCGGGTCCGCCAGGCGCTCACGCTCCAGGGCGATCAAGCTGTCACGCACGATGCCGATGCTGTGGGTATTGGTGATGGCCATCGGCGTGGTCAACAGCCCCGCTTCGCTGATCCATTCCAGGCCGGTGGCGTCGCCATTACCGTTAAGCACGTGGTACCCGGCAAAGCACGGTTGATGGCGCGCTTCACCAGGACGCGGCTGGATCACGCTGACGCCGGTGCGCACCTGCTTGCCATCGACGTTGGCGTTAAGCGTCGCGTGGCCGACGCGCACGCCCGGAACATCGGTGATTGCATTCCATTCGCCAGGCGTTCCCAGCCCCAACGTAATGCCCAATTGACGTGCGCGCATAGCCACTCCTTACAGTTTCTGAAAGACCGGACTCAACCGGCCACTAATGGAATACAAAATCACCGACAAGGCCAGCAAGCCGATGATAATCATGATGTCGCGTCCCGATGCCGCAAGCATCAGCGTCACTAGCAGGTAACCTGCGCCCAGCACGGCCAGCAGCGCCGGCAGCGGCCACAACGGCATGCGGTAGGGATGCTCACGGTCGCGCAGCACAATCCGGCTCATCAATGCGCTCAAGGCCACCACCAGGTAGACCAGCATGATCAGCAGCACGCTGAATGAGGTCAGGTCCGCCAGGTTCGAGCTGAAGCTCAGCAATGCCGAAGGCACCGCCAGGAACAACGTCGCCAGCCACGGTGAATCCCAGCGCGGGTGAATGCGCGTGAACACCTTGTTGATGCCCGGCGTCCACAGCGCATCCCGGCCACTGCTGAACACCACGCGGCCGATCTGGATGACGATGGCGACAATCGCGTTGAACACCGACAGGAAGATCCCGGCGCTGACCAGGCGCGACAGGGTTTCATTGCCGTGGCTGGTCAGCAGGTAGCCGATGGGGTCGGGGCTGCTGATCATCGCGCTCAAGGACGGCGCGCCAATCAACAGCGCGGTGATCGGTACCAATTCGATGACGACCACCAGTCCCAGCGACCACAACACTGCCTTGTGCACGCCTTTGCCGCCGCATTTCATGTCTTCGGCCAGGAGCACCGCAGGGCCGTAACCATTGAACGAGAACAGGCCGATGCCGACGGCGCCGATCACCAGGGCCCAGGGCGCCAGGTGCAATACACCGTTTTCGACGATCTGCGGTTGGAACAGCACACTGGCCGGCTGTACCGGGTTACCGAAGCCGATAAACACGATCACCAGCAACGCGGCGACTTCCAACAGCAGGCAAGTGCCGGTGATCCATGCATTAAGCTTGATATTGAGGATGCCCAGGGCGTAACTGCAGACCACGATAACCAGGGCGACCGTTTGCGAGTCGAACCGGGTGCCCAGGGCGGTGTTCAGGTAGGTCGCCGCGCCGGTCGCCAGCACCGGCGGGATAAACAACAACATTACCAGCACCGTCAGGAACGTTGCATAGCCGGCCATGCCACCGAACACCCGTTTGGCGTACACGTACTCGCCGCCGGCGCTGTTGTGGGCGCGGCCAAGTTCGGCGTAACAGAAGGCGAACATCAACGCGAGCAACGCGGCCATTACGAATGCCAGGAATACCCCGCTGCCGGCCTGCTGGATGGCAAACGGGGCGATCACGAATACGGAACTGGCCGGGGTGACCGCCGAGACGGTAATGGCGACTACATCGAAGACGCTCAGGGTGGGCTTGAGCACGCCGTCCGGCGCGGGGGAAGCACTCATATCGTTATCCTCTGTCGTTGTTTTTGGTAGGAGGCAGAAACGAAAAGTCGGGCGGTGGGCGAGATAGGCTTCCCGCTGGATGACCGGACAGTAAACACTGCCCCGTTGCCGGCCAATTCCCCTATTGGCGTACTCCCCTTGACGGTGGCCGACAAAAGCCGAAGGCTTGGCCGATCTTTTGAAGGTCGGAGCGCTATTCATGAGCCTGTTCAACGAGGTTGGCATGCACGCAGGCCTGGGCCGCACGGTCGCACAACTGGGCACCGAGCGCTTCTGGAAACAGTTGGTGCTGTTGCTGCATCAGTGCCTGCCCTTCGATAACGCCCTGGCGATTTTCTATCCCCTCGAGGGCCCGCCCCAGGCCCTGGAAGAATACGACGCCCAGCCCAGCAGCAAACCGGCGTCGATGCTGGTGTACCTCAACGGCTTGTATCTGCTGGACCCGTTTTTCCAGGCCTGTCGCGAAGGCTATGCCAGCGGCGTGTATCGCCTGGAAGAAGTGGCGCCGGACCACTTTCGCCAGAGTGAATACTTCCTCAATTACTTCCACGACAACGTGCTGGAAGATGAGGTGCAATTCATCCTGCAATTGCCCGGCACGGGCACGTTATCGCTGTCGCTGGGGATGCAGCGGCGATTCAGTTTTGCACAAACCGGGCTGATGACCACGCTCGCGGCCTGGGTGCTGCCGTTGATGCAGCAACATTGGCAGCAAAGCACCCAACGCGCGCCAGCCATGGACAGCCAGATCCGCGATGCGTTGAGCCACTTTGGCAGCGGTGTGCTCTCGGAGCGCGAGCTGGAAGTCGCCCGCCTGGTGCTGCGCGGGTTCTCTTCCAAGGCCATGGCCGAACGCCTGAAGATCTCGCCGGACACGGTAAAGGTGCACCGGCGTCATCTCTACGCGAAGCTGGATATCTCGTCACAGCCGGAGCTGTTCTCGTTGTTTATCCAGTCACTGGGGCATGACCTGGAAAACCCCTGACTTCACCTGGGTGTTGCGTTGTGCCTAGCGCCCGGTGCGGATGCTATTCCACACTCGCGTACGAATCCGGTCGATATTCAAAGGCATGGCTTGCAGCGCAAACAACTTGCCCATCATTTCCGGGCTGGGGTAGACCTTGGTGTCCGCCTTGATCGCCGGGTCCACCAGGCTGTCGGCCGCCTGGTTGCCATTGGCGTAATGCACATAGTTGGTGATGCTGGCCATCACCTCTGGGCGCAGCAGGTAGTTCATGAACGCGTAACCGGCCTGTTCGTTCGGCGCGTCGGCGGGCATGGCGACCATGTCGAACCAGATCGCCGCGCCTTCCCTGGGGATGTTGTAGCCGATGTTCACGCCATTTTTGGCTTCCCTGGCGCGGCTTTCAGCCTGCAGGATGTCGCCGGAAAAGCCGACGGCCACGCAGATATCGCCGTTGGCCAGGTCGGCGGTGTATTTCGACGAGTGGAAATAGGCGACATAGGGGCGCACTTTCATCAACAGGTCTTCGGCCTTTTTGTAGTCCTCGGCCTTTTTGCTGTGGTGCGGCAAGCCCAGGTAGTTCAGCGCCGCTGGCAGCAACTCCGGGCCATTGTCGAGGATCGCTACCCCGCACTTCTGCAGCTTGGCCATGTTTTCCGGCTTGAAGATCAGGTCCCAGGAATCCACCGGAGCGTTGTCGCCCAATACCGCCCTGACCTTGTCGATGTTGTAGCCGATGCCGGTGCTGCCCCACAGGTAGGGGAAACCGTGGGCATTGCCCGGATCGTTGCTTTCCAGGGCCTTGAGCAGCACCGGGTTGAGGTTTTTCCAGTTGGGCAACTGGCGCTTGTCGAGGGCCTTCAGCGCCCCGCCCTGGATCTGCCGCGCCATGAAGTGGTTGGAGGGGAATACCACGTCATAACCGGACTTGCCTGTCATCAACTTGCCATCGAGGGTTTCGTTGCTGTCGTAGACGTCGTAGGTGAAACCGATGCCGGTTTCTTCCTGAAAATTGCGCGTGGTGTCCGGCGCGATGTAATCCGACCAGTTGTAGATTTTTACCGACTCGGCGGCCTGGCAGACAGAGGCCGCCCACATCAAGGGCAACAGGGCAATGACTTTCATGGTTGGGTTTCCTGGCGGTTTTTGGGAGTGGAACGGCTCAGTGCATGAAACCTTCCATGAAGCCCGCCACGCCGGTCGCCAGCTTGCGGCGCCAAGGTGCCGTATTGGGGTTGGCCAATACCTGGTCTTCATGAACGAAACTGCGGATGATCGCGTTGTAGCCCAGCCAGCGGCAGGGTTCAGGCTCCCAGGCTTTCAACGCCTTGAGCCCACGTTCGCGAATCACCCAGGGCTGGTGGATCAGGGGTGTGTCGAGGCCCAGAATCAGGTCGGCCAAGGTGCGTCCCCCCAGATTGGTGGCGCCGACACCCTCCCCGCCATACCCACCGGACAGCGCGATACCGGTCGCGTGATCGCAGAGCATATGTGGGCGAAAGCGGCGTGACATGCCGAGGTTGCCGCCCCACGAATGGGTAATCCGCACCTTCTTGAGTTGTGGGAAGAGTTCGCCGAACAGGTAACGACGCAGCGCTACTTCACTGTCGGTCAAGTCGAAGTCATGCCGTAGCTTGCCAGCGAACTGATAGCCACCGCGTGCGCCGAACACCAGGCGATTGTCCAGCGTGCGTTGACCGTAGGTGACCTGCCGGCTGCTCTCGCCAAACGCCTGGCCGTGGCTCAGGCCGATGTCATCCCAGGCACTGGCGGGCAACGGTTCGGTGGCGACCATCAAGCTTTGCACCGGCAGTTGGTAACGGCCCAGTGGCGGCAAGGTTGTGGCGTAGCCCTCGACCGCGGGCACTACCCACGTGGCGCGCACACCGGCTTTGGCGGTGCGCAGGGCGCCGGATTGCCAATGGGTCACCGGGCTGTGTTCGTAGAGGCTCACGCCCATGTCCTCAACCACCCGCGCCAGGCCACGCACCAGTTTGGCCGGGTTGATGGTCGCCACATGAGGCGCATGGATCCCCCCGTAGGGTTTGGCGATGCGGATCTGGTCGGCCAGTTGTTGAGGGCTCAGCCAGCGGTAGTCGGCTTCGGTGAGGCCTTGGGCGTAGAGTTTGTCGAGGTAACGGCGCAGGCTGCCCTCCTGCTCCGGGTAGCGCGCCGCGCAGTACAGCGCGCCCCCTTTGCGATAGTCACAATCGATGCCTTCGCGGGCCAGCACCTGGGCCACTTCATCGGGAATACCGTGCAGCAGGTCGAACGAGGCGCGACGCTGTTCGGGCGCAAGCCCCGCCAGCAGGCGATCTTCGCCCAGCAGGTTGCCCATCAGCCAGCCGCCGTTGCGGCCGGACGCACCAAAACCGGCGGTTTGCGCTTCGATGATTGCGATCTTCAACTGCGGCGCCTGGCGCTTGAGGTAATACGCGGTCCACAGGCCGGTGTAGCCGGCGCCGATAATGGCCACGTCGACGTCCAGGTCATGCTCCAGGCACGGCCGCGCCTGCAACGGGTCGTCCAGTTGGTCCATCCATAAGCTGATCGTGCGCCAGGCCTGCATGCCCTGATCCCCTGCCTCGTTTCGATAGGGTCGATCCTAGAGCGCGGCCTTATTGGCTGTCTTGCGCGCGTGCACGCAGAGAAATTTGTTTGACGTAGGCCTTGGGCGATTGGCCCGTGTGCTGGCGAAAGGCGCTATAGAACGCCGACAACGAATTGAAGCCGGCGGCAAAGGCCAGGTCGTCGACCTTGGTCGTTTGCGCCGCGTGCTCCAGCGCCCCCAGCAAGTGCTGAAGCCGGGCCTGGTTGACGTAACGGTAGAAGCTCTGCCCCAGCACTTGATTAAGCAGGTAGGAAATCTGATTGCGGCTGTAGCCACATTCCTTGGCGACGCGCTGGAGGTCCAGTTCCGGGTCCAGGTAGGGTTGCTGCTGTTGGAAATACTGCTGCAGATCGTTGGCCATATGCCCCAATTGCTGGGGCGAAAGGCCCAGCCGGCTGACCGTGGGGCGCAGGGCCTGAGTGGGCTGCTCGTGCACCAGCGAAGCGTACTCGTTGACGCGCCAGATCAGCCCATCGCGCACGGTGATGGCCTCACTGGTGCGAAACGACACCAACCCCTGGCCGCCGCGCAACGTGATGCGGTACTGGATAAAAGCCGTATCGCCGTCGGCACGAATGCGGTCGGTGTGCTCAATGGCCTCGTCAGCCCCGCGTGGCATGCTGGCTTGCAGGTATTGGCGCAGTTCAGCGTAAACCACCACGCGGTTCTGGAAGAAGTCGTGGTACTGAATCTCGGGATGGTAATAGCTCATCACCCCGTCCAGGTCACGATGGCGCCAGCACAGGTGATGGCGAAGGACCAGTTCGCGGGTAGCGCGGGTCGTGTGGCAGTCATCGTCCGGGGCGAGGTCGGGCATACACGGCTCCACGGTGGGATAAGCGCATGAGGGTGCCGAAAGTGAACGGCGTGTTCAATGACCTGGGGCGACTTCTGACTAATGGCCATTTGCCTAATCCAAAACAGGACTTGATCCAGGTCAATGCCCGGTGAAGAACCGCCGAACGGGCCTGAAAAAGTCGCCTCGCACTTGCGAACGAATGCTATTTTGAATGTACGACGCCATGACCACTGAAGGCCCTGGCCCCTGCCGCGAGCTAAAGGAAGCGCTCAATGAACAAGGTAGGCAACATGAACAAAGTGACATTTCCCAATGCTTGCCAGTTGATGCGCTGGCATTTTCATCCGATGGGCTTCGAGGGGAGTATGGACGCCCCAGGCAGCATGGTCGCCCGCCTGTTCGACCGTTCCAGCGGCGAGACGCTGATCGCTATCGCCGGCATTCCCTGTGCCACCGTGATGAACGCCGCTGATGTGGAGCGCATCATCGAGGCGGTGGAAGATGAGCTGGAGTGTTTTGTGCCGCCGTTGTCGTTGCGGGCCTGATCGAGGCCCCAAACCTGTGAGATCAACTGTGGGAGGGGGCTGGCCCCCGATAGTGTTGGGTCAGCCACTGAAAGGTCGAATGGCACACCGCCATCGGGGGCAAGCCCCCTCCCACATTAACCGCGCTGATCGTCGAAAAACGCTTTCCTGCCGTCCACCCGCTCCGACGCCCTTGGCACATTCACCGCCTGGCCTTCGGGCTTTTCCACATACCAATAACAGTGACTTGCCGCTCGGGTGATACCGACGTAGGCCAGACGCAGCACTTCGTCTTTTTGTGCGTTGTCGTACGCCTCGCTGTCGCCTTCCTTGCCCAGGCCCGCCAGGCGGTAGACCTGGTTCTTGTAGGGCGAGCTGGTGAGGTGCTGGCAGTCACCCAGTAGAAAGACTGAATCCGCCTGCAGGCCCTTGGCGCTGTGGTAGGTCAGTTGTTTCAGCCTTCGCGCCTGGGGCGGCAAGCTCGAATCCAGATTAACTACAGCCTGAATATGCTCTTGTATCAATAGCTTATCGCTGCTTTTTCGATACAGCATTAATACCGTATCGCCCTGCTGATAGCGTTCGAGTAACTGTAGCGCCAGCGCGGCGTCGTCGCGCTCGCGCACTACCACGGGCACCAATGCCTTGGGTTCGCCGCAAGCCTTCGCCTTCTTGCCCGGAATCGCCGGGGCACTGCGCACGATGTGCTCGGCAGCGTCGATGATGTGTTGGTGGCTGCGGTAATTCTCACCCAGCATCACGCGGGTGGTGCTTGGCGATGGGAACTCCTTGTTGAATTCCATGAAGTACTGGGGCGAGCTGCCGCGCCAGCCGTAGATCGACTGCCAGTCATCTCCCACACATAAGAGCGATGAACGCTGCGCCCCGCGCCCCACGTGCATGGCCGGGCCACGGCTGCGGATTTCCCGCAGGCTGGCGCGAATCCACGAGACAATCTGCGGTGAAACGTCTTGGAACTCGTCGATCATCAAGTGCGACATGGGCCGCAGCAGCGGATCACTGAGCAGCTTGAGGTTCTCCGGGGTATTTTCGCCAAATAACGAGAACATGCGGTTGTAGGTCATGATCGGCGGCGACTGATCAAGCAAGTGGTCTTCCAGGGCTTTCCAGAAAATACCCAGGGCTTCAAAGAACAAGCGGTCCGGGTCGTCCTTGGGGAAGCTCATCCCGCCCACGGCAGTCGGCACATCCAAACCGAGGTTCTCGATAAAACCGGCGGCCATGACAAAGCTGTCCAGTAGCGGCGCTGAAGCAAGCTCACCCTTGACCTTGTAATCGAACCCCGGCCCGGCCGTGGCATCGCCTGCCAGGCTACTTAACACTCTTCTTGAAGTTTCGTAGCTATCCAACCATATCAAAGACTTACGACAGAAAGCTTGAAACAGGGTGCGCTTTACCGCCCATTCTGCACGCACTGACAATTTCGAATTCGGTCGGCTGATCTGGGCGTTTTCCCGCGGATCAAAGCCCAGCACTACCCACGCATCCAGCTCAGGGATATAGCCATGGCAGTGGAACTGCGCACCGTTGATCTCGACCCGCTGCCGGCTCGGCTCGATACCCGCGATTGGCCAGGCACCGGCGCGAAACCACAGATCCTCGATGACGTCACAGAGCTCTTCATCGCGCTTGGCCGCCAGTTCGGTTACCGCTGCGCGCTTCTGCACATCCGGATGATCGCGCTCCAGCTCCTTGAGCTGCAGCCCGTGGCGCGCCAGCGGTGCGATCAGCTCGCGAAACCGCGCGTGGCTGCCGTGCAAACGGTGATAGCAGGCGTTCATCTGTTGGCGCTGGGCGTCGTTGATGCGCAGGTCGAACGGGTTGCTGTCGGCATCTTCGAACCCGGCACTGAGGTTCTCGAACGCCTGCAGTCGCTCAAAGCCCGGCAAGCTGCGCACCATCGGCAGGATGCGCGAGTGAAAGGTGCGCACCACCGCCTGGGCTTCTTTCTGGCCAAGGGGTTGGCCCCACAGGGTGAGGATTTCCATGAGCTTATTGATGAAGTCTTTGCGCGACTCACGGGTGAAGGTCACCACCGTCATTGAGCTCAGCTCAAAGCCCAGGTAATGGGTCAGCAGCAGGATGCGCAGCACCAGCGAGGTGGACTTGCCCGCGCCGGCACCGGCAATTACCGAGGTGGACGGCGTGTCGCTGAAGATCATCTTCCATTGCGCGGCACTGGGCTGGGCGTGGGCAGGCAATAAACGTGCAACGTCGGCCTTCATGCGTTTTTTGATATCGGCGGTGAGCGGCAATCGCCAGTCGTCGAACAAGCTGTCATCTACGCCGGGGGCACGGTGTTCATCACTGCGAAAATCGCGAATCAGCAGGACCTGTCGGCCTTCCTCCAACCCCTCTGCCTTGCCTTCGCGGTAACCGTACTCCACGCCTGCTTCGTGCCCGCTGCGAAAACCGTCGGCCTGGCCATGCAGCCAGGAGAACCGGTGCTGCGCGCGCAAACGGGTGAGGCCGTGGCCGAACAGGCGCGCGGCGAGCCGTTTCAACAACGGCATTTCAGCCAGAGGGCGCAGTTCAGGGGGCAGATCAGGCTGTGGTTGCGGCACGCGGACTCCTGCGATGAGCTTGGTTTTAACGGTACGCCATGGTCGCCGGAATCGCCGCTCAGTTCCAGCCAAATGCTTTTATGTCATGCAGTTAGGCGATGAAGTGAATGTTAATGCCCTTATTTATCATCGAATAAATGGATAGGAATCAGGCATTTTTTACGCTTTTTATCGATCATGCACTGTTGGATCATAGGGCCATCAACAGGAGACGATCATGCTTGAACTTCGACCCTTCAACACCCTGGGCGGCGCCCACCATGGCTGGCTCGACGCCCATCACCATTTTTCATTCGCCGAATACCATGACCCCGAACGCATGCACTGGGGCAATCTGCGGGTGTGGAACGACGACATCATTGCGCCGGGCAGTGGCTTCCCACAGCACGCGCACCGCGACATGGAAATCATCACCTATGTGCGTGAAGGCGCGATCAGTCATGCCGATAACCTTGGCAACAAGGGCCGTACCGAGGCTGGCGATGTGCAGGTGATGAGCGCCGGCACCGGGATCGCCCATAGCGAATACAACCTGGAAGCGACGCCGACCAAGATCTTTCAGATCTGGATCATCCCGAATGAGGCGGGGTTGCCGCCCTCCTGGGGAGCCAAGCCGTTTCCACAGGGTGAGCGAGAAGGTTTCGTTACCCTGGCCAGTGGCAAGGCCGGAGACGCTGAAAGCCTGCGCATCCGGGCCGACGCGCGCCTGGTGGCGGCCAATCTAAAGGCAGGCGAAAGTGCCGAGTACCGCCTCGACAGTGGGCGACGTGCGTACCTGGTGCCCGCAACGGGGGTGATTGAAGTCAATGGTTTGCGTGCGCAAGCGCGAGACGGTGTAGCGGTTGCCGATGAGCAGGTGCTGCGGGTGACGGCGATTGAAGACAGTGAGATTGTGCTGGTCGACCTGGCCTGATCTCAAGCCTTGCAGGTATTCAATGTGGGAGGGGGCTTGCCCCCGATGAGCATAGGTATCTACACAACCTTGTAGCAGCCTACGGTAACCACGATGCGAAGCGAGCCGCTCTTGATCTT
>Ga0265797_10011096_pt1 | contig 11350 bp, 8 predicted proteins | sample P2T30metagenome_FD_192433 | JGI IMG/M metagenome (GOLD analysis project Ga0265797, IMG submission 192433) | Plant litter microbial communities from East Loma Ridge, Irvine, California - P2 T30 | ecosystem: Environmental > Terrestrial > Plant litter > Unclassified | place: USA: California... | reverse complement strand
GATCTAATGTTAGAGTCGTTGGGAGACATGATGTGGTATTTCAAACAGAAAGCTTTGTTGTAGCAGAGTTCTCAAAGTGAAAAGCGAGGGTACTTGAAGCGAGGAGGATTGAATTTGGAAGACTATTGCATAGATTCAAAGACGGTTGTACCTACCTAGATAGGTAGCATCCAGGCAGTCGCCAAGACAACCAAGTCAGAATGCTTGCCCAAACCACAAACTGTTTCACCTGCGATGGTGTGCTCAAGAGAGAGGAATGGGAATAGACTTGGTATGATTTGACAATCTTGAAGCGTTGATGCTGGCTTCGAGCCAGGATTCTATGGGTGATACTGGGGACACGCCGTTGCTCACTCTTGCAAGGAACCACAAACACGACTTACTAGAATCCCATGGCCGTTCTGATGAAGGGATTGAATGCGACATGGATATCAGACAATGTGTGAGGCTCGTAGTGATGTTGGCCGATGACGCTGCAGGTGAATATGGCGATGCGGCGGAGAGCGGCCGACCAATCACACGACACCTGACATAACGCTCCTTGCCAAACCGCCAAAACTTCGACATACTCAACCCGAGCTCTCCCCCATCAACGACACCGCCCACCGCCCACCCGCGTCCACGATGCCCGCCCTCGCCAACACAACCCGTGCCATTGCACGTTCATGGACCGCTCACCAGATGCCCGTCGCTCGGGCGGCCGGCACCACCGCTCTGCAGACCCGCAACGCCTCGGCTTCCTCGTTCGACAGCCCCTTCAAGGGCGGCCCAGACACGACCAAGATCCCCTCGTTCGCTGCGTACAGGAATAAGGGAGGCGAGACAGGCCCCAAGATGTTCCAGTACTTCATGGTCGGAACCATGGGTGCGCTGAGTGCGCTTGGCGCGAAGGCGACTGTCCAGGGTAGGTCCCTAGCCATGCGATAGCCCAGCGGAGGGGTGGAAAATACTGGAAACGCCCGATGCTGCATATTCGGAGCTGGTGGAGAGCAATTGGCTATTTTGGAGATGATTTGGATCGCGAATTGATGAAGACCGGACGGCTAACGACTGCGCCCAACAGACTTCCTCGTCAACATGTCCGCCTCCGCCGACGTTTTGGCCCAGGCCAAGGTAGAAATCGACCTCGCTGCCATTCCCGAGGGCAAGAACGTAAGTTCCGCAGTTCGATGTGGAATACTTGGACACTGGAGCTGACGAGAGCAGGTCATTATCAAGTGGCGAGGCAAGCCCGTCTTCATCCGACACCGCACCGAATCCGAGATCAAGGAGGCCGACGACACCAAGTGGGAGTCTCTCCGTGACCCCCAGCCCGACAAGGACCGTGTCCAGAAGCCCGAGTGGTTGATCATGTTGGGTACGTCAGGCATACAAGATTCAGTCTGCGAGTCATAACTGACAATACTAGGTGTCTGCACCCATCTGGGATGTGTCCCCATTGGTGAGGCTGGTGACTTTGGAGGCTGGTTCTGCCCTTGCCACGGTTCCCACTACGACATCTCTGGCCGCATAAGAAAGGGACCTGCCCCGCTCAACCTGGAGATTCCCGCATACGACTTCCCTGAGGAGGGCAAGGTCGTCATTGGTTAAGCAGAACAATTCTTCAGTGGTGGACAGCGGTGATGTCAACTTGTGTGTATAGGAGCGAGCATCAATTTCCTACGGTTTGATTCACATAGATTCAGCTTGTGTCCTTGCAATGTAACACCAGTCAGAGTCAATCTTGGCCATCTTTGGTTCTATTGTTGGGTGGATGCATGTATGATTCCATATCTACTGCCCGTTCAAGAATGTTTTTACAGCCTCCACAGCGCCCTTGAACTTGTCTGCTTCAATCAACACCATGTGTCCCTTGGGCTTAACTCCCAGCTCTTGAAACGCTCTCTTGCTGTCACTCGCGCCCTCATCCACCGGTGTATCATACTCAAAGCTCGTGTATCCCACGGCATGTTTGTGCAGTACTTCGTCCTCGGGATGGAAATAGAATGTCTCCTCACCCACATCGGCCTTCTTGTTCTTCTTCTTGCTTGGTGGTGCGTCTTCGCTCGGCAGCTGACTCTGTATCTCGGAATAACATTTGGACAAGACGAGGTAGTGTGTGAATGTGTAAGGTTCCTTTTCCTCAACCGCCCACTGAATTTCTTCCAGAAGCATCGTGTACATTGGTGGTACGATTTCATGGGGCATGTTTATGAAGCGCTCGGTCAAGATGAGGCCGATTTGCGCGGAGGACGTGGTTGTGAGGAGAGGTGGGAGTGTTGGGATCGGCGCAGACTTCTTCGAGAGGTAGGTTGTCAAATCTTGGATTACCTTTTTGTCCTGTTTGCCGTTAGCATATGAATGGGCACATCTCGTATGGAGAGGTCATACCTTGTGTGTCTCTAGGTTCAGGACGGTAAGGAAGGCGTACGGATCCGTCTCATTGCCATCGACCTTGACTGTGCTGCCGAGTAGCGGTTGCGATAATATAATATCCGCGAGTTCAGAGAGGTTGAACAACTGCGAATCAACATCGAGGAGTTGGCGCAAAAGGTTCTTGAGGCCGTGGAAATCAACCGCTGGCTGCGGGTCGAACCATTCAAAGTCGACGTTCACCATATCCATGTCCTACGAATTTGTGAGCAGGCGCATCGTGAGAAGACCTTAGCAGGGAAGGCGCATACCTCGTCGCTGCCCGACTCGTCGTCATCGTTCTGTTTGCGCTTGTCCGATGCATCGGGAAGCTCTTCGGGATCTCTCTCAGACTTTCGTTTCGCCATTGTGTAGATGTGTGGAAAGTATGAGCAGGGTTGGTGAGGTCAGTGGGTACGCGACTTTGCGCGCGATGCAACTACGTTTGTTATCGATAGGCTGTGGAATAATTCTTCAGCCCCGCCCTGGGGGTAACATGCTCAATCACAGAGACTCTGCAACTATGTCGCATATTTTGTCTTCGAATCAGAAGCGATGGTTAGTCAATTAAACATATTCCAGCTACATGGATCAAGTGCTTGTACAAGGGGGCTCGTCTTTCGAGGGGTACCTCATAGAGACAAGATACCCCAAAAGGATTCACAATCGTTCGTAGCATTACACTTGCATGATATCAACCGTGCAATTCTCTGGGCTACTATTCTGTGTAGTTCCTCTGTATCCAGGCAGCAATCCGGCTTAGACGTCCGGCCTTTCTTCGTACCAGAGGATCGATGGAGATACTAGGCAAGACCCTGCCCCGCTAAAATTTTGTGAGAATCAGTCACAAAGCATCCCACTATTAGACCTTCTTCCTTCCCCAGATACCCGTCTCCCTCTTTCTTTCCTTTCTCTTTCACTTCTCTCTCCCTGTTCTACTTCTACTACATCGATTCTCTATTTCAAAATGGCGACCGACAACTCGGACCCAATTCCTCCCCACAAGACGTTCGATACCATCCTGGTACTCGACTTCGGCTCCCAGTACACGCATCTGATTACGCGCCGCCTCCGCGAACTCAATGTATACTCTGAGATGCTGCCATGCACTACCAAGATCGCTGATCTGCCCTTCACCCCCAAGGGAGTTATTCTCTCCGGTGGCCCGTACTCCGTCTACGAGGAAGGCGCACCACACGTCGACCACGCTGTTTTCGATCTCGGCGTACCGATCCTGGGAATATGCTACGGATTACAAGAGATGGCGTGGCACTTTGGAAAGAACGCTGGCGTAGCTGCTGGCGAGAAGAGGGAATACGGACACGCGAACCTGAAGGTTGAGAGTCACGGTGGACACATGGACCAGCTGTTCAAGGACTTGGGCAACGATCTCGAGGTCTGGATGAGCCATGGTGACAAGCTGAGCCACATGCCTCAGGACTTCATGACGGTTGCGACAACTACCAACGCGCCATTTGCAGGTATTGCGCACAGCACCAAGAAGTACTACGGCATTCAGTTCCACCCTGAGGTTACACACACAAAGAAGGGTAAGGTTCTGTTGAAGAACTTCGCCATCGACATCTGCGAGGCCAACACCAACTGGACTATGAGCAAGTTCGTCGATCAGGAGATCACGCGTATCAGGAAGTTGGTGGGCGACAAGGGACAGGTCATCGGTGCCGTCAGTGGTGGCGTCGACTCGACTGTTGCTGCAAAGCTGATGAAGGAGGCCATTGGCGACCGCTTCCACGCCGTCATGGTCGATAACGGCGTCCTGCGACTCAACGAAGCCGTTCAAGTGAAGAAGACGCTCGACGAGGGCCTGGGCATCAACCTGACCGTCATCGACGCGTCCGACCTCTTCCTCGACCGCCTCAAGGGCGTAACTGACGACCCCGAGAAGAAGCGCAAGATCATCGGCAACACTTTTATCGAGGTCTTCCAGAAGCAAGCCGAAAAGATCAAAGCAGAAGCTCACGAATCTGCCAACGCTGGTGATATCGAATGGCTCCTTCAAGGTACCCTCTACCCTGACGTCATCGAGTCGCTCTCCTTCAAGGGCCCTTCTCAAACCATCAAGACACACCACAATGTCGGTGGTCTACCAAAGGACATGAAGCTCAAGGTCATCGAGCCTCTACGTGAGCTTTTCAAGGATGAGGTCCGTGAGCTGGGCAAGGAGCTCGGTATCCCCGAAGACCTCGTCTGGCGCCACCCGTTCCCCGGTCCAGGTATCGCAATCCGCATCCTGGGTGAGGTCACACGCGAGCAAGTCCGCATTGCGCGGGAAGCTGATAACATCTTCATCGAGGAGATCAAGGCCGCGGGTCTGTACAAGAAGATTAGTCAGGCGTTCGCTGCGCTTCTGCCTGTCAAGGCGGTTGGTGTCATGGGTGACAAGCGAGTTCACGACCAGGTCATCGCGTTGAGAGCTGTTGAGACAAGTGATTTCATGACAGCGGACTGGTACCCCTTCGATGGCGAGTTCCTCAAGAGGGTTAGCAGGAGGATCGTGAACGAGGTGAACGGAGTTTGCCGTGTGGTATACGACAGTAAGTCTGACGGATGCGACCTCACTGAGACAAATACTGACATGTTCTAGTCACGAGCAAGCCTCCCGGTACTATTGAGATGGAGTAAACATGCCGCGTGATGGAGTTGTGCGTAAGTGCACGAAGTAGATGTAGCCGGCAAGCCAGATTCAGATATGAAGGTTTTTAGACATATGATACCCCTGTATAAGTCACGATGAAGTGAAATACAACTTTTCAATTCAATACCGAAGTGCTGCCGAAGTGCTGTGTGAAGAAGCTTGCTGTGGAGAAGCGTATGCAGTGTGAAATGTGACTGGCACCAAAAAGCACCCTAAAGGTATCTGTTGTAATCCACTGTGAGATTTCGGTATACAAAATATGTTGTATCCCTTGAAAGTAGTGTATAAATACGACTTGAAACGTATGAGCTTCCCTTCGTGTCGTGGTATCGACTTGGGAATTTTCTTGTAGAATAGCTGATGTTTCCTGTCTCCAAAAATTGATCCGACCATGATGGAATTGGATCTAGGTAAATTGAGCCCTGAGGCATGCGCTACACTGTGTCAACCTATTCACGAATCTAGAACCTAGCAAAGACGTTCAAGATACCTTGTAGTCACAATATGGAGAAAACGATCTTTCTTGGTTCATGTCTTCGCAAGTGTGGCTGTGCATGATCGGACTCCCGAGACGTCGATCTGGAGCTGGGACGGGAGGGACCCTTGCATGAGATAGCTCCCAGATGATACGCAGCCACGCCAAACTCCAAACTTCGAAACAACCAGGCCACTTGATCCACGCTCTTCCCACGCGAAGAAAACCCCCTTCAATGACGATGCGATGAATCGTTCCTCATCCTCTGGCTCACGCGCCCGCCAATCCTCCCAACAGCCTACACCCCTCCGTCCCCAGTCCACGCGCCGTCCGTCCTCGCGCCCCAATCAGCCCTCACGCTCCACGTCTTTTGCACCTTCTCTCCGGCGGCGCACAACAGGCCAATCCTTCCTGTCCCTCGACCCTGACCATGATGACCCTGAGGCTGCAGAAACTACACATACTGATGCGGCCATTGTCGAAGAGATAGCAGAGATCAAGCGGTATGAAGACTTCACAACGATAGACTGGGTTCAAGACGCTGCCCGCGAACAACTGCGACGGAAAGCGCGCCGGCGTGAAAGAGATAGCATCGGTGTGCGGAAAGATGGCAGGACCGCGAAAGTGTTCCTAGGCCGAGGACAAGGGAAATGGAGGCGGAAGATCGCCGAAGCATACGATGCAGGCCAAGCGTGGATTGTCGTTACGCTTGTTGGCGCTGCGATAGGTCTCAACGCTGCCTTCCTCAATATTATCACTGAATGGCTGAGTGATATCAAACTGGGACATTGCACTACAGCCTTTTACCTCAACGAGAGTTTCTGTTGCTGGGGTGCCGAAGGTGGTTGCCCTGAGTGGAAACGCTGGAGTGGATTTTGGCCAGCGAATTACGTTCTCTACATCATGTTCGCAGCTCTGTTCTCCTTTACCGCGGCAAGGCTGGTCAAGAGCTTCGCACCGTATGCAGCTGGTTCGGGTATCTCAGAGATGAAGTGCATAATCGCGGGCTTCGTTATGAAGGGCTTCCTAGGCTTCACCACGCTTTTCATCAAGTCGATTGGCCTGCCGCTTGCTATTGCGTCGGGGCTGTCGGTCGGCAAGGAAGGGCCTAGTGTGCATTATGCCGTATGTACGGGTAATGTGATCAGTAGGTTCTTCGACAAGTACAGAAGGAACGCGGCCAAGACGAGAGAGATCTTATGTGCGAGTGCGGCAGCAGGTGTAGGTGTAGCATTTGGAAGTCCAATTGGAGGTGTGCTGTTCTCACTTGAGGAGATGAGCAATCAGTTTCCACTCAAGACACTTTGGAGGAGTTATTTCTGTGCGCTAGTTGCTACGGCGGTTCTGTCTGTAAGTCTGATGGATGTGAACATCACATCTATGTTGAGGCTGACGTATCTCTAGGCTATGAATCCTTTCCGAACCGGCCAGCTCGTCATGTTCAACGTCTCGTATGACCGCTCCTGGCACTTTTTCGAAATCCTCTTCTACATCATCATCGGTGTCTTTGGCGGCCTCTATGGTGCTTTCGTCATCAAATGGAATCTCAAGATGCAAGTCTTTCGCAAGAAGTATCTTTCGGCATACCCCATTACAGAGGCTGTTACGCTAGCTGTTATCACTGGTGTTATCTGCTATCCGAACATGTTCTTGAGGATCGATATGACAGAGAGTATGGAGATTCTGTTTCAGGAGTGTGAGGGCGACAAGGGCTATGACCGTCTTTGTGATGCGAACCATCGCTGGCACAATGTTGGAACCCTTGCCATTGCAACGGTCCTACGCACCCTGTTGGTCGTTATATCGTTCGGGTGTAAAGTGCCTGCTGGCATCTTCGTGCCTAGTATGGCCATCGGCGCCGCTTTTGGTCGTATGATCGGTATCTGCGTTCAAGCTCTGCACGAATCTTTCCCTGGCTCAGCTTTCTTCTCGGCCTGCGATCCAGATGGAGCTTGTATCACACCAGGCACCTACGCCTTCCTCGGCGCAGCGGCGGCTCTCAGTGGCATCATGCACATCACGGTTAGCGTCGTGGTCATCATGTTCGAGATCACCGGCGCATTAACATACATTCTCCCCACAATGATAGTCGTGGGTGTTACAAAAGCAGTTAGCGAACGTTTTGGTCATGGTGGAATCGCAGACCGCATGATCTACCTGAACGGCTATCCGTTCCTCGACAGCAAAGAAGAACACACCTTTGGTGTTCCTGTTAGCCAAGTCATGTCCAGCCGCGTGGTCTGTCTACCAGCCACAGGTATGGAACTTCGTCAGATGGAACGTCTAATGAATGAAAACGCCTACCAAGGCTACCCTATTGTGGAGGACATGAAGACGAAGACACTCGTCGGCTACATCGGCAGAACAGAACTACGCTATGCTATTGATCGCGCCAAAATCGAACAGCAGGCTCCGGGTCACGCAAAATGTTATTTCACATCTTCTTCTCCTGCTAGCAACACCAGTTCCCGAGCTGCAAGCGGCACATCAGCATCAGCACCCAACACAACGTTTGACTCCATACCCACAACCTCTTCTCAAACCTCATTAGACTTCACCCGCTATATCGATCCAACACCACTCTCAGTGCATCCCCGCCTACCCCTCGAAACCGTTATGGAGCTGTTCAAGAAAATGGGTCCACGGGTCGTTTTGATCGAATATCGCGGCCGTCTAACTGGTCTCATTACCATCAAGGACTGTCTGAAGTACCAGTTCAAAGTTGAGGCTGGAGGTGGACACGGTGGTGGAACAGGGAATGGCGATGAGGGTATGGAGAGATTAGCGAGTTGGGGGAGGACAGTGGTAAACTGGGGCAGAAGGAGAATCGGCTTGAAGGAAGTGGGTGAGGTTAGGTTGGCAAGTCCTACGGCTGCGACTGCTAGGGACGCGAGAGGTATTAGGAGAGAGAGTGGTCACGATGACAGAGTTGATGGGACATTTGCCGTCGGAGATGGGGATGACGATGACGATGATATTGGACAAGGTAGGGATGTGGAGTTGGAAGATAGAGGGAGAGACAGATAGTGCATGTGTCCCCGAATCAGAGTCTGGCGCATACGCCTGTTCATGAGAACTGCTATGCTCAAACCTCCGTGCCAGCCTTGCAAACCTGAGATGAAAGGAGCGGGTGGGTTCAGAAGTTAGCTTAGAAAGTGGAGCCGACGTTAGCTTACTTTGCACGTGGTGAGCTGTCATTGCCTGTCGGTATTCGCCGCTTTCTGTGTGGGAGCGAGCAACTGCTGGACGTGCAAAAAGTAACCACAGCAACAGCTCCTGCATACAACGCGGTTTAACGGCTACACCAATTCCCACGCCTTCCAGTAGTACTGCATACGTACCAAATTCAAGAGCCAATCAGACGACGATCTCTCCGCTTCCCCTGCCGCTGCCGCTAGTCAGGATAAGCGTGTGACGGCCGTGCGCGTCTACTTCGCGTGCACCTACTGGGGAAATATACTCAGACAGAGGCACCATCACCATCACCGCCGCCTTACCAAGTGCTTGTCCACAACTAGCAATCTCTCCGAATCCCGTCCCTCACTACTCCGCTAGAAGCGCAAACCACATGTCTTCATAGCAACACAAACGCGATAAACAATCAATATGGAGGGACCCTTGAACCCAGGGGCGCCCAACGGCAGCATACGCACACCCAGTCCCTCACCGCCCTCGATAGACCCCCAGATCATCGTCGACCACCTGGAAAAGGTCCTTGACGTCAGCTTGGGAGCCTCGAAAGAGGATCTATTTGCACCCGGTAGTCTGCTGTCCAGCGCCAAGCTACAGGACACGCTGCAGCGATGCGCCCGCTTCGCCTCCGAGGGGCAGTCAGCGCTGTACATTGTGAAAGACCGGGCAGATGAACCCCGTATCGATGGCATGGATGGCGCAAACGGCAAGTACCCTGCGAAGAGGAAGGAACGTCCAAACTGACACAAGCAGCAGGGGCGACCCAGCATTTTACCTATACCATTTCGACCGAGATTACGGCTTCTCCTACTTGTGCAGCATTTGTTGTTATTTCGAAGCGACCGATACCCATAGACCCCGCGATACCCCTTAGCCAGCAGGTCCTTATTCAGACGTTGCCCGGCTTTATACTTTCTAATAACGCTTCTTCGCCCGATGGCACTCCCTATGAGTTTCTTCGTTCTCTCATTCAGTCTGCGGTCGAGCCGTACTTTGACACCTACACCAAGAGCCAACGCGATCTGGCGGGGAAATACAGCAAGGGCGACAACGATGCTAGGACGGGAATTTCGGCGACAAGGAAGAAGATTGCGGAGCTGGCTGTCAGTTTGGGCAACCTCGAGCAGAATGTGGAGATTCCGGAGCTGCTACTGCCTCTCCACCCGCTTATCCAGAGTGCGCTGGATGATGCTAGTCAGCGTGGCGTGAAACCCTCTCCGGAACTCATCCCTGCCGCAATCGTACAAGACAGTAGCTTCCTTAACGGACTGCAGTCGACAGTCAATGGTTGGATCAAATCGATACAGACAATCACCAAGACATCTCGAGATGTGTCTACTGGAACTGCAGCGCAAGAGATTAATTTCTGGATCTCCATGGAGTCAAGGCTACAAGACATTGAGACGCAGTTGGGTAGTCCCGGTGTTAGGCTCACTTTGGACGTGTTGAAGAACGCGAAGCGTTTCCAAGCTACCGTCAGCTTCAGCGCAGACACTGGGCTCAAGGAGAGCACGGATCTGGTGCAGAAGTACAACCAGCTCATGCGAGAATTTCCTCTGGACCAGCTGTTGTCTTCAACCTCACTACAAGCGGTACAGGAGGCGATTCAATCCATCTTCAGCCACATGAACAAGAAGCTTCGCATCTGCCCCTACCCTGTACGCCGAGCCCTTCCTCTTGTTGAAGCTATTTCCGGCGACCTCGACAAACAGCTCCATAACCTCCTACATGGCAAGACACTCATGCACATGGATTACCCCGAATTTCAGGCCATCATGGCTGTTGCAGAGAGCATCTGGCGTACATGGGAAGAGAACGTCAAGGAATTCACCAATGTTGCTCGTGAAGTGACTAGGCGAAGGAACGAGAAGTTCATCCCGATCAAGATTGCAGCTAGGCACAAAGAGACGGAAGAGCGCATTCGCTACATCACGACATTCCGCAAGAACCACGAGCAGCTCCAGCGAACCATTGTCAACGTCCTGGGCTCGCAATCCTCGTTGTCCGAGAGTGCCCCAGCCAAGGAGGCGGTTATCATCGAGGAGATTGGTGACGTGGACGCTGTAAAGGAGGTCAAGGAAGCCTACGATGTCCTCAAGGACGTCGATGTGCTGGATGTCTCACCTGAAGGCACGCGCCTTTTCGAACAAGCAGAGCAAAAGTACAACGAGCGTACTTCTCGTGTTGAGAACTCCATCATCGCTAGGCTTCGAGACCGTCTTGGTACTGCTAAGACCGCCAGCGAGATGTTCCGCGTCTTCTACAAGTTCAACCCACTTTTCGTCCGACCGAAAATTCGAGGTGCCATCTCCGAATACCAGACGCAGCTCATTGAGAACGTCAAGCAGGATATCTTGGCACTTCATGAGCGCTTCAAGCGTCAGTACGGTAACTCTGAAGCCCATGCCATGGCGCAGCTCCGTGACTTCCCCCCGGTTTCTGGCGCTGTTATCTGGGCTCGACAGATTGAAACACAATTAGAGAGCTACATGGGCAAGGTCGAAGATATCCTGGGCAAGGACTGGGCGCTTCACGCTGAAGGACAGAAGCTCCAGGCTGAGAGCAGTATGTTCAAGAAGAAGCTCGACACCCGACCGATCTTCGAGTCCTGGCTCCAAGAGGTGGCTAGGAGGAAA
>Ga0265797_10011095_pt1 | contig 11351 bp, 16 predicted proteins | sample P2T30metagenome_FD_192433 | JGI IMG/M metagenome (GOLD analysis project Ga0265797, IMG submission 192433) | Plant litter microbial communities from East Loma Ridge, Irvine, California - P2 T30 | ecosystem: Environmental > Terrestrial > Plant litter > Unclassified | place: USA: California... | reverse complement strand
ATAACTGCATGCTTGGTGTGACGCGCACCACGACGAACCTATAGAATCTACTCTTGACCTCATCAGCCTGGTTTGTCGTTCTCTAGCCCGGGTAGAGAAATGATAGCAAGGTGGACAGCAGCCATTGATTTGGGGACTACGGCACGCACATCGGGACTAGACTCATCAAATAACTTCAGTCGATAGAAAAGGAACTCGAGAATAGTAGGGAGCAGTTTTATGTCAATTGCTTCGCGATAAGAGAAGATAAATGGATGTTAGCACCTAACTGTTCCGTGTCACCTGGTGTTTCCCCACGTGTGGACGGACGTTAGTCATAAACCTGTCTATAGGCTGGTCGTAATGAATTTTATCCGCCTCTGTTTGCACCTGCACCTACGTCTTGACGTCTGCCCATGACAGTCTGGGCACATCAGCGTCCAACTTGGTGATCTCGAACCCAATAAAGAAGCAGGTTTCCTCGCGGCAGCGATTGCACCTGCTGATACTTCACAGATAGTAGGACAACTGAGGCAGAAGAGGTTGAACGTATGACGTTCTTCCATCTGCTAATGACTCCATCCTGGTCAAGGAATTACCTGCGCTTGCAAGTCAGGGCCCTCCAGCTGTACATGTAAGAGCAAGCATCCCCTCTGGTGTGCCGATTCACTTCTTCTCGAAATGCTCCGTCCGGATGTAATTTCCATCTTTGTCCTGTAGAACTACAGTGTAGTGGTCCTTAGGGTCACTTGGGCTTGTATGGTCTCCCTCTCTAGTTTGATGTTGGCAAAAGACATGATCTGCAAAATTTGCTGTAACCCACCTCGCAACCATTCTAGCTGTGTTAGCAGGCAGCTCTTTGTCGCTAGCCTGGACAGCCTTAACAAGGCCTGAGCTCATGGCTTCAACGGCGACATCGGGCCTTGACCAGCGACTCGTCTTCGTAGCTGCGTGGAGGTCATAAGTTTTCCCGCCCTTAGAGACAGAAGAGAGGAATTTGCTCGAAATAATCTTGTTGGAGCTCATCTTGGGCGGCAGGGAACTTCTTCGGCGGACGCAATAGGTAGTGATCTGGCTGCTTGAAATAAACAATTCAGACGAGTTGTTGTGATGCAAGGCATGATCCTAAAGTTAGAGGGTACAAAGGTCATGTTCTTATAGCACGATTCGTCTTCTACTGCAGTGACCCGAGGCTCAAGACAAACATGGCAGTTACAGCGTTTACAGCTTGGGCGAAGCGCGTAAATGCAGCGAGACATGGACCCCATTGGCTTTGGTTTAACGATGTGCTCTGCGTTCGATAGCTTGTGTCTCTGAAACCTACCCGGATGAAGCGCGCGGCTAGAAGAAGAGGGGACGCTGTTAGAACAGCCAGAGTGTGACAGCACTCGGCGCTTCGTGAAGTTTCGTTGGCTGTCATCTGGAGTTTCTGAACTCTGGTCTGTGCATTTCAAGTTTGGCGAGGGCATCTAGCCGCTCGAGGGAAGCATAACGTGATTTACTGTTGCGCGACAGGGCGATCTTTTAGTGATATATTCTTAGATCGACAGATTATTGTTGGTGTTTAAGTGCGCGGCCTGGTAGATCGGGCCTATGTATCACCTGCGGTCTGCGACTTGGATTCCCAAAGTGGCTCGGCCTGCGACATTTACCACCGGCGCGACCCGGTGCAACAGCGCAATGCGAAGTACATTTGAGCATGCGCAAGAGAGAGAGAGAGAGAGAGACAGAGACAGAGACAGAGAGAGTTTGTTCCGCGCAGCGCTAAGCACCTAAAGGGCAACAAGACTGTCTACGTTACAAAGTATACATACATCCCAGTGAGATGCGCAAGGTATTATTAGGCACATGCGGGGAATGCGAGGGTTGTGCTCATATATTCGCGCGTCTGCGTTGTTGGACCGGGTCGGGTCGGTGGGGATAAATCACGTTAAGCCTAATTTGGTCGTGCGCTAAGAGAGGAGGGAGTTATAGGGGGGCTGTTTCTTGGCGGAGCTCGCCATGAAGATTGCAGCCTAGATCGAGCGGACAAGAAAGACTCAGCCATCATTTTCATCACCACCGCTTGAGTTGACCTGCTCCCATTTCGCGGAAGGGAGTCATTACTGTTACGATGGCATCGTCGCTGGGAATTGGCCAGGCGTTCAAGGGCATGAAAGACACATATGTTATTGCAAAACAGATTCACAACAACATTTGGAGCGCCAGGTCTGTACATGCTTCTTTGCTAGCGTCTGCGGGCTGGTCAAATTGACAGGCTATACAGTACTTCGTCGCATTCACAAGTCGTGTTGAAGACTGCACCTCAAAGCCGTCTACGACGTGAGAAAGAAATTTTACAACAATTCAAAGGCTGCGCGCAAATCAGACAACTACTTGATCATGGGGAAAATCCCCCTTTCCTGGTACTGGAGCACCTGGAGGATGATGCGTTGCGGGCATCTGGTGGAGCAAAGCTTTCAAGGCCAGACATAAAATTGATTGCTTATAGCACCCTGTGCGCTTTGAGATCGCTACATGCGGAGGGAGTAGCTTACACAGGTAGAGTACTCTTGACCTATCTGCTGTCCATAACACGAGCTGACTGGCGATTGGTAAAGACATGAAACCGGACAACATCCTCCTCAACTTCGACAAGGATGCCATCAAAGTAGCAGACGTCAAGCTGGCCGACTGCGGTAAGCTCCTTCGTTTCTCAGTTGAGCTGAATCGAGCTAACGCTTGTCATAGGGGATGCATGGGACGTCGGATTTGACATTGATCCTCGTGGAACCAGGCATCCCATCGGAGCTGCTATCTTTCGAAGTCCCGAGGCTTTGCTCGGGTTGAAATGGTCGACACCGACTGACATATGGTCTTTCGGAGCTACGGTAAGCCACTAAATCTACTAACTGTTGTATCAATTTGGCTAATTGCTTTGCCTGAAGCTCATAAGTCTGATCTGGGGGAAGAACTTCCATATATTTAAACCTCCCAACATACCGGCTGACGACGAAGAATTTCCCGTGCATGTCCTCATACAGCAAACGCGGTACTTTGGACCCTTCCCGCTAAGCTACGAACAAGTGTTGGATGAGGAGCAGAACCACTTGCTCGCTGCAGTCCACGTCCACATTGAGGAGCAGAATTCGCGAAAGCCATTCCCCTTGTTACAAGACGAGGAGGTGACACAGGATGATAAGGACTTCATCTGTAAAATAATGCAATTAGATCCGAGGGACAGACCAAGAGCCAGCGAGTTGCTCGCAGATCGATGGTTTGGTATGCCGTAGGTTGTCATGGCCACAACGTAACATAAACTTAGAGAGCTTAGTGTCAAATTCCACCCAGATGGTGCTATGCTTTGGCGACCGGTAACATTCTGTGATTCTATGCACGGCATACCGTACAATCTCGACATTATTTGAAGTCAACACGTCGCCAGGCATGAAAAGGAGTCGATTCGTCTACGTTACACTACTTCGAACCCAAGACGGCATCGACCTAGGGTGCGCTGCTGATTGTAGTGCCAGAAGGAGCGCTGGAAAGCATACCCGATCTGCTGGGTCCATCTCCACCAGAATCATCAGCTCCACCAATATAGCTACCAGAGTTGGCAACACCTCCATTCGTGCAACAAATAGTAACGTACTCGATGGCTTACGGACGCACCCCGCTTTCCGACGCGGGACCAACTCGACGCCCGCCTTCTAGTCCTTGCAACACCAACGATGGACGCGATTCCACGTGTTCCGAGCGCGTCTTCCGATGCTCCTGTTCAAGAAGCTCTACTGGCGTATAACTCAGATCCATCCGTGCCGATCCGGGCGATTGCTCGTTGTTTTGGAATAGCCGAATCCACACTCCGCCACAGGATCAATGGACGCGCATCGCGATCCTGCGCGCACGAGTATCGCCAGATACTATCCGAGCATGAGGAAAAGACCTTGGCCAGATGGATCACCCATCTGACAGCGACGTGGTATCCTGCGTCTACTGCGCTCGTGGTTGATATGGCCAAAGAAATCCAAGAGCAGCGTCACCGGCTGAAGGCTGACGCGACGTCGCCACCTTCACGGCGCCCTATCGGAAAGCGATGACTTGATCGCTTCCGGAAACGTCATCCAGATATCCAGGGCACCTGGACACGCCAAATAGAAAGCGCGAGGCACAATGCTGTCAATGCCGAAGCGGTCAAGAGGTGGTTTGACGCTGTCACCGAGCTTTTCCTGGAGCACCAGTATCCACCAGAACGAATCTACAATATAGACGAATCTGGATTTGCAGTGGGTACCAGCCAGACGTCGAGGGTACTTGTAAATGTTCGCGAAAAGTCGAGCTGGAAAGTTGTACACGGCCGGCAGGAGTGGATAACTGCGATCTCGTGTATCAGCGCAGCGGGTGAAGCGCTGGCGCCTATCTTGATCTCCAAGGCGAAGCACACCAACACCAGCTGGATTCCAACTGATGCCCCGGACAACTGGCGCTTTACTACAAGCAATAGTTGCTGGACGTCCGATAGCCACGCACTTGAGTGGGTGCAAGGCACGTTCGAGCCTCAGACAAGGCCGTCCGAATCTCAGCGCCGGCTGCTTATCATGGACGGTCATGGTAGCCATATCACCGCGAGGTTCATCTCTTTCTGTATGGACGATGCTGTTGACATTCTTTACTGCCACCGCACTGTTCTCATGTTCTACAGCCTCTGGATGTCGGTGTCTTCTCTCCATTGAATCGCGCGCTTGCGGTCGAAACTGGCGCCGTGTCTCGGCTCGATTCAGGCCGCCTCAAGCGTGTGGAGTGGACAGAAATGAACATTCGCGCACGTCAGAGAGCAATGACAAAGACCAACATCAAGAGTGGCTGGCGGACAAGTACTTCTTCAGCATTCAAGAAGTGCTCGAAATTGCGAAAGAAGCCGAAGTGCAAGCTAGTCACAAAAAAAGTCGCAAGCGGCCACGCAAGCCAACTGACAGCGCGAAAATCGATAATGATGAAGAAGAGTTACTTGAGAATGGCTCAAGCGAATACAAAGGTGATTTTGTTGTAGTTGCGATGTGCGGATAATTTTGAGGTTCGTCAACCAAAATTCGCCGCGTCGGAAAGCGGGGTGCGTCCGTAAGTCATCAAGTACGTTAGTGCAGATTGACCTTCTCATCAGCAAAGGTAGCGTAAGAGAACACGTACATTGGCTGACTGTAGCAATGCCTGAAGTGCACATGCAAATCTAGCAATGGTATTCGATGAAGTGCCACTGTGCTGCTAAAAGTGCAGTGGTGGACCTCGGAAAAGACGACAGTAAGACGCTCCGCGCAGGGTCATTGTCTGACCTAAGAAACAAAACAGCACGGATGCTACCGACTGTACGGGAATGAGGAGAGCATTGCCGGGTAAGAGACAGTCGAGGAATAGAGCCTGATAACTCCTGATCTGGTTGAAACTGTCAGCTACCGCGGAACGTCACACATAACGTAGAATGGCGAGGTTTGGAGCGTTTGAAGCAGTCTGCTCCGGATTCAAGCAAAGGAATATCGTTGATTTGTGCTACACCCAAGCCATCTGATCACAAATCAAATCAACAGTGGGAGCAATGACTTGTCCGGAACTCAGCAATTCATTGTCTTCTCTAGCTGCGGTGAAACGAGAGTAACATCAGCATGCCCTCGCACGCCAAACCCGCCAGCACAACATCTCACATACAAAAAAGAGACACACACACATCCCGATCAACACAGCCTTTTTCTCCACCCTGCGAGCCCAAAATCAGAGAATGGTGCGTATTACATGGATACCAGGTCAAACAACTTAAAGACCAAGGATGCTGAGCAGGTCGACGTTGACAGTATTGCCGTTGAGGACGTTGACGCAGGTCAGGATGTTCTGAGTAGTACTGCATTAGTCCGGACCATGAATACCACTGTGGGTGCTGGAACATTGGGCACTTACGATCAGACCGCTGGTGGCACAGGTGTACTTCTCAGAGGGAGCAGCGCCTTCCCAACCATATTTTCATTTGCCCTCGTGCTTCTGGCACTGAATGCCTCCAGAAGTACGAGCCTCCAAGTCTCCGGTCGGGGCAGCAGTGGCGCTGGCAATCGCGGTGGCAAGGAGAAAGACCTGGGAGAACTGCATGTTTGCTTGTGGGAGATCTAGGCAACGAAGTTGCTTGGATTGCTTGGATGTCTTGGTGATGTCGATCGTGTTGAGTGTGACGAGGAGGTTGAGAAAGATGGGTGTCACGGTACATCTTATATATCCCATTCCGAACCACTGGAGTAGCTGAATGTCATATGATCCACGGTGGCATCGCTCAGCTAGCTCGTAATCGTGACAAAACGAATTCAAACCTTGCATCAGAGAGATTATCCATTACCAAGTGGCGTCGTGGTTCGACCGAAGTTGCAAAGAAGGTTCGTAGATGGCGTCTAAATTGTTGTATAATTAACCTACGAGACGTCTGCAAGACCTCGTTTTCCCGCCGTTAGCGTATACCAACAGAGTGACTGGCTGGATCTCCCAAGCTTCATGAACGCCACGGGTTAAACGAGCAGTCTATTCCTGAGCCGATCTCCTGAGCCGATCTCCTGAGATGCTGATTACATGCAGTGGATTTTGATTCTTTTCTGCTACCGTGGATACCGAGACGCGATCTGCGGTGGTGCGACAGCGTAGTGGTACGAAGTATTACACTTACGGAGATGGATGGAACAAGCAGAATGGGCCCTTTTTGGATACGAATCTTCTCACTGGTCGACACATTCAAGCTCAAAAAGTGGATGCGATACCCGTTTCCTGCAGTCCATCTAGCTCTAGTATCAGCCAATCAATTGTAAGTCCCATTCAGGCGTTCTATAGCGGTCCCTCCTATGCTACTACCCACCAGTCCTTAGCTCAAATGTAACGAGAAATGCAGAAGGTCTATAATGGTAATGGCGAGGCGTTTACTTGCAGTTGCTTTGCAGATAACTTCGCTTGATTCGTTGATCGGGACTAGCGTTCTTACAGAGCCACAGATTTTAGCGTCGAGGCCTTCAGCTTTCGCTCATGCGACCTGTCAATCATGACTTGGCCGCTTGAGTAGTACATGTCTAGTGCTGCATCTATTATACCTCATTCTCCACTTTTGGGCGCGTCTGTCACGAGCGTAAACACCTTCAGTACCTGCGTGTGACGACGAGACTGCTGAGATCTTCTGCATTTTGTCGATTACAGCCCTGGGATTTCTTAGCAAATTACCCATCCTGCGGCGAGACACAATGCCATTGACAAGGCGGCAAGCTGTTGCACGCTGACGGCAATCTTGGATGTACCCTGTCGATACGTGACAAGCATGTATGCGGCATTCTCGGTACCAGACTTGGTTCTGTACAGAAGCACAGGGTCAGGCGATTTGTACGTTAGCATGCAGTCGAAATATGAAGTACTAATCGATAGAAGTGCGGGCGGGCTTGACGCCACCAACGCGCTGCGACCGTTACAGAACCACAAGAAGCTTACATACTAATCAATTACTTCGGAGTCAACACGTGCAACGCTGGGTAACATCGTTACAACCCTAAGAGCATTGTATGATCAGAACTGGACGATACAGTATTTGGCCTTTTATATGTTGTCAACAACTGTTGTGAGGTGGGGTTCCTCTGTTACGGCCATGTGTCGATCAAAGCAAGTGTGGCTTATCAGCAGCACTACGCGATCCTCGATGTCGGCAGCCCCGAGCCGTACCGCTTGCAGATCGCTGCATAGACCCCTCTGGAAAGAGATCCTACTGAAGGAAAGTCTATTTGACTAGTCTGCGGGGGCAACAGGATTTCGGCGCATTCTCTATGGCGTTGCGCCACCACCCGAAAGCGCACTTACAGCTGTCAAACGGAGCTAACGGAAGGTAATTCACATCCCATCCAATGACCTACTTCATGAGGTAGGTGACGGTGATCTGCGCGTACAACAGGCAGTAATATGACAGTGACGAACGTACACTCGCGTGCATCTCGCTTAGCCAACCATGGTTTCTCGCGACATATTCGTGCTGGATAGACTTGTGATGAGCGTGACTCGCTACCACAAAACGCTGTCGCAGAAGGATGTACCGAAGGCCGTGTCTACTCGACTTACGTGCAGTCGCTGATGGAGCATCTTTCGTTTGCCGTCGGATACGGCTGCGCCGACTCGTCGTCCGGCAGATCTTTCGATCATGTCGCTTTAATGCGTTCGAAGGACTGCTACGCAAGACCTATATCGACTATTGCCATCTGGCCGTCTCCACCCACAATTTGCGGCCGGAAGTGGCAGCATTGTTTGGGATACAAGGGATCGGTGTACCGCTGGTCATGTTGACCACGACGGCGCCCGTGTAAATGAAGAACGTCTTGAAGTCGACCATGAGTTCGACGGTGTCGACATTGTGGATCTGGGCGAGCACGGCACGGAGAACGACAAAGTACACAGCCGACGACTCGATCACAGAGGGCCGGCTAATGGGGAAGGCGATCAGGGGTTGTAAGATTCTCGTCACTCGGTTGACGCGATGCGAGCGTATAGTGTCGTGCTGCTGATCGAAGGTGGACTGTGAACAGCTTGCTGAGGAGCGGGTCGGCTCTCTCGTGCTTCTCGAGCAAGGTGGAAAGAGAGGAGTAGACACAATCCGCAAGTGGAGACACATGATATCAAGTCAGGATAGTACACTTCTTGTGGCGAACTGGGTCTTTCAGCCAGAATGTTTGGGGGACGGAGCGTCAGAAATCGACGTGCTTTGGTGTGGCAAAAGAGGAGACGAATTTTGCATACCAGCTAGAGTTTGCATACTGGTGATGACAAAAGTCTCCACGTAGTTTGCAAACTGGCTGCACTTTGCATACTGGCAAATTCTACCCTCAGCTAGTACGCATGGCGCAGCGCTCTACTGACGAGGGACGAGTCCAAGGGTCGGTCGGATTAGTCGCGGCCGGCCAACGCCTACCAACTTCAGGTGCATAACATCAGTCAATAACTTCAATAATTAATAACTCCGCAATCAACGGTCCAATTTATTCCTACCATGCCTCAGAATGACCGCGTAAATACTCTCTTCAAGACCTGTATCTCGGATAATCAAGAAAATCGCGCTCCCTCGGAGCATCGCGAGTTAAACGAAAAACACGAATGGGACACGCCTACGCGTGTTCGTGTCAAGACACTCTCAGAGACCGGACTCTCACGCAATGCAATCTTTCAACAAACCAACGTACCAGAGCGCTCCTAACGAAGGACATTGAAAAGATCTGATCGAAGGATTGGGAAAAATCGTGCAGTGCACCTCACAGACTCTACAAAAGAGACCTCCGCTCGATAATCAGGTACCTGTCAAAATCCTTCGAGGCACGGCAATCTAAGTGGCAACAACTCGCAAAGACTACGGTAGGGGATGTCACCCTGACACAGTTAAGGCTGTGTTGAATGCAAAGGGATACTACAAGTGCAAGGCATGTCAGATGACCTGCCTCTCGGACGATAACTTTACAAATCGACTAGCATTTACGAAGCAATTCAAAGATCGTAACACTGCGTTCTGGCACAATGTGCGATTCAAGAAGCATTGGCGAGCAGTACACAAGTGGACCGCGACTGGAAGTAGGGGCGGGTTTAGAGCACTGGTATTACTCCATATTTCTCTTTAGAAGCAGGCGGATGCATAGAAGCCCGTTTGTTGTCAATGCTTTTTCCACACAGGACACCACATAGGCTACTTCATGGTGCTTTCGGAGAGGCGAATCGATGGTAGTAAGCCTCGACGGCGAGCTGCGGCTCCGAACTCGATAGCTGCTTCAGTGTCACCGGACCTTGCTACTATGGAGCGAGATCAGGAAAAACGAGGCAACATAAAATGCGAGGAAACAAGTGAGAAAGAGACTTCTCTTTGGCTGCAATTGACTCGGTGGCTTCCATACGGCACGCAATCTTCCCGGATCGAAAGAGCGTGAGCAAGCAGAGTAGTACATGCTTTGCTTCCGAGCGCTGCTGGTCTCACGTGATGCCAAGGGATTCAGTTGGACAGTCCGATTGAATTCCTTGGCAATGCGCCTCAGAACGCCCCTCGCTTCACGTGACGCCAAGCTCTTCACCCTTAACTGATTCCGGAAGCATTGTACATCCCCGCACGCTAAATGCCGTACGGCTGCCTGTTCTGACTCCGTCCTTTCTTCTCCATACAAACAAGTTCCGGCATCGCACCGAGACACCCATAGACATCTTTGGTAAGACGACAAGCTGACCTGTGCATCGTGCCTCCAAGCACACTTCCATGTGGACCCTCACGGCTTAAGTCATGCCCAGCTACTGGGGACTGTTGCGGAATAGGAACGCTTTACTACTTTACGAAAGAGGGTATACACTGCGATTCTTACGTGTCTGTTCACGGATACTGCAGCATATGCTCGATGACTTTGGTAGGCTATCTCTATGATCCGGGCGTAAGTTATGCCTCGCATCATTTGCACAGTGTGCAGCATATCACCCGGTTTGGAGGTTGTATCTGTAAATGATGATTACGGGCATTGAAACCTTGCATAAAGGGTTTCTGGTAAGGTCTCGCACCAGCTATCGTGTCGAAGTACCTTACTGAGATGAGGTGTGATCGCTTCCGATCGAACACATCCCTCACTCGTTAGCACTCCAAGCCTACGAAACAAACAGCGGTGGCTCTGTAAGTCGTCTTGTTATCGATATTTACATTCATAACCAGCGGGCGTCGCGTGACGCTCACAAGTCCTTCCTTTGGGCCCAACGTATGACTGGATCAAGCAGTCCAAATTTGAAGTCTCTGTTTTCGCATGCTAACGTTAAAGTTATGCCAAGGAAAACCTTCCCAAACGTCTTCAAAGTTTCTGATCCGAATTCAATTCCATTTTTTAAACCGCTAGGCAAACTCTCAGAATCATCAACAAATCGAACTCTTTCCATAAAGCGAAACTGTCTTACTCACTCCACAGGTGTATGAATTCTGCGACTTCGTCTATAAACCCTGCCCATGCGGACTGTTCGCACATTCTTATGATCAGTTAACGTAATGATCCAAGGAAACTTTCGACACAATTGCGTGGTGTACATGGTTTTTCTTTTTCTTTCCCTTTCTTTCCCAAAAAAAAAAGGAGTTCCCTCTATGTTAATAAGATGCCAGACGTTCGCGCTGCCAGGAGATTGGCTTTCTTAGGCTACGTAAAATTGGATCTCGCAGTGAACCGCGGAACACGTTCGCGCCTCAATGAGAAAGAATTCAGCTCAGAGGTCAGCCTTAAGTATGCTTGCCAACAAAAAGATCCATGGTAGCCTTTGCCTAGCCGCTGTATCAAAATCGGGGAATCTCAACCCTTTTGCGATCTATGTGCATTGGTAGCCTACACGACGCGAACATAAAT
>Ga0265797_10011094_pt1 | contig 11352 bp, 11 predicted proteins | sample P2T30metagenome_FD_192433 | JGI IMG/M metagenome (GOLD analysis project Ga0265797, IMG submission 192433) | Plant litter microbial communities from East Loma Ridge, Irvine, California - P2 T30 | ecosystem: Environmental > Terrestrial > Plant litter > Unclassified | place: USA: California... | reverse complement strand
CCCCACGAGACCAGCAGCGCGACGAGCACGATGACGACGAGGTCGCGAAGCCAGCGCAGTCCGCCCGCCCGCCGGGTCGCAGGAGGCGCGGCGGCGTCGGCAGGATCAGTCACGCCCCCATCCTCCCCCGAAGGACCTACCCCGCGGGCCGACGCAGCCGCTCGAGCCGCGCCAGCGAGTGCTCCTCGGCCACCGGCTTGTCGCCGAGCACGCGGCCGATCGCCCCGAGCATCACGCCCGCGGGCCGGGTGGTCGGCAGGCATACCGGCCCGACGTGCGGCGCGCGCAGGCCGAGCAGCTCGCGGAAGCGCGGCTGAAGCGTCCCCACGGCACCGTTGAACAGCACCGGGTAGCCGACGCGCAGCACCGGGAACAGCGGCGGCCGCTTGATGAAGCCCACCACCTCCTCGGTCCGGGCGGTGCGCTCGAGGATCCCTCGACGGTCGAACTCCATGAGCTGGTCCTGCATCTCGGCGACCGAGCGCGGCGGGTCGACGACGCCCATCAGCTCGCCGGCGGTCGCCCACTCGCGCACGTACGCGTCGGGCCCGCCGGGCACCTCGCCCTCGCCCCACGCCAGGTACGCGGCGAGGAACGAGTCCGCGAAGGCCATGTGCACCCAGCTGAGCAGCTCGGGGTCGTTCGCGGCGTAGTCGTGCGGGACGCCGTTCCGGTCGTCGTAGCTGCCGACGACCTTCGTGTGCAGGCGGCTGACCCACTGGGAGGCGTGGGTCGCCGCCTCCTTGCTGCCGTAAGTCACGGTGTAGATCCAGCGGATCGTGCCGGCCAGGCGGCCGAGCGGGTCCTCGCGGAACCGCGAGTGGTCGTGCACCCCGGCGAGCGCCCCCGGGTGCAGCGCCTGCACGAGCAGGGCGCGCACCCCGGCGAGGATCGCGGTGTTCGAGCCGTGCACGGCCCAGACCGCCGACCCCGGTGCGAAGAAGCCCTCGTCGTCGCCCTTCGCGAGGTCGGTGACCCACTCGGGCGTGCCCGTGTACTGGCCGTTGAAGGTGTACTGCAGGCGGGCACGGAGCGGCTCGGTCAGGGCGGGCATCCTCCGATCATGCGCCGCGGGGGCTGGACGCCTGCCCCCGGCGAGCCCGGGAGTCTCGACGTCGAGGCAGTCGAGGCAGTCGAGACGGTCGAGACGGTCCGGCCGTCCTGCCCGGACGCACCGCGCCTCCTCGTCCCGGTGTCGAGACGAGGAGGCGCGGGCAGAGCAGGCAGGACGGCGTCAGTTGCCGTGCGCCTCCTCGGCGACGGGCTGCCACTCCTCCCACAGCGCGAGGCGCGACTCGTAGTCCTTCTTGGCGATGCCCAGCGGCGCCTTGCCGAAGAAGACGCGGAGCGGCGGCTCGTCGGCGTCGACGACCTTGAGGATCGCCGTACGGGTGGCCGTGGGGTCGCCGGGGTCGGCGGCCGAGGGACGCTTCGACGCGGCCTCGCGGACCTCGGCGTACGCCTCGTTCTCGTCGCTCCGCGAGGCGGACGGGCCGGACCAGTCGGTCGAGAAGCCGCCGGGCTCGACGAGCGTGACCGAGATGCCGAAGCCGGCGACCTCCTGCGAGAGCGACTGGCTGATGCCCTCGAGCGCCCACTTCGACGCGTGGTAGATGCCGACGGTCGGGAACGCGCTGATGCCGCCGATGCTCGAGACCTGGACGATGTGGCCGGAGCCCTGCTCGCGCATGATCGGCAGGGCCGCCTGCGTGACCCAGAGGGCGCCGAAGAGGTTCGTCTCGAGCTGGCCGCGCGCCTCCTCCTCGGTGATCTCCTCGACCATGCCGAAGTGGCCGTAGCCGGCGTTGTTGACGACGACGTCGAGGCGGCCGAAGTGCTCGGCGGCCTGCTGCACGGCGGCCACGTCGGCGGCGCGGTCGGTGACGTCGAGCTGGATGGGCAGGAACGTGTCGGGGTACTGCTCGACGAGCGCGTCCACCGCCTCCAGCTTCCGGGCCGTGCCGGCGACGCTGTCGCCGCGCTCGAGGGCCGCCTCCGCCCACTCGCGGCCGAAGCCCTTCGATGCGCCGGTGATGAACCAGACCTTGCTCACGGTGTTCCTCTCGTCGTGGGGTGTCGCGCTGTCGGGAGCGCCGCTCCACTGAACGCCCGGCCTCCCCGACGCGCGCACAGCCAGCTCGGAGGGTGCGCATCTCGGCCTAGAGTGGGCTGCGTGACCATCGACACCGCTCGTCCCTGGCTGGCCTCCTACGCTCCCGGCGTCCCCCACGACATCGAGCCCGTCACGGGCTCCCTCCTCGACATCGTCGAGGGCACGGCCGCCGAGTACCCGAAGTCGGTGGCCCTCGAGTTCTTCGGTGCGACCACCACCTACGCCGAGCTCGTCGACCAGATCTCGCGCGCCGCCGAGGGGCTGCGCAAGCTCGGCGTCCGCCACGGCGACACCGTCGCCCTCGTGTTGCCGAACAGCCCCCAGCACGTGGTGGCGTTCTACGCGGTGCTGCGCCTCGGCGCGATCGTCGTCGAGCACAACCCGCTCTACACGCCGCGTGAGCTGCGGCACCAGTTCGAGGACCACGGCGCGAAGATCGCGATCGCGTGGGACAAGGTCGTCGAGACCCTGCAGGACTTCCCCTCCGACGTCGCCGTCGACTCGATCGTGTCGATCGACGTCACCCGAGGCATGCCCCTCGCGACGCGCACGGCCCTGCGCCTGCCGATCAAGAAGGCCCGCGAGTCCCGCGACCGCCTGACCACGACCGTCCGCGGCACCGTCCCGTGGGAGAAGGTCGTCGGCTCGTCGCGCATCAAGGCGCGTCACCCGAAGCCGGAGACCGCCGACCTCGCCGTCATCCAGTACACGAGCGGCACCACCGGCACCCCCAAGGGCGCCCAGCTGACCCACGCGAACCTGCTCTCGAACGCGGCGCAGTCCCGGGCGTGGGTGCCCACCATCACGCGGGGCGACTGCACCGTCTACGCCGTGCTGCCGATGTTCCACGCCTACGGCCTGACGCTCTGCCTCACCTTCGCGATGAGCATGGGCGCGCGCCTGGTGCTGTTCCCGGCCTTCGACCCGGCCCTCGTGCTCAAGGTGATGAAGAAGCGCCCGCCGACCTTCCTCCCGGCGGTCCCGCCCATCTACACGCGCCTCCGGAAGGCCGCCGACGACGCCGGGGTCTCGCTGAAGGGGGTCGAGGTGGCCATCTCGGGCGCCATGCCCCTCTCCGCCGACGTCGTCGAGCCCTGGGAGGAGCAGTCGGGCGGCTGGCTCGTCGAGGGCTACGGCCTCTCCGAGTGCTCGCCCGTGCTGATGGCCAACCCCGTCGGCCCGACCCGTCGCGCCGGCACCGTGGGCCTGCCCCTGTCGAGCACCGAGGTGCGCGTCGTCGACCCGGAGGACCCGACGGTCGACGTGCCCGCCGGCGAGAGCGGCGAGCTGATCGTGCGCGGCCCCCAGGTCTTCAGCGGGTATTACCGCAAGCCGCAGGAGTCGAGCGAGGTGTTCGTCGACGGCGACTGGTTCCGCACCGGCGACATCGTCACGATCGACCCGGACGGCTTCGTCCGCATCGTCGACCGCATCAAGGAGCTCATCATCACCGGCGGCTTCAACGTGAGCCCGTCCGAGGTCGAGGAGGTGCTGCTGCGTCACGAGGGAGTGGCCGAGGCCGCTGCGGTCGGCCTGCCCTCCCCCGGCGGCGAGCAGGTCGCGGCCGCGATCGTGCTGCACCCGGGTGCCGAGGTCGACGTGCAGGCGCTGCGCGCCTTCGCCCGCCAGCACCTCACGCCCTACAAGGTGCCCCGTCGCATCGTGGTCGTCGACGAGCTGCCGAAGTCGTTGATCGGCAAGGTGCTGCGCCGCAAGGTGCGGGACGAGCTCGCCGACCGCTGACCCGGGCCGACCAGCCGCCGCTGCCGCCGCCGCGGCGTCGCCGACCGGCTCCGGCCGGCTCCGGCCGGCCGGCGCTAGCCTCGACGGCATGACCATCGACGCTCTGCCCACCAGCACGCCGTCCGCCGAGGGGATCGACGCCGCCGGCGTCGCGGCCTTCCTCGACGGGCTCGAGTCCACGCCCGGCGTCGAGCCGCACAGCGTCGTGCTGGTGCGTCACGGCTCCGTGGTGACGCAGGGCTGGTGGGCCCCGTACTCGGCCGACCGTGTCCACCTGCTCTACTCCCTGAGCAAGAGCTTCACCTCGACGGCCGTCGCCTTCGCGGTCGACGAGGGCCTCCTCGGCCTCGACGACACCGTGCTCAGCCACTTCCCCGAGCTCGACGCCGACGTGACCGACCCGCGCAGCCGGTCGATGCGCGTCCGCGACGTGCTCGCGATGTCGAGCGGACACCACGCGGAGGCCCTCGGCCGCGCGCTCGAGGCCGACGCGGCCGACCTCGTCCGCGGGTTCCTCCTCACGCCGCCGGAGGCCGACCCCGGCTCGGTCTTCGCCTACAACCAGCCCTGCACCTACGCGGTCGCGGCGATCGTGCAACGCGCCTCCGGCCTGTCGCTCACCGACTACCTGCGCCCGCGGCTGTTCGAGCCGCTCGGCATCGGGCACGCTAGCTGGCAGCGCGACGGCAGCGGCCGCGAGATCGGCTTCAGCGGGCTGCACGCGCAGACCGAGGCCGTGGCGTTGCTCGGCCAGCTGTGGCTGCAGCGGGGCGTGTGGCAGGGCAGGCAGCTGCTCCCCGCCTCCTACGTCGACGAAGCGACCCGGGTGCAGGTCGCGAACCCCGACGAGGCGAACGCGGACTGGAGCCAGGGCTACGGCTTCCAGTTCTGGATGGCCCGGCACGGCTATCGCGGAGACGGCGCCTACGGCCAGTTCTGCGTCGTGCTGCCCGAGCACGACGTCGTGCTCGCGCTCACCGGCCAGACCGTCGACATGCAGGCCGTGCTCGACCTCGCCTGGCAGCACCTCCTGCCGGCCCTCGAGGGCCCGGGCGACGCGGCCGCCGACGACGCGCTGGCCCGCCGCACGGCCGCGCTCGGGCTGGCGACCCTGGAGGACGACTCCGGCGCTGCCGACCTGCGTGCCGCCTCCTTCGTGCCGACGTCGTCGAGCGAGCAGCCGTCGTTGACGTCGGTCGAGCTGGCGGGCGAAGGGTCGTCGTGGCGCGTGCTGCTGCACGAGAGCGACGACGTGCTCGAGGCCGAGGTCGTCCTCGGCGCCTGGACCGTCACCGACGCGCTCGCGGTCACCGCCGGCCGCCGGGGCGCGGCGCTGCAGGTCGACGTGGTGTTCGTCGAGACGCCGCACCGCCTGCACCTGGTGCTCGACGGAGGCGCCGCCGACGTCCGGTGGGAGACGACGCCGCTGCACGCACCTGCCCTGCGGCAGCTGCGAGCGCCGCGCCACGGCGAGACGTCCCCGCTCTAGCGACGAGGACGGCAGGCGGCCGGGCCCCGGGAGGCGGGGGTCAGCTCGGCGAGACCCGGTCGCGCAGTCGGCCCTCAGCCAGCCACGCCAGGCGGCGCAGCGTCTCGCGGTTGCGGACGCCGAGCGCCGGGTCGAGCACCGCGTCGGGGACGAGCGCGCCCGGCCCGGTGACCGCCTCCTCCTCCATCACGACGAGGCAGCCGCCCGCGCGGTCGTGCACGGTCAGGGCGACCTGCGCCTCGCCGAAGGGCCAGCCGCGGGCCCGGAAGACGGCCCGGTGCGGCGGGTGCCACTCGAGCACGCTCGTCGTGTCGTCGAGCACGAGCGGCCAGACGCCGAACGAGTGGTGGATCCGCGCCCCGACGGCCGGCCAGGTGAGCTCGACGTCGCGGATGCGGGAGGCGCCCACCACCCAGCTCGGGAACAGCCAGCCGTCGCTCAGCACGTCGAAGACCTCGTGCGGCGACGCCTCGAAGAACCTCTGGTCGCGACTCACGTCGTCGTCCCTCCGTCGGGCCCCAGCCGGGGCAGGTGGTCGATCCCGAACTCGTGGCGCAGGGCGCTCAGCGCCGCGTAGGCACCGCCCATGCCGTGCACCGAGGGGCCGGGCGGCACCGACGACGACGCGAGGTACGTCCCCGCGACCGGGGTGCGCCACGGGTCGGTCGACACCACGGGTCGCGCGATCAGCTGCCGCATCGTGGGGGCCCCCGACGCGATGTCGCCGCCGACGTAGTTCGGGTCGTGCTCCTCGAGGTCGGACGCCGTGTGGGCGCGGGACGCGAGGACGAGGTCGCGGAAGCCGGGCGCGAACCGCTCGATCTGCTGCGTGACCGCCTCGGTCATGTCGACGGTGCTGCCGTTCGGCACGTGCGCGTAGGTCCACAGGGCGTGCTGCCCGGCGGGCGCGCGGGTGTCGTCGACGACGCCCGCCTGCACCGCGAGCACGAACGGCTCGGCGGGGTGCACGCCGCGGGCGACGTCGTGCTCGGCCCGGGCGACGGCCGCACGGTCGCCGCCCAGGTGCACGGTCGGCGTGCGGCGCAGCTCCTCGGCCTGCCAGGGCACCGGGCCGCTGAGGGCGAAGTCCACCTTGGAGGCTCCTCCCCCGTACCGGAACCGCTCCAGCCGGCGACGGTACCCGGCGGGCATCTCGTCGCCGGCGATCGCGATCAGCTGCTTCGGGGTCACGTCGAGCAGCCGCACGGACGCGTCGAGCTGACGGAGGCTGGTCACCTCGACGCCGGTCTCGATCACCCCGCCGTGGGCGACGAGGTCGTCGGCGAGCGCGTCGGCGATGGCCTGGCTGCCCCCGCGGGGCACCGCCCACCCCACGCCGTGCCCGTGCACCGCGAGGGCGAGGCCGGCGGCCGACGCGCTGAGGCTCGGCATGGGCCGGATCGCGTGGGCCATCACGCCTGCGAGCAGTGCCCGCGCCTCCTCGGTCCTGAGCCCTGCGTCCCACCACGGACCCGCCTGGTGCAGGATCCGCAGGCCGAACTCGACCGTGGTGCCGAGGTGGCGCGGCACCTGCAGGATCGGCGACAGCGTGAACTGCGACAGCTCGGGCTCGAGGTCGACGAGGCGGGAGAACATCCGGTGCCAGGTCGGGCCGTCGACGCCCAGGCCGTCGACGGTGCGGTCGAGGTCGCGGTAGGCGACGCCCGCGGTGCCGCCGTCGAGCGGGTGCCCGTACGAGACCTCGGGCACGATCATCTCGACCCGTTGCTGGAGCCCCCACCGCCGGAAGAAGCCGGAGGCCATCGCCATGGGGTGCACCGCCGAGCAGATGTCGTGGCGGAAGCCCGGCAGGGTGAGCTCGGCGGTCCGGGTGCCGCCGCCGATCGTGTCGGCGCGCTCGAGCAGCTGGACGCGGAGCCCTGCCCTCGCGAGCACGACCGCGGCCGAGAGGCCGTTGGGCCCGGCGCCGACGACGACTGCGTCGAACGACGCCGTCACGGGCGGCGCCTGCGGCCGGCGACCGCCCGCACCACCGCCGCGCCGGCACCGAGGGCACCGGCCGCGGCGAGCGCGTAGCTGACGCCGCGGTTGCGCGTGTACCAGACCTGCGGGCTGGTCGAGCGGGCCTGGTCGTCGAAGATGCCGTGGGCGCCGTGGTCGCCGGCGACGGGGCTGTAGAGGTTGTCCGGCCACATCGGCTCGGACTTCTCGGGCGCCTGCTGGCCGCTGTAGCCGGTCTTGGCGAGGTACACGTCGAGCCAGTTGGCCACGAACCGGTTGCCGAGCACCGTCATGACGGTCGGCTCGCCGATCCACGAGCGACGACGCGGCTTGTCCGCGACGTCGGCGATCGCCCGGGCCCCCACCTCGGGCTGGAAGATCGGCGGCACCGGCTTCGGGTGCTCGGGGAGACGCGACCGGACCCAGTTGAACTGGATCGTGTTGAGGGCCGGCATGTCGACGGTCGAGATGACGACGTGGCTCCGGTTGTGGATCAGCTCGGTCGTCACCGACTCGGTGAACCCCTGCACGGCGTGCTTGGAGGCGCAGTACGCGGCCTGCAGCGGGATGCCCCGGTGCGCGAGCGCGGAGCCGACCTGGATCACGTGGCCCGCGTCGCGCGGCGTCATGCGCGACAGCGCCGCGCGGGTGCCGTTGACGAAGCCGAAGTAGTTCACCTGGGTGGCCCGCTCGAAGTCGTCGGGGTCGGTCTCGAGGAACTCGCCGAACACCCCGACCATGGCGCAGTTGACCCAGAGGCCGATGTCGCCGAGCTCGTCCTCGACGCGCGTCGCCGCCGCCTCGACCTGCTCGCGGTCGGCGACGTCGGTGGGGACGCCCAGGGCGCGGCGACCGGCCGCCCGGACGTCGGCGACGGCGCCGTCCAGCCCCTCCTGGCCGCGCGCCAGCACGGCGACGTCCCACCCGCGGTCGGCGAGCTCGCGCACCACGGCCCGGCCGAGCCCCGCGCTGCCCCCCGTCACGACGGCGATGCGAGAGATGGTGGGGTCGAGCTTGCTCATGGGTCTCCTCAGACGGTCTGCGACGGGGTCGTGGGGCGTGGGTGGTCGACGATAGTCCTGGCCAGGGGTCCCGGTCAGATGTCGAAGTCGCCGAAGCCGCCGCCCCCGCCGAGGTCGCCGCCGCCGAACCCGCCGCCGAAGTCGCCGCCCCCGAAGTCGCCTGCCGCGCCCGGGTCGCCGCCGGTGGCGTCGCCGGCGAGCTGCGGGTCGGAACCGCCGTCGGCACCGGCGTCCGCGGCGCCGTCGGCCCCTGCGTCGCCGTCCGCACCGGCGTCGCCCGCGTCGCCGCCGTCGGCCGTCGCGTCCCCGCCGTCGGGCAGGAACGAGCTGACGAGGGCCGAGCCGATCACGTACCCGGCGACCGTGCCGAGCAGCGAGCCGCCGATGATCGAGCCCATGCCCATGCCGGCGCCCTGCCGGCCCGGTGCCTGGCCGACGCCGGCCTGCGCGCCCTGCGGGCCGCCTCCCAGGGTCTGCTCGAGGGTGCCGGGACGACGCAGCTCGGAGCGGGTGGCCGCCTGGGCCAGCGAGCCCGCGTCGTCACCGCGGGGCTGCTCGCCCTGGGGCGACTGGCGGCTGAGCTCGTCGAAGACCGTGCGGCGCTGCTCGGGCGTCAGGGTCGCGAACGCCTCGGCGTGCACCTGCTCGATGGTCTCCGGCGGCGCGGTGCGGAGCAGGTAGCGGTAGCGCTCGACCGCGATCTCGTCGTCGGTGCGGCTGCCGGGGCGCTGACCGGTCTGCTGAGGGGCCTGCTGCTGCGCGCCCTGCGGGGTCGCGCCGTCCTGTGGGTCGTCTCGTCCGAGGAGCTTGTCGAGGAATCCCATGGTGTGCCGTTCCTTCCGGTCGCCCCGGGTGCCTCCCGGGCCTCCGACAGTACGGACGACCCGGTCCTCCCGCCTGGACGGACCGTGGGGATCCGCTCCGAGCACGCTCTCGGCACGACGGGACGGATCAGTTCCCGGTGCGCCCGGCCGCACGGCGACGGCGCACCGCCCGGACGACGAGCCAGAGGACGACCCCGGCGATCGCCGCGTAGACGGCGTAGTCGAGGTACTTCGCGTAGCGGTCGATCAGCTCGTACTGGGTGCCGAGGGCGACGCCCAGCCCGATCAGGAGCGTGTTCCAGAGGCCGCTGCCGATGATCGTGAAGAGCGAGAAGGTGACGAGCGGCATCCGGTCCGCGCCGGCGGGCAACGAGATGAGGCTCCGCACCCCGGGGATGAAGCGCCCGAAGAAGACCGCAGACCGGCCGTGGCGGTGGAACCAGCCCGCTGCGGAGTCGAAGTCCTCGCGGTCGACGAGGGGCAGCTTCGACAGCCAGCGGATGCTGCGCTCGAGGCCGAGCACGGCGCCCAGCCAGTAGAGCACCAGGGCGCCCACGTACGCGCCGAGCGTGGCCGTGGCCACGAGCAGGACGACGTTCATGTCGCCGCTGCCCGCCAGCGCACCGGCCAGGGGCAGGATCAGCTCGCTGGGGATCGGCGGGAACACCGTCTCGACGAAGGTGAGCAGGCCGACGCCCCACTCGCCGGCGGCGTCGATGACGCGGGAGGCGATGCCGACGATGCCGTCGCTCTCGGTGAGCGAGCCGGGCGAGGCGGAGGCGCTGGCGGTGGCGGTCGGGGCGAGGAGGAACGGGCTGGCGGCGGTGGAGGTCATGGGTCCCTGGGTCGGTTCGTGGCCCGCGAGGGCTCGGATCGGCTCGTCGAGCATGGCAGGGACGGCTGGGCGCAGCCCCGGACGCTGCACGCTCTGCACCGCGGCACCCTCGCCCCCACGCGCGCCCGCCCCCTCGCCCGGGACACGTCCGGACCAGGGGCGGCCCTGTCGGAGGCGCACGGTAGGTTGTCACCGACCGCTCCGCTCATCCCGAGTCGCGGTCCGGCACGGACGACAGGACTGAACGGGTACCACCATGGGATCGCTGATCTACGGCACGTCGAGCATCGAGATCGACTTCGACGACAGGACGCTCGAGCACCTGCAGATCGTCATCGCCACCAAGCTGCGACGACGTGAGTCGTTCTTCTTCTCGTGGCGCGACACCCAGAAGGTCGGCGACGGCCGCAGCAGCATCTGGCTCGATCCCGGCATTCCCCTCTACTTCAAGTACTCCGGCGGTCGCGTCCCGACGATCAGCCGCGAGTGGCTCGCCGAGCTGACCACCTCCTCCAACAGCTCGTCCGGCCTGGTGCTCACCGACGAGCCGAGCCTCGACAACTCCGCCAAGCGCAAGTAGCCGCCCCGAGCGGCGGTGGGTGCGTCAGCCCCCAGGTCGCTCAGCGGCGCGAGCTGCGGGCTCGACGGCGCCGCAGCCTCGCGAGTGCTCGCCAGCCCAGCAAGAAGACCCCGAGCACGACGACCGTGACGACCACGAAGCTCACCGCCGTGCCCTGACCGCTGATGACCCGGAGCACCATCCCGACGACGACCGTGGCGGGCCACACGACGAGACCGGAGCCGAGGGCCGACAGAGCGCGCCCGCGCACCAGCACGAGGGCCCAGCCGACGACGAGCCCCGCGGCGAACGGCCACAGGGTCGTCAGCACACCGGCCAGCGCCGACCCCTCGTCGTGGCTGCGACGCCCGATCAGGACGAACGCCACCACGAGGACGAGATCCGCGACGAAGGCCCACCACGGCGACCGGCGCGCCGTCATCGTGGCTGCTCCAGGGTGCGCGACAGCTCGGCGAGGAGGTCGTCGACCTGGGGCTCGACGAGGCGCGCCAGCGCCTCCGCGATGCGCTCGCGGTGGCCGGCGACGGCGAAGCAGAGGGCCGTCCCGACCGCCTGCGCGTGCTCGTCGGCGAGCGCGAGCTCGCGACGGAGGGCCTGCTTGGCCTGCTCGGTGAACTCCGGCTCGGCCGCCGCCTCCTCGTCGGTCCCGCCCGCAGCAGGCGCGTCCTCGGCGGCGAGGCCCGCCAGGGTGAACAGGAACGGCTGGGTCGGGTCCGGCTCGGGGTCGACGTCGAGGCCGTCGAACTCGGGCGCGAGGTCGGCCTCCGGGCGGTACCCGTCGGGC
>Ga0265797_10011093_pt1 | contig 11353 bp, 9 predicted proteins | sample P2T30metagenome_FD_192433 | JGI IMG/M metagenome (GOLD analysis project Ga0265797, IMG submission 192433) | Plant litter microbial communities from East Loma Ridge, Irvine, California - P2 T30 | ecosystem: Environmental > Terrestrial > Plant litter > Unclassified | place: USA: California... | reverse complement strand
CATACCGAGAAATTTGGCATCGAGAAGAAGAATAGATACACGACTCCGAAAGCGATAGATCGTTGTTTGAGGACTCCAAACGGCACAGATGCGTCGTCCCCCATCTTCCACTCCGCCAACAGGAACAGCACAAGCAAGACCCCGGAGACAGAGAAAAGGCCGATGATGATGGGAGAGCTCCAAGGGAGACGATGGCCGCCTCATTGCATTGCCATGAAGAGACAACACATGGACGCGATCAGCAAGAGACTCCCTCCCAGATCAAGCTTGAAGAAAAAGCGTCCAACATCATGCCCGCGGCTGGAGGTCTTCACTTTCCCAGCTCGGTTTTCTCTGTCAAGTCTCAAAAACACCGCAACGAGTCCTAAAACCACGGCACCCAAGGGCAGATTGCTTGCAATTCGTAAGCACAAAATCATCGATCCGGCGCATACTCACATCCAGAAACACCACCGCTACAGTCCTCGATCAGCCAATAAACCTCCCACCGCTGGCTCGACCCCAATACTAACCCCAAACGCACTGACAAACAGCCCAAAGAAGAAGGGTCGCTGGGATAGAGGAACAGTCTTCGTTACCACGGCAAAAGAGCCTTGCATCAATCCCGCTGCTCCGCATCCCTCCACCGCTCTACCTAGAATGAAGACTGCAGATGAAGGTGCGACCGCGCATAGTATACTACCGACTAGTGCCTACATCAGCTTATCGTAATGTACACCCTACACCCATTACAGAGCAAGAAATCATCCGACGTACCTTCGAACACTCTCACAGAAACGAGATACAACACCTTGACATCTCCCACTTTATACAGTTTCCCCAATGTGGGCTGCAGCGCTGTGAGCGCGAGAAGATACGCACTTCCATACCATGCGAGATAGTCAAGGGCGTGGAAGGTTTTGGTTATGGTCAGTAGGATGGGGTTGAGTATTATGGTTTCGAGGGCTACGAGGAAGGTGCCGAGGTAGAGGGAGGTTACGATGAGAATGAGATGAGGTTTGGATGGGGGTTTTGCTATGGGAAGAGGGGTGAAGTTTGGGTTTGGGGTAGTGGTCAGCTCGATGGATGGAGACATGGTGGGATGTGGCTGGCGAGGGTTGTCAAAACTTCTAGTGTGATTGACTTGAGATGGAGCCAGGTAAGGCTGCAGATTGCTCGATCATTGTCTATCTTTCCGGAGTTCCTCATTTGGCCATGATGGCGACGGAATCAGCGCGGCTGGTGTCGACTATGTTGTCACACAACAGCAATACCTTCAGCGATTGTGGAGATAGTATGGTATTCGTGGAACACGGGAGAGGGTCGGAGATATGAGAGTGTGTCGCAACTGAACAGCTGAGCAAGCAGCGCAGGTACCCGGAAGCCGCCTGTACAACCCGAGCTTAATGACGCTGCAAGTCTCCAGTCGTCTAACTGTCATCTACACCTGAGATGCTTCTACCGTAGTTCCCGAACGGTACGGAAGGTTGGGGGGGAAGGGCAAGGTATCATTCCGCTGTTACTCGCTACATCGCAATGGCACCCACGACCCGACCACCGGTCATCTGAACTACAATCACGATCTACCCGTCTCCCTCTCCACAGCCCCATAATGTTTCGAGAACCGTCCCCAAACGACCTTACCCCCAGTTTCCGCTACCGCAATAGCCCACAACACCCTCCCAGCCCCATCTTCCCAGCCGATTGGTCTCACACCATCAAAGGCATCTTCTTACTCCGGCGCCGCGCTCATATAATCCGGATCAGCAGTGGGAAGATGTTCACAAATGCCAGCAAGTAGGCATACCTTCAAAACTACACATACCCAGGTAGATAGCGAGATGGCGCAGAGAAAACGAGGGCCGAGCAACCTACAGGTGTGCAAAAACTCCATGCTATCCAAACCTGCAACTGCCGTGTAGTAGTAATCACGAGTCAATATCCCCCGTATCCGTGCCCAGGCGGTCAAGCTTTCGCCTTCCAACCCAAGCACGTGGGTCAGCTGCACAGAATCGTTTGCGCAATGCTGACAGACCCATATTTCCCGCACACACAAACGCCTACCAATAAGATAATCCGGCCCTACTATGAGCACGCTGCTGGTGCAGGTGCGGACCGAGAAGATAGGGCCGAACGACTTCCTCTTCAACCGAAGCGCCCCAGACGTCACCAGGCATCACTGCAGCTGCGGGGCGAGACGACAGACCGTTGTTCATGTTCCTATCCACTGCAGCGAGTATCGGAATTTCTGGAACCACGTCTTTGGCAGCCTCCCCGGATAGGGTAACTTTCGGACCGTTGTAAGAGCTTGGAAGTGCCGATGTGGTAACACTGAGTTGCAAAGGAGCTCGTCCATTCTTCAATCAGGCAAACGTGCTCATGACAATCCGGCGGTAAATGCCTGCCGTCGTTGTGGGGTGCCGGTTCAACGATGTGGAATGAGGTGCTGCTGTACTTCAGGGTGCTTTGCGGAGGTGCGTACTGGGAGTATTATCGGTATTATTTACAAGTTGATCAGCACTGAAAGACAGCCAAGCTGTCCAATAATACACAGGTACCACATCGCGTTCCTGCTCCTCGTTCAACCAATCACCGACATCCCTCCTAATGACTTGAAAGTGTCTACTGCACGTCTTTCTCCAATGGAAGTAAACATCGAGAAAGTCTTAGCATGAGCTTTGCCGATAGTGCGAGTGAATTACGCAACTCAGTAGATGTAGGGTTTTCCACACTGCTTGCGGTGCTGGGCGTTCCACGAGCTGACATTGGAGAATTTGCCACCGGCGTTGCACTGGTTAGCAGTAGTGCTGTCCTTGGACGCTTTGTTGCACATTCTCGTGCAATCGCCGACGAGGTTGTCCTGGAAATGCAGTGGTGAGTATGTCAAGTTTGAGTATGAAGGGATACATGACGACTTACAATAACGCAGCAATGGCTGCCGTCTGAGTAAAGGCATTGGCAGTAGGAAGCAGCAACGCTGCTTACGCTGGCAAGAAGCACGGTAATGATAGTAAGACGCATGTTGGTCGTTGATGAGGAGGATGCAATTGGGCTGGGTTGTGGGTTGATGTGATAAGTGGTGTGATGAGTAGAGGGGTTCGTGAGCTGCAGGAGATATCACGACCTTTATAGAGTCCAGCAGACTAAGAGACCACATAACACGAGTCATAGACACATTTCGCCGAATTTACGAAGCACCCCACGGGGGTACGTGCATAGGTCACACTGAATCTCTTCAAGTAAGCTCGCAGAGTCTGTCACACTACACTTATGTTCGTTTGGAAAAGTTCACCGTCATATCAATTTCACGCGGCGATTACCGTATTTACAGAACATGGTTTAGATTGAATGCAAGCTTCCTATCGAAGCCCTAGGATCTCAACGACGGAGGAAGCCCGAGAAAAGGTACATTGTTACATTGAAAGCCATGATGCAAAGAGACGATTGCTTAGGAGGAACTGCGCAAGGCACCCCGGAGAGCTCCTTTCTTCTAAACGTTTCCAATAGTCCAATCCGTGCAAGAGCGACGCCACTGCGCGTTCCATGAGCTAACGTCCGAGTACTTGCCACCAGCGTTACACTTGTGGTCTGAGTTTCCGTTGTCGATGCAACGCCCCACGCAGTCCTTCGTGATACCGTATTGCTAGTACATCGTTAGATTCGGTCGCTTGTATATCCTATTTGATTCCGCTAGGGCTATCATTGACTTACAGTAACGCAGCAGTGGGAGCCATCCGCAAAGAGGCATTGGCACCATCCATCAGCGGCGACGGAAGTGATGGCGGCAAAGAGAACCGCGGCGATGGAGAGTCGGACCATTTTGTCGTGGATCGAGGTTAATGAGTAGTTGAGTGTGATGAGGAGGTTTGTAAAACTTGTGGGTAATGAAGATGCTGTGTCGGTATGTTAGGTATCGAGAAGATCGCTGTTGCTTTATATAGACGGCAAGCTCATGCTCGTCTACCACAACAGAGACGACCCAGGGACGACGAACCATCCACACCTGGGCACCTTCCCGAGGCCCGCATTTCATACGACTCATGCGCAAGTAGATGCTCCCGAACATGCTCCCGAATGAGAAGTATCTCAACTCCAAGGGGCTCGTCTATCACAATGAAACATTGCCCAGGTGTGGTCAGCTGAGTAGAAAAAAAGTCGTCGCGCCGATTCCATTGTGATGTTGAGGTCAGTGGAACGATACCTAGATAGCTAGGTAGGGCCGAATGGCCCTCAGGCTGGGAGGTCAGTGCGGAAGTCGGAGAGCACCTGCAGACGGGATCTAAACGATGTTGAGCTACCTAGATGGAACAACACCTACGACCCACACTCCTTACATACACACCAATGCAACTAATCGCATCAAGCACCTATACTAATAGAAAGGACTGCAGTCTCACCACTACACCATTGCGATGGGGCGCAAAAATCCACACGGGCTTACAGCCACAACGATTGTACTAAACACCTTCCCACGCCTGTCTTCCTACGTCACCCTTCAACGTACACCGATCAGCTCTAAACAGCGCATACAATATGACCGAACAGTTGACCGAATGTGGAAGAACCTGCCAAACGTGGTCTACTGTGCTTACAGGATAGTGCCGACTGCCGAATTCGGACCGTCACGAGTCAGTACTACCAGACGTTTCTGGAGTTGCAGCAGAGCCTCACTCGAACTGCCTGTTGTGGAACTCGTTGATGATGAGCGCCTCGGCTCCAAATTTCCACCATACGGCCAAATTATGTACATTCGATAGTACTGAGGAGACTGTGACATCAGCCAGCTAGTGGACTATCATCAAAACCGGCACAGAGGAAATATACGCTCAAAGATCCGCGCTGAATGTCCGGAAACCAGTCGCTATCTGTGCAGACCGGGCCGGTGTGCTCATTGTGGTATGTACTACCATGAAGTCTGCAGCCATGCCGCACTGTAGAAGATGGAAGCAAGATAATGAGTGGTACAAGGGGAGGATGAGAGCAAGTCCACCAAAACTGCCTTCACACAGTTGCGAGTAAAGCGCTTGCTCCCGTGAGATACAACCCAAAGTCTAGTTTTGGCCAAGTCGGAATGATATCCTCAGTTCCAGATGTGCATCCCCAGAAAGCCCACTGGTTCACGGGTACTTCCGGCGTCGCCACCGCTGGTCTCCAGGAGAGCAACCTTCATGAGGACCAGATCTGCGGTGGTATCTTCGTTGAGGACTCCAGAAGCGTGTAGATGGAGCGCATGGCTAGTGATCTCGTGATATTGGAATTAACGGCCGAATATGAAGCGTGGTTTCTCCATCCGTTATAACCCCTGCGTTAGTACGTGATCTCTCGAATTTGTGGTTGAGATGGCACCGTGGTTACCGCCCCAAAATCGACCCCATCGATCCGTTCAAGTCTTGGAAGTTGGATTAGTGAGTTCGTGATCTTGGAAATAGCCGCCGAAAAGGAAGCGTGGACCTGAGTGGTCTCTCGTATTAGTCATGACCCCTGCGTTAGCCTGTGTTGACTTGTTCCTCTCCCTTGCAATCCACACGCAATAGTTTCCTGCACACAATACTTTTGCCGGTAGCCGCAGTATGTCACGATTACTGACGCGGAGATACCCTTTGAACACACCGACACTCGTGAATATCCGGTGGTCGAAAGCGACCGTACGAGGCTGGGCTAACTTGACTGCACTATCTTGAGCGATATGAGAGCATCACTCGGCCAAATATCAGTGCCGGCTCCTTGATCTGTAGATATAAGCAAGAGCTTAAGCAAGCTTAAATATCAGAGCACCACCCTCTCTGGACAGCACCAAGACACTCAATCTAAATCCACTCTACTCCTCAATCTTCTACTATCTCTTTGAGACTTCCCACAACCGCCAAAATGGTCCGCATTCTCTCCCTCGCTACTATCATCATCGCCAGCGCCATCAGCGCCCAGGCTGCTCAGTTCTGCCAGTGCCTCTTCGGAGATGGCTCGCACTGCTGCGTTTACTCTGTGAGTAACCCTCCATGAACGACAAAGAGTGAAATGCATGTTGGATGCTAATTTGAGATACTCTTTAGGACCCCAAGATTGGCAACCTCGACTGCCAGCGCTGGTGCACCAACGCCCACCGCGCCGATGGTGCCACCAACCCCAACAACCCTCTTGAAGCTGGCACCGCCTGCAATGCTGGTGGAAAGTACAGCACTGTCAGTGGCTGGAACGCTCAGTTCCGCACCTCTTGCTACAAGCAGTAGATCGTGCTTAGCTCGATCTCGGGAGTCGGCAGTGGCGTTTGATGGGTGGACGGTTAATCGGGGACTGTGGTGGACACGTGGTGAGAGCTATCTGTTGTAATGGGTCAAGGAAGACGTGCGATATGTAAACAGGCGACAATCCCAATATTAAATCGACCCACCAATTGTCGTGCTCGCATGAGTTGCTGTCGAACGTGCACATTGTGACGAGATATATTAAGGAAGCAGGGTGCACCCCCGCAAGACCTCGGGAACTAAGCCGTTGCTAGCGTTCCCGAGCCCCACTCTAACAGCCGAGTCGTCCTCTTTCGTACACAACTACCCGCCTATCTTCTTAGAGAAGCTTCGCCGAGGTGCTTGGGATCGGCGGTGAGGCTCTTGAGGCTGGGGGATCGACTAGAATGAACGCGCTCCCCCAACCGTGCCATGAGATTGTCAGCTGTGGTGCCGCGCTGGATTGTAGCAGCCTTCTGCAGATGTGTGATGACTGTTACGGTAGTCGTGACTTCCGAAGGAAGTCACGCATGCTCAGGCAGGTCCATCTGGAGTGTTTGACGTCTCGTTGTCCAAGCATCGTCGGATTCTACTAAACCAGTTCTTGTATATGAGTACCTTGATGTCGTGGCCCAGATCAGGAGATAGTGCAAGGGCAGCAAGGCAGGCAGCAATCTGAAATCCTCTATGCGTACCATAACCGGGTAGATGGTATGCTACCCAGCTACATGGCTTTGGGCCGCTGACGAGTGTCTTCCCGCAAGCGTCAGGACGTTGTTTCTGGGGTGTCTGTGGCTGCGTAATGTGGTACCTGTAACGAGTCAGAATGGCGCCTTTGTGGAGGTATATGTATGATTAGATAGGAAGAAGAGCGCGTCGTTATGTGACGATCTTGCAGTGATAGATACAAAAGCGCCTGAAAGTTGTTTATTCAATCAACATGGTGGTGCCTGCTGGTTTTGTGAACAAATGGAAACGGGGGCAACGTAAAGATCATTCGTGGTAGTTGCGATGGCCGACGGTGGCTGAGGGCGGCACGCTTTCCGTTACCAGCGCCCTTTCGTGACTGCCAAAACAGCCAAAGCTTGTTTCCCAATAAATGGAAGAGATGTCATGCACATCTTCGTTATCATCAGATAAATGCATTTCATATCGATTTGAGATTGATCAGATTGCAGCAACACAATGGCCACCTGCGACCAATAGTTCTGACTACAACCGACAAGAAGATGGAAAACAAGCTGGCGCCTAAGAAATACCAGCGCACTGCCCAGAGAGGCGAAGCCCTTCCGCTTTGTGAACCCTCCACTTGTACCGTATGAGAGCCAAATACACTCATTTTGTGGATATTTTGATCCGCGCCGGTAGGGATTGTGGAAAAGTGCTAAGCGATCATGGAGAACGCACCGGATTGGCCGCGGGACGATGCAGCAGGAGAGATGGATGGGTTGCGGACCTATGCAAGGCATTGGAGAATCAGCACATGAGCGGGCGTGGGCCCACTCCGAAACTCTGTATTCGTACCTCGCGGTTTCAACCAGCAGGCTTGCCCGTTCTTCCGCGCGGCGACGCGGAGTTGGATTGGTTAGAAGCTCTCGCAGAGGCGACAGCATGGTTGGAGGAAAGGTCTCGCCACGGTCTCGAAAACACTGGTTGACGGTTAATTTTAGTGTCGCTATCCTCGGATATACGCGAGTGGTCTACTTTTACAACATATCAAGAGCAGTGGAAATATGAAGTAGAACGTGCTCGTGTTCCACCAGCTTCTAGCGTCCTCCAACAACGGGTGGTGCGGACTTCAGATGGCCCTTGGCATACAATTCCACATATTCCTTTGCTGGCCAACCGCCCCACTGTTCAACACTCTCGATCTGTGTCTTGATGAGAAGTGCTATGTCTTCTGGTGCACCGGATGTGTGATCGTTGCCTAGTTCAAATCCTCCTCCATCGACAGCTAGGCGCAACGCCACGAGTGTCTTGAACAGAAGGTGCCTGCCTGAGCGTTGAGCTTCTGCACGCGCCGTCACCTCAGCATGATGTTTGGTGAACCAGGTGGTGAATGAGTAAAGACCCTCATAGTCCCGGAGAATACCTAGCCCTCGTACATAGGCATGTAGCTCCGCGGGCCCCGGAATGTGTGGCGAAATGACGTTGGCTGTCTGATCACCCGTAGGCGACTGCACATCTGCACTAGCACCGACTAGGCCATTGAAGAGCGTACGAAGGCGAGAGGAGGCAGTGGAAAGAACATGTCGTGCATCTTCAAAAGAAGCGGAACCTCGTTCGACGGCTTGAGCGGCGTACAAAGTCGCAACACAGACCAGACGGAATATCTCGTCGTCAACGTCAAGATCAATCTCTTCCATATCTTCAACAATGGAACAAATGAGCTTGTACCGAGCAACACTTCGAACATGCTTATGCCCTTTCTGAGACGCCAGCACCTTTATCATGCAAGCCCAGGCTGGCCGGTAGATCGGTCGATAGTACTTGAGAAGCATGTAGGCGTATTCGACACAATATTGCCGGTTCGACCCGAGCTGACGAACGTGCTGTTCTGGAGGTAGGAAATCAGCTTTGTGAAAAGATGACTGATCGATGCTTCCAAAGCGACACAAGAAGTCAATGATCGCCTTGAAGAGAAAACCCGGGATCGAGTTGCCTGAAGTGTACTGATCGTGAATGCCGTCGAGCATTCGGCCTACCCTGCCGTGTTGAATGTCCCTAGCCATGTCTAGTAAATCTAGACCCGTGTCGAACTCTGGGCATGTCTCTAAGAGAAACGCAAGTAGGCGGCGTTTAGGCTTGACGTGCGCCGTCTGCATCCGTCTAAGTAGCCCTCGGTAGCCAGGAACGGGTTCGCTAAGATATACATAGTGCAACGTAGATAGCGGGTCGGGGAGTGCTTCTTTCATGTCTCCAGGTAACATATGAGTGGTGTCTTCTTCATGAGTGTTTTCTGCGTCAGACGAAAACTCTGTGCGGGTCGATCGCTCTGCTTCAGCATGATACAACTTTTCGAACATTGCAAGATAGATATCTGGATGAGCAGGTTCTCCAGACAGCTCATGTGAGAGGAAGCATGCCCAGGCCTCCCTACGCGTGCGTGTCGTTCGTATACGGCCAGCCCAGAGCAGAGGGCGAAGTTGTTTAGCATCTCGATACTGGGAGGAGATGCGCGGTAAAGAAGTTCGAGTCTGTATCGTAGGACTAGAATCGGTATCCCAGCCAGCGTATACTTGCGCTACATCTTCCCAGAGGCGACCGCTGTACCCAGCTTCATACATACGGTGCAAGAGCTGGGAAGCTCGCGAGGCACCAAACTCATAGCCTTTATCCTCATCCATTGCTGTGCGATTCTCCTTCCACGGTGGCCAGGTAGGGCCTTTGAGCTCAGCCCATTCTCTCTCTTGAATCGTTTTAGCATGTGCTAGCTGATTGCGCGCAACGGACCGAAAACCGAGGCGTGTCACCGTTATTGCAGGCGACATACTCGCCATATATTGAAGGATCTCGAATTGAGCCTTTTCTTGTTGGGCAGCGAAGACTACAGGGCGAGCAGATGTGGGCAGCGATAGTAGCAACAGGAATGTGTTGCAAAACTGCGTCAAGTCGGAAAGCATATGAGGGGACAGAGGATTGGACCCAGAAAAATCATCGCAGAGTCGGCTTGCTTCGGCAACGAAAAAGGACGCAGTCCATGGCATTGACTCGGGCCAGAGCTCGCGCCCATGGCGAAGTAAACGGGTCGTGATGATCTTGAGCTCCGACCAGCTTATCGATTCTGACTGCGCAATACGATCAACGTGCCTCATGACGATACCAAGAGCAGGTACTCTGATGTGCTTGCGACGTAGGAACAGTAGAAGCAGGAAAAGAGGTGGCATCTCGACCCCTTGTTGGAAGCATTTGACTGCCGCAGTCGATCGCGGTTCTGTGAGACAAGACGCCCATCGTTGTACACTTCCAACGGTATAGCCTTGATTTTGTAGTATCTCCAGCTCCCGCGGTGTATATTGGAACGTCGACTCAACCGTTGCCATTTCCGTACGATGTTGGAGATATCGGGCAAGAATTGAGTAAAGAGAGACAGGTTCAGGAAGCAGCTCGGTGCTGACGGAGGGTACAGGCTTCGGCTTGCGTCCTCGCAACGCAGAGCGGGGCGCAGTGTAGGATAAATCAGTCGCAGACGGCGGCGAAACGAAGTAGATGTTTCTGGCCGAGCGATGCATTGATTCCAGGACTGTCGCAGGTCTGCTGGGACGCTTGGCCTTTCTCGTGCGGCGGGACCATTGCGGTCGAAATCTACCATCCTCCTCTGCCTCCTCAAGCGTGTCTGGGAACGGCGAAGAGGCGTCCGATGGAGCATCTGTACCTAAATTGCTTGAAAAGGCATCTATGGCACTCTCAAAGAAAGTTTTACTATCAGGGGCCGGTGCGGAGTAGTGCCTCGAAAGTCGATGAGGCGCCTCATGGTGAGAAGAGGCTATACCGCGGCGGGGTTTGCGCGCCGCGGGGCGATGGGAGAGCAGGGACGCTGAAGGAACCTCGAGATGGCATGTCGAAAAGAGTGATATGTCCCGCCATGGAAGATGGGATATAGGATTACAAAGATACTTGCAAAACAGGTCAGTATATAGTAAGCCTTGAACATGGCGTGTGGGCCTACCCAGTGCGGTTGGAGGCGCGTCACACGACGGCCGAAGCGGTACGGACTACCTGGAGCTACCAGGGAGAGTACTAAGGGCATTCATCAGACGCAATAGACGTGGAGCGACGTGTGCGAAAACCAATTGCGGAGAGTTGTTGAGTGCAGTGAGAAAATCGTGGGTAGCTCGTGCCCCATCGTCACTAGCGCAGCATGCTACAGTCGCAAACCACCCGTGGACGACTTGGACATCGTCACCCAAAGGAGCGATAGGCGTATGGAGAGCGAACACGCATGGATTAGCAAACAGGAACTCAGGGGGCATTCAAAGGGAAAAGAATCACCATCGTCGTCAGCAGTTGCCAGGTAGTAATTGCTGCGGCACTCTGCGGCGTGGTCTTGGCGCTGCCCTTTGCGCGTTCCATTCATCGCTGCACTTACTTCTACCAAGCCAAGTCAACTTTGGACAGCCGCCAACAGCACACCCAACCCCTAGGCACCATTT
>Ga0265797_10011091_pt1 | contig 11354 bp, 9 predicted proteins | sample P2T30metagenome_FD_192433 | JGI IMG/M metagenome (GOLD analysis project Ga0265797, IMG submission 192433) | Plant litter microbial communities from East Loma Ridge, Irvine, California - P2 T30 | ecosystem: Environmental > Terrestrial > Plant litter > Unclassified | place: USA: California... | reverse complement strand
GCCGTCATATGGAAGAAGGCCTTTGCTGCGAGCAGGATTTGCCTGCGGCGCATGAGTGGTATCGACGCTCGGCTGAAGGTGGGGATTTTCGGGGGCAGTTCAGTTATGCATCGGTGTTGGCGGATCATGGTGATGTCGAGGAGGCCATCGTCTGGTTCAACTCTGCGCTTGAGCTGGGCAACCTCAATTTCCTTCAGGGCAGTGGCGAAGCGCTAAGGCTGTCCAGCCACGCCGAGATACGCGCTCTGGCAATCGACTACTGCGGCAAGGCGGCCGAATTGGGCAGCAACTAGGACAAAACGTCTGGGCCGAAGTCAAGTAACACTCCCACGCCTGCTTAGCATTCTGCTGAAACATCTTGATCATCCAGTTCTATATCCACGGCCATATAGACTTAAGGCCGTTACTGCTCTCCCACTGTAAACATTCCTACAGTAAATTAGGCCGAACCCGCATTGACACTCTGCGACGCACAGAACTAGTCTGCGATGACTGCAGCAACTAATGCAGCGATAAGGAAGAGACATCAGGAAGATGCCTCTCATTAGAACAGGGACTATTTATGAATTATGCGCTAGATAACACATCTGAGCCGAGCATCGCGAGCATTGCGGCAAACGCACCAAAAACGATGATGAACGCGTCAGACGGAACGATAGAGGGCAGCATCCGGCCGAAAGGGTTGATTTTAACGAAAGAGCAAATCATCTGTTTGCATCGTTATGAGAAAAAAGGGCTGCTGCTACCAACCAGCGCTTCAGATGTCAGTGCTTATCTCGGCTACGATCAGGGCACTTCGCCTGGGCGGGGACTGGAGATCAAGGACTTCGTAAACACGTTCACTATCATTAAGTCCCATGCGAATACATGGGATGGTTTGCGGCAGCGTATCAAACTGATCAGCAGCCAGCTTAAGATCTTTGCCGATAGCATTATTAATACCGGCAAACATGCATCGAGTGCACTGGCCACTATCGAGGCGCTAAAATTTCTAGAAGAACACAATATCACTTCGCTGGATGACTTGAGGAAAGTTGAGGCGGAGATGGGCCCAGTATTCCCCGGAATTGAACTCAACGATGGTGATGAGCAAGCGATCTCAACCTTCTCGGGCTATCTGAATAAGTTACTCGAAAAAATTACTGATCAAGCGCGCCATACTGGGCAGTTAAAAGCAGACCTGGACACATTCGCCATTCAACTGGCGACCGTGGTCCGAGGGGAAATCAAGATCCGACTGACAGCGATCGAGAACAATACTTTTAAGGAAGACATTATCCATCTTCAAGCCGATATCGAAAAACTGAATAAAGAGATCGATGAACAAAATGCCAGTTACAAGAAGATGGTGAATGATTCACTGAGCTCAGCCTCGGCGCTCAATGTCATCGGTTTGGGGATGGCCATTTATATTGGCGTTAAAGCGGAAGAGGTCCGCAACCATCGCAATGACCTAAAAACCAAGCGGGATGAAAAGAATAGTCAGATGGGTAGAAAGAGCACTGTGCTGAAGCGTCTGAACGAAGTCAAAGCGGACATGCAGGACGTTGAATTTTTGAGCCTTGAGGCCGACGCTGCCACCCAGAATCTTGTCACCGTCTGGAATTCGCTCGACCTCTATGTCCAGACTTCTCTACAGCAAACGGGCGCCATCACGGATGCACTGCAGGTTAGATTTCTGGCCTACCACCTCGATGAGGTGATTGATCCGTGGACCCACATCTCGACTCAAGCCAACGACCTGCACGATGTCTTCATGGACGCCGAAGCAGAAGCCAACAGCCTAATCATTCCCGAATAAGGACTTTCCGCAATGAATATTCTGAAGTTTAGTAACGACGTTACCTACCTCACACCCGACATGAATGTAATTAACGTTAGCCTTGACGCCATGCTTGCCCAGAGCGCTAGTGCACAGCTCGCGTTTGAAGCGACCGGATACCTGCCCACGGTGTATGAAAAAGCGAGTCCGTTGCATACTTCCATCGTCACTGTGCAGTTGAATGTGGATGCACAACTGTACACATTGGGAACACTTACCGGCACAGCGCTTGGAAAGCTTAACGAGCGCCGCGCTGAAATAACTGAAGACATGGTCGAAGAAGAACGCAGCTTAAACCTCTACGCGCGGGAGCAAACAATCATCACCTTCAAAAAAGGGTTCTCCACGGCGGCAAAAGCACTGCAGGACCAATACAAGACAATCTCCGGCGTTACATTCGACCCGGCGCTGACCACGACCTACAAGGAGAAGCTGCTCGACGAACTGCCATCATTGAATGCACAAATAACCGCGATCGATGAAAATCTGAGGACGCTGGTTGATTCCAGGACAATCATTAACGATGCCATGGCGTTACTGGAGAAAAAAAATGTTGCCGACGTTGCAAGAGACACGTTGCTGACGGTTGAGAGCCTTTCCGCTCTCGGTTTAGCCGCACCCGAGGTCGAACTTATTAAGTTGGCCATGGAACACATGCGCAAAACCCTCGAGCACATTAGTGAAGCGATCAACTACCAGACAATGTACGACGAACGAGCCAAACTCATCGATACTATCCAACGGGAGAACTCAAAAAAGGAAGCGCGTGTTGCAGAGGTGAACACGGTCACCCATAAAACCATCTTATTGACCAGCATTCATGAGTTGTTCGCGAGCTTTTTCTGCGCACGTGCCGAATATGCAAAGATCGATCAATCAGTCAACGCATTCGTCAACTATCTAGCCTTGTCGGATGAAGCCGACTTTGAGGACCAGCTTGTGGGCGCAGCCCCGTCATTCATTGCTTACGTGAACAGCGCCCACTAGGGACATCCAGCGGCAGTGGCAGCTAGCTGTCACTGCCAACCAAGGATAAGGATGTCTTTATGTCTACACCTTTTTTCAAGTTGACCCATTTCGAGGTCATCAACGATTACCGCATCATGCTCAATCAGGCATCGGATATGACCGAACGTGTCAAAGCCGACCTGGACCTGGCGTCGGATCGGGCGTTCATCCAGCTTCACCAGCCAAGCCTTGACGACAAATTTTTGCAAGTCAATGAGCAGCTTCGGAACTGGCCAGAACTGTTCGACTGGCCCCATCGTATTTTTTATCAACAGTCAGATCTCATCACTGATATCAGGCTGTTCGACGCGGAATACTCAAGGGTCATCGATCAGTTGACCGCAACTGAGCGCAAGGGTCTTGTGTCCTCGCTAGACTTCTCGCAGTCGCCCTTTGAGCTTAATGGCCGGATGAAAGTCATGAGCCCCGGCGCTGGCTATCCATTTGCTCAGCAGACCAAGCAGCTTATTTGTAACCTGTGGTACCAATACGATGGTGCCTCCTTTACCTGCCGGAGCCTGTACCAGAGTGCTTCGTCAGTCCTGCCGCGCCTGATCAACTTCATGCAGGCAGCAATCAGTGCCTACGCGCGTGCCAAAAATATCGACCCGCTTAGTGACGATTCTCGAATAGTGACAGTGCGAACGCTCATTCAAAAGACCGAGTGCAACCTTGAAAAGTTGACCGCGGCGCGGAAAGATCTCAGCGAGGGCTATTCAAATCTGGCAGATTTTCTGTCGGGAGCCTTGCGTGAGTTTGTGGATCTCTTCCCATCTGTCACGATTGAGGGTTTCCACCACATGATCGAATCCGCGATGATTCGACTGGAGCTGGCAGAGGCACTCACCCGCCACACCCGAGACTGAGGCAATAAAAAACCCGCGATCTCTCGCGGGTTTCTTTTTACGGTAAGGGACGCTTAGACATAGAACGACTTCAGCGGCGGAAAGCCGTTGAACTCAACCGCGCTGTAACTGGTGGTGTAGGCACCGGTGGACAACCAGTACAAACGATCACCGATGGCGAGGTTCAGTGGCAGGCCGTATTTGTAGTTCTCGTACATGATGTCGGCGCTGTCGCAGGTCGGGCCGGCAATGACGACTTCTTCCACTTCGCCCTTCTTCTCGGTCCAGATCGGGAACTTGATGGATTCGTCCATGGTTTCGATCAAGCCGGAGAACTTGCCCACATCCGTGTACACCCAACGCTCGACGGCAGTGCGGGATTTACGCGACACCAGTACCACTTCGCTCACCAGAATACCGGCGTTGGCGATCAACGAACGGCCCGGCTCCAGAATGATCTCCGGCAGGTCATCACCGAAGTCTTCTTTCAGATAGCGAATGATTTCTTCGGCGTAGGTTTCCAGGCTGTTGGTGCGGGTGATGTAGTTGGCCGGGAAGCCGCCGCCCATGTTGATCAGCTTGAGGACGATGCCGTCTTCTTCTTTAAGACGCTCAAAGATCACTTTGACCTTGGCAATGGCCGCGTCCCACACGCTGATGTCGCGCTGCTGCGAACCCACGTGGAACGAAATGCCGTAAGGCACCAGGCCCAGTTCACGGGCAAGAATCAGCAAATCCATGGCCATGTCGGTCTGGCAGCCGAATTTACGTGACAGCGGCCAGTCGGCGGTGGTCGAGCCTTCGGTGAGGATACGCACGTAGACCTTCGAGCCCGGCGCGGCCTTGGCGATGTTGCGCAGGTCAGCTTCGGAGTCGGTGGAGAAAAGACGCACGCCCTTCTCATAGAAGTAACGGATGTCTTTGGATTTTTTGATGGTGTTGCCGTAGCTGATGCGGTCCGGGCTGACGCCGCGGTCCATCACTTTATCCAGTTCGTAAATTGAGGCAATGTCGAAGCTCGAGCCCTTCTCTTTGAGCAAGTCGATGATCTCGACCGCAGGGTTGGCTTTGACGGCGTAGTAAATGCTGGCGAATTCGAAGCCTGCGCGCAGGTCGTCGTAGGCCTTGCTGATCATCGCGGTGTCGATGACCACAAACGGGGTTTCTTGCTTGTCGGCAAACGCCTTCATCTTCTCGAAGGTGCTTTTCTCGAAATAATCTTCGACCTGGATCGACATGCGGGGACTCCTGTTGGCAAACGGTAAAAAACAATGGGTGTGAGCGCGCGGCTCGTGAACGTCCTCCGTATCCCCACTTTGGTTCGCCTACTTCCCAAGGCTGCTCGCCGAAAGCAAAAAGGCCATCCGTCGATACGTCACGGTTGGCCTTGCTGTCTCGTCGTCAGTACTTGAGCCGGATGGATCGTTTCCAGCATGGACGTTCGGCGCGAACTGTAGGACCTGAGGGGCCGGAGATCAACTAAAAATGTCGCGATTCTGCCCGTTTTTGCCAGACGGGAATCCACGCGCGTTCAATCAACCCGTAGTAACCGACCGATGTGACAGGGTGATGTTCACCCTCCCGAAAAAAACACGGTCGCGGCGTACTCGATTGCGCTCGCCGAGGCGCGCCATCCCAGCGGGCTGTACCTGTCATTTCTGACAGGTTTCAAACGATGGCAAATGCTCAATACTGGCGCCTCATGACGAGAGGATGCACCCCATGGAAATGCCACCGATCAACCATCAGGCTAATCGAGCCGACGTACCGACTTCCGGTCCGTCGATAACCTCCTACTTTGCGGAAAACGAGGCAGAACTTCTCTACGTCGAACAGTACGTTCCCGAGGCCGGTGACAAGATCCATATTTATTGGTCAGGCTGTAATTTCTATTTCGGTGAACGCGGGGGATACGCAGGCATACAGCATCAAAACGATAAACTCATAGGAGGCCAGATTTTCACGTACAACAATATCTGTTCCATATGGGACCTCGCCTCCGATCCGGCTGAAGCCGAGGTGCGTCTGGACTATGGCATTACAGGCTTGCATTCCAGCCACTTCGGCGGAGAAGGCACTGGGCTGCATACCTCTCACCCTATGCCATGGAGCGTGGATCAGTGGTACGCCATCGTGATTCGACGGTGGTTCATACCCGGCGAATCGGTGACGCGCATGGGCATGTTCATGTACTCCTACAGTGACAAGAAATGGACGCACTACATGTCTGCTTCCGTTCCTGGTCCTGATATTCCCATCACGGGAACGACTTGCACGGGCTTTTTGGAGCGTTTCAGTGGCGACGCGCTGGGCTACCACGGCTATTACGGCCAGCACTTCCGGATGAGCAAGAACGGTTCATGGCAAAGACCCGCTTATTACGTAGCAGCTGCCGGAGGCGACCCTGATACGTGGAATGCCGCGCTGGTGGGTGACGGCGAGGATGATGGAAACGCCAACATGATGCTTATTGCGGGTGGCAGTTTTGGCAACACCGCAAGCACGATCCGATTGCAGCCCAACCAGTTTGATCCTAAACCGAAACCGGCGATGTCCACGGCGGCCCTTTTATCGGTAGACGTCGTTCCGCAGTCGGGGACTAAAAACGTAATCGTGGCTTGGAAGAATGACGAAGCGACGCCACCACAGTTGAGCTACTCAATAGAAATCCGCTCTATCCCTGGAAATGAGCTCGTCGCGTCCGATGCTGAAGCGCGCCCTCATACCCGCTCTTCCATCTTTGCAACGGCTGGGTTACTCCCCGGAGATTACAGGGTCACAATGACTGTCACGGATATCTTCAACAAAACCTCTGTTCCGCGTGACACGACATTCCGGGTCGGAACAACCCTTACAGGGCTCCTGCAAACTCTGCCGTAGGGTGCAGGCATGGGTGCTGAAGTTTGTGCGTCGTTTATTGAACCGATAGCCATCCGCTGCATGACAGGACGTCGCCACCCGCAGCGGCCTGTCATGGACTGACCACGAAAGCCACCTGCAAGAGAATTCCCTCACACCGCTTTACAAAAATGACGTCACCGGCGAGCACCTTAATGTTGATCCTCATATCGTCAGACCCGTCGCAACCTCACATGTCAGCAGTGACGACTCAGCGTCGTCACCGTCAACGTCGGACCGGGCACCAACGCACCCGGGCCATTCACATCAACTCAGCGCAGCCTGTTCCACCAACTCAGCCGGCGAAACAATGCTGGTCTTCATCCCGCGCGACTGGCCGGAACTCAGGTACGCCGCGATCGATTCCTGCGTCACTTCGCCCAGGAACACATTCTCGGCGTCCAGCACCGGCAGCCATGAGCGGTTGAACTCGTACATGCGCGACAGCAGGATGCGCAAGTGCTCGTCGTAGGCGGCGGTGGCGTTGAACGGGCGCAGGTACTGGTCGCACGTCCCGGCCTGACGGTGCAGGTCGCGGCGGCGGACGTAGCCCATGGCTTTGTTCTCGGCGTCGGTGACCACGACGTAGCGACGGTCGTTTTCGTCCATGATTTCCAGGGCATCTGCCACCGGGGTTTCAGGGCTGACAGACGGCGCGTTGTCCGCTGCATCTTCGGCCTTGACCAGCAGCAGGCGCTTGAGCGTGCTGTCCTGGCCGACGAAGTTGCTGACGAAATCGTCCGCCGGATGCGCGAGCAATGTGTCCGGGTGGTCGATCTGCAGCAGCTTGCCAGCGCGGAAGATGGCGATCTTGTCGCCCAGCTTGATGGCTTCGTCGATGTCGTGGCTGACCATGATCACGGTCTTGTTCAGCGCACGCTGCATCTCGAAAAACTCGTTCTGGATCATCTCGCGGTTGATCGGGTCAACCGCGCCGAACGGCTCGTCCATCAGCAGCAAGGGAGCGTCGGCAGCCAGCGCGCGAATCACGCCGATGCGCTGTTGCTGTCCGCCCGACAATTCGCGCGGGTAGCGGTGCAGATACTGCTTGGGCTCCAGCTTGATCATGCTCATCAGTTCGCGGGCACGGTCGTGGCACTTCTGCTTGTCCCAGCCCAAAAGTTTGGGCACGACGACGATGTTTTCTTCGATGGTCATGTTCGGGAACAGGCCGATCTGCTGAATCACATAACCGATGTTGCGGCGCAGGGTGACTTCGTCCAGACCGGTCGTGTCCTCGCCGTTGATCAGCACTTTGCCGGAAGTGGGCATGATCAGCCGGTTGATCATCTTCAGGGTCGTGCTCTTGCCGCAACCCGATGGACCGAGGAACACGCAGATCTCGCCTTCATTGACGGTCAGGCTCACTGAATCGACGGCCTTCACTTCCTTGCCATTGCTCTGGAAGGTTTTGGTGAGGTTTTGCAGTTCAATCATTTGCTTGGCGATCATTTCAGGAGTCCTTTTGGAGTCAGCGAGCGTTGCAGCCATTGCAGAAGCAGGTCGGCGAAGATGGCCAGAATGCTGACCAGTACGGCGCCGACGATCAGCATCGACATGTCGCTGCGGCTGATGGAAGCGAGGATGAGTACGCCAAGACCGCCCGCACCAATGGTGGCGGCAATGGTCATGACACCGATGTTCATGACCACGGCGGTGCGTACGCCGGCGAGGATCACCGGTACGGCAATGGGCAGTTCAACCATGCGCAGGCGCTGGCCGAAGGTCATGCCGATGCCTTTGGCGGCTTCACGAATGCCGGGCTCGACACCGGTCAGCGCCAGGTAGGTGTTGCGCATGATTGGCAGCAGTGAATAGAGAAACACGGCTGTGATCGCGGGCAATGGACCGAGGCCCTGACCAAACCTGGAGTAGAACGGCAGCAACAAGCCAAACAGAGCAATTGACGGGATGGTCAGCAGCACCGTTGCGCTGGCCTGCAACGGCCCGGCAAGCGTCGGGAAGCGCGTCATCAGCACGCCCAAGGGCACGCCGACGAGGATCGCCAGGGTCACGGCGATGCCCACCAGAGTGATGTGCTGCAGGGTCAGGTGCATGACCTGATTCCAGTCCAGATGGGAGAAAGCGCTGAGGAAACTCATGGTTTCTCCTCCTGTTTTGCCGCCGGTGCCGGTGCGACCGGCACGCTGTCGGCGGAAGGATTGATCGGATGCTCGCGCAGGAACTCAGCCGCGACCACGGTAGGACTTTCATGGTCGACGTCAATGCGCGCATTCAGCGTACGCATGGTCTGGTTATCCAGCAGCGCGGCGAGTGGCTTGAGCAGGTCGGCCAGTTCCGGGTGCTTGTCCAGGTACTCCTTGCGGATCACGGGCGCTGCGGTGTAGTCCGGGAAGTAATGCTTGTCGTCCTCCAGCACTTTGAGTTTGAAAGCGTTCAGACGGCCATCGGTGGTGTAAACGAGGCCCGCAAAAACCTGCCCGTTGCGCAGTGCGGTGTAGACCAGGCCGGCGTCCATCTGACGGGTGTTTTCACGGCCCAGGTTCATGCCGTAATGCTTGACCATGCCGACCAGCCCGTCGGAACGGTTGGCGAACTCGGTGTCCAGCGCAACGATGTGGCCCTTGTCGGCCTCGGCCTTGAGCACAGCGGTCAGGTCAGACATGGTGTTGACCTGTGGATACTGCTGGGCAATCTTGTCCGGCAGCGCCAGCGCGTAGGTGTTGTTGAACTTGGAGGGGGACAACCAGACCAGCCCCTTCTTGATGTCCAGTTCCTTGACGCGTTGATAGGTCTGTTCGCTGTCGAGTTTCTCGTCGACGTGGTTGTAGGCCACCAGAGACACGCCGGTGTATTCCCACAGTAAATCAAGCTGGCCGCTTTCCTGAGCGCTACGCGCCAGGTTACTGCCCAGGCCGCCGGTGATTTGAACCTGATAGCCCTTGTCGCGCAGGTATTGCGCAGTCAACTCGGCCAGCATGGTCTGCTCGGTGAACACTCGCGCGCCAATGCGCAAGACGGGCGCTTCGGCGGGTGCATCTGCGGCTTGGGCAAAACCGGACAGCAACAGCCCGACGCCCATGATCAATGTGCATAACTTCTTCATAGCAATTCCTTTCCCGGCGGGGCTCGAATTATCGAGCCAGGCCGCGTTCCAGCCAGAGACGGCTTGCCAGGGTCACGGCGCCATCAAGCAGCAGCGCCAGCAACGCAGTACACGCTGCGCCCAACACCAGTTGCGGCTGATTGTTCAGAGCGATACCGGGGAAAATCAGGCTGCCAAGGCTGTTCGCGCCAATCAGAAAGGCCAACGGCGCGGTCCCGACGTTGATCGCCAGTGCCACACGTACACCGCCGATGATGATCGGCACGGCGTTCGGCAGTTCGACACGCCACAGCACCTGACGGGGTGTCATGCCAATGCCGCGGGCGGCTTCTTTGAGGGAACCCTGAACGTTTTTCAGGCCTTCGTAGGTGTTGCGCACGATGGGCAACAACGAAGCGAGGAACAAAGCGAAGATCGCCGGACCGCTGCCGATGCCCAGAATACCCAGAGCGATGGCCAGCACGGCGAGAGGGGGAACGGTGTTACCGATGTTGAAGATCTGCATGAAGCGTTCGGCGCGGCCAACCATGTTCGGTCGGCTCAGGACAATGCCGGTGGGAATCCCGACCACCAGTGCCGCCAGCATCGAAGCCAGCACAAGCACCACGTGGGCTTGCAGATAAAACAGCAGATCGTCCTGATACTGCTGGATGGTACTGATGCCGATCCATTGGACCAGCAGGGCCAGGAGTGCAATGACAATCACACCTCCCAACAGCCCCTTGCCATAGCGATTAGCCACAGGCGGACTCCTTATTTCAGTCGGCGAACGTCTGGCGTGGAGCTGGCCGTTTCAGGCAGCACGCGAACGTTCGCGAAGAGCAGCGGGTGGGTCGCCAGAGAGGCTTTAACCTCGGCGAAAACACAAGCCATGAGCGCAGCTTCGTCAAGCTAACTTGCTGATTTTTCAACCCTTGGCGTGTAGCGATACCAGGGAATGGACGTCTCCTTAACCGCAAAGGTTCCCACGTGAGATGGTATCTGGCCACCCCTGATTGACTGAACGGTTCGGTTATTGGTTTGGTTTGGGCTATAATCGCCGCCCTTTTTTGAATCACCTCTCGGGCGATTTCCCATGACCAGACAGGCCGCCGAAGTCGCGAAACGCCGCACTTTCGCCATCATTTCCCACCCCGATGCGGGTAAGACCACCATCACTGAAAAGCTCCTGCTGATGGGCAAGGCCATTTCCGTCGCCGGTACGGTGAAGTCGCGTAAATCCGACCGTCACGCCACCTCCGACTGGATGGAAATGGAGAAGCAGCGCGGGATTTCCATCACCACGTCGGTCATGCAGTTCCCCTATCGCGATCACATGATCAACCTGCTCGACACCCCGGGCCACGAAGACTTCTCCGAAGACACCTACCGCACGTTGACCGCGGTCGACTCGGCCTTGATGGTCCTCGACGGCGGTAAAGGCGTTGAGCCCCGCACCATTGCACTGATGGACGTCTGCCGTCTGCGCGACACCCCGATCGTGAGTTTCATCAACAAGCTGGACCGCGACATTCGCGACCCGATCGAGCTGCTGGACGAGATCGAAGCGGTGCTGAAGATCAAAGCAGCGCCGATCACTTGGCCGATCGGTTGCTACCGCGATTTCAAGGGCGTTTATCACCTCGCCGACGACTACATCATCGTCTACACCGCCGGTCACGGTCACGAGCGCACCGAGGTGAAAATCATCGAGAAGCTCGATTCCGACGAGGCG
>Ga0265797_10011088_pt1 | contig 11356 bp, 12 predicted proteins | sample P2T30metagenome_FD_192433 | JGI IMG/M metagenome (GOLD analysis project Ga0265797, IMG submission 192433) | Plant litter microbial communities from East Loma Ridge, Irvine, California - P2 T30 | ecosystem: Environmental > Terrestrial > Plant litter > Unclassified | place: USA: California... | reverse complement strand
CCTCAACAATCCCATCATAGCCGCCAACTGGGACAAGTCGCAAACCATCACACAGAACTACAAGCGCCTCGGCCTCACCTCCAAACTCAACAAGCACACCGGCGGCTACGAGCGCAAAGCAGACAGCGACGAGCAGCTGGAAGCCGGCCACGAGGGCAGGACGAGGGCTAGGGAAGATGCGCTGAGCATTGAGGGCGCCAAGCAGAAGGCCGCGCTGAATGCACTGGGCGAGGCGAAGATTATCAGAGATCCTGAGACTGGTGCGATTCTGGAAGTTATCGAGACCAAGGCGCCGAACAAGAACCCTCTCAACGACCCTTTGAACGAGCTGGACTCGAGCGACGACGAACAAGATACCAAGCTGCCCGGCTGGGCGACCCGCGGCAACCAGCACGGTAACATCGAGGAGGGCGAGTTCGAAGGCTTCGGCGACGATGATGGCAAGACAGATGTCGTCAGACAATTGGAAGCGCGCGCGAGCATGCCGGCCAAGAAGTACAAGCGCAAGCAGACCGAGAACGAGGTTGCTTTCATCGAGGAGCTGGTGAAGAAGTACGGCGACAACACTGGCAAGATGGCGCGCGACATGAAGATCAACTACATGCAACGATCTGAGGGGAACCTTAAGAAGAGGATCAAGACCTGGAGAGAGGCCGGTGGAAAGATCGAGGGCGAGTGAAAGTTCTGAATTTATTACGATCGTAAATTTTCATTCACTGTAATTTTAACGGGAATGGGCTCGGGCAGGCTATTCGTTGAGACTGGCGAGCAAAAAAGAGACGGTCAGCCATATAAGGCGGACGCATGCCTTGCCATGTAGATGCGAAGGCGGGCGGCAAACCACAGGACCTAAATATGGACAGGGTCAGCGCCGCGATGTTGCGATATACCTATTAGATTCACCACCAGAAAGCCGATTCGTTTGGTTGGGAGTCCTCCAGTCGCGCACCACGTGTACGCCGCGCAGTGGAACTACAATTCGCGAGAAGAGAGTTGTCTAAGAGGCAATGTTGGTCGTATAGAAGATGCCATAAGCGGCGCATCAAATCCTGCATCTAGCTCATCAAAACTCCCAGCGCCAGCGCTCTTTCTCACACTAATCACCAAAAGCCCTTTCCGGGCATGATCAACCCCATAAACGCCTTGTTGTCCTCGCGATGTGAATCCATTCCACCATCTATCGTCCGGTGATTCCGTCTGTCCTGCCATCCGCACCACCCTCGGTGACCTCAGCCTCGTCTCCGCCACTGAGGTAGCTGGCTTTCTCGGCCTCTTCGTATTCTCCAATGAGCTCCATGACCACCTCGCGGGCGCTGTCGAACTCGCCCAAGCCGTCACGGAAAGGCTCTTCGCGCTTGTATTGTTCGAGGAAAGCATTACGTTTGCGCAAGCGGTCGTATTGCCCGACGATGCGCTTGAAAAGTGTGTTGATACCAGTGTGGTTGGCGAGCATGAGGCCTGAAACGCGTGGAGGTGGCCTTGAGCTGTAAGGAGGTTGCAGGAATGGCGAGGTTCTTGTGAGAGCAACCTGGATGCTTGCAGGGCCCCAGGGGATGAATGTGGCGAGTTGACGTTCGCGAATGCGCAGTAGCGATTTGTGGACCTGTTAGCTTTATGTTAGTCGCTGATTTACTGGTCCCAGAAATCCGTAGTCATTCTTACATCTGTAGGATCGGCTTCGCCCATGATGATGTTGAGGATGGAGATGTAACAGCTGTTCTTGCTAGGGCTTGCAGAGACCATGCGGTTCTTGGGTTGTAGAAGACGGCGCATGACATCCAGCACTGTAGTCTTGCGCACCATCCTGGCAGCTTCAACATTGTCGCCTGTGAAAGGTGTGTAACTTGTTTGCAAGAAATGACACCTGGGTGTTGGAATCAGACTTGCGACAATGCCGACAAGATCGTTGTGCATGTAGCCTGGGTATCGCAGGGTGGTTGTGCTAGCGCACATCACTGTACTGACCAGCTGGTTCGTTTGCTGGAAAGAAGGCTCTTGGACGTGAAGGGTATCAGCTGCGATACGAGACAGGGCGCCGTTGTCCAACACGACGACCGAGTCCGCGTTTTGTGTTAAGCGCTTCAAGGCGAGGAGTGAATTGTATGGCTGGACGACCACGTCACCAGCGTTTTGTGTGTCGGGGAATACTGAATAGGTCTGAATCAGCTTCTTTGGGAAACGGTCGTTCAGCCTCTCCAGCAAGAAAGATCCAAGTCCAGATCCAGTACCACCCGCAATCGAGTGAAGCAGCATGAAACCCTGGCAGAGTCAGTATTGACGTGCCAGATTGTCCACCAAATGTAACGACTCACCTCCAAGCTGTCGCTGCCATCCGCCTCCCTGTCGATCATGTCCAGAACCTCATCTTGCACAGTCTCGCCCATAGCATATCCCGCCGCCCAATTGTTGCCGGCGCCCGCACCTTCTTTGTGCACATAGAAGTTCTCCGGGTTGTAGATGTTGCCGTAAGGACCATTGACGATACCATTGATCACTCGAGGCTCGAGATCCAGCATAATCGCGCGTGGGACGTAGCGCGTGTCGTCGGACTGGTAGAAGAAGACGTCCTTGCGATCGCCGCCGGCGTGCGGGCCCTCGGCGGCATATGGGTGAAGGTTGCCATTCTGGTCGATACCGTGCTCGAGGCAGAGCTGTTGCCAGAACTGTGAGCCGACTGGAAATTGGTTTGGTGAGTAAGAGGTTCTTCTAGGCGCGCGATTGTGCTTGCGGTGTGGGTAGGTGGGGCTCAGAACGTACCACTGTTACCGCATTGGCCGGCCTGGAGGGTGATGATCTCTCTTCAAGTATGTTAGCTTAAGTCGCTGGAGGCATGCGAAGGTATGATTATGCTTACCGGGGCATGTTGCTCGCCTGTGTCGCTCATGCGCCGTATTTTATGCGAAAGGCTGTTGGTGGAGGACGCGCTGGGAAGCAAGAAGACGCGGGGAGTGACGCGCCCAAGGACGACGTCAACAAATGTCAAGGATGAACTGCACAATGAACACAGACTATCAGTCACACCATGTAACAGATTTTCCATATTATTATGCTCCGAATCATTCTGATATCTTATGCATAGGGCTGCTTTGTTGTCACTGGGACCTGATGAGAGACGCGCCATCGTCTCTGTGGCATTCACAGCGAAGGGGTCAGATACGGGAGTAGAAAGACCACCCTTGCCACTTTCACCAGTGAGACTTCATACGCAGATCTGTGGAAGCTTGCTAGAAGGCAAAGTAGGCCTGTAGTCAAGCATCATTCCAAACACCGCTTCCAACAAACATGCAAAAATCTCGAATGTCGCAATTACTCAACCAGAAAGCACCATGCTGACTAGCAGCCTGCATATCCTACTCCTCCGTCTGATCGCGAGGATTCATGCTCAGCTTCATTCTTTTCTTCCTGCCGTTACCCAACGCAAGCTCATAGGCAGCAGTATCTGCCGCTCTGACCTCAGCCTCTTCTCTGGTTTTTATGTTGCCTGCTCTGGTCACTTCCTTTCCGCTAACGAGGACGATACACTCCCAGGTAGCCACTTCTGCATCCGTTCGCTCGCTTTTGTACTCAACGGCCTCTCGATCTGCCAAGATTCCGACTCTCTCTTTGGGGAAGCATGTTTCCATCTCTCTGTCCAATATGCTACGCATGGTTGGCAAGATGCCCAGTTTCTCCAAGAACGCCTCGCAGACACTAAGATCGCCGCGTGTATCCAAGTAGAGAGCTCCGAGGATAGCCTCAACGATGTCGGAGAAGAACTTCTCTGGTTGCAGCGCAGTCAGATCAGGCCATGGGTAGGCATCGCTGGATTGCAGTGCGGTTGCGATTGGACCGCTGAGAGCCTCGAAGCGCGCAATTGACTCTTGCTTGACGTTCAAGAGCTGGCCACTGGCACGCAAAAAGTCGTAGAGATGGTACGTCTTTAAGCTTCTGCGAGCCTCCATCTTTGAAATCTTGGTGCTACTGACGTCGACGACGTCGTAGGTCTCTTCTTCTCCGCTGAGAGTCATGCAGCAGTAGCCCAGAAAATAGCCGTTGACGAGAGCTTCGTGGATGCGGTGAAGATCCCAGTGCCTCAGCTTTCGTGCATGTGCGTGTAGTTTGGGTGTGATGATGAGGTCAAGTACCGCATCTCCGAAGAATTCTAGTCTCTCGTACGAGGGGACAGCGTTATTGGGCTGAGAGGCATGTGTTATTGCTTCAAGCAAGAGCCTTGGGTGCACAAAGTGGTGACCAATCAGCTTCTCCAATCGTTCCAGGCAAACGGAGTTGGCGTGTGTCGCCTCGTCGAGGATTGTATCGAATAGAACATCAGAATCCCACCAGGTCTCATTGGGCAGCAAGGTCCTGACGCATGTGTAGGCCTTGTGTAGCCCGCCGTCAACATAGGCCGCTCCGATCAATGCTTCGACGACGTCGGCAAGAACTTTCGTAGACATTTCTCTGGTTGATGGCTCTCCGGTTGCCGTGGTCGTGAGCTCATGCAAGTAAGGAGGTCGCCATTTCTTCCCAGTGAACAATTCATTCAGGATGAACCGATCCAGGCCAGCCTCGCGCGACGCTTGAGCAAGATTACTGTTGCAGACAATCCTATCCTTTGCGGCACTCAAGAACGCTTCGGGGAAGGTAGGATGTTGCGCCACAAGCTGGAGTTCCGTGCAAAATTTGAGGATGCTATCACCGAGATATTCCAGTCTGTTGTAGTCTCCGGCAGTTTCCCGAGCCGCAGGTGTACACATCGCTTCAAGCACTATTGCCAGATTCTGTATTTGAACCGGACCCAGTACTGTAGCGTTGAGATGCTGTACGACTCTCGAGGTCTCAATCTGATGAAGTATTGAAGGCAGAAAGACGGCCAGGATTGAATGTTCGATAGGTAGAAGATCGACTGTGCACTGTGACACAGGGAATGATTGCGTCGAGGTATAGGCAGCGCCGGCCTGGTCGTTCTCGGGAACTTTGAGGAAAGAATGCGGTTTGGGAAATGAGCTAACCACCAGCTGCACTTCCAGAGGCGCTTGTGTTGAGTCCTGCGACTCTGGTAACGGCTCACAGACGTCTTTCAAAACGTATGCTCGACCGTGACGTCCTGCGACACGCACGATACCGCAGCCCGCCCACTCGTTTCCCTTCGGTTGGCGACCGCTGATGACATCGTTCCCAGCATGTGCTCCTGAGAAGTCGGATGCAATCTTGCCGTCTGGTTGACTTAGTAGAAGAGCAAAGTCCTGATACTCAACTGGTAAGTTGTTGGCAAAGACCGAACGCAACACCAACGACGTCCAGTCAGAGGCTTTCCTACGAGCTTCTGCGTCCAAAGGCGCATGGGCCAATGGACGTATCTCTGCTTCGTAGCAGACGTCAGCGTTCCAATACAATTTGGTCGTATGAACAGCATCTATACGAAAAGGGAGCCAGAGCACCTGAGAGATCACCTCAAGCCCTGAGTGTCTCAGTGTGATCTGGGAAGCATGCCATGCTGGGCCACTGAGTGTGTCAGAACCAGTACAGATGTCCCACATGCTCCATTGATTGGCAACTTGAACAATTGATGGTTGCTCCGCATGCTGACTTTCCGGCTCTGGCGCCGGATTTTTGATTGCTGGCAGTAGGTTATCGTTGACTAGCCCTGCTTGGTGCAAAGCTTTGTAAGCACTGAATGCTGCGTCTTTCGTTGCCGCTTGTTCTCCGCTCCAGGAGCGAGAACTCTCTGCAGTACGTATGCTTCCATGTACGAAAGAGGGTAGTGTGACGGAGGCTGTCCAGGTCTTGAGTTTCGAGTGTTGCTCAGTAGTGAATTCGGGCCGAGGGTCGATGTAACGGCTGTTATGACGGATCGCTACCGCACAGAAATGATGGAGATGACCTCTCGCATTGTCTAGCGTGAGCAGTGCACCTGTAGACTCCACAATGTACGTGATGTAGCTTGCGTCGTCGTCGTCGTCGTCGTCCAGTATTTCCGCGCTGCCAGCTGCAGCGTCCTGCGCACGATTCTCGTCCATGTAAGCTTTTTTCATCTCTTCTTCTAGGCCTTGCCATCTCGCCGGATCAGATTGCAGATCGTTCCGAGGGGCAAAGAGCATGTAGCAAGAGTCCGCCTGCCGTGCTCTACCGCGCCGCTGAACGAATGAAATCAGACTTTTGGGAAGGTCGAAGCAGATGACACGGTTGCAAGCTGGAATGTCAATGCCCTCCTCCAGTACATTGGTGGCAATCATGAGATTCTTGGACCCGTCGCGAAACTCCTTGAGTTCTTGAGCTTGAGACCTGGCATCGAAGAGATCAACCAGCGATGTTGCGCGTCCTGAGAATGTTGATGTCCCAACAAATGTACCAATCTTGTATCTTCCGGAGAGCTCTGAGCAGCGTAAGAGCTGTGCCAGGGCGAGGACCATCGCTCTCTGTTAGACGAACACGATGCTACGGAGATCTTCCTGTGCTTCTTCTGAGAGGATATCAAGCAATGCTCTCGCTTTTTCCGATGCACCATATGTCTCCAGGGTCGAGGCACCAGCATTGGAAACAATTTGCTTGAGGATCCCCTCGAGATGTCGTCTTTCTTTCGTTTCCATATCTAGAAACAGTGGGTCAACATTTTTGCGACTCGCCAGGTAGCGAGTCACGCAAGTAGTGATGTACCAGTCGGCGTACTGGTGTCCGAGTTCATTGTCGATGTGCCTCGCTCTGGTGGACAGCAACTTGAGTTGATCTGTGCAATATGTCTTGCCAGTGTCCCTGACTTCCTGCAGACTCCGAAGGGCTTTGAAATCGCCCTGCAGTGACTGTGCTTGTAGCTCGAGGACGTATGGGTCTTTGTCGAAGTCGTAAGAAGCCAGTGCAATCGCTAGTTCCCGGCAGGCCGTAGACACGTGATCTGGGCAACTTTCGTCGAATTCAATTTTGATCAGCTTGGGCGGATGAACGTAGGTATCCAGTTCATTACGGTATTGCACGGGTGTGACTGTCGTGGCGTCCAGATTTGATTCAATTGTTTGTAAGCTGTTTTGGTTTGCGGCGCGGCTCATTACAGGCGAGGCGGACAAGGCTAAAACATGAGGTACCGGGCCTCCATTTTGCTTAGTAGGATGGTAAAAGTTCTGCATGATTTTGTTCATTGGATCTTTCTTGGTGCAGCGGTGGCATTCGTCGTAGACCAGCAACAACAGCCTGCTCATTGACACGAAGCCGTGCGTAAGGGCGTCCGCAAGAACTGCTGGTGTACCGACGACCACATGAACTCCAGTGAGAAATGCGTTCCAGAGCTCTTCTGTGGTCCATTTATCGACATTGTCGGCGCCGGTCAGTGCGCGTATATGGTAAGCCGGGAGGCTCTGTTTAATGATCAGGTATTGCTGTTCGCTGAGCGCTTTGTTCGGGGCCATAAACCAGATGAGCTTGGAGAGTGTTAGTCTGGAGCGATACGGCAAGACCAAAGATGGCGCACCTTGTTTGGCTGCGAGCGTTCCAGCTCAGCTTGGATTCTGGCGATGGCAATGTGAGTCTTGCCGCCTACAACAACGGTCAGCAATGTCGAATTAAGATCTGGTCCAAGAAGTCTGTTCTTACTTCCTGTGGGCATTGCCACAATAACGTTGCGTTCCAAGCTCTTCTTTAGCATCTCATGCTGGTAACTGCGAAGGCGGACTTTGAGGCTCATGTCCCCACTAGGACCCTTACATGCAGGCGGCATTTTGTGCTATGAGAAACCACTGGTGTAGACACGGGATGTTTTGTTGTACTGTAGTGGGTGTACAGTCGCGCTGTAAGTACTCGGTTACACAGGCGCGTTCTCTCAGGCACGTATGCAGGGCCGAGTGTGACTGCCTCACGTCGTGCATGCACGTCTGCCTACGCACGTGATGGTCAACTTGCCAACAGAGGTGAAGTGCGATAGATTCAGCAGTGAAGTTGAAGCTGAAGATACGGTTCTTACGCGTAATTTGCATACACGCTTAGTTGCTTTGTTGTCTTGTTGCCTGTGCCTCTGGTAATTGTAGTGTTCCTGGAATGTCATGTTGCAGTGTTAACACGCTCGATGCTGACATGCAGAGCAAGTTCTGGCTATGTTTCAATGGTAGTCTTAGCTAGAGTAGACGATACCATTATTGCTACAGAGATTGCTGTGATTTTCACCTGCGCGGACCTCGCTGCACTGACTGGCAGTTGCGGCATTGCTGTCAGACTTCACTCGACAACATGATAAGTCAGCCGTATCTGACACCAGCGATGTCAAAGTCACGGAGTATGGAAACAAAGAGGACGTCGAAATCTGGATCGGACATATTCGGGAGGCCACAGACCGTGCACTGTAAAAACGGCTTCAACCCGGTCTCTCCACCAAGAAACTACCCGCACCTCCATGGGGCTCCACCACGCTAAGGTTCTTAAGAGCCCAAAATCGCTTGTATCACTTCTGACAACTTGTACATTTCGAGTATCCCGGAACCGGTTACACCGGCAGATGGTCGGATCACACAAACCGGTGGCTTGATCTTGAGAGAATAAGGTTTAAGGATTGGAAAGCCTGTCTAGTGAAGGCATCGCAGATGATCAAACAGTTCAGTTCAATGTAATGGTCTTCCGGAGTGCCAAGTCATCTTGCCAGCAAAACTATATGGTCCGGATAGCACATTCGCATAAGGCGCAAACTTTTTTTCTAATCCACTTTGTGCCGCCGCGCATTGCGACAAGAAACAACAAAGGCTTCAAGCGCCCGGTGGCGCGCATGGGCCTTCCGATAGAGGCATTTCTACTGCTTGCGAGCCTTCGAGCCGTGTACCATCTTGCTTACACTAAGAAGTAGTAAGAACGCCACGTTATCGGCTACTAAATTATTGTCGCGTGCTTCGGGCAATCGCCGACCTCCGACTCGATGCAGGTGTTCGAACATCATCTTGTGAGTGTGTGAGTGGGTCTTACAGCAAGCATGACCTACTGCTACCGACATGCGCAAGCATGCATGCCGCACGATTGGCTTATCTGACTCATAGTTAGCGCTCTTCAAAAACAGAACATCTTCAAGCGAAGGAGGAAAAACCCGGTAGCTCGATCGGCCTGGTCTCATCTCTGTATCCGGATATGCCTTGTTCAACGCTCAAGCTTGCGCATGGACTTTCAATATTCAAGAAGGTCACTCGATTCCTCAATTTCGTGATACTACCTCCTGGAGTTCACAGACGTGAGTAAGAGCGTCTCAACGGTCGACAAGCTTGTCTTCCCGATCCTAGCTTTTAGTATTGTGCATAAGAGCAGCAAAGATACATCTGATACTTGAGTCTTACATCCCAAGGGAGTTTGACAAGCCTCGATATGAAGCGTCACAATGTCTCTTTCGTTGAAGAAATGCATGGACGATAGAAATATATCTAACGCAGATCTAGACCGCTTCGCGATGGGGCTTTCACGTGCTGTTGGGGGCCTTTGATCAGACACCCTCCCGACTGCCCAGTGAACCAATGTGCTTGCTTCTTCCTCGGAGGAGGACTCCACCACCACCTTGTGTTTTATGTGGCTTGCATCCTACACTAAGCCTCACACAGCTCACAAAATCACACCCACGTCATCTGAGTTAGAGCTAGCAAGCCTAAGCAAGGTATATCGCTTGCGCGCTAAAGCAAGCCGAGAGGAGGGGCCTCTTGGCGATACCCTGGCGTGTAACGTGGCGCGGAATGAAGATTGGCCATGTGGTGTACCCTTCACTACAGTTGCTATGTGAGCTTGCCAGTGGCTTTCTGGACTAGGCCTCATCAGGCGTATGGTTACACAAGTATCTACAGTAAACCATGGATACAAATGTCTCCGTTCAGGTATGCCTTGTGCCATCGAAACTCTTCCCGCGAAGAGACCACAACGATAGATAATCAATCGGACATGCCGAAAAGGCCGAAGGTTGCAGCACTAATCAGCCGCTGTCCGCCACCCCCGCTAGCCAGGTGAGCCAGGATCATCAACGCGTGGTACTGTAAAGGTAAAGGTCAACCTTTTCTCCAAGGACCCACCTCCAGCTGAATGCCCGCCGGAGAGCAGCTGGGGCCCCAGACCTTGGCGTGGAGCATTATATATCAAGCACGATGCCAACGCTCTTGGATCGGCGGCCCTCTCGTGCTTGTCCCTCTCAAACTTCTGTCTCCCAAGCTGCCGAGACACTCTATTCGTCATGTCTGACAAGCTTTCCGCCGAGCTGGACAACGATGTCCACCACAACGAGAAGCATCAAGCAAACGAGAAGCATGAAGTCGACCTGAGTGAAACAGCAGGTCGTCGCGCATCTGTTGCGCTGAACATCGTCGAGAATCCGTTGCAGGTGGGTCTCATACCATATGGCTTGGCTAGGCTTACGCCCCAGCCGTTACGCTCTAAGACGCCAACTAATGCTTGTCTTCTCTTCAGCGCCAATCTCCACAGCAAGTCGTTGCCGATGCCCGTCGATTCTGCGAAGAGAATGGCATGCCCGAGCATGCAGAGCTCTTCAGCAACGCTGCACTCGTTGCACGCGATCAATCACGTTTCGAAGAGCTTGGAAGTCTCTCCGAGCCTGAGCGCGCTGCCTTGATCTATGAGCGCGACCACAAGTGGCATGGTCCGAAGATGCTGTGGTACTCGATCGCACTTTGCGCTGTAGGAGCTGCTACACAAGGTTGGGATCAAACTGGATCGAACGGTGCCAACTTGTCTTTCCCGCAAGAGTTTGGAATCGATGGTACTGGTCGTGACAGCTGGATCGTCGGTCTTGTCAACTCGATCATCTTCTTGACAGCCGGTCTGATGTAAGTGGACATTAATCGTTCTACCGACTGTGCCGATTGCCAATGCTAACATGGGATACAGCGGTGCATTCATCGTCGATCCCCTCAACCACTACCTTGGTCGTCGTGGCGAAATCTTCGTAACCGCTCTCTGTCTTACCGCCACCCCAATTGGTTCTGGATTCGCACGAACATGGCAGGAACTCTTCGCCGCACGTTTCGTCATGGGCATTGGCATTGGAGCAAAGAACGCCACCGTCCCCATCTACTCCGCAGAGATGGCCCCAGCCCGCATCCGTGGTGCACTGGTCATGTTCTGGCAGCTGTGGGTCGTCGCCGGTATCTTCTTGGGCTTCTGCGCCAACGTTATTGTCAAGGACACCGGACGCATTGCGTGGCGCCTCCAGCTCGGATCTGCCTTTATTCCATCATTCATCCTCGGAGTCGGTATCTACTTTTGCCCAGAATCTCCTCGCTGGCTCATGAAGCACGGCAGATTCGCCCAGGGTTTCAAATCGATGCAGATTCTGCGCGCGCACGACATCATCGCCGCTCGTGACTACTACTACTCGTATGTCATCTACGTTGAAGAGCTGAAACTGGCTGGTGGCTCA
>Ga0265797_10011086_pt1 | contig 11357 bp, 13 predicted proteins | sample P2T30metagenome_FD_192433 | JGI IMG/M metagenome (GOLD analysis project Ga0265797, IMG submission 192433) | Plant litter microbial communities from East Loma Ridge, Irvine, California - P2 T30 | ecosystem: Environmental > Terrestrial > Plant litter > Unclassified | place: USA: California... | reverse complement strand
TGGTGGAGTGTGGGTGATTTCCAGACGAACTTTGAGAATTGAGGCTACGTCAAGTGACTGTTTCGTGAGTTTTCCACCCCGCAATCGTCCACCAACACCAACCCCTCCAACAAAGCACACTCAGGCACCAAGGCATCAATGCTTCTCGAGCCATATATCTTTACTTTAAACTTTGTGCTGTGTTGTCATCCATCTCATCAACAGCGATACAAGAACATGTGTCATGTCACAATGACAACATGCAGCTATTACACGACCGGAAGCACAATAATTCTGGGACTCGACATTTCCCGCATACAGTAAAGAAGCTAGGTAGCTACTGACCGCAAGAGCAGCATGATCTCAATCAGATCCAAGGAGGACGGATTCCTTCTTCGGTCATTTTCATTCCTCAAGGCATCTCTCCTTCGCGCATTTCAATGTTGCCATTGCCATTCTCGCGTCTCATCACGATATTGGTTTCTAACCACAAACCAAAAATCCACTGGCCTTCATGAACTTCCCTCCGTCTTCAACCCCAGTCACAACGCAGATTTCCCCGTCTCCACTGGGAATACCCACACTCATCTAATCATCGTTCGTGTCAACGGAATCGTACATGACCACAGAGGACGTTATCACAACTCACCGTGTCAGTCGCATCGGCCTCGCACGCCGCACTGCCATGGAACATCTTGAAGGCGCATTCCAAACCCTGCAGCTTAGCAATTGACACTGCGTAGGTGTGGAGCCCAACGCAGAAACCAGCCGTCAACTCTCCTGACGCTACAACTTGCGCATTGCATATTCCAGGGAAGGAAGCCGAGTTGTTCGATGATACCACGCCCTGATGGTAGGTGATCGCAGTCATGAGAGATGAGGTCGCAGGCGACGAGACAGGGGAGAGCTTTGGGACAGGTAGGATGGCCGCCGAAGTAGGGCAGTTGGTAAGGGTGGTTGTGATCGTTGCGTATAGAGCGCTAGGAATCATGGTTCTCTTGATGAACATGATTGAGAATGGAGAGAGGCGGCTAAGGTGGTTGGTAAACTCCTCGATGGTTCTCATGCTCGAGGATGAGAGACTCGAAGCATTATATCGATTATTGGCACCGTGAGGGACACTCTGTGAATCTCACGATGGTTGCACCGACACTACTAAGAATTGGCAGGGTGACGTTGGCTGAGACTATCGAATCCAACAGTGATCGTGCTTCCACAGAAAATCTTGACTCTCCATTGATCAGAGCTCATGAACAGCCTATGAATGAGAATGGTGGCCATGGTGGTCCTGATTTGGATCCGTGAATCCGAGCGATAACGCGACGACCCACAACGAGCACATGGTGACAGAGACGATGTACAGCATTTCGGCGGTATTGAAATACTCTATACCAGTGAATCTGTGATATGAGGTGGACAGAAACGTGCTATCTTTAAGCACACAAGTACACACAGGCGACAGAATGTCACGGAACGGTGGCACAGATGTGGCGGTGACGGGATCCTCAAAGCCGTGCGAGACACAATGTTGCACGAGGATTCCTTGCCTCGCCATTTCTACCAACGCCGCCTACGAACATTTTGTCGTCTACGAATACAGAAGCATGTCGGTAGTCAGAAGGTACGTGTCTCACCCACCTACTCTGGCTACACAACCTACGCCAAACGCAGACGTCGAAGGGCAACCTTCAATGCGACCAAGACGAGCAGGTTGCCTGGAAAATCTCGACTTGCAACACAACTTGTCGGGTTGTAGAACTCGTTGGATGGTAGAACTCTCCCTTCGTTATCGGTGAATGCCAGACCAGGCACCTTGTGTGATAAAGGAGAAGCTTCGTGCCTGATCACGGTGCACCCTCGCTGTCTTTGCCTGTATCCTGGACACATAAGCTGGTAGAGCGGAGATGTCTTGTTGTGCGCCTCAGAGACGAGCGGCAATAAACCATCACAGGCTTCGAATCCAGATCAGTAATCAGGATAGAAGCTCTCATCGGCCTGTCGCGGATGAGTGCAAGGCTCGACAGAGGAGATACCCGTGGCATGTCGTGTCGTGCTAATATGTGCTCGATGAAAAGTCCGCGGGCATTCTTGCAATTCAAGCCAAGCAAGATATGGCTGCTGTCTTGTGATCGACGACATCAAGTGAGTGTCACAAGATTCTATAGCCACTTGACTCGCGAAGACAGTGCCCCTTGATCACCCCAGTCTTGGCATGCACGTGAAGGTGAAGCTCTTCTGGCGGACCTCGGCTCCGCGAGCAACAACAACTTCGGCACGACGGTTAACCAGAGCTCGTCAGCAGGTAGGCTTTATATCCGCGGTCTCATGTCACTGTAGCACATCGTTCCCAGTCGCAAGGTATTGTTCTCTTCATATTTCGGTCTTCTCATACTCAATACACCATAGAAAGACAGCCCCAGAGCATACAACCATGCCTTTCAACACTGCGCTTACCCGCAAGCTGGGGATCAAGAGTATGCCACTAGGATCCTCTTTAGCATGTCTCTACTAACAGTAACCAGTTCCTGTCGTGCAAGGTGGCATGATGTGGGTGGGCTATGCAGAGCTTGCCGCCGCCGTCTCAAACGCAGGTGGTCTTGGTCTCATCACCGCCCTGACCCAGCCGACGCCCGAGGACCTTCGCAAGGAGATCCGCCGCTGCAAAAAGATGACCTCGAACCCCTTCGGCGTAAATCTCACCTTGCTCCCTGCCATGGTTCCTCCGGACTACGGCGCATACGCTCAGGTGGTTTTGGACGAAGGCATCCGCATTGTGGAGACCGCTGGTAACAGCCCTGGCCCTATCATCAAGCAGCTGAAGGAGGCCAACCCTCCCTGCGTTATCCTACACAAGTGCACAACTATCAGACACGCGCTCAGCGCTGTCAAACTCGGCGTAGACTTCCTCTCGATCGACGGCTTCGAATGCGCCGGCCACGTTGGCGAAAGCGACATCACCAACTTCATTCTGCTGTCACGCGCACGCCAGACCATGCCCGTACCTTTCATCGCCAGTGGAGGCTTTGCTGATGGCCAGGGTTTGGCTGCTGCGTTGAGCTTAGGTGCAGAGGGTATCAACATGGGCACGCGCTTCATGTGTACTGTCGAGGCGCCTATCCACGAGAACATCAAGAAGGCAATTGTCGAGGCACAAGAGACGGACACAGAGCTCGTGCTGCGCAGGTGGAAGAACACGAGTCGCCTGTTCAAGAACAAGGTCACAGAGGATGCGGTGAAGATCGAGCGTGAGAGCACGACTGGCAAATTCGAGGAGATCGCACCGTATGTGTCCGGAAAGAGAGGAAGGGAGGTGTTCATCAATGGTGACAAGGATTATGGAGTAAGTGTGTCCCGTTTGGCTTGGAGCTATCATTGCATTCAAGGCCTTTGCTTGACGAAAAATTGCCAAGCATCAAAACACAGCGCTAACAACATTGTAGGTCTGGACCGCCGGCCAAGTCATTGGCCTGATCCATGACATTCCCACATGTCATGATCTTGTTCACCGCATCGAGCAAGAAGCGCTCGATACTCTGAAGAAGACTCAGAGCCTCATCGTGGATAAGCAGCCAGAGCCAGATGTTGTCGGAAAGCCACTCGGCGACTTGAGCGCCAACCCGAAGAGTGAGCACGGCAAGGCACCTGGCGAGGCGCAGATCTACGGCATCGGAAAGGCGAAGCTATGAGCTGCATGTCGTAGTAAAGAAATATAATTGATGTCCGTTGCCCATGCGTAAGTACTGTGACGTTGAAGAAGTCTACGTCTAATTTCAAAATTTGCCTACTAAAATCGCTCAACTTACGTGTAGAAATACGATTCCGTTACTACCTGACCTACGAGATGGTAATGCACCAGGCGGCAAGATTGGCTTTGTCAACAAAGCGAAGAGTCGTCGTCACGCTGAAATTAGACGACACCGATCTATTCGCACGCTCGTAAACATAGTCTATTGCCAAGGCGGGCCATCACTGCTGCATTGGGCTAAGCGAGGCTCCACTTGCATCCTCCATGTTGAAACAGCGATACCGTGCTTTACGAGAGAACCTACCAAGGACGCAGGACTATGCTGTGGGTAACGATGGTAGAGTGAGCGGAGCCATTGTGATTTTATAGTTACGCTTGATAGATGGCTGACGTTTCTCACGGCTTCTGTATAAATACGTGTGCGAGGTCACGATGATACGAACCACTTCACATCCTCTCAAACAAGGCACTTCGACATGGTCCAATCTACATCTCTTGTTGCTTTGGTTGTACTTATCGCCTCCATCGCTGTAACTCATGCTCAACGCTCTCTTTACCAACCCTGCCCACTCCTCGGTCCATTCTTCCCAGCCCCTCTGATCGATCCCACATCTCCAGCATTGAACAAAGTGGCTCAGAGTCTGAACAAGCTCCTCGATGACTACATAGTCGCAGGCGATGGTCGATTCGGGCCCATCACGCCAAACACCACGAGCTTCAGCCTCGCTCTCTTCGCTGGCTCGAATTACGTTCCTGGGGCTGACGATCTGCCGTTCTTCTACGAGTACCATCATGCTGCGAATGGCCTGGGCAATCGTCATCTGGACAAAGACTCGGTTTTTGCCTTGGGGGATCTCACGCAGCTGTTCACCGTCTATACGCAGCTGGCAGCGCTTGGTGATGAGGTTTGGAACCATAGCGTTTTGGACTACGTTCATGAGCTCCGAAACACCTCTGTGGCCGCCTCGGATGATTCTATCAGTCAGGTGCAATGGAAAGACGTGACACTCGGTGCACTTGCCGGTCAGATGTCCGGTATTGCTCGGGATTGTATGGCTCGATACCTTTCCCTGACGTGTTCCTGAAATTCATGCTGACATCCACGCAGCCAACGCATGCAAGATTGACAAAGCTTGCAACAGAGATGCTTTTGTGTCTGCTCTCGCCAACAAGCTCCCAGTCAACCTGCCAGACACCACTCCGTTGAGATCAGACGCAGCGTTGCAATTGCTCGCTCTCGCAGTCGAGTCCGCAACGAACAAGCCGTTCGAAGAGACATTCAACGACAACATCGCCGCTCCAATCGGCCTGGAAAACACGCACTTCCTGCGGCTCAACTCGCAGCTCTTCGGCTCCGGCATATCTAACACTTCCCTAGCCGGAGAACAAGCTTCTCTCGGCCTGACATCCACAATCTCAGATCTCGCAAAGCTAGGTCGATCCATTCTGACTTCCGCGATTCTACCACCAGCCACAACTCGCCGCTGGCTCAAGCCCTTCGCCTCGACTTCGAATCTTCGAAACGCGGTCGGCAGGCCATGGGAGATCTACCATTACAGCGCAAACCCAACCGATGCTGTCATTGACGTGTACACGAAGTCGGGGACTGTGGACAAGTACAGCTCGTACTTCGGCTTAGTGCCGAGCTATGATGTTGGGTTTGCGATTCTTGCTGTTGATAGTGGGAGGGGGGCACCGGATTTGAATGCTTATGCTGATGTCACACTTGGTGAGTACAGATACCCTGTCACAGTTTTGTTTTTTGTTTTCGTTTTGCTGATGACTTTACTCTTATACAGGCGCCCTGCTCCAAATCGACAAATTGGCCCGAACCCAAGCCAGCGCTACCATCGCAGGTACATATACCGCAGACAACAGCAGCACACTCGTCATCGGCCCAGCGACAGCGGATCCTGGCCTCGCTATCGTTCAGTTGAAAGTCAACGGCACAGATTGGTTGGCGCAGATCGCACAGCGAGCAGGGATAGAGCCTGCTTCTGATGTTGACTTTAGGCTGTACCCGACAGATCTTGAGACAGGTAACAAGAGAGCGTTTCGTGCTGTTGTTCAGGACAAAGATGCGCTTGTGGATGCGGGGACGCCGACTTGTATTAGTTGGCAGCAGACGGTCGATGTGTTCCAGGAAGGAGGTCTGCCTTTGGATGAGTTTGTTTTGGAAATGGGTAATGGCGGTGAGGTTGTTGCTGCGGAGGCTCTGGCCCTGGGCGTGGTTTTTAAAAGATCGTGAAAGATCTTGGATATTCGACCAGGCTCGCAATGTAACGTGTATAGGCATCTTTGGGCATTTACCAGTGGAAGCTTTCAGCGACGGCGTCGTGGTGGACTGCCCAACAAAAGAATCTCAGCGGCGTCGATAGCATTGTTGATAAAGGCTCTGAAACCTTTGGGTCGTCGTTCAGCCCGTTCGACAAGTCGATGCGGAGCAGGAAATGGTTGCACTTCAGCTCTCCGACGAGCATCGCGTCGCTCGTGTCGTCGCTCGTAGTCAAGTCCCAGATCCTCACGAGGTCTCCTCCGCCTGTGTTCGAGGTCTTGTCGTCCACCCAAAGGCACAGCAGCCATTCCTGCAGCACCTTGCCTCGCTCTGTTTCTCCACCTCGCCATATCGACCTCTTCCCGCTCCCTCCTACTCATCTCCACCACCATCCGCATCTGCAACTCGAAAGCCCTCCTCAACGCCTCCTCCTCTTCCCCGTTCTCCACCCGCTGCATCTCCCTAGCCCTCTCCTCATCCCCAACATCATCATTATCGTTCCAAACGTCATTCTCATCGTAAATCGCCCTCTTACTATCCTTGGTCCCAAACCTCGGACACCCTCCTTCCTTCTTCCAATGTCCCTCCCCATCTCTCACCGGCTTCCCACAAACGAAACAAAAGTGCATCCGACACACGCACCGCATGTGATTGCAGCCGTCGCTCAACTCCACCCGCCGCTTGCACTCCTCGTTCGGACATTCTTGCCACTCTCTGCCTCTCTCCAAACCTTTGAAAGCCCGTTCCTCAAGCTCCCCATCCCTCCTCGCATCACACTCATGCTCAATCGCCGCTTCAACCCCGCCAACATCGCCCGTAGAAAAACTCTCCTCGCACCTCAAACAAGTATACCACTGACACCCCTCACACTTCACACACACCAACCCTCCTGTAACTCCACTCCCAACCCACCGTCCAACAAACCTCCCACACGCCTCCGGCCGCCGCGGCGGATCTGCGCGCGAGCAAAACACGCGTTCGAGCGGCGGGCAGGCGTACTCGGTTGCTTTGGCGGTGTAAGCGGCGAGGAGCCTGGGGCCGAGGAGGTGCGCGTAGCGGGTTGCGGAGAGAGGGCGGCCGGCCCAGGAGGCGGGGTAGGAGGTTTCGGAGGTGAGGGCGAGGGTGAAGAGGTGCCGGAAGCAGGCGTGGCAGAGAGCGTGGGAATCGATTAGGAGGTGCGGGCCTGGGAGGGGGTCGAGGCAGGCTGTGCAAGTTGGGGTGGTTGGAGGGGGCATTGATATGGTTGTTGTGGGGATGATTTTCTTCTGGGGGTTTTGGTTTCGTTGCTTTTGGTTGATGGGTTGTGGATGGTTGATGGTTGATGGTTGATTGTCGATGGTGGGTGTGGTGGCGACTGGAGGCTTGGGTTTGCTAGATACGCGAAAGCATTTTTGTATAGGCTGCGGTAGTCACTGGTGTAAGTCGTTTGATTTGCTCGTGACGAATATGGCATCCCGTATCTCTGTTAGTGAATGCTGTATGTTTGTCTCCAGGGAAATCCAAAGTGCTGCTAGTGACACGGTCAGCTCATGAAAGACCGCTTCTCAAACCCGTGTTCTTTGATCGCCAATGTAAACAAGTTGTAGGGCCGGAACAAGATAGTCTTGTCGCTCTGAGTGGCGTAATAAGATATATGATATACATGTATGTTTAACTCCCATATTCGCACAAGGTTCCTGGCCAGTCGGTCCCTGTTGCGCCTCGCTCACTGTACAATGAAGCCTCCAGATTCGAACTCCAGTCAAACATGCATATGCCATCCCTGGTAGTATTCTCGCACATCATCCTCGCACCAACGCGACAATCCCCAAACTCTTTATTCCCATCGCCTTCGTTATCACTTTTTACTTGCTTCCAAAGTCGCTCGCCTGCAAATTCCTCGTCATGCTCGGCAGCTTCACCACCAACCCATCCAACTCCTTGCTCATGCACACCTGACATCCCAACCGCGACGTCTCGGTCAACCCAAACGCGAGATCCAGCATGTCGTTCTCGTCGTCGCTCGGCTCCTCCATCTTGTCGAACATCTCCTCCGTCGCGACAACCACATGGCACGTCGAGCAAGCGCAAGACCCACCGCACGCGCCTTCCATTTCGAGGTCGTTTGACTGTGCGATGTCGAGCAGGTTGTCGCCGTCGGCGACTTCGAAGGTGACTTCCGAGCCGTCTTTTTCGATGAAGGTGACTTTGCGCTCTTGGCCGGGTTTGGGCGGGGTGAGGTGGGCGTGGAGGGTGGCGGGGGTTGAGGAGAAGGCGCGGGAGGGTGTGCGGGTGTTGGCGAAGATGTTTTGCTTCTGGGAGCGGAGGGCGGATTGGATGTTTTGGCCTGCTCTTCTTGTTGAGAGGCTTGGGCGGAGGGTGCGGGAGCAGGTGGTGAGGGCGCTCAAGGCGAAGCGAGGAGTTTGGGCCATTGTGATGTGTGTTTTATATGGCGGTATGGTATATGAAAGTTTTTTTCGTTATAAGGTGTAGTGGTGGTGGCAGTGGCAGTAATATAAATGGGAGTATTACTCAAGATTGATGACCACCGTGACTTTACTCGGTAGGATTGGGCGATGGTTCGGGGATGCTTTTGCGGCGGCGGCACTAGAGCATCATCGTCGTCTCGTGCCGTCTCATCAACAACCAGGAACTGGGCAATCTAGCAAACATTAGCCCTGCACAATATTCCTGCAACACCCAACTCGCCCAAACTACTCCTTAATACCAGGAGACATAACAAATACCATATACCAACATGGATCGCAACGACCGCTTTCCCATGGCGTCTCGAGAGCCCAACCCGCTGCGGCCATACTACATCCCACCCTCCATAGGACCAGCTCCCAGTGCTGTCCCAGCCAACGCCTCTGCGCAGACACCTACTATGCCACGAGTGACGCGACCATCGTCTTCATATCAAAGCAACGCGACCGATCTGCTTCCCGACCTCGACCTGGACTTCCGTTCATCAGCCGGCGAAGCATGGACAAACACCCGTGCACTGCTCGACACCTTAGCATGGCGATATGCCAGTTGCTTGATGGCCCAGCCTTTCGATGTTGCAAAGACTGTCCTTCAAGTCTCTCTGCCTCCCAACGTCGCGGCAGCATCAACGCCCAGGAAGAGCAAGACATCGCGTCGCTCGTCAGCACGCAGCAAGGAGGGATCGCGGAGGAGAGAAAGAGCATATGAATCGTTTAGCGAGACCGACGAGGATCTAGAGGGAAGCTCACAGGCGAGCGATGATGACATTCCCGACTACTTCACATCCAACGCGCCCAGGAGCCGGTCGCCCAGGAAGCGCCGCAGGACACCACCATCTACTTCGCCGTCGCCTGATCCAACTCCCACACCTTCCCGCAACTCTAGGAGCAGGCGCGATGATCCCGAGGCCGAGTACAAACTCTCGATGAAGAAGGGCGACTCGGTCATGCATGCGATCTCAGTTCTATACGAGACGTCTGGTGCTGTCGGCTTGTGGAGAGCTACAAACTGCACATTCTTGTACTCTATTCTCTTGAGAACCACAGACTCATTCTTGAGATCTATGCTGCTGGCATTATTTGGACTTCCAGATCTCAGCGGTAACGAAAACGGCGGTTTGACTCCTGGAATCACGAGCTCGGCCGGTGCAGGCACCACAGGACTGGACCTCTCCGACTCACCATCGCCCATCGCAAGTCTGGTCGTGATCGGCCTCGCAAGCTGCCTCAGCGGCCTACTCCTCTCACCCCTGGACCTCGTCCGCACCCGCCTCATCGTCACACCAGCATCCCACCCACCACGGGGAGTATTGAGCAACCTCAAACGCCTCCCCTCTCTAATCCTCCCAAGCAAACTCTGGCTGCCCACAGCCCTCTACCACACCCTCCCGCAAGTCTTCTCAACCTCCATGCCCCAAGTCCTCCGCCGCCAATTCAACATCCTTCCCGAAACCGCTCCAACTCTCTGGTCCTTCGCCTCCTTCGGCACATCCCTCACCGAGCTCTTCATCCGCCTCCCGCTAGAGACTATCGTCCGCCGCTCACAAGTCAACTACCTCCGCGAAAGCACGCGCGACTTGCCTCTTATCGTCGAGCCCGCGCCTTACCTTGGAATTGGCGGCACGGTGTACAGCATCATGTACTCTGAAGGCGAGACTAAGACTAAAGATGCTAAGGGTATGATCCGCGTCCGTAAGGGTCAGGGATCTGCTGGGTTGGTGAGAGGGTGGAGAGTTGGCTTCTGGGGATTGGTTGGTGTATGGGGAGCTGGCTCGCTTGGGTCTGCGAATGGGAGCGGAAGAGGCGAATTTTAGATTTGTGGTTGATGGTGTTGATGAATTTTGTGATCTTAGAACTTTTTTGGGGGGATGCCTAGATGGGGATGATGCGAGCGAAGGTTCCTGTATAAGTGTTGTATATACCCAACTCCTGTAGTGTAGTTTTAATCTCGTGGAAAACTTTATGTGTTTAACTTTTGGAAGTCATCCAATGCCAACTCATCATCATCCCCCTACTTCTTAATCCCCACAACAACCATATTTCTCGGACTAATCCCATAATCAAACACCGGCTCCACCCACGCCTCCCTCACACTCTCCTGCTCACTCAACCACGACCATCTATCAACCACAATCAAACTCTCCACCACCCCCGCCGAAAACGCCATCAGACTCCACACCACACTCAATTCATGCTTCTGCCTCGCGAAACTCCTTTCATACTCCGCTAGATCCCCGTCGCTCATCCTCGCGAATTTCTCCTTGAAAATCTCCCCCCGTTCAGGACAATTATACAGTTTCTCCAGCGCGCCGCGGACGTACGCCGGGAAGGAGGTGTAGTGGATTTTCCGCAGCGAGCCGATGATGATGGGTGTACCGCCGGCGGTGTTCCCCGAGGTTGGACTGGGAGAGGGGACGGAAGTGGAAGCGTCTGGCGGCGGGATGATTCCTAGGTCTAGGAAGAGGCGCTGCAGCAGCGCGCGGTAAAAGTGCCTAGTGAAGAACGCGGCGCTGTCTTTGAGCGTCCAGTTCTGCGGCGCTTGCACGGCCATCATGCGCGCTGTGATGTTCAGTTTCACGCCCGGTGTTCCTTCTGCAAGAGATTTCGGGGAGGTGTGGGTGCAGAAGCGGGCGCTCATGGGGAAGCCGTGGGGGTCGCCGCGGGTGGCTTCTGTTTCGAGGCGAGGGTGCGCGGCGGGGCGGAGAGTGGGGAGTTTGTAGGTTGCGGGTGTGAGCCGCTCGGTTAGCAGGTTGTAGCAGCAGCCTATGAGGCAGATTGCGCGGACGGAGGGGTTGAGGGTTAGGCTGCGGATGGCGTGGTGGAGGAGGTTGCCGCAGGAGTGGAGGGAGATGACCATTGCGTTTGGGTGCTGGGTTGGGGGGAGGGAGAGGGT
>Ga0265797_10011085_pt1 | contig 11357 bp, 6 predicted proteins | sample P2T30metagenome_FD_192433 | JGI IMG/M metagenome (GOLD analysis project Ga0265797, IMG submission 192433) | Plant litter microbial communities from East Loma Ridge, Irvine, California - P2 T30 | ecosystem: Environmental > Terrestrial > Plant litter > Unclassified | place: USA: California... | reverse complement strand
GCGCCGTGTCCGGCTTCCACGCGCTGATTTCCTCGGGCACCACGCCGAAGATGATCGAGAACGAAAGCCACGCCCGCTTCATCGGCTACGGCGCGATGCTGATGGAATCCTTCGTCGCCATCATGGCCCTCGTCGCCGCATCGACCATCGACCCGGGCATCTACTTCGCCATGAACGCGCCGGCTGCCGTCCTCGGCACCACCGCGCAATCGGCGGCGGCGGCCGTGTCGAACTGGGGCTTCGTGATCACCCCGGAAACGCTCACGCAAGTGGCGAAGGACGTCGGCGAGCACACCATCATCTCGCGTGCCGGCGGCGCCCCGACCCTGGCCGTGGGCATGGCCAACATCCTGGCCAACGTGGTCGGCGGCAAGGCCATGATGGCATTCTGGTACCACTTCGCGATCCTGTTCGAGGCCCTGTTCATCCTGACCGCGGTGGACGCGGGCACCCGCGCCGGCCGCTTCATGCTGCAGGATTTGCTGGGCGCCTTTGTGCCGTCGCTGAAGCGCACCGAGTCGCTGCCAGCCAACCTGCTGGCCACCGGCCTGTGCGTGGCGGCCTGGGGCTACTTCCTGTACCAGGGCGTGGTCGATCCGCTCGGCGGCATCAATACCCTATGGCCGCTGTTCGGCATCGCCAACCAGATGCTGGCCGGTATCGCGCTGATGCTGGGCACCGTGGTGCTGTTCAAGATGAAGCGTGGCCAGTACGCGCTGGTGACGGTGCTGCCGACCATCTGGCTGCTGATCTGCACGCTGACCGCCGGCTGGCAGAAGATCTTCGACGACAACGTCCGGGTCGGCTTCGTCGCCCACGCCCAGAAGTTCCAGGCCGCGCTCGACGCCGGCGAAGTGCTGGCTCCGGCCAAGTCGCTCGCCGAGATGCGCCGCATCATCTTCAACGACTACGTCGACGCCACCCTGGCCGGCTTCTTCATGGTGGTGGTGATCGCGGTGCTGGTGTACGGCATCAAGACCGTGATCCATGCGCGCAACAGCAACAGCCCGACGGTGAAGGAATCGCCGTTCATTGCCAACCCGGCCGCACCAACCGCGCAGGTGCAGTGATGTTCAGCACCCTGGCCCAGGCCGGCCGCTACCTCGGGCAAAGCATGCGCCTGATGGTCGGCCTGCCCGAATACGACACCTACCTCGCGCACATGGAGCGCGAGCATCCGGACAAGACGCCGATGACCTACGAGGAGTTTTTCCGCGAGCGCCAGGAAGCGCGGTATGGGTCGGGGCGCAGCGGGGGGTGCTGCTGAGGCGCTCATTCTTGACCGCCTGAATGGAGCCCGTGCCAGTGATGGCACGGGCTTTTTATATGGTGGGTTCGAGAACCCGCCCTACAATGAAACGCATGCCGGCGGTGCTGCGGGCTTTTAAATGGTGGGTTTGAAAACCCACCCTACGGACTGTACGAATCTCGGGCGAACTCGTTTTTGTAGGGTGGGCACTTGTGCCCACGCGGTCCAGCATATAAACGTCGAAACCTTTCAGGAACGGCCACGACAACACGCTATCTGCCTTTGCGGCTGATCGACCCTACTACAGCGTGGGCACAAGTGCCCACCCTACGAGGATGCGCGTAGCAAACCCGACACCCGCATGCGCGTAGGGTGGGTTCTCGAACCCACCAATCATCGACCGTTTCGCCGTCCTCGGCATCGCCACACCTCCCTCCCCACTTTGCGTTTGCGCAAAGTCCCCCCTCCCCCGGCAACGTATATTTTTTCTTGCAGGAATTTGCATTTCTGCATGGAGGGCTTGCGCGCATCACCTTGCGCGGGTCCGCATCTCAATGCCGGACCCCGACCCCATGCCCCATTTCCAGCGTTCCAGCCTGAGCCGCAAACTGACTATGATGTCGCTGCTGTCCACCGGCAGCGCGCTGGTGTGCGTGTTCCTCGCCTTTGCCGTGGCCTCGGTGCTGAACGGGCGCAAGGACGAGGGCATGCAGCTCTCGTCGCTGGCCGGCGTGGTGGCCACCAACAGCGCCGACGCCCTGGTCTTCAACGACCGCAGCCTGGCCGGCGCCCTGCTCGCCGCCCTGGCGGCGAAGGAAGAAATCTCCAGCGCCGCCCTGTACGACCGCAAGGGCCGGCTGTTCGCATCCTGGCAGTCGCCCCGCCACGCCAGCGCCAACGCCGATGCCAACACCAACACGCCGCCGCAGCTGGACGCCTTCGACGAGGGCGCACTGGCCGCAGCCAGCCAGGCCGGCAGCCGCATCTGGTCGCCACGCATGCGCCTGTACCGCCCGGTGATGAAGGAGGATGCCCAGGCCGGCGTGATCGTGATCGAGGCCGACCTGCTGCCGATGTGGCTGGGCATCGCGAAGAGCGTCGGCGTGATCGGCGCCGCGACCTGCGTGTCGCTGCTGGTGTCGCTGGTGCTGGCGCGCCGCTTCACGCGCTCGATTGCGGACCCGGTGACGAAACTGATCCACACCGCGCGCAAGGTGTCCGAGAGCCAGAACTACACCCTGCGCGTGGCGAATGGCCGCAACGACGAACTGGGCGCCCTGATCGACAGCTTCAATACCATGCTGGCCCAGATCGAGGGCCGCGGCACCGCGCTCACCAACCACCGCGACGAACTCGAACGCCAGGTCTCGGTGCGCACCGAACAGCTCGAGCGCGCCAAGAACGCCGCCGAGGCGGCCAGCCGCGCGAAGAGCGCCTTCCTCGCCACCATGAGCCACGAGATCCGCACCCCGATGAACGGCGTGCTGGGCATGGCCGAGATGCTGCTCGGGACCGAGCTCACCGACAACCAGCGCAACTACACGCGCCTGGTGAAGCGCTCGGGCGAGCACCTGCTGGTGATCATCAACGACATCCTCGACTTCTCGAAAATCGAGGCCGGCAAGCTGACCATCGAGTACATTAACTTCAACCTCTGGGACCTGCTGGAAGACATCCACACCGTCTACACGCCCCAGGCCCAGGGCAAGGGCATCGCGCTCGACTTCGACATCGCCAACGACATCCCGGTGGCGATCTGCGGCGACCCGAACCGGCTGCGCCAGATCATGGCGAATTTGCTCGGCAACGCCATCAAGTTCACCGAGCAGGGGCGGATCCAGGCCAGGGTGCGCGTGGCCGGCGAAGACAGCCAGGCCGTAATGCTGCGCTTCGAGGTGCAGGACACCGGCATCGGCATCGCGCGCGACGCCCGCAGCCGCATCTTCGAGGCCTTTTCCCAAGCCGACGATTCGACCACCCGCAAGTACGGCGGGACGGGTCTCGGCCTGGCGATCTCGAAGGAGCTGGTGGAACTGATGGGCGGCGCGATCGGCGTCGAGCACGGCAAGCCGCAGGGGTCGGTGTTCTGGTTCACGGTCGGCTTCGACAAGCGCCGCGTTGATCCCGATGCGCCGGGCGAGCAGCACCACACCCTGGACGGCCTGCGCGTGCTGGTGGTCGACGAAAACGACACCAGCCGCGTCGGCCTCGAGCGCCACCTGGCCGCCTGGCAGGCCGACTGCGCCAGCGCCACCTGCGCCGCCGAGGCACTCGACAAGCTCGATCGCGCCGCCCGCGCCGGCCAGCCTTTCGATGCGGCGGTGCTCGACATGGAACTGCAGCATTCGAGCGGCCTGCTGCTGGCCGCCACCATCAAGGCCAACCCGGTCACGCGGCCGACGCGCCTGGTCCTGCTCAGTCCCGAGCGCCTGGCGGCCGACCCGGTGCAGCGGCGCGAAGCGGGCGTGGCCTACCAGCTGATCCAGCCGGCGCGCGCGGCCGATCTGTTTGCCTGCCTGGCCACGCGTCCGCGCGGCGCCACTGCCCCGGCGCCACAATTCATGCCGCCGCCGGCCCTGCCGCAGCCGGGCGGCGTGACGCCGGTGCGCCGGGTGCTGCTGGCCGAGGACAACCCGGTGAACGTCGAGGTGGCAAAGGCGATGCTGGAAAGCCTGGGCCTGCAGGCGCAGGTGGCGCAGAACGGCATGGAAGCCTTGCAGGCGGTGCGCAAGGGCGGCGTCGAAGCGGTGCTGATGGATTGCCAGATGCCGGTGATGGACGGCTTTGCCGCCACCGCCGCGATCCGCCGCGCCGAGCGCGAATCCGGTATTCCGCGCACCCTCCCCATCATTGCGATCACCGCGAATGCCCTGCAGGGCGACCGCGAAGCCTGTCTCGCCGCCGGCATGGACGACTACCTGTCGAAGCCTTTCACCCAGCAGCAGCTGGCCGCCGTCATCGGCCGCTGGATCGCGTTGCCGCTGGCAGGCAGCGTGCACCACGGCGACGCGGCGCCGACGCTTCCTCTTGAAGCGCGCGAGGCGATCCAGCGCGAAGCCATCAACGGCGCCGCGCTCGACAAGATCCGCGCGCTGAGCCGCGACGGCGGCGACATCCTGGTGCAGAAGGTGATCAACGCCTACGTCGGCGACGTGCCCCAGCACCTGCGCACGCTGCGCCAGGCGGTCGGCGGCCACGATGCCGGCACCGTCAGGCGCATCGCCCACAGTTTGAAATCGGCCAGCGCGAACGTCGGCGCCGAGGGGCTGGCCGGATTGTGCAAGGACCTCGAACAGCTCGGCCGCGCCGACACCATCGAGGGCGCCGATGCGCTCCTCACCGACATGGAACACGCCTTCCAGGCGGTCCGGCATTCGCTCAATGCCATGCTAGAGAAGGAAACCTGAGATGCCCGCTCCAACCTCTTCCCAACGCGGTGTCGTGCTGGTGGCCGACGACGATCCGATCATGCGCATGCTGATGCTGGAAATGCTGGCCCAGGTCGGCCTCGATGCGATCGAGGCCGCCGACGGCGCCCAGGCAGTGCGCCTGGCGCACGAACGCCGGCCCGACCTGATCCTGATGGACGTCGAGATGCCGCAGATGGACGGCTTTGCCGCCTGCCGCGCCATCCGCCGCGACGAACCCGGCGGCGCCCTGGTGCCGATCGTGATGGTCACCGGCGGCGACGACATCGAGGCCGTCACCAGCGCCTACGAGGCCGGCGCCACCGACTTCGTCTCGAAGCCGATCAACTGGCCCATCCTCGGTCACCGCGTGCTGTACGTGCTGCGCGCCAGCGACGCCATCGCGCGCCTGCGCATCGCCGACGCCCAGAACCGCGCCGTGCTGGCGGCGATTCCGGACACGTTCTTCCGCATGAACCGCGACGGCTTCTACCTGGATTACGAGCCTGGCCACGAGCGTGCGCCATCCGAGCGCGCCGCCCGCGCCGCCGACCGCCACAATGCCCCCTTCTCCAGCGAACGCTGCATCGGCCGCCACATCAGCGATGTGCTGCCGCGCCCGATCGCGGCGCGCATGCTCGAGCAGCTTGGCGAAGTGCTGCGCACCCAGGAAATCCGCTCGGTCGAATACGAGTTGATCCGCTTCGGCGCGGCCCAGCATTTCGAGGCGCGTTTGGTCGCCACCAGCCCTTCCGAGGTGCTGGGCCTGGTGCGCGACATCAGCGAACGCAAGCGCAGCGAAGAGCAGATCCGGCGCCTGGCCTACTGCGACAGCCTGACCGGCATTCCGAACCGCCAGGCCTTCCTCGAAAACCTGGAACGCGAGCTGCAGCGCTCGAAGATCGGCAACAAGAAGTTCGCCGTGCTGTTCATGGACCTGGATGCCTTCAAGCGCATCAACGATACGCTCGGCCACAACGTCGGCGACCACCTGCTGAAGATCGTCTCGGAGCGCCTGCGCGAGACCATCCGCCCGAGCGACCTGGTCTCGCGAGGCGATGCGGGCGCCGATGAATCCACCGAGGATTCCGCCAGCAACCTGGCGCGCCTGGGCGGCGACGAATTCACCATCCTGATCCCGGACCTGGAGCGCGTGGAGCATGCGCTGAACGTGGCGCACCGCGTGAAGGAAGCGATGCGCCGCCCCTTCCTCATCGACGGCAACGAGATCTTCGTCACGGCCAGCATCGGCATTTCGCTGTTCCCGGAAGACGGCGACGACTGCAACTCGCTGCTGAAATTCGCCGACACCGCCATGTACCACGCCAAGAACTGCGGCAAGAACAACGCCAAGCTGTACAGCTCTTCGCTGACGATGCAGATCATGAGCCACGTGAAGCTGGAAGTGGGCCTGCGCAAGGCGCTGCAGAACGACGAGCTGTATCTGCTGTACCAGCCCCAGCTCGACGTGCGCTCGCAGGAAGTGGTCGGGGTCGAGGCGCTGGTGCGCTGGCGCCATCCGGAGCGCGGCATCATCTCGCCGACCGAGTTCATTCCGCTGGCCGAGGAGACCGGCCTGATCGTACCGATCGGCGAATGGGTACTGCGCACCGCCTGCAACCAGGCGCGCGCCTGGCAGCGCAATGGCCGCCGCGCGCTGCGCATGGCGGTGAACCTCTCGGCCAAGCAGTTCAAGGACGAGAACCTGTCGCAGATCGTGCTCTCGGCCCTGCATGAGACCGGGCTCGATCCCAAGCTGCTCGAACTTGAACTGACCGAGGGCACGCTGATGGACGATGCCCTGGCGACGCTGGCCACCTTGGAGCAGCTGCGCCGCATCGGCGTCTACCTGTCGATCGACGACTTCGGCACCGGCTACTCGTCGATGAACTACCTGAAGCGCTTCGACGTGCGCGCGCTGAAGATCGACCGCAGCTTCATCAACGGCCTGCCGCAGGACTCGGAAAACGCGGCCATCACGCGCGCCATCATCGCCATGGCCCATGGCTTGAAAATGGCGGTGGTGGCCGAAGGGGTGGAAACCGACGAACAGCTGGTGCTGCTCGAAGAATATGGCTGCGACATGGTGCAGGGATACTTCCTGGGCCATCCGTCGACCGCCGAGAGCATTACCCACATGCTGGGCACGGTGCGCCTGGTGCTGCCTTCGAGTTGAGCCGGGCCAGCGCTGCGCGAGTATGAGCGATACGTGGAGGATGTGAAAAAAAGGTCAGGGCAAGGCGCCGAGTCGAAGACAGTACGAGCGTACGGCGAGACGAGGCAACGCAGCCATGGCGATTTTTTCACAGCCTCGTAGGGTGGACTCCTGAGTCCACGCGGTACCACCCAAGCATCTCGACATGCCTGGCGCAGCCTTGGAAACGCATGCGCGCGAGAATATTCGCAAGCGCGACGGTGTGCTGCGGTACGACCGCGTAGACTCGGGAGTCCACCCTACGAACTGCCCTCGAGTCGAGCCGGCGCGGGCCACGCGCAGAACCTCGCCACGGCGGGTTTTTTTTCTGCCGGGCGGCGGCGCGGATCGGCTATGCTGTCAATACGACATCCACTTCCGCCTGCCACCCATGCCCGCCATCCGCCTCCTTTGCGCCGCACTCCTCGGTCTTGCCGCCAGCGTTAACGCCAGCGGCGCCGCGGCTGAAAGCGCGGCTGAAAACGCGGTGCACCTGGTCCACGGTACCCCGGCCGGCCACGCCTACGCCGACTATTACGAGAACATCGATCCGGTGGCCGACTATCCGGCCGGCGCGTATTTCGGCCTGCGCTGCGCGCCGGACTGCGCGCTGGTCGAGGACCAGGTGCGCGTGCTGCGCCAGACCATCGACACCACTGACGGCCCGGCGCCCGGCCTGGTGGTCAAGAGCACCGGGCGCTCGCTGTTCCTGGTGCGCGGCATCCCCGGCCTGAAGAAGGGGCCGGTACGCACCTGGTACGTCAACAAGCGCTTCCGCTTCCCCGACGACGAGCGCGGTCCCGACCGTCCATGGACCACGAGCCAGACGCGCAGCTTCGATATCGACGGCATGCCGCTGTCGATGACCGGCGCTTTCTCGGTTGCCAAGGATCCGGAATGCGAACCAGCGACGGCGTGTCCGGACGTGTTGCGCGTCGCCTGGGAATACCGGCTCGGCGACGTCAAGCGCACGCTGGCGGTGGTGACGACGAATGCGCCCGAACTGGGCATGCCGCTGCCGATCGAGGACTTCGTGGTCTGGATCGGCGACCTCGATGGCGATGGCAAGCCGGACCTGGTCGTACGGCCGCAGGATCGCAGCGACTACCTCGAGATGCAGCTGTTCCTGTCGAGCCAACTGGCGACTGGCCAGCCATGGCGGCCGGCGGCAAAATTCTATTTCTGGGATCCGATGCGCTACGGTTGCTGACGCACCGGCAGGACGTGCTAATGCAGGACCAGCGTGTGCCGCGCCACGCCCGGCAGCAGCGGTAGCGGCGTCCCTTTGACCCACTCCGCGTGCCCCTTCCGGAACCAGGGCGACAGCGGATGCCCGCTCTGTCCGCCCGGCATGTTGTACAGCCCTTCTTCCTCGCGTCCCGGCGACACCGTCATGCGCTCGGACTGGCCGAACTTCGGCCCGGCCACGCGCGGCATGTGGGCGTCGCCCGGCAGCTGGTCGGGCGGCAAGCCGAGCCAGCCGGCCAGGCTCGGGACGGCCAGCGCGATCGGATGCGTGATCGCCGCCGTGTTGCGCTGGCCCCAGGTGGCTTGCGCCAGCGGCAGGCCTTCCTTGTCGAAGTCCGCGATGACGCGGTCGATGGCGGCCAGCTGCAGGTCGCGCCAACTCCCTTGGCCTGCCGGCAGCCAGCCGGCCGGCTGGGCGTCGAGCAGGCGCGCCAGCACGGCCGGCCAGCGCGGATTGGCGCTGCCCACGCTTGCCTTCGGATCGATCTTCGCCAGTTCCTCGTTGACGCCGGCGAACAGCAGGTCGTGCAGCGCCCACATGGTGTTGCGCGCCAGCCGGTAGCCGACCGAGTCGACGTCGGCGTGGCCATTCCAGCTGGTCTCCAGCAGGCGCCGGAACTCGGCGCGGCGCGGCTTGCCGGCGGTGGCGGCCGGGTCCAGCACGGCCAGGGCGCGCTCGCGCCAGAGGGCGATGAAGCGCGCGCGGTCGTCGAGCGCGGCCTGGAAGGCATGCGCCACGTCGGTGCGCGGGCCGAGGCGGTGCACGCGGTCGGCCAGCTGGGCGTTGCGCTGGCCGAGGTCGAAGCCGCCGTCGCCCAACAGTTCGGCGCCCGGCCCCGCCAGCTGGCGGCTGTTGGCGGTGGTGATCTGGCCGTCAAGGGGATTGACCACGCGCGGATACTCCTGCGGCGCCAGCAATCCCTGCCAGCCCGGGGCGGCAGCACCGGCAGCAGTAGCGTCAGCAGCAGCACCGGCAGCAGCGGCGGCACCGGCCATCAGCGGGAAGCTGTTCTCCACGCCCGGCTGCGCGCGCCGCGGCAGCATGCCGGCGATGGTCCAGCCGATGTTGCCGGCGCGGTCGCCGCCGACGAAGTTCTGGGCCGGGATGCCGTCGGTGTTGGCAATCGCCAGCGCCGCGTCCAGCGTCTCGGCTGTCTCCAGCTTCAGGTGGTTCAGGTTCACCGCCTGCGGCTGGTGCGCCACCCAGTGCACCGCGTACTGCCTGCCGCCCGCCGCGCGCAGCGGCCCGAGCGAGATCTCGCGCACCGCCAGGCGCTCGCCCGGCGCGCCTTTGACGGCGATGGTCTCGACCCGTTCAATCACACGCTCCCAGCCCGCCGGCGTGCGCACTTCATGCGGGCGCGCGGCATCGACGCCGACTTCGACCAGGTCGACGGTGTCGGCATAGCTGTTGGTGAAGCCCCAGGCCACGTGGCCGTTGCTGCCGGCGATGATCAGGGGCGGCGCGCCCGGCAGGGTGACGCCAACCAGGCGCCGCTGCACGCCCTGCTCGTCCTGGTACAGCAGCGCCAGCCGGTACCAGATGTTCGGCAGCTGCAGGCCCAGGTGCATGTCGTCGGCGACGATGGCCGCACCGCTGGTGCTGCGGCTGCCGGCGATCGCGTAGTTGTTGCTGCCGACAGCGTCGACAAAGGCGTTCGAGGCCAGCGCCAGCTGCGCGGGCGACTTTGGCGTGCTTCCCCACCACGCCGGGGCCGCGGGCGGCAGCGGCGCGTCAAGCGGCGCGGCGTGCAGGGCGCCGTCGAGCGGAGCATCCCAGCGCGAGGCCTGGGGCAGCAGGAAGGACAGCTGGGCGGCGTCGCTGTGTTCGCGCAGCCAGCCGCGCGCCAGTTCGCGTCCTTCCTGGCTGCCCTGCAGGTCGATGTACATGGCCCACACGGCCAGCAGCGAATCCTCGGCGCGCCAGGCTTGCGGCGCGGCGCCGGCCAGCAGGTATTCGAAGGGACGTGCCTTCAGGGCGCCCAGGCCATCGTTGACGCCGGCCACGTAGCGGTCGACGAATGCCCGTTCCTGCGGCGCCAGCAAGGCCAGCGATTGCCGGGCGCGGGCGCGGAAGCGGTGCAGGCGGCGCGCGCGGTCGAGCGGCAGCGCGCGCGGGCCGAACAGTTCGGCCAGTTCGCCGGCGGCGGTGCGGCGCAGCAGGTCCATCTGGAAGTAGCGCTCCTGGGCGTGCACGAAGCCGGTGGCATAGGCCAAATCAAGCCGGCTGCGGCCGCGGATCAGGGGCACGCCCATCTCGTCGCGCTCGATGCTCACCGCCGCCTGCAAACCGGGCGCGGCGCGTGCGCCGTCGAGCTGGGGCAGGCTGGCGCGCAGGAACAGCCAAGCGCCGAGGGCGGCGAGCAGCAGGAGCACCAGCAGGCAGGCGACGATCCGCCCGGTCCAGACTGTCCAGCGTCGCTCGGCCATGCGTTCCCCTTTGTTTCCATTTGTTAAACACTGCATCTTGCCCGAAAAACCATCCTTGAGAAAGGCTTACATGGGCTTATATACAGCTAAGCAGGCTCGTGGGCGAGCGCGATTGGCCGTGATCGAGCAGTCGGGTTGCGATTGCGCTAAGCTCGAAACAGGTCTGGATCCGGGACACACCAACAACGAGGAGTTAATCATGCGTACCCTCATCGCACTATCCGCAGTGCTGGCGCTAAGCGCCTGCGCTACCCCGCAAGAAAAGGCCGCACGCAAACAGGCCGAGATGGCCGAACTCATGCAGGTGTATGGGCCTGCCTGCGACCGGCTCGGCTATGCCCAGCAGTCGGATCAATGGCGTAACTGCATACTCAGCCTGAGCACGCGCGACGAAGTCCAGCGCGCCGGCAACTATGGGCCGTATGGCGGCTGGGGTCCGGGCTGGCGCGGCGGGTTCTGGGGCCGCGGCTGGTAAAGCGGCTAATAAAGCGGCTGGTAAAGCGCGGCGCAGTTGGCCTTGGTTACCGCATGGCGGGTGCGCACCAACTGTTCGACCAGGCGCCTGGCATGCGCGAGCAGGCGCGGATGGCGTACATCGGGTGGGTGCAAGCTCAGGCGCACCAGCGGCGCCCCGGCCTGCCAGCGCGCGGCCAGCCCGGCCGCCAGTGGCGACAGGAAGCGTCCGCTGCGGTTGCGGGCGGCATACACCAGCGACGGCGCAAACAGCGCCGGGCCGAAGGGCGTGGCTGACAGCCGCGCGGCCTGCTTTTCGTCTGCGCTCGCGCCTGCGCCAGCATACCCGCCGGCGCCGTCTCCGCTGCCGGCTGCG
>Ga0265797_10011077_pt1 | contig 11368 bp, 13 predicted proteins | sample P2T30metagenome_FD_192433 | JGI IMG/M metagenome (GOLD analysis project Ga0265797, IMG submission 192433) | Plant litter microbial communities from East Loma Ridge, Irvine, California - P2 T30 | ecosystem: Environmental > Terrestrial > Plant litter > Unclassified | place: USA: California... | reverse complement strand
CCACCCAAGCAGCCACTTGTGAATGTACATAAAGGTATCGAACATGAAGCACTCCTCGCTAGAATGCATGATATCAGAAAAGACAGACCTGAACACAAAATCGACAGACAGTAAGCCATTATATCGTGAATGAAAGATGCCATCGCTCGCTAGAAAAAACATATCGTCTCATCGAACCCTGTGACGCCTGGGTATAGGATACAGATGGTCCCTTTCCATCTGCTATGCTCATAGGCCACCTGCGCCAGGTAGCAGCATCTCAATGCACTTGGTCAACAAATTGCTTGCCTCGTGCAGCAACTCCCACCGCGTCTTCTTGAACATGTCTCTCATAATGATCAACAGTCCCAGGCAAGCATTGCGGTTAGATGTCTTGCTCAGGTCCTCTGGCGATCTAACACCGCCCACACGGTTGAGGTAGAGTACCATGTCCCTGACTTTGTCGTCATAGCTTGGAAGTTGGTACGGCTCCTTGACTGGGCCATCAAGCGCGAATCCGTACGACCAAACAATTAACGTGGCAAAGTACAGCACCCATGGCCTATTGAGAAGGTAATCATCGCGCGCCGAGTAGGAGAAACCAGCACTAGATGGAGTGTTGGGATTCAAACTGTGGTCCCCTGCGACCATGACGTTGGAAAGAAACCGGAGCGCATAGAAAGTGGCGTCCCGGGCCCGGGCGGTGGGGGCCCACATCTCCTTCATGCGGCGCTGTGCGCCATTGTAGTCCTGCGGGGTTATCGACCTCCCAAGTAGTCTGGGAGCGCCTGCATAGATCTGACAATCGACGATATCGACGTGCATGGCCATATGCGCCAAGTGATGGAGGACAGTCCGAGATTCAAAAACGTTGTCGTCATCGATACCATGAGAGTATCCGTATGAGTTCGAAGCAGGGCGGTCCTCCGACCGGTTCAGTGAGCTGTCGAAATCTTGCTTCCAGAAGTCGAAAGCACGGGTTAGCGATCCTCGCCACTTGTCGCGTCCACCTAGTGCAGTCGTTACACCAAGCGAGCTGACTTGCAAATCCCGCTGGTTCATGTGCCATGAAACGCTCAGCAAACCTGCCATCAGTATTGTGCGCCCGAAGGAATTGGTCCGTACGGTCTGTCCATTCAGCGTCTTCTTAAGACCATCAAGGAAGGACATTGGTTTGATGCCGTTGGAAGTCAGGGATTGTTCAACCCGACCCACTTCGGAACTACTCGTTGCAGACCAGAGGGCTTCGTCGCATGGCAGTGGAAGACGCATCTCGTGAGCAACCATGACAGCGCTATGTCCAAACATGGTAGCGTGGATGCTGTCCATGACAAAAGCCGCGAATGCCGCCCTCCTAGTAGCCTCATTCGTGATCCAATGGTTCCACCATTCGTCAGGCGTGTTTGCTCCGCCAATGCCATTACTCTTTCCATCTTTGACGCTAGGAGGCGAGTCCATGGCTGACCGTCCGATCAACGAGCTTCCACGCCTCATAAGCGTTAGTGTTGTGGCATGATGGATGTGTGCTCGTTCATGCAACGGGCGTGTAGAGTACATCTTCTCGAATACTTCGAGAAGGAGCAGACCCTGGAAGATCCACAACTTGGCAGGTGGGCGGAAGTCAGCGTCCATGAAAAGTTCCCAACGCAAGTGCCACGCCAAGAAATTGGCCAGCTGGGCGCAAGCCTGTGTCGTCTCTTGACCATAGTTCTTTTCTAAACAAGAGGCTCCGAGGCACATGATGGCGAGTAATAAGAGCTCAGGACAAGTGCTTGCGTTGAAGGTTGGCTTGTGGAGGATTGGCAGCTGCGGGTGGAAGTGAACCCAGTATGAGCTAATGTATGTTTGCATCATGTGAAGACTCAGCACATGGCGGCTGTCGTCTTTATCGCCCTCCATGATATCCTCCTTCTGCTTCTTGACTGGTGCATGGTCTGTTTCGTTAAAGCGCAGGTGAATAAGGTCAAGGAGGTCTTTCCGCTTGTCTTCAGACAGGGCAGATTCTGGAAGCGTGGTATCTAGTATGCTGTGAACAGCCATTGGATGTGCAGGTGGTGCAGGGTTGTTCAGGTAGCCCGCGACTGAGGGGTCATAGTTAAAATACGGGGCTTGAAGTCCAATTTGGGATGACGCACCAGCTACGGGGTTTATTCCGCCCGGATAATCCATGGGCGATGCGCCTCCTGGGTTGAACTGATTGTCATTGAAGAGCCAGGCAGCGAAGTCGTCTGCCATGGCGAATGGTGAGCGACTGTACCCAGCGCCACCAAACATTGGTATGGCATAGGCAGGGTTCTGCTCCATTATGGCGTCAGAGACGTTCTGCATTCTGTTGTCTATCTGGCCAGTGGACTCGACACCGTTCATGGGCGTCTGACCAGAAGTGCCATTGTAGAACTGGTTCTCTTGTTCTCGAGAAACTGGGGTGCCGGCTGATTGTGGATACTCTGGTGGGGGTAAGGAGGAGAAGGGAGGGAAGTTTTGTTGTGATTGATACGCACTTGCGCTGTTTTGATAGCCAGTCGAGGAAGCGGAGGGAGTATACTGGGATGGTGTAACGGCAGAGTTGAAAGGTGAGCTCGAGCCATACGAGCTTATGTTTGAAGTCTGCGCGCGTAGATCGGGCCGGGTGAAGTTCCCATTACCCACATGTGGGGAGTTGTGGAGAGACGTGCGACGTCCACTATAGTTGCCCAAAGCGGCCGGACGTGGTGGGGGTGCAAAGTTCCCGGTGGCCTGGGGCTGCATATCGTAGGGCTTAGCCTCTGAGCCACTACGGTAGGTATCGTCGCTCCCTGTTCTTTGTAGCGAGTCTTGTCTGCTGAGAGTGGTGGTGGAGCCGGGAGAGTGGAAGTTTGGCGGCGACATTTGGTTGCCAGGGCCAGCGTTGGAGGCACCCGAGGGCGGAGAATGCATGCCGTGCGGGCCTTGGGTCTTGATGCCGTGTGGTTTTGAAGGCGGTGCATTCTTGCCACCCAGTGCAGCTGTTACAATAGGATTCAGGTTGTGCATGTTGAAGGTATCCTTGCGCAGCAGTTGCGAGCCTCGTGCCGTGTGTCTCTCCTTGTGGCGCGCGCATAGGTCTTGCCGAACAAAGGATCGGTGGCAATCGGGAAAGTCGCAGTGGTAGATTTGCTTGGGATTGTCTATGCAATGTCAGCCTCGCCCTACCAGCTCTGTCGAGGCATGTTGAAAGTGCTGCACTCACGGTTCAACTGGTGGCGGTACAGATGCTCTGCGCGGGAGTAGCTCTTTCCACAGCCCTCGTGCGGGCACTCGAACTTCTTGTCGAGGCCCTTTCTGCTGCGCCTTCGCTTCCTCGAGGAGCCATGGCCGTCGCCCTCAGCATCGCCAGTGTCGCCGTCTTCGTCTCTGTCGCGTCGACGGCCACGGGCGTCGCCACTATCTGGCGATGCGGGGGTTGGAGGCTCGTTTGCAGTGCCTGCAGTCGTGTCCATCTTGTCTCGGAACTGCGTCTGGATCTTGCCTAAATCCGACGCGTGCGCAGCATGCATAGACAGGACTTGCGCCGTCATTGCCAGTGGGAGACGGAATGCAAATGTCGTGTGTCGCGACCTTGTCTCGGTGCGCGTCTCTGGGGTCGAAGGTCGGGGTTGTGTAAATGGTGTTGATGTTAGTCTAGAGGCGCTCGGCGATGGGCGTGCATGCTGCTTTGGGAATCACACGGCAGGCGAGATGCTGGGGCGGGCAAAAAAGGGACGGCGTGGGTTGCCCAGATGCAAATCGGCGGGATCCTGGGCGATGACTTGCAGGTCGACGTCGGAGAGCCTCTGAGCCTCTTAAAGTGGAGGCGCGTGTGTCGTGTGGTGTAGTGTCGTGGAGAGAACCCTGGCCTGGGGACGTGGGGAAGAACGACCGTCGTGGGAGCAAGCAAGACGGGCGCGGGCACCCTGGTGGGAATGCAATGGAGTGGACAAGGCCGGTGCCGACTTGTGACTTGTGACTTGTGACTTGTGACTTGTGACGAACGACAAACCACCAGCGATCGGGACTTGTAGTCGTGAGCCGAGAGACGCTTACGCTGGCCTACGCCTGATGTCCGCAGTAGCCGCGATAAGAACCAAGATGCCGTGGCAGTGGATAATGTCGTCTGCACTGTGCTCCAGCCTTCCTGGCAGGCAGTGAGGGGTAGGCAGCCAACCTTGGAATCTTCCGACGAAACCCAGGCTCAGCCGTCAGCAATTAACTTTCATCCACGGCGGCTGTGATATAATGCTCGCGCCCGCCTGCAGCCCAGCCTGAGCATCAGAGTGTGGAGAAGCGACAGCCCTCGGTGGCGTGGGATGGGCGACCGCGGGCGCGTGGGGGCTGCTCAAGCACATTTAGCTGATGTGCCCTTCTCCATGGCCGTCACCACTTCTCGTAAACCCGCCTTCTCTTTGGCTGGACTATCGAACCGTCGATATCAGCATGTGCCTGTTCATGCACCCTATGCACGGAGCTGCACGAGATTCTGCACCAAGCAGCTTTGGACACTTTTTCATTCCAGACCTTGTCCGAAAAGTCATCCTTCCGACATCTGATACTGCTCATTCCTTCCGTACCCGTAGACCATGAGTCACGGTCCTCACTCACTCACTCTACCATCGCTCAGCCCAACCACTCCTTCACCATGGCCCAACAAACAACTAATTTCCACACCTCATCACACGCGCGCCACACACGGCCCTTGTCCCATTCGCCAGCATTTACCCAAGTGCTAGCGTAAACTCGGCCCGTCGGCCTCCAATTGATACTTGCATGCTGGGCGCCCTACCCCAGGATCTTCTTGCCGCGCAGCGCGACAAGAGACGCATCTACGGACGGGACCCGCCAATGAGGAGCGGGCCGGGAGTCACCCTATGCTTTTGCGGCAATCGGAGCTCGGCGAGCAGCTCGTCCAACGCCTGCCCAAATTTGATGTTTGTCAATTTATACATCACTCTACTTGCGTATGATCAAGACAGCAAATGGTTGTTTGAGCCTCATCAGCCCTACCTATCCTTAGGGACGTTGCAGGACAGGTCATGCTGTACAACACGACAACGTGGATGAGTGAGGCCTGCCTTCTGCGAAAGCCGCCCCCAACCACCGACTGGACCAAGGCTCTGTACAGATAAAATTTCCCTTCCTTGCCACTGAGGTGCCAGCCACCACGGAGAATATACAGCATAGCATCGCATTGCTTTTGTTCCTCCTCCACGTTTCAAGGCAACAGTATCTTTCCACTTTCGATCAGTACCAGCATTGACCCTGTCTATACAAGTCTCATGGGCAGAGATAAGGCGCCCCACGGGAACTATAGACGCCGCTACTTGAGCTACTGTCCTGGTTGGTCTTTAAGATATAGTCTTGAGGGAACCACTGTGCATCTCTTTGTTAATGATGCACCGCCATTACGCATCGTTTGGTCCCAACTATCATCAAGCACCGATGTGACGTATCATGAAGTAATGCGGCGCCTCTTACGAAGGAGCCCGTGTTCCGGAAGTCATCTCCGGTTCTAGAAAAGTTACCCTGAAGGTATATACTTGCAATATTCTGCAAGTATTACATCAGTAGTGACAGCGAATACCTGGGATCCCTCTTTTTGCGCGAGGATACGATTCAGAAGAAACAAATTTCTTCGTACATGTCATGTCGTGTGAAATTACTATGTGTAGACTGATGTCAAGAATAACATCGGTCTTTTGCCTTGCCAAGTCATTATCCCCTCCATCTCCCCCTACGCTAAAAATACAGTAGGCTGCCTCCTCGTTAATCAAGATCAGAGATAAGCTAATCCTCAGCCTTCGGTTCACCCTCTTCGGATGGCTTGGCAGCAGAGTCAGGCTTCTTCACCTGCTCCGAATCTGCAGTGTCAGGCTTGCTGTCATCCTTGTCGGCTTCAGCATCGTCCTGCGATGATTCCTTTTCGGTATCTTGGGCGTCCTTACTGCTGACCTCGGCTGTCTCGGTAGATGCTGGCTCTGCCGCGACATCTGTATCTTGTTTTTCTTCTTTTTCGGGCGAAGTACCCGCTACTTCCTCCTCGCTTGCGCCTTGCTTTGCTGCTTCATCTGTGGCGTCTTTGGCTTCTGGTGGACTTATCTCCGGGACCGACTCAGCCTCATCTTCATCCTCGTCTTCGTCTTCGTCGTCGTCGTCTTCTTCTTCGTTGTCTTCGATGGCTGTGATATCTCCATCGCTGTCGCCGTCTTCGTGTTCCTCTTCTCCTTGTGGTGATTCGAAGATTTGAGTAACAGGCCGTGATTGTAAGCTTGGACGTTCCTCTTCTTCCTCGTTTTCTTCCACAACTGTTTGCACGATAGTAGCTCCCACTGATGGCGAATGCCTGTGTCGTTTGGTTGTACCGGCTGTTGATAGCGTATGGTCTGACATGCCCTCTGCTAGCGTGTTGACTGAAATCTGTGATGATGAATCGGAGGGCTCTCGCTTCATGATCAGAGGTGGCGCTGATGGCTTTGCCTCTGTTGATGGTTCAATGCCCTCTGCCTCTGGAGGGATGGTGTAGTTGTCTTCGGGTACCAGACCATATACGTCGCAGACTGTCTTGTAGAAGATGTATAGCCCTGTCCGTCCCTCGACCTTCCAAAAGACCTCTCGGTGCGAGTACCATGCGTGCGCAAATATCCTATATACGCGTCTGAAGATGTTGGTCAACTGGCGCATTTGCGAATGCTGCGTCGACTGGTCGGTGCCTAGCGCGAGCCTCGAGGGAAAGTGTTTCGGCGAGGTGAGGGTATTGGCGGCCCAGTCGAGGGTGTGGCAGCAGTAGTCGATTGCGCAACACGATTTGGGAGGGTCGTGTACCGCGCACAGGTACTGCCACTCGGAAGCGCGCATCTCTGGACAGGTCAAGGAAGAACAAGGTGGGTCGTCTGCGAAGAGGGCGGTGATGATGGAGTTGACTTTCTGTATGAGGAAGCGGCAGAGCTCATATAGCCACAGAGTCCTGTCTACATTGGCTGGCGATTGTGCAATCTTGAGTGCCATGCTTCTGTCCACCGGCACGGTGCCGTTGGAGCCAGCAGGATGCGTCAGGGAATTGTGGAGGGCTTTGAGGTGTTCGGTAAGTTGGAAGGCCGAGTCAATCTGCGCATCTTGTCAATCAGGCACCGTCTGTGGTGTAGTCTGCCTCAGCGCACCTCTGATAAGTCTACGAGCGGAGGTCCCTCGGCCATGTCCTCTGCCTTGGTCCCTGGCCGTATTCTCCGCTCCGCAGCATGGTCGAGGTTACTGAACAGCTTCTGCTGCTCTGGCGACGCTGATACCGGTGAAAGCTGGTCTTCTGGAATGGGTGGTGGGCTGGGAAGACGGGGCGAAGCAGGCGACGTCATTTCGGCGCGAGATTGAGCAGCGGAAAGGGCGATTGCTAAGGCTGTAGACGTCGGTGATCACTTAGGCGGGGTGTTGTGCGTTGTTGACATCGGACATCTGGAGCTTGCCCAGGCGGATGCAGGGCAGTCGCAGGGGTCCTTCCAGCTAGTCGTTACGCGACCACGCTAACTTCATCGCGGGCTCAGTGGACCATTTTCTACATGACTCCGCCCACCTCACGACGTCATCTGCCAGCCATGGACGGAAACGTATCAGACGATGAAGTACCCAGTCTCGTTCAGCCAGAGACCAACACCAAGGTCATCCAGGATCAGGATGAAGATGTTCCCACCCTTGTGGCTAGCTCAGACGATGCACCCCAGAGCAAAGTGCCCATCACCATCGTCACAGGATATCTTGGCGCGGGAAAGACGACCTTGCTGAACTACATTTTGACTGAGCAGCATGGCAAGAAGATTGCCGTCATTCTGAATGAGTTTGGTGACTGTATGCTCCCTTGCATTTCAGGCAAGACACCAACCTAACGCGCCTTAGCAATTGATATTGAGAAGCAGCTCACTGTTTCCGATGCAAACTCCACATCTGCCCAACCAGCGCCTTTTGTACCGCTAGCGAACGGCTGTATATGCTGTTCCGTCAAGGACATTGGCGTAGCAGCCATCGAGAATCTAATGGAGCAATCCGGCCTATTCGACTACATCCTCCTCGAAACGACTGGCCTAGCAGACCCTGGAAACATCGCACCCATGTTCTGGCTCGACGATGGCTTAGGGAGCAGCATCTTCCTAGACGGTATCGTCACACTTGTTGATGCAAAGAATGTCTTGAAGAGCTTAGATGAAGGACTAGGCGATGAAGAGAAGATTGAAGAGAGAAAGAAGGAAGCTCATGACGAACACGGCCCGCTATTGACAACAGCACACTTGCAGATTAGTCACGCAGATGTGATCATCATCAACAAGACCGACTTAGTCTCCGAGCAAGAACTACAACAAGTAACTGAGCGCATCCGGTCTATTAACGGCCTCGCTCGCATCAAGACAACAACTAAAAGCCAGGTTCCCCAGCTAGAAGGGTTGGTACTAGACCTTCACGCCTACGACGAAGTCACGGATGCAGACTTGAAGTTCGCAAGCAAGGGACACAGTCACCTCGATCCAACAATCACCACTTCTACTATCTCTTTTCCTGCCCTGGCACGCGACCAAGTCGACAAGTTCGATTTGTTCCTCCGCACTATTTTATGGGAGGAGACACTACCTACTGAAGCTGACCATAAGCCCTTTGAGATACACCGCTTGAAGGGTCGTGTTCTAGTCAAGGACGGCAAGATACTTCTTACGCAGGGTGTAAGGGCTATTTACGACACGAACGAACTAGACGCCAAACCGGATGACGGGAGTCAGGAGTCAAAACTAGTGCTGATTGGGAGAGCTGTGGATCAAGAGGCCTTTAGACGGAGTTTGATGGCTACGTTGGGTGACTTTCATTAGAGTTCCATGATCCGATCAAGCATGTCAGGTCGTAAAGTAGCGAGCTCATCAACGTTGCCTATGGGGATGTACAATATTGTAAAAGCCATGTGACCAAAGACATAGAATTTTATGAACCGACACTAGTTCTCTGTTCTTCCAGCTAAGCTAGCTTCAAGCTCCTTCGAATAACGAACGACTCGCCTCAACTCAATAGTCTCCATCACCTACACAATACCTTTCTCATTCCCAACAACAGCGTTTTCATTCCCAGAAGAGGCATCACCCGACAGTGCCGCAAGACCAATCTCATGGTTGATCTCAGCCATTCTCTCCTGGTCCTTGAGCGCAGTGCCCTCACTACCAAAGATGGTATCCATCTCTTCGAGAGTCAATCTCTTCGTCTCAGGAACGAAGAACCAGATAAACGCTGCACCAATTGTGGTAACCATTCCAAAGAGAATGTATGTTCCGTATGTGATATTCTCGAGTAATTCCGGGGTAATCTGTCCAATGATAAAGTTGTTCATCCAGTTGGACGATCCACCAAGCGCAGTGCCGTATGGTCGTGTGGACAGAGGCCAGATTTCTGCCACGATCGTTAGATTAGAGAGCATCAAAGTGTAGACGAATGGACTTACCAGCGATCAAGATCCAAGCACAAGGTCCCCAAGAATATCCAAAGTGGATAACGAAAAGCCACACCATCACTACTGCCGCCCATCCAGCCGCACGATGGTTTGCAAAGTTGTCAATGTTCTTGGCGAGGATAACGGCGATAACGAAGTGCGAGAAAGCCATGCCAAGGGCACCGACAGCTAATACGGGTTTACGGCCCAGTTTGTCAATGTACAAAACAGCTGGGATGGTGGCGATGAACATGACTATTCCAACAACTCCGGTAGCAAGGAGTGACGTGGTGGTACCAGTCAAACCGATCTGCTCGAAAATTTGCGGCGCATAGTAGAGAACCTGATCAATCGAGAGTCAGCGTATATCCTAAAAACTGTCAAAGTAAGTATTGAAATCATACGTACCGCATTGATACCGGTCCACTGTTGGAAGAACATGGTGACAGTAGCAACGATGACCCTCTTGAACATAGCCTTAGTCTTAAAAAGGGAGGCAATGGCAACAAACTGAAGTTTGAAGATATTCCATGCAGTCTGCTCTCGAAGATGGGGAAAGGCCTCAGCAACACTACGCTTCTCGAACATGGACTGAGCCTTGATTTCAAGGAACTCCAGCTCGATAAGCTCATGGTCGACAGGGAGGTTCCGAAGGGATGCAAGGTTGTTCCTAGCTTCCTCTTCGCGGTCATGGTGCATCAGCCAACGTGGGGAGAAAGGCATCCAGATCATGCCGATGATGAGAACAAAAGCCGGCACGAGCTGAAGGCAGATAGGTACCAGCCACGCCGCATTGGACTGAGTCTCCAATGTAGTGCCCCCGATGTAATTGGTTCCGTAGTTGATCCAGAAGCTGATCATGATGCCGAATGTGATGGCAAGTTGTTGTAGTGCTACAAGAGCACCGCGAACCTCACTGAAGACAGTCAGCATGTTGCTCCATTGGATAAAAGCCGGGGTCTTCAAGGGCACTTACGGAGGTGCACATTCGCTGTTGTACATGGGAACGATAACAGAGAGACCACCAACTCCGATACCACTACAAATGGTTAGCAAGAATTTGGCTAGTTTTGGTTTAGGCATTACTAACGTGATGAAGCGGCCAGCTAGAATCTCCTCATGTCCACCGGAAATTGCAGTGATCTGCACCACAACGCCGATGATGAAGATTGCTGTAGCGATCAAGATACCATACTTTCGAGAAAATGCCTCAGCAACGAAACCGGACATGACGGCTCCAAACCAAGCACCGAGTTCCAGGATAGCGGTTAGCCATCCCTTTTGTGTTGCATTATCAACATAGCCGTCAGTTTCTGTTCACTGTCAGCGCAAGTTGAGGATAGAATTCGGGAGTACATACGTGCTCCAAAAGATGGCATAGCCAAGATTCCGCTGAACATGCCCTGATTGTAACCATACAACACTCCTCCAAGACAGGCGAACAAGGCGATGAGAAACACCTTTCCATTCTTTACCAGAGCCCTAGGACCACTTGCACCCATTAGGGCTTGACGTCTCTGAAGCGCGGCATCGAAGCCTGTCGCACCGCCGCCTCCCCCAGCCATGATGATATCCGATGATCGATATGAAACGCCTCGGAAGGTTGATAAAAGCTTCAAGTCGAAGTCGTCTGAACTGTGTCCCAGGCCACCAGAAAGCTTACATTTCTACGCTGGAGCCCCCAGGCTTATGTATGGGGTGCAGGAGCCCGCACCACCACCTGCACAATCATCCAGGACCCCAGTGACAAGACCGCAACAGTGTGGGGAAACAGGCGTCCACAATCTTTCCAGAGCATCGGTAATAAGTGCTCTTTAACCCCTTAAGCATACCAAGAGGAAACGGTCTCTGGGCAACATGTAGAACACGGCTTGAGGAGTGCCAAGCCAAGGCTTCAAGTACACTTATTGGACACGGAAGAGAACGTAAGCCTCCACCATCCTTGGC
>Ga0265797_10011076_pt1 | contig 11369 bp, 13 predicted proteins | sample P2T30metagenome_FD_192433 | JGI IMG/M metagenome (GOLD analysis project Ga0265797, IMG submission 192433) | Plant litter microbial communities from East Loma Ridge, Irvine, California - P2 T30 | ecosystem: Environmental > Terrestrial > Plant litter > Unclassified | place: USA: California... | reverse complement strand
TACACCTTTATGAGCTTCTCTAGAGTGAAGGAGCCATTTGTGAGGTATGTTCAGAGTCGAGGATGGGAAAAAAGGATAACGCTAACTTCGTCTATCAGGAAACTACTCAACAAGCGTGCACTCATGTGTCTTGCATGGATAGCAGTGGTAGATGCTGCGCTGTGCTGTCTCTTCATCCTCGTTCCAGGCAAACGATTGTAGCCTATACAAGCTTGACTTTCCTGTTCAAACATCTCATTTGTTATCACGATACATTGGCCAGGCGCTCTTTGTGTGCGAGGACCTGCCATTGGATGGTACGGACACTCCATAGGTTCTATTTCGCAAGTTCTCGGGAAGGATGCAGATCTGGCAAGATCGCTTGTAACAGTAATTTCAAATGACACTATGTTTCTACATGTACCTTGATCGCATGTGACAGTTCGCGCTCTCGTCTAGGCTCGCGCGCATGTGATATCTAATTTCCACGCAGCCCCTCAGGTTCATGGACAGTGCGAACATGTTCTTTCAGGTTCGGCGTTATCACTGGTGAGCTTGAATCTCGACACAGCCCAATGAAAGGCAATCATGTACCTTAGAGCACGATCTGGTGCACATCACGAGTCTCGCCGAAGCAGCCGGGAGCCATCCGACTGCACGACGCACCTCTGAGACATCTTCTCTTTCGCCTCAAACAACCCTCCATCATCAGATCGCATCTTACGCTCCTGATTGGCTGGCACCGCCACGCAGCTTACCAGGAATACGGGCACGATTGTCATCTCGCCCTCGGTAGCTGTGCACGAATGACCTGCATACTGCAGCCCTACCTGACGCTAGCACTCCACTGAGAGCAGGTGAGAGTCTGGCTGCGCTTGCTAATTGGTCTTGGTGAGATTCGTCAGTACCAAACTTCGATTACTGCGAATCCTTGCCAGCGAGTCGCTTCGGTGGGCTGATTGGCTGTTGCGTTGTGGTGAGCCAAGAGTCGATGTGAAGATGATCTCGAAATATGCGAGAACGTGGTGGCACTGGCAGATTCTACAGATGTTGTCGAATATCCCAAGTATCATGACACAGTCCAAGGCCTCGACTTGTCAAGTGGCATATTACTCGGTGCCGTAAGATTTTCTGCGCGACCAATCGCTCAGTATGTCGCGATAGTGGCCAGCGTTGTAAGCTTGTGCAGTGGGCACTGTGCATGACTTTATCGGCATTTTGAGGAGCTGAGGCTCTGGCGGGGAGACGAAGCTTGATTGGCTTTCCGAACTGCAGCGGTAGCGATGTGCTTGCTCTCCGGCTCTGCTCTTCGTCCTGTGTTTGGCCACGACAGTAGTGACACATTTGCTGGTTTCATGCCGGTAGCCATGTGCGTATCCTCCCGGCATGGTACGCTGGTGTACATGTGGCGCTGACCGGTCAGTCGGGTGGTGGCCGTGGCCCCAAGCTTGGTCGGTTCTTTCTTTGGGTAATGTGTTTAGGTCCCATGCTTTCTTCACGGATGGCCGGGCACGGTCTTAGGTGATGCTTTCCATTTTCTTTGCGTCCAGTCAAGCGGTGCTTCCTTATATGTTGGACTGATGAGCTCCTGGAAGACCAGCGACAGTGTATACCGCGACTTGGAATAACTCCGGAACGATCTGGACAGACTGCGGACGTCTTCTCTTGGACTTCTGACATACGGCACTTCCTCCCTTCTGGTATTGGAAGAAAATATATTGCGCTCGTTCCAAGAAACAGGCGACGACTGAGCAGTGTGCGTATCCCAAAGGATGGCACTGTGACGCCGGGAATCTCTGATACGGACTGCTCTGAGCTGGCTCGCAAACCACGGAACAGAAGACCTTGGCCTACGACCTGGAACTGCAACATACTTGGTCTCTTTCATATCCGCGAGACCGACTTCGCGCGCGCATACGGAAGGGTGAGCGGAGTACGACTACCCGCCTAATCGTATTACCGATCTGACGCAGCGCCATCACACCGTTATCACTTCGTCAGACTGATCCGGCTCATCGAGTGTACTCAGAGCGTGACTGCGCATTGGGCAGTGATTTCTCAAACGACCTTTGCGACTGGAGTGAGAAATTTTGGGCACCAGTTCACCCAGCATTTTTAGCGAGCGCGTGTTTGGTTGTACACTAGCTGGCCGAAAATACTTCAGCAAACGCAAGTGATCCAAAGGGAGCCTCCGAACTTACCATATTGTCGCGCTTTTCCACTGCACAACATGGCAACTCCCGCCACGGCGCTGCTCGCGGATTTCGATTTTGACCTCACTTCGCACGCTAATGCAACTCCGCTTGTGCCCCGCCCACCGACGCCAGATCCTCGACGCACTCCCACACCTCACCCGCCACGGCGTTCTAAACACTCACTCAACTCCGACGCTGGTCCTAAGCGCCTTCGCAAAAAGCCAACCGCCATTTTCGTTGGTATCGAGCAGCCAAAAGGTCAAGATCCGCCATACCAGCCTTGTCAAATTGAGGCAAGACCCTTTTTCGACTTTGCGCACCCTTCGCATCACACTCTTCCTTCATTGCTTCCGCTTTTACCCTCAACGCCCTCACCTCGTTTCGCCACCTCACCTTCTTTGTCGTCGAGCGGCACGACAGTGCAGTCTTCGCCGACACTGACTCCAACTACTCATCACTTCGCCAGCTCCTACAGTGAGCTACCGGCGGATACCAAAGGCTTTGAAGCTTTCAGCACCTGGGATTATAACCGAGGTAAGTTTGGTTTGAGACGCGCAAAACGTCTTCCGCATCGTGAACAAGGGCTGTGGGAGGTACATGCGGTGGTGCACATTGGCGAGGACGGCAGAGACGGCGGCAGCAGCAGTGGCATTGGGCAAGGGCAAGGACAAGGTCAGAGTCAAGGGCAATCGCCACACAAGCACTACGAATGGTGCATGCAGCAACAACGACAAGCAGGATTTCTAGCAACCTCAAACCCGCCAGTGTCGGTCGTCACCAACAACACCAGCGCTAAGAGGCCGGGCACCCGCGACGATCCTCCAGCAAATCAACACACCGCGACGTTAGGAGACAGCAAGTCGGAATCATTCCACGGGATATATCCAGAGTCGACTCGCAGAGAAGGCGGCCTCAGGAAGACCCAGACCGGGGAATCGTCCAACTTCTCTCTCTCCAAATATCAATTTCCCGCTCCGCCAGGAGACTACCAAATCGGTCCAAGCGGTGAGTGGATTGTGTAGCCTTCCTGGTGAAAGGCTCGGCTGATGAGAGTTACAAGGTGACTTTCAACGTCCGACGACTGTGTATTACAGAGGTTCGTTCGTTTCTGGTCTGGGCCCATCTACCCAAAAACATTAACAGATCATAGGCGCCTCCTTCGACCTCGTAAATCCGCACGCCTCACTGCTGTTAGGCCCATCGCAGCTTGAAACACCTGCAGAGTTAGACGGTCTCATAGACAACTATTTCGAGGATCCAGCCGCCATGTATGTTTGCTCAAATTGTCATCAACAAAGACGTATGCTAATTAAACACATAGGCCGAGACCATTGTACACAGATGCCGAAAGCGCGCGTCGCGATATCATGCGTCTTGGGGATGCCGGCGAGGCTGCTCAGGCTGGTAACAGCAGTCATGACACTTCAGCGACGTCGCTTGTGCCAACAAGAGTACCTTCTGATCCCTTTGACCTTCGGATCACCGATGTGCCTTCTCAGGCGGTGTATGTAACAGCTCGACCTCCCTTGCCCCGAATCATGAGCACACTTACGAGATGTTTCTCTTCGCAGGCAAACAGCGCGTAACAGTGCTGCTGGGGCGAGTACACTTGCGGATATTGTCGAGGGTTACGACTACGCAAGAGACACACCTTTCGAGCACGAACAAACCCTTCGAGCTCTTGAAAGTGGCTCTATGAGATCGCACTCGGAGGAGGTGTTCAAACAGCTGCCAGAGGAAGTGCAGCAGCATATGAGTGCAGAGCTGTCCGACAAAGCTTCTGAACTACCAACCAGTGACCGTACCTATGGTGATACTGGCCAGCTGCTCGGTCTTACACCAAAACAACCTGTCCAAGATCTCCTACCACCCATCATGCCATATGCTGGACTGGATGCTCGTATCAGGCCGGCACCTGGGCGATCCACAACCGAGACAACTAGAGCAGATTCGGGACTCCGGAGCGCGGCCGCGAGCCTTCATGGCGCTGGTTCTGTTCTCGGCTCACCTGACTCACGGAGTACGCAGAGAGCCAGAGGAGGGATTCAGGTACACCCGAGCCACAGAGACATATCGAGCAACACCATGCGCAGTGACGGAGAAGGTGACTGGGAGACTACCAGATCAGAAAGTCGTGTCGAGCTCTATTTAGGTCTGCCTCGGCCTAGTCTGGATTCTTATGCCAATACAAGCACATACGACGAGGACAATCGCCTAAGCGCGATGTCAGATGCTACAGTCGCCGGCAATCAGTCGTATCGACCGTACAGAGCCGCGCACACTCTGCCACTCATGGCAAGTCAGAGTGACGATGAAGATGTCAAGAGAGCTCGAAAGGCATTGGAAAAGATTTACAAAGACAAGGTCCTTGAGCAGAGCATGATGGCGGATATGATCGGAGATCAGTCGGTATCGAAAGAAACACGCCGCAAAGACCGAGGAATTCTCCAAGGTTTACGCCACCGCCGACAAAGTGCGATTCTGCAGGCCCACAACAATGACATCGAACTCGAGGAGATCCGCAAGAAGAACCCTCAGGCTGTCAGACTGGCTGCAGACCAACTGTATGTTGAGAACACTCCGGGGCAGTTGACGCCGCAGCGCACTGCTATGCCTACGGGCAGGCTACGAAATGTTTTCAGCCGCAACAAACCCACCGCAGAGCAGCTTGCCAATCGAGACATCATGAACGAGACCACTGCAGCGGAAGAAAGTCGCAATCTTCTTGCGCCCACGCCCACCACCATCTGTAGCAGCCGTCTTGCGTTCAGTGAAAGTGCCAACACCTTTCGTACCTACCGCGATGTTGATGACACTCCGACCCCATCTGAATGCAACAGTCGCACTGCGCTGGATTACGGTGCACGCCCCTATAGTCCAGCTATCCCGGCCGCCACGTACACCCCTGATCAAAATCGTGGACGTCGCTCTCACAAATTGCTAGAGTCACGTCACCGCGATCGAGGCAAAGCACCGCAGAAACCCGCCTGCCGCGCAGCTATGAGCAGCCAGACGAGTCTCCGTGCATTCATCACTACTGGTTCGCCGACATCCAACATCCAGGGCGCATTCACAGATCGCGAGATGGCTGAGGCCTCTCGGCGCTGGGATCTTCTCCCTCGCCACCACAACTACTATCAGCGTACTCAAGGGAGGAACGCCTCAGGACCCTTCCCGAGGTTCCACGAATCACCTCTGCACCGCTCGACTATCCAAGGCAGGATGCTCATGCGGCCGAGCGAAGTGATGGATCCGCGTACACTGCTACTACAAGAGAGGCTTTCTAAGAGGTTCCTCATGCGCATCCTCGCATTTCCGCCATTGTGTTTGTTGTTCTATAACGGCCATTATGATCATTGGATCGCGAAAAAGACTGACGGGAGGGTGAAATCCATGAGTCCAGCAAGGAAAGAAGATGCACTATCGTGGGCAGTCCTGCTTTCGATTGTCTACTGCCTCATCGTTATAGGCATTGTTGTTGCAGTGGCGATTGCAACAGGAGATTGAGGCTGTGGATATGTGTTCAGTGCATGAGAGTCATCTCACCCGAGCGCATTGAGCATGACTATGTTACATCTTGCGTGGCAGCGATGGCGCATACGTCTGTCGCAATGACCGTCACCTCAAGGTTGGATAATCGGGAGAACAAGACGGAATTGTCTCACGCGGGGTTAGGATAGCCAAGTGAACGGCGGCCGTGTTCGAGAAATTGCCATCAAACAACAGGGGGGTTACGAGTTAGTCTCACGAATGAACACACTTGGATCATTTGTACGCTTTCACGCGCAATAGTTTCATTAATATCCGAGCAGTCCTCAGCAGATAGGGATGACGATGAGACGAGCTCACCATTGCGACACGTGTCAGTGGAACCAGACTAATAACTCATGCTAATGTCATCAGACCTAACGATCGCTCAATTCTTCTGTGATGTAGCAAGGGTTTGTGACGCATACCACGCATTGAAAATTCGTCCCATCCTCTCCGTCTCTTCACAGGCGAAAGCAGATTGCTTGAGTGACAGTGCTTGTCATGTGTCTGTAGCTGCTAGATATGAAGTGAGTGTGCTTAGTACCATAGATTGGCTACGAGGAGTGGGGAGCTTGGTTCCTGAATGTCAAGTAAAATAATCATAGCTTATCGACAAGCTTGCTCCTGTCCAGATACCACTGATCGATCAGCTCTTCGGTAGCAGCTTTCATATCGATCTGCTCGATCTTCTTCTGCAAGACTGCTCTTCTCTTAATCACCTGGCCAGCTACATCCTCCCACGACAACTTGAGCTGATCCGTATGCTCTTGCACTCTCTTGTCGACATCGACATTGACCAGTTTGCCAGCACTTTTCCTCAACACGCCATCTACTATCACGTACTCGATATCGCTGGGTTGAGAGTGCATCACGACGGCAGCGACAGGATCATGCTGTGCCGCAGCGACCATACCTGGAGAAGTCCCCGAAAATATGACCAGGTCTGCTTGCTTACCCTCAGCGATACTACCAACTCTGTCTCCCATCTTGGCAGCTCGAGCACCCCGGATCGTTGCGAGGTTGTAGGCCTCGGTGACCGTGTAATGCGTTGAGTTTGGTGTCTTGTTTTGTGCAAGGTGTTTCTGTTTGAGATGATCAGTCTTGGCAAAAGTATTCTATGATTAGCTTCGGATCTTACCTCGCCGCGAGATGCGCGAGCGGATTGCAGCCCGAGCCTTGCTTCTCCGGGCATGAATGCGGAGACGGCGCTGTGACAGTCAATACCCAATGCGCAGGATTGAGTGAAGGTCTCTCCAAGGTCGTCTCTGAAAGCCGCGACTGGACTTCCCATGGCCATCTGCAATTCTGTACTTGGAGTACTGGAAACGTGCATACCCATGTCTCGGTAGATATCGGCATCTTTCTGATCGGGATTGCCTCCATGAGACACCAACCATCGCTCATCCAAAACCCCTGATTCGTGAAGCGTAACTGTCTGACTTGAGGAGCCTTGGTCGGGCACACGGCTGTAATGATAGGTGATCAGCTGCACTTGATTCTCCCTCAGCTTGGTCATCAGGGCCTTTAGGTCTTCCTTGGGCAGAAATCGAAACCCGTCAAACGCAAAGCCGAGTGTTACACGACCATTTCCCCATGGCGATTGACTAGCAAGTTCGTCGAAATTGGGAAGTACGTGGTCACCAAGGGAGTCGGGATTTGTGGTAAAAGGTGCCCACGATGTCAACCTTGGAGTCGGACAGTAGCAGAAGACTGATCGAATGCCCGACGATAAAGTAGCTGCAAGGACCTGATCGTCTGTTTATGGTATCAGCAGGTGCATTACTGTTGAAGTAGGTGAACCCTTACTATGCTCGGGAGAGTAATTGATGTGGCTGAAGTCGACTACTGATGTCGTGCCGCAATCAACCATCTCCATACAGCCCGCGAGTTGGCCCCAGAATGTATCCTCCGGCGAGTGGAGGCTTGCAGTAAAATTGCCCTCAGGCATGTACTGCAACAATGTGTGATCGGCATGCCGGCCTTTGAGTAGGCTCTGCCATACATGATGGTGTGTATCCACGAAGCCTGCTGAGATTATCTTGTCTGTGCAATTGCTGTACAAGTTGAACGACGCATGTTAGTCAAGGTCGTCAATGGATGCGTCAGGTCTGTCCTCACATGACTTGTGACCCTGGTGGTGGAGCAATGTTTGGTGTCACCATCGAGATCTTTGAATCAGAGATGAGAACATCCGTTCTGATTGCATCCACAGTGTCGTCCTCACGATGGATGAGCGCAGTGCCATTCTTCAGAAGGAGGTACCTGTTTTGGTTCGACATTGCGATATGAAGGTGAGATGTTCTAATATGTTGAGTGCAAGAATTGTTTGTCTTGTTGGAAGCATTGATATTAGTTTTGATATCGTACATATACTCGCTCGATCAAGTAACAAGTGCCCAGCCGCAAGTCGGTATTGAGAGTCGGACTTTGTTCAAGGTTCTGCTGGGTTAAAACCGTGGTCGCGGCCAGCGATGACGCAGGCCAGGCGAAGATCAATACCGGAACACAGTAAGCCAAGGCGACACATTCGGGCTTTCGCACCTCAGCCAAGCGCGATAGCGGAGTTACTGGGCATATATACTCCCGTGACGACTTTGGATGATATCGAGATTTCCACCCTGTGTTCGACCAGATACGTTACAACTCAATCATTGACGATACTGGCAAACAGACAATGAGTATGAGAGTCATAACTCTGTATACGGCTCCATCGAGGACAACCGGTCAAACTGGCATTTGCCTGCTGCGCGTACGAGGCGGGAAGTCCAACTTAAAAACTGTCATCCCCCATTGAGGGTCAGTCGATGGGTTCACACAGGCCGAATATAGCCATGTCGGTCATGTTGATACTGCTGCACCTGATCACCACATAAGTCTCCGCACATCTTGCATGGAACCATCACTTCCTGCTCATCTTAGTAGAAATCAGGCTCCAGAACACAATTGAGATCCAGAGAGGCAATAGTGCGAGCATTTGAACAGCTCGGTGTCGTCTATGCCCCAAAAAGGCAACAGGGCAGAAGGATCCACGAGATCCCAAAGATATATATGTGCTCTTTTTTCACGACATGCTGTACACTTCAGGTAGCGTCACGAGCAGTGGGTGTATAGATGCACGCCATGTATTGGCAGTTTGTTGACTCGTTTTTGTACTTCGATCTCGAACCTACAACCTATAGGCCTCAGTCGCTGTCCCGCTCCACACGCGCTCTTGCTCTGTGATTTCGACAAGATCGTCGAGTAACTTTTCCACCGTAGTGGTCCACAATACCCAGGGACTACCGTTTTCGGGACCGTTGACGTTACACACCGGCCAATCACTGCCGAACATCACTCGTGACGGTCCAAAGTGCTTGAGCGCATGTTGAACCCAAGGCTTGATTTGAGTAGCAACGTTAGTCTTCGAAGTGGGCCTTTCCGGCAGTTCCGAAAATGCACCAGAAAGCTTTATGTAAGTCCTCGACATGTGCGACATCTTCTCGATTGATTGTTTCCATCGGTAGTAGTCAATATCCTCGTGGTCGGGGTTGGTGACATTGCTAAAGTCCGGCTTACAAAGATGGTTGATGACGAACAAGACCTTCTGGTCATCAGGCACTCCTTCGTGCGCTTGCTGCATTGCCATGTAGACTAGCTCAAGCTGCCACGGCCCGCCAGAATGTTGATCGACTCCGAGATCGAAAGAAAATCCGTGTTCACCAAGTATCTTGAGGTTGGCCGCAAAGTCTTCTCCAAGAACCAGTGCTTTGAACTTTTCCTGGTCGTGTATTGCTTGCAGCAAAAACCGGAAGCCTTTGATTCTCTTCCAAGTCTCGGTCCCAGCCGCTTCTTCGACAAAACGTAACCATTGCTGTAGGGTTTCAGGTGATTGGTCCATTGGCGCCCAAAGAACGATACCGCGGAGCAGACGACTGTCCCGCTCGCCATATTTGCCCTCAACGATGCTGCGCACAAATCTGACCTCATCCAGAGGGTTTTCCGCCCAACTCGCGATATTTCCAGATGGCGCATTGTAGCGACGGTCTGTTTCGACGTAAACTACACCATCAACTTCGACGTCGCCACTTGCACTGGAATCCTGCTCTGATGCCAGATAGTAGTCTGACAGGATGTGTTGTCTGGCCAACGGCATACCAGGTGTCATCCATGTATGTCCGCTCTCATTCGATGCACTCTCTGGCCACAGGTGGATATGGCTGTCGATTGTTCTTCTCGGAGCCATAGTTTCGAATGGATGGTGGGACGTAAGACAGCTGCAAGTAGGTGGTTATCGCAACAGTAAGACAATGGCTTCTTGGTCGTATGTTTCGAGCTACGCAGCTACGATAAGAACTGATCGTGTGTATGATTCTCAAGCCTTCCTTGTCTCAGTATTGTGAGTTGTAATGTTGGTGTTCGTGTTGGTGTTCGTGTTGGTGTTGACAGCTTGAAGCAGCTTGCTTGCTGCCTCGGCCCCACCACAACAGCCACCAAAGAAACATCTCGGCGAACACTCTCCCGACGCCCCACTGTCACTTCGTCACAGCCTGAACGATGCAGAAGTAGCAATAGCGAAATCGACTCGAGTCCAGTTTGTGTCCTTGACGACGTCGCCGTAGACTTTTGTTACGTGCCCCTAAACATACACATATCGTCCACCATGGCTCGCTTACTCGAAGGAAAGGCTGCTGCGATAACAGGTGGCGTGACAGGTACGGATCATTGCTATTACACATGGTCGCAAGTATTGCTAATAACATTTCAAAGGCATCGGCCGCGCGATTGTCCTCGAATATGCCCGTCAGGGCGCCAGCATTGGAGTCAATTACTATCCAGACGACAAATCAGCCTCACAATTCGAAAGTTTGGTTGCTGAAGCTGGCGAAGCTGGTAGCAAGATTATCGGAGTGCCTGGAGACATCAGGAAACCAGAGGCGGGACAGGAGCTTATCGCGAAATCAGTCGAAAAGTTCGGACGACTCGATATATTCGTCAGCAATGCTGGTGTATGCGAGTTCGCAGATTTCTTGACGTAAGATTTGACGCTACAGTCTTTGCTTCACACGAGCTGACACTCGATTAGTATATCACCCGACCTCGTCAACTTCACAATTGGCACCAACCTCAACGGCGCCTTTTTCGCAGTTCAAGCTGCTGCGCAGCAGATGGCAAAGCAATCGCCACAAGGTGGCAGTATCATTGGGGTTTCCTCTATCTCGGCATTGGTTGGCGGAGCCGGTCAGACCCACTACACACCTACGAAAGCTGGAGTGTTGTCTCTGATGCAATCTTGTGCTTGCGCACTCGGCAAATACAGCATACGATGCAACGCGCTGCTTCCAGGCACTATCCGCACGCAACTAAATGATGAAGACATGGCTGACGAGAAGAAGAAGGCGTATATGGAAGGCAGGATCCCTCTGGGTCGTCTTGGGCAGCCTCATGACCTTGCGGGGCCTGCAGTGTTCCTTGCAAGCGACATGAGCGCCTATATGAGCGGCTCGCAGATGCTTGTCGATGGCGGTGCATTTGTCAACTTACAGTAGAGACACAGATCAAAAGGATACCTTACACAAAGCACCGATGTGGTTGATGCTCTTCAAACACAGACCATTGATCATCAGCATGACCGTTGCTGACGGGACCAGTTCTTGTGGAAATATGAGCTTGTGAACAAAAGCCGTA
>Ga0265797_10011075_pt1 | contig 11369 bp, 15 predicted proteins | sample P2T30metagenome_FD_192433 | JGI IMG/M metagenome (GOLD analysis project Ga0265797, IMG submission 192433) | Plant litter microbial communities from East Loma Ridge, Irvine, California - P2 T30 | ecosystem: Environmental > Terrestrial > Plant litter > Unclassified | place: USA: California... | reverse complement strand
CCGCAGATTTTCGAAATTCATCCCCTCTCACCACCACTCCCTTAATCCTCTTCGAGTATCGCCTGGGTGACCGTTCGCGAAGGACGCTAGCCCACTCACAGTCTTGGCAGGAAGGTCAAAGGACACAACAACTCTGTCTCACTTCCCCTCTCTTCAGTAAGCCAAAGTCGTATAACCATCGGTATGCAGTCAAATACCCCACCATCGTTCGAGTCTATCGTAGCGATGTTCAGCAACCTCCCGGAGGACATGCTTGCGTATATGAATGGAGTCGTTGACGACATCATGGCCCAGGACCCGAATGGCCTTGATCCCTCTGCCTCGTCAATTGCCTCCAGATTCACGGAGTCTTCAAGTCCTCGTCGTCGGCAGGACACCGCGGCGTCCCCCCCCAAGCCGTCCCCTCCTCCCCCGCCTCCGCCATCTCCGCCTTATCCCGGTGCGTGGGATCGTGGCCGTGCCTGCGTGGTCAACGCGACCAATACGTACTGGTCGTATGGAAGGGAGCATGGAGTATGTATACCCTCCTTCTCATTCACCCGATTGTATGCTAACGAGTTGTAGTGTAGTCAAGAGTCGAAGAGCAACCTTGTGGACGGCGAACGAGTTTATATGAAACAACCGAACGGTACTCTTCGCTGGGCAGTCTTCAAGCAGCAAGCTCGGGGCACGCTGGCAGCTAGGGCGCACCTGAATCAGATGGTGGAAGCTGTAGGCGGCGACCCTGCGACATTCAAGAACAGGCTTGCCAAAGCGGACTACGTTCTGGCTCGAGAGGAACCTACCGGTGTCGTCCGTGAGGAGGACTCTGGAGAAATGTTCTCGCTTTGGTCACCAGTTCACCTGGGCCAACCAACGTCCAATTTCTTCTGGGGGACAGGACAGTTCGCGGGCGGTACACTGACGATGGCGCCGTCGACCCAGGAGGAGATGGAGTGGTTTTGACGAGGTGAAACACGTGGTCCTTGGACTGAAGAGGCTATCCAGTTGGTGTGCGTGCTCGCTAAACCGATGATGGAAGACAGCTTGTCGATGGAGGAGCTGGCCGCTTGATATCAGGTAGACCAAGCATGAATGAAGACAAATTCCTTTACGTAAAGTCTGCCTTATCATTATGCATATCCCATGGTTCTTTTGAAATGTTGACCTCCGATGTATGCTTATGCTTCGACGCTTCAAGCATGGACAGTGACAGCTCAGTCCATCGGCCCAAAATGTTGCTGACAATTCGTAGAATATCCTTCAGACATACAAGAAGTTCTTAGCGCAGTTTAGGAAGTTGGCATAGTCATGGCTAACGCTTGGGCCTCACGATCCGGCGTGATGTTGACGTCGTTAAGTGTGTTCGTCTTACACTTTTCTCGCACGCCAGACCGCACCAGCGCCCTCACAACCAGAGACAGAAGCTCGCAAAGCTGTATATCCCCTGAAGGTCTACCGTCATATTCAGACCTATCCCGCTGACGTTTTGTCAGCTCCCCGCTCAAACCACCACGACCAGACAAGAGTCGCCTGAGGCATTGTGATCTCGCTCGGAAATTCGAACCATCCATACCGCGACGCTTCATCGATATGTCGACGGAAACCATAAGGATAGCTGCGTCTTCGCAAGATTCTTTCTCGCGCCTGCCAGAGGAGGTGATCACACGCATCATGAAGTGCCACTACAACAACTATATCGGGGGTGTGCTTCTCTGCTGTGAGACGTTTTTTCCAAAGGATCCAGGCTTCTTGACAGGCCTTTGTTCTTACGCTGCTGAACTACACTGGTGTGAAGACGACGAACGCAAGTATGGTTATCAGCCAGTGGCCACTACAATCGACGCAACAAAGATCCAGGAGGTCCTGAAGATCCGGCTTGTCAACAAACTCTTCGCTCGCTGCATGCTTGACGCCTTCTTTAAGAGTCCCATCATATTTGAGCATGTGTCATACGATTGGACAGATCCGGGAAAGGTTTTCTGGTTTCTACCTTGCCAGATCGAGCCAAAGCTTGTCCAGAGTGGTGGACGCATTCAAGCTGAATACTACACCAGGGTTCCCTACACGTACCGCTTTGTTTGGAACAAGACCGACACCCATTGCGTAAGAACTGGTATGGACTTAGCTCTGACAAAGCAAACGCATCTGCCAGGTATTACCGACGCCGATGCGTCGCTGCTGGCCAACGATATCGACAAGGTCTTCATCCACAACCCCAGCGGTCTTACTGTTCGCGGTATCCAATTCAGTCGTGATTTGGAGAGTGGGTCGATCTGTGATACCGAATCGACAGCAAAACTAGTTCGATTGTATTGGAACGTGCTTGGGGGTGCACATGGGCAGACAATGGACCTTGACCACAACCAAGAGTTCACTCTAGACCTATGATTCTCAGGGCATGTGGAGCCAGATGTGGCACTTTCAGCTGACACACGGGTCAAGCATTGGCGGAATTGACGGTAATCTAGCATCTTGGAGTGTGAAGGAGCCAGATGGGGGCTCATAGGCGCGTGGCACGATCTGCTCCAGTTGAACTAAAATAGCCCAAGCTTTCCAAACTTAGTTCCAGAAGCTGTATGCGTGATATAGACGAAGCCAAAGATTCGTGTACGACTCCTGGAGGGTCTCATATCTAGCCCATCAAACGCGAGACTGGCGTGTTGGCTGTATGAAAGGTGTATCTTCCACTTTTGCAAGTTGTGTCTCGTGTAAAAAGCTTCTCAAATGACGCCAGCACTCTATGTTCCACATATTCAATGAGCTGATCCCGTAATTCTTTGATCGTAGATGCTGGTCGTCGAACCCTCTGGGTGCCAGAAATCAGATGAAGAATCTTGTAGGAACTCGGCATTCCGGTCACCATGAGGAAGGGGCGTTGACATAATTGTACTGCCGGCAAGCACATGGATCTCCGACTTCAGACCAAGTCATCGGTAAAGTGAACTTGCAGGCGCTGTTCAATCTATGGCGGTGCTGTTTCGGCGTAGCGATCCTCAGCTTTGGTGTTCGCCTACTCTGGTCTCTCACGGCTCCTGGCTCCGAAATCTTGACAGCTCTACCACACGACCGCCACGTGCGACTATACCTGTAGTCTTAGACACAAGTCCGATAGCTCTCATACGCTGACAATAGTTGCGATAACTGCGATGTGCGCATAGACATTTCCGCGCCATCAGCCACCGCCGCAGCACCGTACTACCATCGCGTCCTTGGCCACCGATACCATAACGACTGCAACTACGATAACGTCTTCATCAGCCCCCGGGTACCTCCGAAAAGTCCATAACGATACCGACGGCGAGATGGTACTGCTTGTTTCGTCTGCAACGACACCTTCCGGCGGCGGCGTCAGATCGAGTGCGAATGCGACCCCTCTCTTGTAGGTCCTCCTGGCAGCATGCTCGACCTCAACGACACCCACAGGCAGCTCTTACAGCATACTTCACAACCAAGATGACAGCGCTGACAGCTATGGATGGTACCAGAAGCTCTCCAGGCGTGGGGAGCCGTTGAGGCGATAGAAGCCCTACAAGCAACCCCTCAGCTGGGAGGCGGATCCGCAAATACCAACATGCTTGCCCTCTCCTACGAGAGCTGAAACTGGCTACACACCAATGTCCGATCATCGTTTGATCCCGTGGATGCTTGCGGACAGCCGCCTTCAGAGCAAGGCAACGCATGCAGTCGGCGGACAAACCAATTGCTACGACGACCATCTTACAAGGCTCTTTACACGCTCAAGCCGGCGACGACAGAACGAATCTCTGGCGTCTCTCAGCCACGAGGAGTGGCCAATACTTTATCGTAAATTGACTTCTGAGGAAACCATAAGATCACGAACAGATGTAGCTTCCACGTCTGTCTTCTATCCCCCCCGCTTGGACCGATAGGAAAGTACAACATCGCCTGCGTTCCCAGAGCATGAAGCGCTACCTCATCTCGTGCGAGCCGGATATGGCGACCGCCTGCGAGTATCTCCAACCAAAACCCCAGGAGACTAGCGCGTTGGGAGAGATGGGGAGGATGTCATGACATACTTCGCATTGCTAGGGAAAGATAAGGAGCTGGATGTCGCCTTCCGCACCTGTAAAACGACAGAGAAGGGCGCATACATGACCCTGGAGATGTATTCTCACTTCGCAAGTTTGCGAATGACAACCATAGGTACCGAAGAGGTATCCTGGTTTGTGAGGGAGACGTCGACTTCAAGTACCCAACCTTAGAAGACGTGGGATGACGCTACCAGCGAAGACATCGAACCCAAAGTCTTCCCTCAACAGTTCAAGCTTTCTATACTCCTGACGTCTCTGGAGTAACGTCTCTCCTCTTCTATGATGATGTACGAATGCGAAGAGCCCTTTCCTTTCCACAGTGGAAGATGGACATGTATACAGGGCATACTTGGATCGCACAATCCCATCTTTGGAGGTATTAAGTCAAGAAGTGGATACGACTGCCTCATTCCTGAGTATGGTGATGTCCAAGGTAGCGTCCCTGGGTGGCCTTGGCCTAGACGAGACCCCGTTTTGGACTGATATGGTCGCACTTTTCCACCCTACGAGGAGAGTTTGATCTCAATGAAGCGCTGGGTGCAGCATCAGTCGCTATACCACGATGCACCGGCGTATGTTTTGAACGGCTGCATATCTCCGGGAAAGGCTGCGAGGGGCATATCCGATCTCTCGACTGAGCTCGTCTGCGGGGTCTTCAAGCACATATGCCTGCTCGATGGTTCGGTACTTATAGCGTTGGATCGCAGCGTTGTGTCAACGGGTCTAAGCATTTCTGCTGCGAGGTTTTACTTCCAAAGCACCGTTCCGTTGCATATGGTCAGACACATTGCTGGTTCATGGCCGACCAATTCTTGAAGAACATTTTTCAAGTTCTGGACCTGCGTGAAGTCTGTCGTGGTTGGGTGGTATGATCCTAGACAATTTCTCAGAACAGTTTCAGGTATCAGAGTCGCCATCGGCCCAGCAGATGAAGAACCGGACTCAAGCTTGTAACCATTCGCGAACCCTGTACTCCGTGGTCTCAATCTCGGACGTCTTATCATCCTCTTACTGTGTCGAAACATATGTTGACAGCAACAACGATGGGCTGTAGTCGTAACTCTCGAAAATAGTACGGTTGTCGGCTTCGCCTCTGTCACAGAGAGATCTATCAGGATACGTGCATGGTCTGGTGGCCATGGCCAGGAACCTGGGTTTCTAGCAATTGGCTGTATTGACTCCGCGGAGATTAGGGTCATAAAGCGCCAGGTCCATTGGAGTACTCAGCGGACGTATCGATGACGACGAGGATTTGGATTCGAGTCGAGACCGACGTGGGACAAGGAAGAGGTCATCGTATCATACAACAACCTCAGGTTTGGCCCGAGGTGGTCGTCTAATCAGCGAGTTCGCCCTTACTCAGGGTGTAGAGGCGCATACCTGAAGTATTTTCTGTCTCACGCACAGCCCTGTTCTATTACAACAGTGGCAGGGGATTGCCCTAGAGAACAATCGAGGGGGCAAGCGCGGGGCAGATCTGCGAAGAAAGGGCGTCCGACCCTAGCGCTACAGAACCGGGTTGCTTTGGTGAGGTTTTGCGACGACCGCCATGCCCCCGCTGCGGCAGAACGCCTGCTATTGATCACAAAAGCATCCCAAGAGAGATGTCTCTGCACTGCTATCTTTGGCCATGCTCGTCTTGAACGGAGGATCGGGCGAAGGATTCGAGGATGAGGTCGAGTCTGCTTGCTACTCGGGGCTAGGCTCGCAAGACTGCACCGGTGACACGAGAGGCTGGGAAGGACGGGAGAACGTAGGGCGAGCTTGCTGTGAGGTTGCTCAAGATCCCGCTCTTGTCAGCAAGTTGTATAGTGGTCTCGTGGAGCGCAGGAAAGGTAGTCAGGCTCAAAAAAGTTGAGTTGGGTACAGAGAGAAGTGAGCGGCTGTTCGTCGTGATGGAAAGTGAACTTCAAATCGAGGCACCACCGAAGCTTCAGCCTCATCCAGACTGACGATCAATCGCCACCGCAATCAACTATCACGAACCAACCACCACATCTAAATCACCTCAGTCCAAATCCTGATGTCATTAGTCGGAAGCTCAAAGGACGATCAAGGGAGTTTAGCCAAGCGCTTGTATGAGTCTTCCGCGATGCTTTGTACTTCTTGCATCAGCAATTATCATATAAGCAACCAACGCACCCGTATATAAAGAATGGTCCTGGGATGTTGCAGCTAGCCGTTCGGGACTACTCAGACAAGCAACCTGCTCCAGCCTCCCACAAGGAAGACATCGCCAGCCAGCGCAACCCTGGTGGCCTGGAAGGCAGCATAGAGGATACGAAGGATGTACAGATCTCCATGGATACGGTAGGCAGATAAGCTAGAAGGTCATTTCATGACTTTCGGTTGCTGGAACAAGACGAAAATATCGCGAATATCCTCAGGAGGCATCGAAGGCATTCATAGTATTCAGGAAGAACGGCTGAATGTAGATTACGCTGAATGTAGATTACAGAGCAGGAAACTGGCCACAGGAAGAGTTCGCGACAGTGACGTGAAGAGATTCAGAGAGATATGCTTTACGTGGTACATGTCGGAGGTAAACCGTCCCACGCGAGATGGGATGATGTCAGGAGGTTGGGAAGCTACCCCACCGGATTTTGGAAGCTCCCCACTGCGCGCTAGACAGACCCCGGCCTCCGATACAGGCCGGCAGAGTCACCGATCTAGCTTTCCCAAAAATTGTAACCCAACAATCCTCATATCCTTTGCAACATCACAATGGCGACCGTACCCGACTATTCACGGCCGACGACGCCTGACAATGGTACCAATGGCACCAATGGCCTTGTCTCGCCTCGCACGCCAAAAACAGGCCTCGCCCTCACTGAGTACAGCGCAAACCCCAGTCCGCCTTCCGAATCCAACACTTCACGAACCAACCATGCCATACCCGACGCGTTCCTTCTGCCCAATGGCTATCCCGATTACCTCCGCCTCATCCTCACTTCGCGCGTCTACGAAGTCGTCCAGGAAACGCCCCTCACTCATGCGACCAATCTCAGCAACAGGCTAGAGTGCAATGTTTTACTCAAGCGCGAGGACTTACAGCCCGTGTTCAGCTTCAAGCTACGCGGTGCATACAACAAAATGGCACATCTGGACCCCAAGGATAGATGGAAGGGAGTCGTTGCATGCAGCGCCGGAAACCATGCACAAGGTGTCGCATATTCTGCGCGCAAGCTGAAGATCCCCGCGACTATTGTCATGCCTTCTGGCACTCCCGATATCAAACACAAGAACGTCTCACGGTTAGGAGGTTCAGTGATACTACATGGCGCTGACTTTGACGCTGCAAAGGCAGAGGCTGCAAGATTAGAGAAGTTGCACGGTCTCATACCTATACCGCCATTTGACGATCCCTATGTCATTGCAGGCCAGGGTACTGTTGGTATGGAGTTGCTGCGACAGACAAACCTGCAAGATCTGAAGGCTGTTTTCTGCTGTGTCGGTGGTGGAGGACTCATCGCAGGCACAGGTGTATACATCAAGCGGATAGCACCACACGTCAAGATTATAGGAGTGGAGCAATACGACGCAAACGCCATGGTCGAGTCGCTGAAAGCCGGAAAGCGCGTCTTCTTGAAGGACGTGGGACTGTTCGCTGATGGAGCCGCCGTCAAGACAGTCGGAGAGGAAACCTTCAGGATATGTCAAGAGGTCGTCGATGAGGTAGTCCAGGTTACAACAGATGAGACATGCGCCGCCATCAAAGACATGTTCGAAGACACACGCTCCATTGTTGAGCCTGCCGGTGCACTCGCCCTCGCAGGCCTGAAGAAATGGGTGAGCCGCAACCCATCACCGGATCGCAATCGCGGTCTGGTTGCCATTGCTAGTGGCGCAAACATGAACTTCGACCGCCTCCGCTTTGTCGCCGAGCGCGCCGCCATCGGTGAAAACAAAGAAGCCATCCTCTCCGTCACCATCCCCGAACAACCCGGTGCCTTTGCTAAGCTCATTTCGCTCATCCACCCCATGGCCATCACAGAGTTCAGTTACCGCTACTCAGGCCCCAACTCCGCCCAAATATTGGTCGGCGTTGAGTTAAAGGCTGCAACACGGACCCGCGACCTACCCGACCTTCTCAGCCGTCTCGGCGCTGAGGGCATGACTGCTGAAGACCTCTCTCAAGACGAGCTCGCAAAATCGCATATCCGCTACCTTGTTGGAGGTCGCAGCAACGCCGCTGATGAGCATCTTTTCATGTTCGAGTTCCCTGAGCGGGGAGGCGCTCTGTACAAGTTCCTGAACACATTGCAGCCAGGCATGAACATCAGTCTTTTCCACTACAGGAACTACGGGGGAGACGTTGCGAAGATCCTGGCCGGTATTCAATGTAAGGAGGAGGACAGTAGCAAGCTGGCAAGTTTCTTGAAGGACATCGGATACCCGTACAAGGAAGTGACCGACAGCCCAAGCTACAAGATGTTCCTGAGGCAATGAGATGGGCGAACCTAGGAAGAAGAGAAGAGGTCATGTCAAGATAGGATCGGGAACGAAGATATGAAGGAACAATACAGATACCCCTTTCGATTGTCATAATTGCTCACTCACTTCCAAGCAGCATGCAGATTCCAGAGCCCATGCTCACAGTCCCACAAGCACTACCTACCAAGGCCAGCACCCCTCTGCCTTCAAGTAGCCCCCATGCTCCTCATCCCTTCTCCCCTCCAGGATAGCAATCATGGGCTTCGCACCCTCACTCGTAGGCTTCGCCCCATGCTCTACTTTATTCTACTCCGGGGATTAGCCCCCGTTTGACCGGACCAAAGACGACTGCAAAGCCAGATGCAGATGAGATGCAACATACCATTGGTCCTAAATTACTCTCGGTGAATCCAGGACAGAAACAAAACACCTTCCATCCCTTGGGCCCATACTCATAGTCTTGGCACGCAGTAAGCATGTTCAAAGCCGCTTTGGAAGTGCGGTATGGCACCTGTTCACCTCATTAGCACGAACATGACCACTCGGGATACGTGAGAGTCATACGACTTTCATCTCCTGATGCGGATTGGTCCTGTCACTTCTCAACCCAATACTACCAGCTCCACTTGTCACGTTGATGATTCGTGGCGTCCTACCCATCTTTTCACTCTTCTCGAGCAACTTCGCGAAAGTCTCGACAATGATGGCGGGACCAGTGACATTGGTCAGGAAGGCGGCCGTCATACGTGCGGACAAAGAAGCTGAAGTCTGTGGTTCACCAGTTATGGCAGCGTTGTTGATCAAGGCGTCGAGGCGACCGTGTTTCTCTTCTACCATCTTCCCAGCATCACTGATGCTGTTCTCGTCATTGACGTCTATCTGCAACAACTCAACCTTGCCAGGCAGCTCTCTTTCCTGTAAAAGCTTCACAGCGGCTTCGCCTTTTTCAATGGATCGGCTACCGAGCAGGATATAGTACTTGTTATCGCGCAAGAGTTGGGCGGCAAGCTCGAATCCGATCCCTCCGTTTGCTATACCCGCAGTGTTAGCGAACAAGGTCTAAGAGCTTCAATCACAGAAGAGAGAGTAAATATGAAAGGAGAAGAGGAGTGGCAAGTTGCATGAAGAAAAAGGCAGGAACTGAGGAAAGGGGGTAGTTTACCACCGGTGATGAGAACGATGGTCTGTTCTTCGGAAGCCATGTCGTTTCTTTGTCCGTTCAAGTATGCTCTTAACAAGGGGATATGATGTTTCTTGCTGCAGCCAAACTTGTGTCTACTTCGAAACGACAAAGTCTAGCCTCTTTATATCTCCTCTCGTTCCTCTCCCGCTTCTCAACCTCATTCTTACTATCAGTCTACTTCCTCGGCTACTTACCGCGTTCCTCAGTCTATACGGCACTTTGCCCACTTTTACCTGCATACGGCCGCGTCTTCGGAAGTGCAATACGCCATTTGCATACTGCGATGTAGTATGGGCCCATCTTTGCTGCTTCGAGACGTACCATGTAGTGCAAAAGCCCAGGCGGCAGAAGCACGCCTGGACCAATGAGTGTCCTTCAAACCGTCTGAACAGCATGTCAGTAACGCACTGTTGATCGTCCTAACTCGATGGTCTTAGTCGGTCGGCGGGGATAACGGACTTAGGCTCACAGCCATGGGGTTAGACGGAAGCCACGGAGTTCTTGAGAATACGAAGGAGGGTTAGACTGGAGAGGCAGGATCCTTTGACATCCAACGTGCATGATGAAGCTTGATTGTTTCTCTCATTTGTCTGTTGACTATCTAAGTTGTGCGGTGATGTTGCAATCCGAGAGCCGCTGTCGGCTGCGTGGTATCCTATAATGCAAGCTCCATCCTTACCCAACAAGAAAATAGAAAACGCCGGCGCCTCACCAACGCCCACCTGATGCAATAGTGATAGCGAGTGTAGAGTTGGTCGGACAGAATACGAGCAGCCGCGATCATGCACGGTCACACCCTATCTTCTGCAAAATCCAATACTTCGCAATCGTCCTCGAAAAAGTTCTCCTCATCACCCTCCTTCTTGATACGTCTTCTTCGCGTAGTGACGACAACCTGTTCCACCTCTTCTTCACCGTCCTGAAGGACAAGCTTGTTCTCGAACTTGGGAGCAATACCGGCAATATCGTCCTCTCCAGAATCGTATGCTTGGGTAATGGGCGTCGAAAGCCGGGTCGCCTCAATACTCTCGCCAAAGAGCCAGGGGGAGTCGTCTTCGTGGTGGAGGTCGGAGATTAGTCCAGGCAACGAGGGCTGGTACTCACTGCTCTCCTCGTGAATCTCGAGGGGCTGTCTTGAATAGACAAAACGTGCGACGCGTTTATCCGTGTAGAAAGGCTGGTAAGGAGGATTCGTTTCAATCTCAGAGAAACTAAGTGGTGCGAGAGATGACGTGACGGGCTTGCGAGACGGCAAAGACCGAGGAAGCCAGTCGCCATAGCAGTCTTGTGTTGGCTCAGGATCACCGGGCTGTGGGAATAGTTGCTCGGTGATAGAAAGCGGCAGTGCGGAGTCTGAGATAGGGGCGAGTCCAAATTCAACTGTCTTCTTCTTGGTTATCGACGCAGTATTGGATGACTTCCCCTTGCCTGTCGCAGCTCGCATCTGCACTCGCCAGATCTGAAGTACGCCACCTGACACCAATGCGATTGAGCCACGGCCTCTGCCAGAAAGCCAGCGTACGCTGTATGGCTTGACGCCGCTAGGTGACGATGGCAGCGTCATCTTGTTGTCGCCCGCGTGACGTATGTTATTGATTGACTTGCCTACACCAGCAGCAACGGCTTTACCGGACTTTGCGCCAGCAGCAGGTGTTACACCTAGACCACTTAGACTGAATCGAGACCCCGCAGCGCTGTTCTTCGCGCGGACGGCATCA
>Ga0265797_10011073_pt1 | contig 11370 bp, 9 predicted proteins | sample P2T30metagenome_FD_192433 | JGI IMG/M metagenome (GOLD analysis project Ga0265797, IMG submission 192433) | Plant litter microbial communities from East Loma Ridge, Irvine, California - P2 T30 | ecosystem: Environmental > Terrestrial > Plant litter > Unclassified | place: USA: California... | reverse complement strand
CCAAGATCTAAACTTCAAGTTCATCCCAATACCCGTCCGCTTGCATTCCAGCTAAGCCACCTTGGCACAGGCACGCCCTCGCATGTCCAAAAAGGTATCTCAATAGCCCACCTCAGCCCTCCAATCATCCTCCGAAGGGAACACAACAATGCGATCAAGATCAGCCCCACGAGTGCCATTACCGTTATCCAAACCACCAACAGTGATGACGTTATCGCCCTCCGCCAGATCCAGCTCCAGCGGAGTCGACAGAAGAATACCCTTGTGCGAGTCGCGCTGATACAGAGTCTGCATGTTCTCAACGTCACCGTTCACGACGACGCTGCTGATGCGGCGGATCTGCCACGTGCCGCCGATGCGGTCGGGCGAGCCGCCCGGCTGGTCGCCAAAGCCAAAGTCGTCGGTGTTCTGGTAGTAGAAGGAGACCCATTGTTTCTTGCCGGAGCCTTGGATGCCGGAGAAGGTGACGGTGCTGTCGTTGCCTGAGATTCCGGTGACGATTTTGCCGCCGGTTGCGAAAGTGGCTTCTTGCTTCCAGGCGTCGCCGGAGACTTCGGCGTCGATGGCGGCGTAGGAGGTGCCGTTGACGGGTGTCACGACGCCGGTCTTTACGTCTAGATCGTAGACGTCGTGCCAGTCTAGAGACACGGAGTTCTTCTCGTCGTCGACTGTGAGGGGTAGCCAGATGTAGCGGCTGTCCCAGACGGAGCGGAGGTCCCATTGGTCGCCCAGGTAGAGGTATGTTGTACACTCGGAGCCGACAATGCGGAGCGAGAAGCCGGACTGGGAGTTGTAGGTGCGGGTGTATGGATCCGCGACCATGAATGGCTGCGACCATGGACCGGACAAAGAGTCGGCGCGGAAAGCGACTACATTGTTGGGACGGTATCCGGTCTTGTGGCTCATGAGCGCGTAGTAGCTCTTGTCTGTCTGGATGATAGTAGGAGCCTCGAGATCGTACTTGTTGAAGCGGTGGACGACTGACTCGACCTCGGTAAGTTCGTCATTGAAGGCACTGATGTAAACGTCGCGGCCTTCTCGACGGTCACCGTTCGAGTACAGAGCATAGGTAGAGTTGTCCTTGTAGTCCTTGAAGATACCGAAATCTTGAGACCAGTTACCAAGAGGTGCCGTTGCGTCGACGAAGCTGTATGGGCCGGTGATGTTGTCGGAGACGGCAAGACCTTGCAGTAGGAGGCCGTAAGTAGCATTGTCTGCATGCCACCACATCTGTGACAAACTGTCAGTTCTGTTGGAACCATATAGTCACCGGATCCACAGACGACTTACGTGGTACTGTTGCTCAATCTCAGAGTAAACGACTTTAGGTCGCTGTATGATCATGTCAGGCGATAGGTAGGGGTGGTCGTCCTCGGGTGCTATTCATCTTGTTTAGTTCCTTGATCTATCCGTTCAATGGACAGATTGTTCGTACCCAAAGCAAGGCCATGGAGCTGCCATGTTCCCAGATCGTCAGAGCTGTATACTCGGACACCACCACCCTCTTCCTGCTCTTCAGTCTTGTATTCACCAAACCAGAAGTATTTCCCAGTGACGTGATCCCAAGTCACACTGCCTGCGTGAGCATTGATGGTGTTGCCATCCGTATCCCTCCATCTGCCACCGGGAGCGATCCACTTGCCAGATGCAAGCGAGGTAAACAAGAAACCAGCAACAATGGACTTGAGAGAATGCATAGCGACGATCGAAGAAAGCTGTCTGTCAACCAACCTCGTTTAACAAGTACACCTCGCACATGATATACTACTAGCCAAGCTGTCGACCGCATGGTTTTACCCCGAAGGCCGACCAGACCAAGATGGTTGATTGCGGCTCCACTTGGAGGAGGCGCAGGAACAGCGATTTTTCCGTAGACGATCGCCTCTTGGCCTTGGAGCGGGGTGTAGTATTGGACGAATATTGCGAGCTTGACTGCTTGTAGGCGAGGGCAAATGACGTGGGGAAGCATGGGGGCATAGTGTCAATGTTATTGCTCGTGCAAGATGAGGCCGGTCGAACGATATGTGTGCATCGTTATTGCTTGGACACACTCGTCCGCGATGGCCTCTCGGGCAAGTAGCTCACTGGTAAATACCATGTGAGAAGCTCAGCATTCTACGCGTATACAGCATGGCCATGTCTCGTCAGCTATCAAACAAGTCTTGAAATGTTTACTGAAAGGACGCATCAGGCGAGACCGAGCGCGAGAGATGAGATTTTTGACACCGCGGATATCTGTTATTGTTGTTTTCCTTCGGTAGCAATATGTGTACATGTAGACTGTGTCCTCGAGGAGTGACTTCAATGTTGCACCTTGGTCCTCGATGCCTCACAAAGTCACGTGACGTCGATCAGCCTGAACTTCGAAGAGGCGTGTCGCGCGTTAGACGAGCGCCAGCTTCAAACTTCGAGCATTGGAAGCACAATCTCCAACCACTCCCACGCTCCACCACCATCCTCACCCATCTTCACTTCACTTCTTCGTACGCTCGGTCGCATTAGACTGCGCATACCGCCGAGCTTCGGGAAGAACAATCTCACCCTTACAGCTCCGAATTCTAGCGACAGGCTAGCCTCCTGCATTTCAATACCTTGCTCTTGTCACCGGACTACTCCGTAAGAGTTCGAGCAAGCAACCTCCCACCCACGAGATCAGATCACCATGTCTGACCGTCGGATGCAGTCTTCTCGCGACGACCGTCGACGCGACCGCGATGGACCAGACAGGCGCAGGCGCTCCCGCTCGCCGCGCGGCGGCGGAGGTGGTGGTGGTGGAGGCCGCAGAGAGTACGGCGACGTAGACTCTTACTCGTCCAGCAGGAACTACAGAGAGAGGGAGCGCGAGGACAGGTACACTGGTGGTGGCAGAGAGGACAGACCGCGTGACAGGGACTGGGACCGAGGCGCTGCGAGGAGAGATGCGAGACGGGACGATGGCGATCGCAGGCGCGACAACCGCCGCGACAGAGACTTGTTCGACGACCGACGTGGACCTCGCCGCGACGACCGAAGGGACCGCGATCGTGACGGTCGCGATGGAGGACGCGGAGACCCTTCGGACAAGGCGCGCGACAACGATGACATGAGGCAAATGGAGCGCCAGAGCCGTGTGAAGAGCGCATCGCCGCCTCCGCGCAAGCCCAAGGAGCCTACGCCCGATCTTACCGATGTCGCCTCGGTGCTTACTCGCAAGCGCAGACTGAATCAGTGGGACATCAAGCCGCCTGGATACGAGAATGTGACTGCCGAGCAAGCCAAGCTGTCGGGCATGTTCCCGCTTCCTGGTGCACCCAGACAGCAACCAATGGATCCCTCCAAGCTGCAGGCATTCATGAACCAGCCCGGCAACCAGGCCAGCACCAACGCGCTCAAGCCTGCCACTGCTCGCCAGTCGAAGCGTCTCTTTGTGCACAGGCTTCCAGCTTCTGCTACCGATGAAAGCGTCAGCGAATTCTTCAACTTGCAACTCAACGGTCTTAACGTCACCAAGGGCGTTGACCCCTGCATCTCAGCACAAGTCAACCAGGCACAAGGATACGCTCTGCTTGAGTTCAAGAACTCCGAGGATGCTACAAACGCCATGGCTCTGGATGGAATCAACATGGAGCCCCATGCTATGGATACTAGCAACGGCGATGCGAACGGATCGTCCAAGGGACTTGATATTCGCAGGCCCAAGGATTACATCGTTCCTGTGGTCACCGACGACACGCAGAACGAAGCTGGAGTACTTTCAAGCATCGTCCCCGACACGCAGAACAAGATTAGCATCACCAACATTCCGATCTACCTCAACGACGAGCAGATGCAAGAGCTGCTTCAGTCATTTGGTGAGCTCAAGTCGTTCGTCCTGGTAAAGGATAGCTCGAATGAGCAGAGCAGAGGAATTGCATTCTGCGAGTACGTCGACGCGAACGTCACGGACGCAGCTGTCGAGAGCTTGAACGGCATGGAACTTGGTGATGCGGCTTTGAAGGTCAAGCGTGCCAGTATTGGCATCCAGCAGGTCAGTGGAGAGATGAGTGTCAACGCCATGAGCTTGATGGCTGGCACACAGGCAAAGGCAGACGCCGAGGCTGGCAGAGTTCTGTGCTTGATGAACATGATTACACCCGAGGAATTGATGGACACCGAAGAGTCAGAAGGTAGGCTTGATTTCCCTCTCACACCTATGTCGGCATATGCTAACTCAGTGACAGAAATTCTCGACGATGTCAAGGAGGAATGCGCCAAGTACGGCAAGGTCCTCGACACCAAGATGCCTCGACCCACCGGCGGCAGGCAGGGTGCTGGTATTGGCAAAATCTACGTCAAATACGAGGAGCCATCGTCGGCGCAGAAGGCACTCGCTGCACTGGCAGGCAGGAAGTTCGCAGACCGCACAGTCGTGGTCACGTTCTTCGGCGAGGAGTACTTCGATATCAACGCCTGGTAAACACAAAAGTTGGTGGCGACGATCGAGTTCGCGGAGGTTCAATGGAGTTTACATAGCCTGCGCTGGTATTTGGTGGGGCCTGAAGACTTAGGAGGTTCCTTGTAGCAATAGGGTCCGCAGGCAGAGATCCGTGCGCGTCCCTTTTTGTATCATATTAAAATGAACTCGCTCTGTATGGTTGCACGTGAGAATAAATGGCTGCTTCAGTGCTTACCGTACCATGTGTGGAGGATAATTCGGCCCAACTAATAATACCTTATAATAAAGAATATAACGTGGACCCTGAAGACGATCTGACGACGCGGCGGGCGCTCAGCCACCACGAGGCGCCCGCATTCTTGATGGACTTGTGGACTAGTTGTCTCAGCTCCTGGAATAATCTATCCCATACCAAGCCCTTCTACATACGAACCCTCGTGTACACACTGCAATTGAACATCCACAGTATTCTCCTATTCACAAATCACAAGAACATCAGTCCAACAACACACTCCCCAGCGACCAGACAGTGATCATCATCATGCCGTTCGGCATAGGCAAGAAAGACAAGGGCGGCGACGACCTCGACTCCCAAAAGCGATCTCTCTTCGGCAGCCGCTCCAAGTCCTCCAGCAAGACCTCCCTGCCAGCACCCTCCTCAGCTAACCCCTACGCTGCTCCCGCTCCTCAAGGCGCCAACTCGAATCCGTATGCCAACGCCGGCAGCTCGAACCCATACGCCAACGCGGGCAAGAACGATCCATATGCTCCCAAGAGCCAGAGCAACCTCTCACAGCCACCGACCAGCTCGTTCGGAAGCCTCACGCTGAATGGAAGCGAGGCTGGTGGTCCCCCTCCTAGCTACTCTGGACCCGGTCAGGCGTCGAGGGATAAGAGCCCAGTGCCGCCTGGAGGCTATGGTGGCGGAGCACCGAGACCACAGAATGGAGGAGGCTATGGCCAGTCGAGTTATGGCCAGGGTGCAGGATACGGAGAGAACCCCTATGGCAATGGTGCGTCCGCGGCTTCGAGGGGTGGTGGTGGCTACGGCGGTCTAGGAAGGAGCAACAGCCAGGAAACCATGGGCACAGATGCTGGCCGCAATGCTCTGTTCGGTGATGCTCCCAAGCGTGTTGCTCAACAACAGCAAGAGCAATCTCATCAGGAGCAGAGTCAAGATAACAGCTACGGCAACTCGGGTGGCTACTCCAGCGGCGGCTTCGATTCTACTGAAATGCCTGGTGGCTATGGCCCAGGAATGAGCGCACAAGACGAGGAAGACCAAGACGTGCTAGCCACCAAGCAACAGATCAAGGCAATCAACAACGACTCGCGTGATGCTACACGGCGAATGATGGCCATGGCTGCTTCCATGGACGAGACGCAAGCCAACACCCTGCAGACTCTCGGCCAGCAAGGCGAGCGCCTCTACAACGCCGAGCGTCACATCGACCAGTCCACTACGAACGCTGAGACAGCCCAAAAGAACTTCAAGTCCCTGAAGCACGCGCAGAGAGGCATGTTCAACCCAGGCTTCAACGTCAGCGGCAACCCTTTCACCAAGTCGAAGAACGAGCAGGCACACATCGAGCGCGAAGTCGCTCACTTGGCGCGCCAGCGTGAGATAAGAGAAAACACCCAGCAAGCCAACTACACTGATGCCCAGCGCCGCGAGCGCGATCAGAAGGAACTCGGCAGACTCGGCGGCCCATCGGGCATGCCTGCGAACAAGCCCTCGCTTGCTGACCGCGCGAAATACGAGTTCGAGCCTGATGAGGAGGACGACGCTGCTAACGATGAGATCGATGCTAATCTGTAAGTACACCACTATTATCTACAGTGCGAGATTGCGAGCTAATAAAACAACCCACAGTGCTGCCCTCACTCGCCACGCTCAAGGATGGAACCAGCGCGCCAAGGTCATGGGCAGGGAGCTGGACAGCCAGAACGAACAGATCGATCGCACGAGGGCCAAGACGGAGAACTTGGAGAACGAGATGGACTATCTCGATGCTAAGATGAAGCGCCAGCTGAAGAGGAACTGAGCTGTGTGCCTCTCTTTGGTTTCGTGCTTGTCGAATACGGCGGTCAGCCCATGCATGATTGAATACATACAAGCTTTGGTACATCCTGTTTCATGCTCTTCGTGGGGAGTGACAAAAGTAATCGATACGTGGTAAATATCCCCTGAAGACCTCAAAAAGACATGGGCATACGTGACGTTGGCTGTTCTATGATGTCGCATGTACTACGAACGAGCCTTCTCGAGTACATTCTGAACGACGGCTTCCATCGTCTTCTAAATACAGGAACAGACCGTGTGCATGTGTGATCAGATGCTCCCGCTGATATCATATCGTCAAGGATCAAGTTCTGAAGATCTATCCCCAACGATACATGTAGTCCCGGCACAGAGAAATCCACGCAGACGTATACGCGCCAAAAACTTGTACAAACGCCAAAACAACATGCCTCACTTAACATCTCATCACGAATCACGATATGTACGTGAGCTTCCAACCTGTCATTCCAACAGTTGAATACACCTATCATCAATCTAGGCGCTAACTAGTAAATATACCTGAAATTCAAATTCTCCTTATCCGTCAAATCCCCAAACGCAGTCGCATCCAGATCCCTCCCCTCCAACCCTCCCTCCATCGCGCTCTGGACCTCGTCTCGACGCTTGTTCTCTCGCGCTAGAATGAAGCGGAGCGTGAGGATCAGCACTGCTTCGATCAGGTGCGAGACGATCATGCTCCAGATGCCGAGCTGGTAGCGCGGAGCCTGCGAGGCGAGGTAGAAGAATGGGCCAATGATATTTCCTGTGCAGTAGCCTAGGAAGAGGACGGCTGGGGAAGGACGTGTTAGTGAGGCTGGGGATAGCAAGGGATGGGGATGGGGATAGGACGAACCGTTTGTGACGACTTTCTTGGTGTGGCCTGCGGTATTGGCTGTGCTCATCGATAAGACCATTACGAAGGCGGCATTGTAGGGGCCGGTCAAGTAGTATGACACTAGCCTCCCGGCTTGGTTGTTGGTGTCGAGGAATGCTAGGCCGAAGGCGCCGGCGATGTTGGGTGCTAGGAAGAGCAAAATGAACCACGAACGGGCTTGTCGACCGGACTTCTCGACGTATTCGTTGGCGAAGACGCAGATGAGGATGCTGAGGGCGATGATGGCGCCGTAGGGGATTTGCATGAGGGTTGTGACGAGGGTGGAGAAGCCGAAGCCTTTGATGATGATGGTGCCGAAGTTGGAGATGCCTGCGAATGAAGAGATTAGTTTGGTTTCTGGGTACGTGTAGACAAAGAGGTAGACATACCACCGTTGGGGATGTTGCAGACCATTCCAAGCAAGAAGAACAGATACAGCTTGACATCGCAGAAAGCCTCTTTGACCTGGTAAGCCTTGAGATGCTTGTTCTCAATACCCGTCTGGTTGCCTCTCAACCTCTCCACCACGACCCTCTTCTCGCGTAGAGTCAACCCTTTGGCGGTGATAGGGCTGTCGGGCAGAAAGATATACATGACGATCCCCCAGAGGAAGCAGAGAGCGCCAATGATGATGAATTCGAACTTCCAACTCGGTAGGGCAGCATCGATATTGCCAATACCAAAACCCAGAAGTCCACCAACAGCGATGCCGAATCCATTGGCAATGTACCAGGTTCCCATCGCACGGGGCTGTTCGGAGCGCTGATTGCACAAGTCAGCTACAACCCAACACACAGAACCATCGAAAACACCAACTCCTACTCACCTTATACCACATACTAGTAATCAACATAAAACTCGGATCCGCACACGCCTCCGCCGCGCCCGCAAACGCCCTCAACGCCGCCAACCCCCCAAAATCCCTCGCCGCCGCCTGAATCATCAAGAACACCCCCCACAGACAAATGTTAAACCCCAAATACTTCCCGATCGGCAAGCGCTGCATGAGGAAATTTGTCGGAAAAGCCCAGGCCAGGAACTGTTGAAATACTAGGGTGGTTATACCATAGGAAGAATATGTGTGTTGCTTAGTTTTATCTAGGCTTGCGCTGACGCGGCAGGGTATTTATCTACTCGTGTTTGGTCCGTGCATTTCACTTTCACTCACAATCGCCTTGGCGGAGTTCCTCAGGTTGTACGATTTACCTTCACTTTCAACAGGAACCCGAAGTAGAAGATCGAGCTGAGCCAGCTGTACTGCGTGCCTTGCAGGTTGAGGTCCTCGCGGATGCCGAAGATGGCGGCGTAGGAGAGCGTGGTCTTGTCGACGTAGAAGAAGACGTAGCAGACCGCGAGGTAGGGCAGGATCATCCAGTCGACTTTGCGCTTGACGCGAGCATCTTCTTCGGCGGAGATGGGCTCGTGGAGGTCGGAGGGGGAGTTGAAGAGGGACATTGCGACGTCGCCGTCGCCGGAGCGGGAGACTTTCCATTTTGATTTTGAGGTGTTTGGGTGGGGGTTGATTTTTTCGGCGTGGATGGCGGATTCGGGGTCGAGGGACTCTTTGGGAGGGGTGGAGGGTGTTGGTGAGGTTTCGATGATAGACGGGTCTTGCGCCGTGGGTTTTCTGTTCCAGATAGTCATCGTGAGCGATGCCTTTAGGTGGTCACTTCAAGACAGTGTGGGTGATTGAAAGCACCGAGCTGCTAAACTGCGATATGGGACAAGCTTTTCGTAAGGCGTGTATTCAAGTTCCTATGGTTTCGGTCTCAGTAGAGGAGCTGGCAGGAAGTAATGACAACACAACACATGCAAGCCGGAGTGAAGGTGTAGACAGAAGAGAGATGGGCAAAAGATATAGCATGTTCATACAGACATACATCTGCGGCCCCAACTGGAGCCGCCTTCTCTATCCACATAACCGCGGCCGTTCTCTCATCATCATGTACAACGTCGGTCAAACGTCCCAGCGAGAGATGCCGATAGCGGGCCAAATCCGTCGTGTCACTTGACAAAACCGCTGGGGGTTTCTGCGCGGAGTATACAGGAGTCTGGCAGTCTCGCATCAACCCCAAGCCCGTGGAGTCTGCCGACCCCGCGAATAAGCTCCACATCAAGTGCGGAGAGGAAGTGATCTGCAAGGCTTCGTGGCGAGGACGGCGAAGCTTGGGAAGCTTTCTTGGTGATTGGCGGCTTGTCGCCGTGGCACGCCTTTCGGTTTCTGCGCCGAGTTTCGGTTGTGATGGTCGTTCATAACTGGAAATCTATGTGTCCCATTCCGTTGTGACTCGCTTTTTCCCTAAAGAGTCGGATCGTGGCATTTCGGGCATGGTCTCGTCTACATCGTGAGAAAAATACCATCGAAGGTGGCTGATTCCTGACAGCTCAGTAATCGCCCAACTTGCAAGCATGCAAGCGTTTGACGTGAGCTCAATTTCCGTCGACATCTCTCGTTGGACATCGATCTATCCCGGATCTGTACCTATCCTCTCCGTTTCCCACCGTATGGATCATACATCCCATTAAGATCGGCTGATTCATCTCTGAGCCGCTTCTGCCCATGTCCGGACACATAAGCAGAAGTAAATGCGTCCTGCCACATGTTTGGAGTCACAGTAGGCATGCCCGGGAACGGGCCGGCTTGGACTGGCGTATGTTGTTGTTGCGGACGAACAGCTGCCGCGGCGGGTGGCTGGTAAAAGCTGGCTGCCATTCCAGCACTCACAGGCTGTTGTGGCATGGGCTGTCGCATCATCGAAGCAGAAGAGACCGGCGTGTATTGAGTGGTTGGTGGAGAAGGCTGCTGAGGATTCGGCTGAGGTCCAAACGCAGTATTCCACTGCGAGAAGATTCCAGATGGATCCCAGACGGGTGTAGTGCTCTGCTGCTCATTGCTCGGAACTCTTTCCAAGGAGTAAGGCTGCTGGTAAGCAGTGCTTGTGACGTGGCTGAAGTTCTGCGTGGGGTACGCCGTTGACGATGGAAGATCGAAACTACTCGTGTTGAACGCCACCGGGTTGGCTCCTGGCATCGACGCGCTACCCGCCGCCGCATCGAACGATTGCATGTAGTCAGAGCTCGGATTCGTCGTCTTCGGGGAGACATCGTTATGTGGCAGTGGCCAGCTATGACCCACGGCACTTTGCATGACTGCAGGCTGTTGCATCGACTGTGTGGTGATTCCACTCGTCACTGGGTGTTGGTCCATGACAGGGCTGTGCATGCCCAAGGTGTGCTTAAGCTCGAACGGCTTGCTCGTATCACGGCTGAAAGCTTCGCGAAGTGCATTGATCTGCTGTTGGATCTCCATTTGTGTAGATGAGGTGCATTGCTCGAGTACACGCATGTGCCTGGTGAAGTATTTTCGTGCTTGAGAGTTCAAAGCCGGATCCGGACACGTAATTGCAATCTACATTCGTTAGCAGTGTCAATTTGGTGTCCATTAAAGCTAACTTACGAGGTGGAGCATTGTGCAAGTCAGCACGCAATATACAGTGAAATTTATTCCGCGGAGCATGAAATGCAGCCCATGAAGCCCAAAGTCACGCAAAAGCGCCTCTTGCAGCTTACACATCTTGATGGCTGAGTCTACACAAATATCGAGATGGCGTCTCCAATCGGGAAGCTTCATCTCGAGCTTTGTCTGTAACTGTGGTCGATGGTGCATGACAACCACCAAGTGGAAATATGCGTGAGCATCAGCAAGGAAGTGGTCTCCTCCCAGCCAAGGAGGGCTTCCATCCTCAGGATAATGTATCTGTAGATCTGCCGGCAAATTCTCGAAGAAAGCGTCGAGATCTTTATCATGTTGTCCTATAGAAGGATCAAGCGCCCAGGTTCGTGACTTCTTGCGCTTTCCGATCTGCATCATAGTGTTTGTCACTTTGATAGCATGTGCAGCTTGGGCCATCAGCGTATAACGCCTAGTGCACTGATAATCGAAGACATCGATTTCAGGCGTAGGATAGGGGAAGTCCTCGTCAACAGTATCGGCCTCAATCAGGAGGTCGGACCTTCCTT
>Ga0265797_10011072_pt1 | contig 11370 bp, 11 predicted proteins | sample P2T30metagenome_FD_192433 | JGI IMG/M metagenome (GOLD analysis project Ga0265797, IMG submission 192433) | Plant litter microbial communities from East Loma Ridge, Irvine, California - P2 T30 | ecosystem: Environmental > Terrestrial > Plant litter > Unclassified | place: USA: California... | reverse complement strand
CTTCTTTTAGCGGATCTGGCGACTGGTATATGATGCGACCGTCCGAAGTTGAGAACTGTTCATTGGCCCATTTCCAAGGCTCGTTCTGCGCATGTCAGCGGAGGGGTTCGCGTGCCCATCTGCGACCATCGATCCAATGGCAAGAAACTAAAAGACTGGAACAAAGTGAAGCTCATTGTAAGCACAGAGTCTAGCACTTACCTCTGAAGCTCTGAATGTGATGGTGTACGACAGAGAAGACCCGTGCTTCGGACGTCCCGGCAAATCGATTGTATAGTATTGACGTTGTACATCTGCTTTATCGGGCTTGACGGCTGTCTTTGAGCAGTTAGTTTCCCGACGCGCCCATACTGTATGACTGATGCTGACCACTGATGCCTCGTTACTCGACTGCAAACTAGTGCTTGTCCATTGGTCCAGAGTATCAAAGTTGTGCCACAGAGCAACCTCCCACGTCTTTGCTGAGCCGGCAGAGCTCTCAATGACTACAGTGAATCTGACCGATTCTCGATCAGAGGAAATAGTAGTCGTCTGTCCCAGCGGAGGATGGCAGCTTAGTGCAGCGTACATGTTAGCGGTCAAGGTTGGATGTCAGGGCAAACTGGATGGTCAGGACAATGGATTGAAAGCAACACAAGCAAAGACACGATGGACAAGATGAATGAGAAGGGTGTATTGATCTTGTATTGACCGAACAGCTAAAGTATAAGAAGCACAATGATGCATATGCAAGCACTAGGATGCCCGAGGGAGGTGCAGGTGACGTGTGCGGAAGCGACACGGAGGTCGGGGTAGCTGCGAGGTGAGCTCAAAACCAGCCAATCGGCGTCATCGGGGTCCCATCTTGGCATCTGGGACATTTTGACACGGGCCAAAGTTTCCATGCCGCTCAATTGGCAGCCATGTCAGCCTTGAGACACCTGTCAAGACCCCGGCAATTTGTTTGTCGGCAATGTACACGACAGCAACATAGCCTCGCGCGCGGTGAGCGGCCGGACAAGAGATGGGCTGCCGAAGAACCAGATGCAGCAGCGAGACAGGCGCAATGGGAGGACCAGGCGGGGAAGGTGCGATCAGGCATGCAGCAGAGTATGCTGAGTCTACTTGAAGAGCGGGGATTTGTAAAGGACGTTGCTGGGTGAGCACGATAACAGATATCAATCCCAATCATACTGAACATTGGCAGTGGACGCCAAACGCTTGACTGGCTGCTCACCGAGAAGCGCATAGGCGTGTATGTTGGCGTAGACCCAACAGCCCCCTCATTACACGTCGGACACCTTCTTCCCCTCATGGCGCTTTACTGGATGTACCTTCATGGCTACTACACCGTCAGCTTGGTGAGCCGCCCACGATTCGATATACACAAAGCGGGAATTAATCATGGATAGTTAGGTGGAGGCACAGTGCAAATTGGCGACCCATCTGGCAGGACGACAGCTCGTTCGCGGCAGGGCGAAGACGTGCAGTCTATGAACGTGAAGAGCATACAACACCAGCTGGAGAAGCTGTGGACCAACGTGAAATGCTTGGGGATCAAGCACCAGTACCCGCAGTTCGTCAGTCGAAAACGGGACATCCTCAACAACAAGAAATGGTTGCAGAACCTGAGTGCGATAGAATTGATGAGGGATCTTGGGTCTGGCATGCGCCTGGGTGCCATGCTTGGTCGCGATTCGTAAGTCCTCCAAGCCTTTCATAGGCCTCCTCTTCTCACACACTTGCAGAGTCAAGCTACGGATGGAGAGTGGCGAAGGCATGGCCATATCTGAATTCAGCTACCCTCTCTTCCAAGCCTACGACTGGTGGAGCATGTACCGAAACCAGGGCGTTCAACTCCAAATCGGCGGATCTGACCAGTACGGAAACATCATTGCGGGCATGGGCGCCGTCAGCCATATGCGGAAGATATATCCCATGGAAGACGGTGCAGAAGGTGAAGAAGACCCACGGATTGCAACCTATGGTCTCACTACACCACTGCTTACAACAGCGTCGGGCGAGAAGTTTGGCAAGAGCGCGGGCAACGCAGTCTGGCTTGATGGTCAAATGCTGAACTCATTCGACTTATACCAGGTATGTTTTCGCACTTTGCTAGAGATCTACTACTGACAGGTTGACACAGTACTTCCTCCGCACCGCCGATGCAGACGTAGAACGCTACCTCAAACTCTTCACCTTCCTCCCTCTTGACTCCATCGCCCTCCTAATGGCGCGGCAAGCCCAAGATCCCTCAAAACGCCTCGCCCAACACATTCTCGCCCGCGAGATCGTCGAGTTGGCACACGGAGCCGCGGCAGCACAGCAGGCCATTACCGCACACAAGGACGCCTTCGGTCAGGGCGCCCACACCTTTTCGTTACTCTCGCTGAGAAACTCGATTGCCGAGCACAAAGGTACGGTTGTTGCAGCAAAGGAAGGTATGGGGAAGATGGATAAAGAGTTGTTCGAGTACAAGAAGGCCTATGCTGCCTCTTCAACTACGCAATCGGTATCCGACACTACATCAGAACAACAAAAAAACGTCAATGAGAACATCGTCACGCTGCCTCTTTCGATGCTTCAACCGGGTTCCTTCCCACAAATTCTCCACGCCGCCGGTCTTGCGAGCTCCAAATCTGAAGCCAACCGCATGATTGCAAACAATGGCGCCTACGTTGTAGTACCGAACTCTGGTCCGTCTGAGAACCCCACTGCGCTGAAGTGGTCAAGAATCAAGTCGGAGAAAGATGTGGATCCCAACCACTATCTTGTGGACTGGGAGGCACTAGTCTTGAGATCCGGAAAGACGAAGATTCAGATCTGTAGAGTAGTTAGGGATGATAAGCTTGAGAAGCAGGCAGAGGAGACGGAGCAACAAGAATCATGAGAAGTCGGAGGAGGATCCACTGCTGGTGAAACAAAAGGACGAATGCTATGTCATATGCTCCACTCTATTCTATTATGTTATCCAACTCTTCTGCAGCGTTGATGATGTTCTCTGGCGAAATGTAGAAGCAATGCCTGCACCAGTATTAATTCCTCATAACCTCCAACGCCCTTCTACCATTATTCAGAACTTCCTGGAAGATCGCCGTCTGGAACTCCTCACTGTTCCAGATGTCGACCAAACCTCCCAAAACCCCTTACACCATGTCTAGGATGTTGGAACCTAGTCCCGGCACCGATCTTGCATGGTGCAAGCGGACTGTCCTGTACTCCTGCCTCTGTCTGTGCCAGCCCGATACCGCTATCCTCATTCCTATTCTCGTTGTACCGCATGGCTCGCCGTTCCTTTATTGGTGATGTACGTGCAGAGTGATAGCGCGTGGGGCCGCGTTCGATGCACACGTTGGGACTAAGAGGGCTGAGTTGGACGCCGCCGTCTTCGAAGATTGACTGTCTTGCTGGGGAGTTGCGAGAGCGGACAGTGACGGTTTCTGTAGACTGAGCTTGAGTTTGAGTTGTGAGAGGTTTGGACGAAGATATGTTAGGAAATCGCCGTGCGGGAAGAGACTTGAATAGTGAGGGGGTACGTGGGTTAGTGTCGAAATCAAGGAACGGGTCCTGAATAGTGGCATCGCAGGTGGGAGTGGGCGACTGTTCGGAACTCTTGTGGAGGAGATCAATGTCAGTGAGTTTATGGGGCGGTGGTAATAGTGATGAGAAACTGCTGGACTGGCTTTCCATCTCATCTTTCACAGTAGGTGTATTCCGTTCGCTTTCAGCTACGTTTGTTAGCCAGTCGTTAATTCGGTCCCTAGGCGGGCCAGTGAGACTGTAAGTGCGGCTTCGAGAGCCCGCAATGAAGTAACCCGAATCATCGGACCACGACTCTGAACTCTGCTCGGATATGTGAGGGCTCTTTAGCTGTAGCTTATGTTGTACTATCCGAGATGAGCTTGTCGATAAGCACAAAGACTCTGAAGGACGTGTCGGAGATGATGTGAGAGTACAATGTCGTTCATCTCCGTCGTACTCCTTTGTTGGTGACGCTTTCCTCGAGATATTTGGCAATTGGGGGTATAATACGCTCTGCCCACTTTGAGGCGATATGTGGTCACGACTGGCGTCCTCGAAGATCTGTCTCATCCGTGCAGCATGTCCCGCACGAGCTGGGGATTGCAGTAGTGCTGAACCATTGTTCGCTCGCCGAACCCGAATGTTTGCCTGTTTGGAAGGCGAACTCAGGAAGTCATCTGGTCCTGGTAACTTTGAAGCAACCCGTATTGGCTGTGCCAAACCATGGTCGGTGAAGATGTCGTTTGTAGTCAAACTGGTGTGTGCGCCATCTGACGGTTCAAGAGCTATGCCACCATCCGGAGAGCCTTTCACGCTGTCGACATGCAGGAGCAGACGTATGGAGCCCGGACTGGGTGTGACAGGATCGCGGGTTGTGGAACTGCGTCCTTTGACAATCCCCTACAATATAGTTAAGTAACACGTAAACGATGTCCGACTCATCAACCCTCCACGAACTTGCTGAGGAGAGGCCATATTGATCGGCTGCGCGGTTTCCCTATTGTCTCTCATGGCTATCCGAGACGTCTCGGCATGCTTGAGTCCAGATTCCGCGTGGGTCCGAGAGGTTGCACAAAGATGACTCGAGGATGGCTTCAGCAGTAGTACATGACCTTGTGGCTGGCGTTTTTATGGGAGACGTGCAGGAGCTACACCAACGCTCCCACATGCTGCAGTCACCCGTCATGCCTGTCAACTGTGCACTAGTAGTTGCTTCCCCATCATGTTGTTGTAGCACAAGCGCATAGCAAGATTGCAGAGACAACCACGACAACAATGAATCGCACATGTGTGGGGTGTGACCATTTTTCCGGAGGATTCAATAGTCAGAACACATTGACTGCTAGTGGAGTCTCGAGTCGCGAGAGGATGACGCATGCAGAACAGGCACCTCGGGAGGACGCAGGTACAGGTGGAGGCAACAGAGGGTCTTCGCAGTATCTGGTAGCGATGACCGCGATTCCGTATGCACAGAGCACCTCGCTCGAATCAAGTCGATAAGAGGCGTTCGCGGGATGTTTCTTTTTTTGCTCATCATCTCCGGCAGGCTGGACTCACGTGTTGAGACGAGCCGCGTGCCTGCCCAACGGCCAAGTACCAAACTTTGTAAGAACTTTAACGGTAATTGCTGGATAAAGTCAGCCTTACGATACTCCACGAATCTCTTCAAGGTTCAGGTTCAGTACCACGATACGCGGGACGGCGTAATCGGCACCACAAGGCCGCTGGATCTCGCTTGTCGATCGCTATCTAGGGGCGCCTCACGTTGATTGCAAGCCAGCGGGCACCGCTCTGTCCACTCTGATCCCGCCCTCACGGACACTGCGGTTCTGTATGTCATTTAATCTCCATCCTGCGTTCATTCGCTGAGCCTCGCAAAAAGAGACATCGATCTTGGCCCTTGATCCAATCTACAGGCTCGGCCCTTTCTCCGATCACATGGGTTGTGACGACATTGTCTGGACAGTGTGTGCGCGCTGCTGAAAAAAACCTCTCCAGGTACGACGGTTCGCGCTCCTGCACCTACCCTATGTAGGAGTCGCTATGGAAGTATTGTCTGGACCCAATGAGGCGTTATGCATGCAGGAACAGGACGCGAATTCTAAAATGGGCTGTCTTGGCCGGGACGACACTCGAGACCGACTCGTGGGCCCGCCTCGTCTACGCAAGGTGATGCTATGTAAAACACACCAGGGCCGCATGCATCTGAAGCATCCTTCAATGTTGCCGGACCATCGCAGATTGCTGACAGCCACGAATAGCTCACCTGCGCCGGGCGCGACCTTGATAACATAATTGCAGTCATCATCACCATTGCAGCGGACGTTTTCGAAAAGGCGCACGCTCTCGCACCGTCGCACGTTGGGCGCATCCTCGGGACCTTCTCCTCACCTCGTGCTGGGGCGGGAGTGTGTGCGCTGCCCGCGACTGTCGCACCATGCTGCTTTCACTAAAAAGTGACCAGTACGAGGCCCCTGAGTCGACCGCGCATGTCGTGGCGTCTTCGCTTCCTGCACTACACCTTCTAGTCTGTGCTTCTAAACTCTGAACCATGCCAACCTTGCGTGTTCCACAATCTGCCCTGCCTGCCACTCCAAAGTCTCTGTATTTGCGAGACATGCGGTCGCTGCCTCGACTGCCTTCTGCTCATCCTCACTGTTCCCATTCCATCCTGGCCTGAGTCCATATAGCGAGCTCGAAGCTCCTCCAGCGACATCGATTTGCCGCATTCTAACTATCATACTTTCTTTTTACTACTTTCGATACCTCCGCGTAGCTTAGTCCCCGCATTTACTCGCTGTAAATATTCCATATACTTGGCCAACGGCTGTCAATCAATTCAACCGCCTCCATTCATCCAGCATCGCTTCCTATCGATAACCCGTCTTTCCGACAACCCTCGTCTGACTTGGCCCAGAACCTCTTACTGTACGTACATGGATTTCCTTTGAAACCCCATTGGGATCACCGTCACGGTGCTGCAACAGGCAACGTCACACCTTCCCCTCTGCCTCCCTTCTGCGTCTGCTCTTGTCGTATTTGGCTTGTTGTTGCTGGGCTGCATAGGCTCTTGGACTATAGCAGTCCGGTTCTACTCTGCATTACTATGAACTCTTCGTTGGGAGAGCCCTTGTTGTCCCACTTGAGCACCACCGATCATGCGAGGCACTCATTCTGATCTGTGAGATTGTAGGTCACTCATCATCTGATACGCCGTATCACTCACCTCCTGGTTCCTGACTCCCTGAAACCTGAGGCAACTGGGCTTCTCTCACGCAAGGAATCGCTGCTTTCCGCTGTCTACCGACGCGTACCAAATCATTCTGTCCTGTTCCTGGCGTCTATCCTCCACTCACTTCTCTGCCTGCAATCTGCTTCAGGTACCTGGACCAGCTTTCCGGGATTTGAGCACTTCAAGGCCTGCCTTTCATACATGTTCGCATTGGCCATCAGCTGTGTTGCAACAAGTGCATATGCGTCAGTAGTTGCACAGTCGGACTCACAGTCAACGCTCTCACACTCCGCAGGCTGCCTGGAGCATACTCGTCAACATCAACAGCTTCGCGCATCGAGGGCGTGAACCTTACGTCGCACGATACCCTTCCATCATCAAACCTGTGTCAAGTGGCACATCTACCGTCAACATTCCGAAATCTAATTCATGAGTTACGACCAGAGACTGGGCGCCGGAGTATACGGTGCAACAGATGCGAGCAACGATGGAGACGCGAAGAAGGGCTCAGTACGGGCGGCTCGTGAGAGAATGCAGGCTGCACAGAAGAAGACCCAGCTCCCAGACACATCGAAGATAATAGGTCTTCCTCGACGACCGAACCAACTTGTTTCGCAGCGGTCTCAAGAGCAGGTCGAGAAACCACAAAGACTTGCGCCCTCGGGAAGCAGAGATGATATTGAAGCAGACTCGCCGTCACCACAATGGCCACTGCCGAACATCACCAGGGAATTGGTAGACTCCAGTCCTGATATCCCACCGCGCTCTCCAAAAAGACTACAACCACCGCCACAGTTTGCACGACCTGTGTCCGACGAGTTTCCCATCCAACAGCTGTCCCCTGAACTCCCTTCACCAGCCTCCCCGGGATATCTACATCCCAATGGCGATACCTTCTCTCCTGGCTCTTTCCGTTCCTCGCGCCCAATAACTACCTCATCTATAGCCTCGGACTCTTCGATAGGATCCATACCCGACTTTCCTGTGCCCCAACCACCTATGCCAAGCATACAACAAGCTCGACGATTTCCGAGTCTAGGCCCGCCGCCTTCCTCCCGAAGAGGTCCGTCGTCGTACTATACACAGATGTCGTATGTATCACCCATCGTTGAGGAGTCGGAGAACAACTCTTCAAGAATACAATCACAACGTGGATCCTTTGCCTCTAGCAATGTGTTTCCCACAGACGACAAGGCCTTTTACCCTGATGACGACCTATACTCGGACGATGGTGAGACTATTACCAGCGATCGCGGCACCATCTCACCGACTCCGACCGATCACGACGACCGAAGCGGCCTCGTTCAGCAATCACCGGCACTCGTAAGGCAAGCGAGCTTAGGCAGGCGGACTAAGCCATCGCTGATGACCATCAAGTCAATTGACAGCTTTGGAAACAAGAAGAACGGAGCGGATGCAAAGAAAGATGGCGTTGGTATCGGTTTAGGGGCCATGGGGCTAGGGGCTGCAGCTCTCGCAAGGGACGGTAGCCCGTCAGGCATGCCGAGGTCACCTCTCAGCAGAGGCGTCTCTGCAGACTCTGTAGACACTATGGAGATGTTCAAAGGCAAAAACTACACAGGAACAGCGTCACCACTCCAACAGGAATTACGTCCGACTGGACTAGCCGAGCGTGCTGGTATGCGAAGGCCTGCAAGGCTCGATATGGATGCGGTCCGAGACGCCGAGGCGCGCGGTAGCTTGACAAGCTTGCCAGATCTCATCCGAAGAGCCACACGACTAGCAGCAAATCTCGATCGTGGACGCACAGCGAGTCGACTTGGTCTAGACTTCTGGGAAACCGGCGCTCCCGATAGGAACCAAGTCCGACAATCCGGATTGTCTGAGATGCTTGCTGCATTTCCGCCGCCTGGCCAAGAAACACCCAACCGTTCGGGCCGTGGTACTCCAAACTTTGGGAACGGCAGTCTATCCAAATGGCCATCAGGTGGCTATTCGCGCAATGGTGTCACAGACTCTGGATTGAGTAACGAAAAACAAAAGCCGCGCCGACGATGCTGTGGTATGCCGTTATGGACATTCATTACGCTCCTGATAGTCTTACTGGTTATCATCGCTGCTGCAGTCGTCATCCCAGTAGTCCTAGTCGTCATACCAAACATGAACAAAGGAGTCAACAACACTCCTGCAGCTCAAGAAACCCAAGGCCCCAACACCGGAGGCAACAACAACATGAGCAACACCAACGCTCCTGCTCAACCACTTCCCACGTCTGGTCCGGGTCAAGGCAACGAGCAATGCAACGGTCTCATCACCTGCCAAAATGGCGGTATCGCGATCCTGAATTCTGACCGATCATGCAATTGCGTATGCATCAATGGCTTCACGGGAAGTACATGCACGAACGATGATGCCACCGGGTGCACCACAACTAACCTTGCCGGCACTGCTAACAACGCAACCATGGGCTCCGGCATTCCTCGCCTTCTTGAGACCACCGCTCCCAAGTTCAATATCCCTTTGGACGGCACACGCGTGCTGGCGCTGTTCTCTCAGTTGTCTCTGAGTTGCGCTGCCGAAAATGCCCTCATCACGTTCAATGGGCTTGCCTCTCGTTCTGTTCCGCATCGTCTCCACTCTATGGATCTGAAGTCTACGCTCCACCCGTCACGTACATTACCAGTACTTCACCATCCCCATCCTGCGCAAGCTCCTGGTCAACAAGCCAAGCGCCAGACCGTGGGCCAGGTTGGCCAAGCTGAGGCTTCGAGTGACGAGAGCACATCTAAAGCTGAAACCATCATAACACAACCTATCTCAAGCAACATCAGTGCTCTCGACTTTGCTCGTGTAGCTGTACTCCTTGCGCTCCAGGAAAGCAAGGACCTGGACGTTGCCGCGAGCGCACAGGAGTCAATTCAAACACTGCTTACAAACGATCGCAACGGGAATGCGGACGGTGGTAGTGTTGATGTTGGTCCTTTCGATTTGGACCTTGTCAACTTCACGATCAAGTTTCAGAACGGCACCACGATACGTGCGCCGCCTTCATCCTCTTCTTAAGCATCATCCATCGTTTCGCGACATCAGTTAGATTTGAGATTTTGCCTTTCCCAGCATAGCGATACCCTTCTTACATTTTTCATCAAACCAGATAGCATCTCCATTTTCATTACATTCAGATCTTGTTCAATATCTTTGTACGATATCAAAGGGCTGGTGTGTGCCCGTGGATCAGCACAGCGCTGGCGTGTCTCTTTTTCCTTTCGTTCACTATCCTTAACACCATGTTTTCCTCTTATACCCGTCCCGTGGACGCATTGTCATGACCGATGGACTGGATCTAATGTTTGTTTTGTTATGGTTGGTGGGAAATACCCGATGGTGGAGTTCGATATAAACGGCAGTCTTGATCTATTAGCGAAAAGGATAGTGAGTAGCATAGCACAAATACCATAGCAATTAGATTGATGTGACAAAACTACAAAGCTAGTCGAAGCCTCCAGGCGTCTTGATACATGTGAACAGTGAAGATGCTGGGTGACTGATGAATACAGGTAACGACCGCGGACTTATGTAATATACCAACAACGTATCAGGCTCCGATATCCATCGCTAATGTACAGCCAAATCGCGGTTAGTGTACAGATGCTCTCTCCGCTGTACTGTGGTCGCTACTAGGTGTTCTCGTGTTCCCCTGATATCTCTAAGTCGGCCTTCCACAACTTTCCCCTTTCACCTCAACCCAAACCTCCCCAACATGAAGCCTACCACCGCTCTACCCATCAGAACCTTGCACTCCCCGCTTAAGGTCCCCCACCTCCCACCTTCAAGATCCAAAAAGGGTCCAAAAACTGGTCACGCCGCCGACCTAATCGCGCTAGACTGTCGCATCTACACATTAAATCCACGCCCCTCCAACTCTGCGATCCTTCTTCCACGCACAGCGACTGACAGAACCACACACATTGACAAAACATCACACTCAATCAATCGCCGCTGGGTCTGTCTATCTTACACTTCTTTACTTCGCAACTGCGACAAGTCCATCCACTTCGCCAATTCGGCTCTCGCCATTCCATTCGCTCTGATAGTGCATCGCGACAACCGTCAACACTATGTGGGCGTTCAAGGTCTTGCCCGCCTTGTTCGGTGTGGTTCCGTGGTTCAAATCCACGGTTCCTACCTCCCACATCGAGGCCGTCGTCGTCACTCATCTAATGCTCGAAGCGCCTGTCATCTTGCCAACCGTCACTGTCACCGAGACAGTCGGTATCCCTGCCACTGCCATCACTCACGCCATCCCCACTATCTCCTCCACTCCCACTCCTCAGTCTAGTCGTCCTAGGCCCAACCCCTACAAGTACTCCTCGCCTGACCACAGTGAGTCCCGCTACAGGGCCCAGAATCGCGTGTCCACTGCGCACGCGATGGTGGTACCCCAGTACTCCAAGCTTGACTTGGTTGTATTCCTCGCCACCATCTTTGCCGTCATCATCATGGCTTGGTGGGCCACTGTCTTCGCCATGGGCAAAGGCCGCGCCATGCGGAGCCTCGGCCAGGTCCTCCCAGTTATCAATGCTTCCTTCCAGCACACTGGATGCCGCATTGGATATGCAGGTTTGCTCCTGGGTTGGTTTTGTTTGCTCACCGACTACTGGTTCGGATGGTCAGAA
>Ga0265797_10011069_pt1 | contig 11374 bp, 10 predicted proteins | sample P2T30metagenome_FD_192433 | JGI IMG/M metagenome (GOLD analysis project Ga0265797, IMG submission 192433) | Plant litter microbial communities from East Loma Ridge, Irvine, California - P2 T30 | ecosystem: Environmental > Terrestrial > Plant litter > Unclassified | place: USA: California... | reverse complement strand
GCCGCGGCCCACGGCCTGACCGATGGCGACGTGATCGTGATCGATTCTGCCTGGGCAAAATTGAATGGCCGCCCGGCTCGCGTTATCGATTCGGATACTGGCGAATTCTCCGCCGAGGGCGTGGACACCACCAGCGTGAAAAGCTACCCGGTAGGTTCTGGCGCGGGGACTGTTCGCGAAGCGACCGGGTGGACGCAAATCGCTCAAATCACCGAGCCAACTGCAAACGGCGGTGAGCAGCAATTTCTGACCTACGGCTTCCTCGAAGACGACGATGACCGCCAACTCCCAACCAACAAGTCCGCCAGCAGCATGACTCTGCCGGTTGCCGACGACCCAGCGCAGGCCTATGTCTCGATCGTTGAAGCGGCTGACGAGGACAAGGAGCCACGCCTGATCCGCGCAAATCTGCCGGGAGGCGCGACGATTTACTACTACGCCTACGTGTCGATTACCGCGACCCCAACACTGAGCCGAAACAACATCATGACGCGGACCATCACACTGTCGTTCGCATCTCGCCCAACCCGCTATAACGCCTAAGGGGGTCCTATGGCAAAGTTTTCCATTGCGCCAAAACCAACGTTCACAGTCGATGTGGCAATTCCTCAGGTTGGCGAAAAGCCGGCCATGGTGCCGTTCACTTTTAAGTTCCGCGATCGCACCGCGCTTGCCGAATTGTTCGACTCCTGGAAGGCCCAAGCAGAAGCCGTTGGCGAACGCTTCAAAGGTATAGAGCCGACGCTTGCAGAAATTACCGCTGCGGAGGTGGAACAGGGCGTCGATCAGATTAAGGATCTGGTCGTGTCGTGGGGATTTGGGGACAAGCTCAACGATGAGTCGATAGGTGCGCTCGTGAAAAGCTGCGTTGGTGTCTCAGATGCTGTTGTGAAGGCTTATAGCGACGCCTTCGGAAAAGCTCGCTTGGGAAACTGATTGCCGCTGTACTTGCCTTGTATCAGCCAGATGCCAACGCCGAGCAAATGGCCTTATTTGGTTTTTCTCCTGAGGACTATGATGAAATATTTGAAGTATGGCCAGACAACTGGCTGTCTTTTCTAGTTATGGACTCGATGGGAACACAGTGGCGAACTACGGAGCACCGAGTAATTGGCCTCGATTATGGTGTGCTGCCAACTGTGATGCGGTTGCTCGGCGTTCCACCAAACACTCGCTCACGAGTGTTTCAGGATGTACGCGTCATGGAGTCCGAGGTGCTTAGATACTTTGAGCGCGAGAATCACTAAGGTCTAGTAAAGAAATGTTGTAAGTGCTGAGCCTAATCTGTAATGAATTTGCATTTGGCAATCTTAGATGGGCTCAGCAGGTAACGTTTATATATTTCCAGTTAGCCGCATTGAGAGTCCATCCATCCCTTTGCGAATTTCAGAACATATTTTGCTCCAGCCCTTGCAAGCACGTTAGGCACCAAGTCTACCAAGGCAGTCAGAAAAGAAATTATGACTTCTCTGTTTTGACACACGACGGGCGATAGGTTCGCCGTGATCTGACCTTTGTTTTTTGCGAAGTATTCGGCTATTTCCTGATCCATCTTTACTTCGTCTTCGTTGTCCATTTCTTTGCTCCGTTATAAATAGTTTTGGTTTCAGTCCAGCCCTGATATTTATAGTTGTGGTTTAGGTAAAGGCAATTTATAGGCAGGATTTAATTAGAATTGAATTAATAGCCAGAAGTTTTTACAAGATTTGACGCCAAATTGATGACTTGCAATTAGGTGGCTATCGAGGCAATGAATGAATATTTCAGAACTTGGCATCAAGATCGACTCGGCCGATGCAATTAAGGCCAAAACCAGCCTGGATGAAATGGCGAAGGCCGGTGGCCGCGCCGAGCAGTCTGCCGTTTCGTTGATGAGCGAAATGCAGGCGCTAGAGAAGTCGCTGTCTACCAACTCCAAGACCACGCAGGATCTCGCAAAGCAGCGGGAAGCATTGGCGAAGCTGACTAAGACCGGCGCGTATGGCGAGGCAGAGGCCGCGAAAATATCGGCGCAGCTCGACAAGCATCAGGTGGCGCTGGCCAAGTCGGCCATGGATGAGCAGAAGGCGTTGAACAGCCTGCTGGGTGCAATTGACCCAGCCCGCGCGGCGCTGTCGAAACTCGATACGCAGGTAGAGCAGCTCGGTAAACATTTGGACGCCGGCCGCATCAGCCAGGATGAGTACAACACCGCCCTGGGCAAGATCGACAAGGACTACGACAAGCTCAACAAAACCACCACCGGCTTCGAAAAGTTGCGCCTCGGCTCGCGCCAGGCGCGGGAAAATGTGGTGCAGCTGGGGAATGCGCTGTCGTCGGGCGACTGGGGAAGCGGCGTTCGCGCAGTCGCGCAGTTAGGTGCCGGTGCGGGTGAGGGCGCGGCGGGTCTGCTGGCCATGCTCGGCCCGCTGGCGCTGGCCACCGCCGCGGTGGGTGGGCTGGCATACGCTTTCTACAAGGGGAGCGAAGAGCAAGACAGCTACAACAAATCGCTGATCCTCACCGGCAATTACGCCGGTGTGAGTGCGGGGCAGCTCGGTGACATGGCGCGTCAGGTGAGCGCGACTGTAGGTACAACTGGCCAAGCCGCAGCCGTGCTGGCTCTGCTTGCCGACAATGGCAAGATCGCCGGCGAGAGCTTCACCGGAATCACCCAAGCCGCCGTGTCGATGCAGGAAGCGACAGGCAGGGCAGTGAGCGAGACAGTTGACGAGTTCTCCAAGCTCGCCGACGACCCGGTCAAGGCGTCTGCCGCGCTGAATGAGCAGTACCACTACCTGACCGCTTCGGTTTACTCGCAGATCACCGCGCTGGAGAAGCAGGGCGACCATGCAGGCGCCGTGAAGCTGGCCACCGAGTCGTTCGCTGATGCAATCAACGAGCGCACGCCGCGAATCCTCGAGAATCTGAGTTTCTGGGAGAAGGGCTACAACGCCGTTGCTCGGGCTGCTGATGGATTGAAGAATATCGGGCGTAGCGATATCGGCGCCGATATCGAGCAGGCTCGTCGCGACTTGGCCGGCGCTCAGGCTGGCGATATCGGCCTGTTCCAGAACAAGCAGGAGATGATTGATCTCTACCAGAATCGTCTCAACATGCTGGAGGATCAGAAGGCTGCCGAAGCCGATATCGCCAAATGGCAAGGAGAGCAGGCGAAAGCTCAGGGCGATGCCGTCTCCTCAATGGCGAAGGTCGACGCACTCACCAAGTCAGCATGGACGAATGAGCAGAAACGTACCGACGCGATCAAGGAATACAAGCGGCAGCTCGAAGACATCCGCAAGGTCGCACCCAACGACCCACGCCTGAATCAGGCGGCAATCGACAAGAACCTGGCGAACATCAACGACCAGTTTAAGGATTCGAAAGCGGCTGGTTCACAGGTCGATCTGACCAGTTTCAACAACGCCAAGAACAACCTTGCAGCCATCAGCGAAGAGTACAAAAACGCCCAGAAAGAACTGGAGGCAGCGCAGAAGGCCTGGCTCGTTTCTCAAGCCGACTACGCTCTGAAACGCGAAGCGCAGATCGGCAACGAGCGCGACGAGGTGACTGCGGCGTACGAGGCGGAGATTGCTGCGCTGGAAGCCGCGAAGGCGAAGAAGACCACTTCTGCCGCGCAAGGCATCCAGCTCGATCAGAAGATCGCCGACGCCCGCGCAGGCATGGTCAAAGCGCAGAAAGACGCGGACACCCAGCTCGAAGTTCTGGCCACAAACGAGACCGGCCGTCTCGCCCGACAAGAGCGTTCAATCACCACCTACGTTCAGGCCTTGGCTCAGCAACAGCGAGCGCTGGAACTGGCAGGGCAGCGCGCCGTTCTCGGCGTCGGACAGGGCGATCGACAGAACGCACTCAACAATGAGCTGAACAGCCAGCAGGATCGGTTCGCTCAGCAGTCGCTGGAACTGGCAAGCCAGAAATCAGATCCGTCGCGAAACATGTCGGAGGAGGAGTTCGCCCGGAAGTCGCAGGCTCTCGCCGATGCGAACAAGGCGGCAACCGACCAAATCCGGCAGAACTACGCGGCTGTGGAGGCAGCGCAGGGTGATTGGACGAAAGGCGCAACGTCGGCCTGGGCCAACTACTTGGATTCGGCGAGCAACATTGCCGGACAGACAAAGACCCTCTTCGGCAACGCTTTCAGCTCGATGGAAGACGCGGTCGTCAACTTCGCCATGACAGGGAAACTGTCGTTTGCTGACTTCACCAAATCGATTTTGGCGGACATGGCGCGGATCGCGACTCGGCAGGCCAGCTCGGCGTTGCTGAGCAGCCTCGTCGGTGCTGCCACCAGTTACTTCACTGGCGGAGGCGGCGGTAACGGGCTCGCGGCTGGATCTGCCGGTGCGACGTCTTCGAATCTCGGCGCGTCCTCGGCAGGTTACTCCAGCACGTACTTCCCGCAGGCGCTCGGCGGTGCCTGGTCGTCGGGCGTGCAGATGTTCGCCAACGGCGGTGCCTTCACCAACAGCATCGTCAGCGCGCCGACCGCGTTCGGCATGGCCGGTGGGCGGGCGGGAGTCATGGGGGAGGCGGGGCCGGAGGCGATCATGCCGCTGACCCGGACTTCCAACGGCAAGCTGGGTGTTCTCGCCGCCGGCGGTGGCTCCGGGACTGCAATCAGCATCAGCGCACCGGTAACGGTGGTGACGCAGGATCGAGGCTCCGAAGGCATGCAGATTGACCAGCAGGCCCTGTCGAAAAATCTCCAAACACAAATGCGCGCCGTGGCGGAAAGAGCCGTGGCCGATTCTTGGCAGCCGGGTGGTGCCAGCTTCAGACGCGCAAATGGGAGGGCCTAATGGCCATCGAGAAATTCACCTGGCCAACCGAGCGTGGGGAAGCACCCGATATCAATTATCGGGTGCGCACCTCGAAATTCGGCAACGGCTACGCGCAGAACGTCGGCGACGGACCAAATAACAAAGAGGACTCCTATCCGATCACCTGCGTCGGCCACAAGGCCAAGGTGCAGCAGATCATGGCGTTCCTCGACCGGCACGCCGGGGCGAAGGCGTTTCTCTGGACAACGCCGCTCGGCGAACTCGGACTGTTCACCTGCAAAAATCCCGCTCCCATACCAATGGGCGGCGAGGTCTTCAAACTCACCGCCACATTCGAGCGGGCATTCCAACCATAAGGGGCAATCATGCCGCTGATCAGTGACATCCAGGTGCTTGAGCCTGGCAGCGAAGTGCTGCTATTTGAGTTGGACGGCACCGACTACGGCGCGGATGTTCTGCGCTTCCACGGGCACGCGATACCGCACACGCCGGCAGAGCTGATCGCCGCCGGCGACAATGCCGACCAACTGCCGGCGAAGGCGATCTACTGGCAGGGCAACGAGTACAGCGCCTGGCCGATGCAGATCGACGGTATCGAGGCGAACGGCGACGGTACTGCGGTGAGGCCAACGCTTTCGGTCGGCAACGTCAATGGGCGCATCACTGCGCTCTGTCTGGCGTTCGAAGATCTGCTCGAGTTCAAGCTGACGATGCGCCATACGCTCGGCAGTTACCTCGACGCGGCGAACTTCCCGGCCGGCAACCCGACGGCTGACCCAACTCAAGAGACGATCGAGGTCTGGTACATCGATCAGAAAACGAACGAGGACGGAGAGACGGTCAGTTGGGAGCTGGCGAGCCCGGGCGACGTTGGCAACGAATCAATCGGCCGGCAGGCCACAACGCTGTGCCATTGGTGTCTCACTGGTGGCTATCGCGGACCGAACTGCGGTTTCACCGGGCCGTACGTCACGAAGGACGGCGTCATTACCGACAATCCTGAACTCGACCAGTGCGACGCCACGTTGGGCAAGGGCTGCATCCCGCGCTTCGGCGAAGCAAACCCGCTGCCGTTTGGTGGCTTCCCCGCTGTATCCCTGATCGCACGGAGCTGACATGCGAAAGCACATCTTGAACGCGATCCAGGCGCAGGCGGCAGCCGAGTACCCGAAGGAGTGCTGCGGGCTGCTGCTGGCGATCGGGCGCAAGCAGCAGTACTTCCCTTGCATCAATGTCTCGACCGAGCCAAACGAAGAGTTTCGAATCGACCCTGAGCAGTACGCAGCAGCCGAGGATGTGGGCGAAGTAATCGGCGTAATTCATTCACATCCGGACGCGACCAGCCGGCCTTCACCGCGCGACCTCGCCATGTGCGAAGCGACGGCGATGCCTTGGCACATTCTGAGCTGGCCGGAAGGCGACCTGCGCACCATCGTTCCCACCGGTGAAGTGCCGCTGCTGAAACGACCGTTCGTGCATGGTGCCTGGGACTGCTGGCAGGTCTGCGCCGATTGGTACAGGCGCGAGTGGGGGCTGGAGTTCGAAGCCTTCAAGCGCACTGATGGCTGGTGGGAAAGCAAGGACAACACCAGCCTGTACGAAGCGAACTACGAAGCCGCCGGCTTCTACCGCGTCGACCAACCTCAGCGCGGCGACATGATCGTCATGGAAGTTTACCCGAACCACGCCGGGATATTCCTTGGCGCCGATCCGTCTTTGCCCGGTGAGGATGCCGCCACGTTTGGCCCCGGTCCGTTCCTGCTGCACCACCTGTATGGAAGGCCGTCTGAGGTCATTGTCTTCGGCGGGCCTTGGCTGGAGCGTACACGCCTGATTCTCAGGCACAAAAATGCGCAACCAAAAGCATGATGCGGCAGAGCCGCTGGAGAGACTTATGAAAAATGTAATCGAGTCAGCTGCAAAAAACGCCAGCGGCGAACCGGTCTGGCAGCTCATAAAAGGCCAGTTCATCATCGAAGCTGGCAAATTCATTCTTCCCGGATCGGAAGGCAGTGTAAATGAGAGAATTAGCCTGCTCGAAGAGCGCGTGGATTCGATTGAGCGGGCTAAGAAACGTTATTTGTAGCTGTTGAAGAACGCCTCTATGCCCGGAATATCCGGCGCTATATCAGGGTTTGATGGGTAAGCTTTCGCAGCCTTGATTGCATGCTGCTTCGCAGCTTCAACGGCTGCAGGGCCGGACGCTTCACTAAGCTGCTTTGTCAAGCCAGAGATCATGCAGTGCAGGGTAGCCAGTGTAGAACCGGTGTAATTCAATACGTCTTGGACGTCGTTACTCATTTTCACTTTCCTTGCGTTATCCGCGCCGAAATTGGCGCAACCCCAGTCCTTGGGCTTGCAGGCAAAGGACTGGGGGAATCCGTTGCGTGAGGGCAAGAGGCTACCCTCATCAGAGAGGGGCTCGTTACTGGCTATAAAACCAGTATTTTGGTAGACTACGGCGATGGAACGAGGGCGCGATCTGATGTCAAGGCGTAATTGACGATACCTCTTGACTTGTGCAAAATCCCGCCTCATTTTGAGCATCTATAGCTTTCGACGGAGGGCGATTCATGACTACTAAGTCTTTAGCAGTGGCCCAATATATATTGGATAGATGTCGCGAGTCTGGTGATACAGCCGTGACTCCGATGCAATTGTTAAAACTTGTTTATATTGCACATGGACATATGCTTGGTAAATACGGTATGCCTCTACTTGATGAGCCTGTTCAAGCTTGGCAATATGGCCCGGTTGTTAATAGCGTCTATCAGGCCGTCAGGCATTTTGGTTCAGCACCGGTGCGTATGGTGTGCAACCATGTTAACGAGAATGCTTTTACTCCTGATGAACGACATACGATGGATATGGTTGCGCGCGATTTTGGGCGAATCGACGGGGTCACACTTTCCGCTGCGACGCATAAGTCTGGTACGCCCTGGGCTACTACATGGGAGTGGCACGGTCAAAATGCCATAATATCCAATGATCTGATTGAGCATTTTTATCGCCGGAACTTGAGTCTTCCATCTTACTCATCGCTTTGAAAGGGAATTCAGATTGTCTTTTAAGCCTGAAGGCGTTGAGTTAGAGCAACGCGCGGTTGAAGAATCTCTAGCGTTAGCTGCAAAAGAAGATATAGCGCAGGCTAGGCTGCAGAATCATGAAATTCATGGTCTGCGAATTGGTCATGCAAAGTTGCTTTTTTGTCTTACTGTTGCTTGGGTGGCAGTTATTTGGTTAGTTGTATTATTTCAGGGTTTTGGTCAGTGGTTTATCCCGATTCCAGATTGCTTGGAGTATATAAAATTCAAACTTTCCGATGCTGTCATGATTGCATTTATGACTACGACGACAACAACAGTTCTCGGACTTTATGGCATCGCAGCATATTGGCTTTACGGAAAACCTAAATCTGAGGGAAAGTCAGTGGCGACCAAAGCTGACCCAAAAAAGGTGGCTAGTCCTAAGCCAGCTGAATAGCGCTATTACGGGCGAACCAGACCAGATGCCCGCTTTACCACAGGAGTGACCTGCATGAAATTGATCGTAGGAGCGCTGGCGGTAGCGCTGCTGGCTGGGTGTGCGACTTCGCCGACGCCTTCCAATGAAGCCAAACAGGCGCCGTCCAGTCAGTTGTCGGCCTACCAGGTCAAGCCATCCGGGGCTTATGGGACACTGCAAGTGATCCGCGATTCCGGGCAGACCGGAAGCCTTTGTTCAATGGCCGTTTTTATCGATGGCAAACAAGCTGCCAAGCTCGACCCGGGTCAGAAGGCATCTTTCTATCTGCCGTCTGATTCGGTTTCAGTGGGCGCCGCTTACACCGGCTCTGGCATCTGCTCCATGGGTGCAGCCCGGGTGGAGCGGGAAGCGATCGTGAAAGACGGCGCGATCAAGAAATACCGAGTTTTCACCGGGGGCGATGGGCAGATCGACATACTGCCCACGACTCTCTGAACAGACCGCCTCCGGGCGGTTTTTTATTGCCTGGAGAATGGCATGTGCTCAGCAATTACCTACACGCCGATGACGAAAGTCATGTTGTCAGGCTCGCTTGCGAAGAAGTTTTTTCGAAGCAAGCCATTCCTCCTCGACGGCGGATCGGCCGTGGAGGTGTTCCGTGCGCTCAATGCGACCATTGATGGGTTCGCCGAGGAAATTAAACGACTGGAGCTCCTTGGACTGAAGTTTGCGATCTTCCGGAATCGCCAAAACATCGGAATGGACGGATTCGATCTCGGCGGTACACGGGAAATTCGCATTGCTCCAGTGATTGGGGGCAGCAAGCGTGCCGGCGGGCTGCAGACCATTATCGGCACAGTAATGATCGCCGCAGCCTATGTACTGTCATTCACTCCGTTTGCAGCCGCATCGCCGTTTTTGTACGCGGCCGGCGCGTCAATTGCGATCGGCGGCGTGATCCAAATGCTCAGCCCGCAGGCCTCAGGCCTGAAGCAAAGCGCATCCCCCGAAAACTCCCCGTCCTACGCCTTCGGCAGCGCCAAGAACACCACTGCCAGCGGCAACCCGGTACCGATCTGCATCGGCGAACGCCGGTGGGGCGGGATGATCATCTCGGACTCGATCCTGGCTGAAGATAAGGCCTGAGCAAAAACCCTCACTATGGCTAGGAAGAATTTCCCTTCCTTTCCAAAGGAGGTCTTCGCTCATGAAAACGTGGTTACCGGTAGTGACTCGAGTCGCTTCTAACTTGGTTTTGGTTGCCTATTACAGCTTCAAACTTTACGCGAGCCTTCACGGGTCGTGAGCAAGCCGCCTTGAGGCGTTTTTTTTTATGCTTGGAGGAAAGCATGGGCGCAGCAGCAAAGATCGATATCCACGGCGAGAAGGGTGGCAGCAGTAAGCCGAAGTCGCCGACTGAAGCCAGCGACAGCCTGCGCTCGACCAACCTTGCAAAACTGCTGATCGCCGTGGGCGAGGGTGAGTTCGACAGCGTCCCGACCGATTACGATATCTACCTGGACAACACACCGATCCGCGATGCGAGCGGCAACTACAACTTCCCGAACGTGAAGTGGGATTGGCGCCCGGGTTCGGTGGATCAGACCTACATCCCAGGCATTCCGTCCGTCGAGAACGAGACGTCGCTGAACATTGAGCTGCGCAGCGATTCCCCGTGGGTGCGGTCGATCACCAACACCCAGCTTTCCGCCGTGCGCATGCGCTTGGCATGGCCGGCTCTGCAACGCTCGGATGACCAGGGCAACGTCGGCGGCTACCGCATCGAGTACGCAATCGACGTCGCCACCGACGGCGGCGCCTATCAGCAGGTGCTGGTGGACGCAGTCGACGGCAAGACCACCACGCGCTACGAGCGCTCGCGCCGCATCGATCTGCCCGACGCCACCACTGGCTGGCAGATCCGCGTGCGCCGCCTGACGCCGAACCAGAACACCAACAAGATCGCCAACACCATGCTGGTGGCCGGTTACACCGAGGTCATCGACGCCAAGCTGCGCTACCCGAACACCGCGCTGCTCTACATCGAATTCGACGCCGAGCAGTTCACCAACATCCCGGCCGTGACCGTGAAGTGCAAGGCACGCCGCTGGATGGTGCCGAGCAACTACGACCCAATCCTGCGCACCTACACCGGGACGTGGGATGGTTCGATGAAATCGGCCTGGACCAACAACCCTGCGTGGATCACCTACGGCATCTGCACTGAAGACCGGTTCGGCCTAGGCAAGCGCATCAAGCCGTTCATGGTCGACAAATGGGAGCTGTACCGCATCGCCCAGTATTGCGATCAGCTGGTGCCGAACGGTTTGGGCGGGCAGGAGCCACGCTTCCTCTGTGACATGAACCTGCAGGGCAAGGCTGATGCCTGGTCGTTGCTGCGCGACATCTCGGCGATTTACCGGGGCATGACGTACTGGGCGCAGGGGCAGCTGGTGATGCAGGCCGACATGCCGCGCGCGCAGGACTTCGATTATGTCTTCACCCGGTCCAACGTGATCGACGGCAAGTTTTCCTACGGCAGCGCCTCGGCGAAAACCCGTTACACCCGGGCGCTGGTGAGCTACGACAACCCGGCGAACAACTACGACACCGACGTCATTCCGTTCGCTGACCTGGATCTGCAACGCCGTTACGGCGACCGGCCGACCGAGCTGAGTGCCATTGGCTGCACGCGCGCCTCCGAAGCACAGCGCCGGGGCAAGTGGGCGATCTTGAGCAACAACCAAGACCGCACCGTCTCGTTCAAAACAGGCATCGAAGGCGTGATCCCGTTGCCGGGCCACATCATCCCCGTGGCGGATTCGCTGCTGGCTGGGCGGGAAGTGGGCGGCCGGATCTCGGCGGTGGCGGGTCGGGTTATCACGCTTGATCGCGACACCCAGGCCAAGGCCGGCGACCGGCTGATCATCAACCTCCCGGGCGGTCGCGCCGAAGGTCGTACCGTGCAGAGCGTCAACGGCCGCGCCGTGACCGTCACGGTCGCCTACAGCGAACCGCCGGTTGCGCAGTTGCAATGGGCACTCGATGCCGATGACTTAGCTATCCCGCTCTACCGCGTACTGCGCACCAAGCGCACCACCGAGGGCGATTACGAAATCAGC
>Ga0265797_10011067_pt1 | contig 11374 bp, 9 predicted proteins | sample P2T30metagenome_FD_192433 | JGI IMG/M metagenome (GOLD analysis project Ga0265797, IMG submission 192433) | Plant litter microbial communities from East Loma Ridge, Irvine, California - P2 T30 | ecosystem: Environmental > Terrestrial > Plant litter > Unclassified | place: USA: California... | reverse complement strand
TTGATTGATTGATTGATTGATTGATCGATTGAAGGGGGAGTTATGTAGAGAAAGGTTAAGGAAACAGATCAGGTATTTTTGTTCTCATGCCATGATAGCGGTACACGTTGTGGTTGAGACATGGTTGCGTAGGTGTATGGTGGGCGATGTGGGGGCGCCAGATAAGCCGATGGCAAGTGACCTGAATGGCCGGCAACGGAGGGCGCTAGCGAAGGCATGTATACCATCAGGGTTAGGGTTGGGGCAAGCTTGCAATTCGAGAATGAGACGAGATATCTTCTCCAGCCAACGACACGACCACACTTCGAAGCAAGACATCTTCAAACGGTAGGACCAGCTTACATGATGCTCAAGTAATATTTCACGCAAAAAAGGCGCCCTCAAACCGAGCACAGAGGTCTTTTCTCCCTCAGGACATATCCACCAGCAGGTTTTGCAAATCCGATACCCCCAACCATACACCGACGAATCTCGAAAGGAAATCACGAACCAAAGATAAATAAAGGATAAGTCCTTCAAGAATGGCGAAACCACCTCAACACTCAGATACCGCCTTTCGACTCCCCTCAAAAGACGACCTCGCCCTCCTCCACCATCTCCAATCCCTGCTCCACCTCATCCACCACCGCAACAAGAACCAACACCGCCGTTCCCCCTGGTACAAAAACTTCTCGCTTTTCCGCCGTCACCTCTCCGCCCTCCTAACAGACTACACAACCCTCCTCGCCACCCCAACAACAAACCTCGAGCGCGCCCGTCTCCGAACCCAAACCCCCACCCTCCAGCTCCAGATTTCAAAACACCTGGACTTTTGGCGGGATGTGCTTGTGGGGAGGTGGCAGCAGGCTTTTTCGCAGGTCGTGGCGGATGGGAGGTTTAGTGTGATTGGGCTGGTGATGCTGGGGTGTTTGGCGGGTGTTTGTAGAGTTGTGGGGGTTGTGGAGGGGTTGGAGGTGTTGGGGCAGGAGGAGGTGGAGAAGGTGTTGGAGGAATTTGGGAGAGAGGCTTGGGGGAGTGGGGATGGTTGGAGTGCTGGCGGGGGTGGGGAGCGCGGTGTCGAGGTTGTTAGTGAGGGAGAGCGAGGGGAGAGGGTGGCGAGAGTTGATGAGGGCGAGGTTGTGGCGAGGGAGGATGAGGACGAGGATGAGGATGAGGTCCGGGACGAGGGAGTGGCTGTGGCGAGAGATGTCGAAGAAACTTCACTTAGACGGGACGACGAGAGCGGCAACGAGCCTGCCAGGGCAGAATCCTCACAGCGACTTTCATCAAGCCCTGCAAAAGTGGCGAGATCAAAACCCACAGTGCCACTTTCACCCAGCCCGCCTCCTCCAAAATTGGCAAAAACAAAACCCACCAGCACGAAGAAGCGCACCGTCAACGACATGACCGACTCCAAACCCAAAGGCGCAAAGAAAAAGCGCAGCACCACTGATACCACCGACTCAAAACCCAAAGAATCAAAGAAGAAGCGCAAGAAGGGAGGCGACGCCATAGACGACCTGTTCAGCGGCTGGTGAAATGCATACCCATGCTCACGCTAATTTTGTACGATAACAGCTACTGATTTACTTGTCAAAAATCGACACGAAGTAACTTCACTTGACCTCCATCATGAGTCTCGTCATCGGCTGCAGAATTCTTGACGCTTCACGCATCCCTACCACAACAAACCCAAGCCACTTACTCAGTAGCTGTTCACCAACCCCCGACACGCAATATAAAAGTCCTTCATCACCTCGTCCGTCTTCGGTCCACCCCTCAGCATCACACACTGCTGCAAAAAGCGCCGCTTCTCAGCATCGCCTACACCCTGCACGACAGGCGGGAAGTGCTCACTCCACAGCACCGCTTCGAACCATGCCTTCGCCTGCGCAGGCAGAGCGGCAAACAGGGCCCTTACCGGCTTGCTGAGATACTCGATGTCAGACCTCAGACCCAGGCCAGCGATTTGGCGTACCAACCCTAGAGCGAGGGAAGGACCGAAAGCGTTCACGACTTGGAGAGTCTTCGCGGCGATCTCGGGCGAGACTTTGATGAAAGTGCTGGCGGGGCCGGCGGCTCTGATGAGGCGGTTCCAGAGGTTGAAGGAGGAGCGCTTGGGGAGTGGGTCTGGCGCTTCGATTGCCTGGAGGGTGAAGTTGATGAACATGTTGATCTGATCTGGGGTCGAGTCAAGGAAGATGTCGGCGTAGCGTGGGTAAAGCTTATCGACGACGTCGATGATGTTGTGGCCTACGGCGGGATCTTCGCTTGGCCTGCCAAGCACCTGCGCGAAAGAGACCACCTGCTGGTAGATTGCTCGCACTTCATCGTCGATGCGAGGAGAGCCCGGCTTGGAGTGTTGGTGGACCAACGTCGATGCTGTCAGAAGGACTGACTCCAAGTGAGGTGTAGCAGCCGAGCACTGCTGGAGGAAACTGACGGTGACGGATGGAGGCAAGACGAAGGGCCCGGGAGTCGTCTCGGTGTAGCCCGCCTTGAGAACAGCACATGCTGCGTCAATTGCTTCTCCATAGTTGCCTAGCACCTCCAGGATCGAGAAACACCCAGTAATGCGGTCCTGCACCGCCTTGCCTTGCTCGCTGTTCCAGAAATTTTTCTTGTCGTGATCAACTGCATCGTCATCGTCGTAGAGAGTGATCGGTACATCGTCCGGAACCTGCAGAGACTTTCCTACATTCGTGAGGCACTGTAGCGCAGTCACTCCGACCAACTGAGCCAGCTCCATATCTCCGCCTGTTGTCATTGCCTCTTTTGTGAAAGCCACGTCTTTTTCAATATTCTCCAGTAGTGCCATGAGAGGTCTCACCTTTGCACTCTCAGGCGTCATGGCCTGGATGATGGCAGCTACTCCGCCAATCACCTTCTCTTTGGTGTACGGATCGCTGGTTGGACCATCCAGGAAGCGCTGGTATTGCGCTAGGAAGCCGTCCAGCTCGCCTGTCAAGCTGTTGCGGCACGTTGAGCAGACTTCGGCGATAGACTTGGCTGAAATATTGGCGAACGCAGCTGTCTCCAGCGAGGCAAAAAGGAAGCGCAGAGCGTCCGGCAATACTTCAGGATGGCGTTCGATGTAGGCTCCGTAATTCCCAAGCGTATCGATGGCCGTCCTACGCGTCTGAGTCGGGATCTTCTCAGTATGGAAGTCGCCCATGGTCTTGAACAAATCCGAGTTGAACAGCGGCGCAAGAAAAGCGTCGCTCGTCTGCTCTTCCAACACGTTGTCTGCAAGAACGTTGAGGCAGAGAAGCGAGGCTTCAAGAGCACGCCATTGCTTCTCTTGTAATGCGTGCAGGGCAAGCTGTATGAACTGTTGGAGCATATCGGTGGTGAGAAAAAGGTAGATCGAGACAAGGAGATCTGTCGCGTCGGTGCGGAAACTGCGGAATGCGTCCTTCTCTGATTCTCCCCATGTTTTTGTGATCTCACCGGGTGGCGTCCAGACCTTCTTCCAAAGGAGCGAAGTGATCTCGGATGTGACTTGCTTTGCGTTGGGCGTCCAAGCCAGTGGCTCATCGGGATCGGAGAACATCTCGTCGTTCACAAATTCGATGTATGTGTTCCAGAACTCGATTGTGATCGTCGAGAGCTCATCATCCTCGCCGGGGTAGCCAGGTGATCTGAGAATGGCAGCCAGTAGCGGCAAAGTGACCTGAGCTCGTTCACCGTCAGGATTCTCAACAATATCCTCCACCACAGCAGTTGCGTATGAGACGATCAGCTGTCCTGCCGGGACGTAGATGGCGCCTTGTTCTCTCAGGGATTCTTCGAGCTGTGGTCCAAAATGTGAGCGTATGGTGGAAGCAATGGCATCGAGGTGGTGCTGCTGGAAGAAGCTAGTGTACGATTCGAGGAGGTCAATAAACACATCAAGAGCGTCCATGTCGCCGTCATCGAGCAGCAAACACTGAATGGCCGGTTCTAGCAAGTCTTGGAGGTGTTGCAAAGAATCCGGCTTGGTCGGCCAGATCGGCTGTGCATAGTTGGCCCATGTGAGGAAGCATTTTAGCGCTTCACTTCTGATCTTTACCGAGTCAGTTCCCTGGGCTTGCAAGCCTTGCCTCATCATGGCACTGGCATCGAGTACTTCCTTTTCCATCTGCACGTGGAGTCTCGCCTGTGAAGTTCCACCGTAATCGGACTTTCCAAGCTCATCCGCCAGCGTGGCAGAGAACTGATACAAGCTGGTTAGTTGTGCAGTCGAAAGCGCTGGGATAAGTTGGTTGGCGGGGACATCGATGGTCTCGACTTCTTCCACAGACAAGGCGTCGCCGTGTCTGAAAGAGCAGATCAGGTGGAAGAGCGGTCGCTGCCAACGGAAAGGGGCTCGTGTAAAGAATGTGACAAGAGTCGAGCACAGCTTGCGGATGACCATTGGGGACTCGGCTTGGTTGACGAGACGGACTAGCCAATGGATCAGCCTCTGCAGCACGGCTTGCGCGTTTTCCTCATCGAGAGAAGCCCTACGATCCAGAAACACAGTAAGCATTTGCTCCTTTACGCACCACATTGAGGCTCAGCTCAGGGTCGGCAGCAGAACTGACCCATCATTGTTGAGTTTGACCGTAAAGGTCAAGGCTCCGAAGAAACGAATGTTGACGTCTTCATATCCCAAGAGAGCATCGGCGAGTTGCCACCCATCGTTGGAGCGCTGGAGAGTCTGAAGCTGATCCTGAATCGAAGTGATGATCTGAGGGTTGCCGGGCTGATATAGGCGTTTAACGAGCTGGGCAACTTCATCCACGGACTGCGGCGGCGGAAACGAGCTGGTATCCATGATCAGGTGGTGGCGACCGTATTTACGGCTATGATCATGGCCTTGTCGAGAAGTGCCTCGAGTCCACGGCAAGTACAGCAGGAGTGATGGTCTGGTCACCGGTCGATGGAATTATTTGAGACAGGCAGGCACGCAAGTCATCGGAAGCCTTCCGAAATTTGGTGAAACACGCGCGCTTGCGACCCTTGGACGCGCCTAGCAGTGTTGTAGACAGGGTTGAGAGGTCACATGCGCATGTGACACTGCGAATGTAGGAGCAATTACAGTATGGCCAAGAGACAACGTGACGAAGACGAAGGCGATACACCCGTCTCCAAAAGAGTCCGTCGCACCGCATTTGATGACGAAGTAGCGCCAGCCGAGACTCCATCGAAACGCAAGTCCATCCTACGAGGAACTCCCACAAGAGCGAACGGCGGGATCAAAGATGTTGGAGCAACGCCCACGACGCTGAAGAAAGTGCTCTTCTCTACACCGAAGAAACATCAAAGCGAAGACGAGAATGGTATAGACACACCGACTGCCGCACGCAACGATCGATCAGCACGGAGGAAGAGCGCCAATGCATTGCGAGCGCCAATCGCAGAGAACAGCGATGTTGAGGAAGACACCACAGATGCGCGGATAGCGGCCGAGATCTTGGACAGCGAGGATGAGGAGGGCGACGATTCGGCTGAGGAGACCATTGGCGTCTCACATGCACAAAAGGCACCAGATACACCTTCAAAGACTGGCAAACCGCGAGGAAGACCCAAGGGCAAGCGGCGCGACAGAACACCTACTCCTCCTCCCGATCTTCCACCACATGAGACATATTTCTTCCAAAATAGGGCGGGCGGAAACAAGACGTCGGCAAATACATTGCCCTCACACGTCCTCTTGGACCACGACGATTATCGGGAGCACATACAAGCCTTCAAGGACCCTCACGGATCGGACGTTCGACGGCTTAAGCAGTTACACCAACGCGGTTTCGATCAATGGATGTTCGAGCTCGAGCAAGGCTTCAACATCTGCCTCTACGGCTACGGCTCGAAGCGAGATCTGGCCATGAGCTTTGCAGAACACATGCACCTGCAAGCAGAGAAAGCGCCCAAAATCCTAATAATAAACGGCTACACCCCCGGCTTAACGATCCGCGACGTCCTCGCAACAGTAGCCGGCCAGATGCTGCCCAAAAACATCAAACTCCCAGCCCAGCCCTCAGCAACCCTAGACCTCATCTTCGAAGGTCTCTCCGAACGACCCTCGATCCACCTCACCCTGATCATCCACTCAATCGACCACCCAAACCTCCGCAAAGCGCAACCCTCCCTAGCCCGCCTCGCCTCGAACCCTTCCATCTCCCTCCTCGCCACCTGCGACACCCCCAACTTCGCCCTCCTCTGGGACATCACCTTAACGCGGCAATTCCGCTTCCTGCACCACGACGCCACGACTTTCGAACCCTACACCGCCGAGCTAGACGTGGTCGAGGACGTCAACACCCTGCTCGGCCGCAGCGGCCGCCGTCTGGGGGGCAAAGACGGCGTCGGGTACGTCCTCAAATCCCTGCCCGAGAACGCCCGCAACTTGTTCCGGATCTTGGTCGCAGAACAGCTCGCGCAAGCAGACACCGAAGGCGAAGCCGCCGCCGCCTCCGCAGCAGCAACCCCCTCCGCTTTCGACGACATCGACTCCGACGACGTCCTCGGCGCTTCCGACGAGGAGACCGCCATGCAGCAGCAGGGCACCCCATCACGCCGCATCCGCGGGAAGGGCAGGCCCGCCAAGAAGCCCAAAGCAGCACGTGCCCCGCCCAAACCCATCGCGAGCAGTGTGGGCGAAGGCGTGGAGTATAGGACGTTGTATCACAAGGCGGTGGAGGAGTTTGTGTGCTCGAGCGAGTTGAATTTCAGGACTTTGCTCAAGGAGTTCCACGATCATCAGATGGTGGAGTCGCGGAAGGATGGGATGGGGACGGAGAGGTTGAGCGTGCCGTTTGCGAGGGAGGAGTTGGAGGGTATGTTGGAGGAACTTGTTTGATGTGGCTTGTATGTATGACTGCATGTGATCGTTGTTTCCATGTATGACGGGTTGGGAGAGTTGGGTACCATGGCTGAGTTTAGGCTGGAGAAGCTTCACTGGGGTGGGGTCCTGTTCTACTCTACGTGGTGCATGTATACATGATATCTATGCTGAGATAACTTGAGATGAGAACTTGGTGGACCCAGTGGAAGAAGACAGTGTAGGAACAACGATCGCCTCGTTGAGCTTTATGAAAACCTCGATCCAGAAGCTGTGAATGGAAATTGTACAAATTGCTCGTTTCGCTCATACATCAATAAAATAAAGCATCAAAACCCCGCGCGGCTCTTTTTTAGTCTTCCAAACACGCACACACCACCAGCGCCCAAAGCTATGCTGGAAGCAGTCTGTTGTACCCTAACCTTCAAGTCATAATCCCGTACTCTTTCAAGTCACACATCTACCATCCGCGAGTGGCCAGCTTCTCAGCGTCGCGCATCTCGCCGCAGTTGATGCCAACCATAGCCTCACCAAGGCCAATGCTGACCTCCATCAAGACCTTCGGGTCCTTGTAGTGAGTGACAGCCTGAACGATAGCCTTGGCGCGCTTGGCAGCGTTGCCAGACTTGAAGATGCCCGAGCCGACAAAGACGCCGTCGCAGCCCATCTGCATCATCAGCGCCGCGTCGGCGGGAGTCGCAACGCCGCCAGCGGCGAAGTTGACCACGGGCAGGCGGCCCTTGCGTGCGGTCTCCTTGAGCAGCGCGTAGTCGCACTCGAGCTCGCGCGCCATCTGGCGCAGGTCGTTGTCGGAGGCGGACGAGGCGCGTGCGATCTCTGCGTTGACGGTCTGCATGTGGCGGACGGCCTCGACGACGTCGCCGGTGCCGGCCTCGCCCTTGGTGCGGATCATGGCGGCGCCCTCGCTGATGCGGCGCAGGGCCTCGCCGAGGTTACGGCAGCCGCAGACGAAGGGGGTGTTGAAGTCGTTCTTCTCGACGTGGTTGACGGGGTCGGCGGGGGTCAGGACCTCGCTCTCGTCGATGTAGTCGACGCCGATGGCCTGCAGGATCTGGCACTCGGCGACGTGGCCGATGCGGGCCTTTGCCATGACAGGGATGGTGACGCTGTTCATGATTTCCTGGATCATGGCCGGGTCCGACATGCGGGCGACGCCGCCCTGGGCGCGGATGTCGGCGGGCACGCGCTCGAGGGCCATGACGGCCACGGCGCCGGCTTCTTCTGCGATCTTGGCCTGCTCGGCGTCGACGACGTCCATGATCACGCCGCCCTTGAGCATCTGGGCCAGGCCGGCCTTGACGGCGAAGGAGGACTGCGAGGGAGCGGCGGAGTTGCCGTTGGTGCCGTTGGTGGAGGACATGGCTGTGTGGGTATCGAGGAGGGTATGGAGAGGTGTTGGAGGGGACGTCGGTGTTTGATCACTGTCGAGAATCGAGAGGGTGTCGAGGTATGTCGGATGAAATGTGGTGAGTAGGAAGATGTGAAAGAAAGGTTGAGTTCTAGATTGGACAAGACAATTAAGAAGTGGAAGACGAGAAATGTGAGTCAAAGCAAAGCAATGGTACCTCTAGCAAATGTCAAATACGCCCTGGCGGCATTTGGAGACAAGCGATACACTTTCATCGTGTCATAATCACCCAAGTCCACCATATTTTCTGGGCCCCACCAAAGCCATTGCCCATTCACCCTACAAAGTACTGCATTTCTCAGGGTCTCGGCCTCGGCTCAAGCCCAATCTGTCATGTCCATGCGTACATCCTTCCAACTTCTCTTTTGCCTCCTTCCAGAAGCCTTTTCCATGCATTTGGACAACCTTTTTCTTGCTTATATCCATGAATGCGATATAATTTTTCGGTAATATCCCATGTGGTAACACAGCTAACAAGACAACCTAGGCAATATTCCAATATGCGTACACAACAACACAGACACGATCAATGAACTCACCTTCCATTAATCAGCAATATCCGCCTTACCCCGCCAAGGTCCGTTGGAGCAAGCAAAATAGCGGGACGAGATCGAGTCTAAAAGACGGCCCGACAAGGAAGCTCTCTCTCGTGCTGTGTGCCACCACAAAGGCACCTCGCCACTCAAATCAAAATCCCTGCACGACTCCATATCAACATCGGGCCCTGCAGATCGAGTGGCTTGTTGTCTGTCAGTTACCGGATACGGTATATATCGACGACGTGTGTATGTCTTTCTGTATTCACCTGCTGCAACTACAACCTCACTTCGGGAATGCTCCATCAAGACATCGACTTGGTAATTGTGACGATCGAACTCGGAATTTCGGTGTCCTGGCTTGGCCACCGGCGCGATGTGTGAATCATCCTGACACCGCAATCGGTTGGTAGGTATAGGTAGATCTCACAGCAGTCGCTGTGATGTGTATTGTAAGTCGACTTAATACTTCACTTCGATTTCTGGTAGTCAACCTTAGTTTGCTCTGCCAGCAATTTTCTCGCAACGGCCCTCTGTACCGTACGACCTGATAATAATCGTCCCGGGAGACCTCTCAAACACAACTCAACCATGCAGCACATGCGCGAAAGACTCCTCTGGATACGACAATGGCTTGATAATGACGTCCAGGAAATGGGACCGCCTTCTACAACAGGGCCTGGAAATTCATTGGGCGACACTATTTCTCCCATTACGCGCGCCGCAGACCCCCAACCTGCCGCGACCGAAACCGACACGAGTTTTGTACTTGTTTCCAACAATGACAATCAGAATACCCGAAACAACAACTTCGGTGTCCTCTCCATACCCGACTCCGAGGAGGTCCAAATAAAAGACCTCCCGCCACTGCCGTCCTCTCACTGCTCAAGTTGTGGTTGGCCGTTCCCTCCACCACCTCCTTCCTCACACTCAGAACCCATTCCACCCCATCAACCCACCCAGGATCTAGAAGTCGCAGGCCGAGGAGATCATTTTCACGTCTTCAGCGACCTGCGCTCTCCATCGCTTGCCCGGCAGAGGGACAAGAGTGCAAGGGAGAAGTACTATGGGTTTCGGTATATCAAGCGTGGAGACCTGGGCTCTGAAGGAGTGCTGAAAGAACGGTGTTCTCGTCCTTGTTGTGGTGCTGAGGAGGAGAATGAGAATGAGCACGACGACGGCGACGACAAGAAAGGTGAGTACGCCTCTTCAGGTGCGGGTAGTACTCCCTGCTCTGTAACAAGAACTTGTAGTATGGAAAGACCACAGCAACCAGCTATCATCGCCAATCCTCCTCCTCCACCTCCACATACGGAAGAAATAGACAAACACACCCTGTACAGGCTCGCCCAACTCTACCCCCGCCCACCTAAAAACCACCACCGCCACATCGACAAGGTCATCGCCCCATTGAGCCAACGCGTTGACAAACGGCGCGAAGAGCGCAAACACCAGAAGGCGATATTGAGAGATGAGATTGAGGATCTTTAATTGAGCGAGGCATTCACTGGTACCACGGACAGAGAGAAAGGCACATGCTAGCCATTCACGACACCGTCAAACGTACATACAGTGTGTGCTGAAGTAAAGGACGTTAGTGAAGCGACCGCACGTCTCAAAGCGCGAGCAAACTCGCAGCAAACAATTTCTGTGTATATCAGGACGACATGGTAACACACACCGTGTCTTCTGCTGACCATCGATGCAAAATTCTCTTGGTGTCCTTCAGCAACATGTCGATCATCCGCCGATGGCTCAACGGTGTTCCACAAACCGGGACAGATTCCCAGCCAGGACCTCAAACAACCCCAGGACAGTCTGGGCGACCTCGCAGTGCAAGCTGTCCTGTTGACTTTTCCCAAAGGCTGTCTTCCACATCGCCTGAACATTCAACGAACGACACTCAATCGACAGAATCGTCCAAGACACGCGCCTCGGACGCCCAATCCGCTGCTGGCGAGAGTAACACAACTTTCGTTCCCTCCAGCACGATTCTGATTTGTTGACACTACTAAGCCTGACGTGGGGACACTGGCTATCGTGGCCAACAGGTCATCCCTCGTCCTCATCCTCGTCCTCCACGTCCTCCTCGTCCTCAGCTGACTCCAATAACAACCCACCCCACCGACCTTCACCAGACTCCATTCCACCCCGCCAACCCGCCCATCGTCTCGAACTCTCAGGCCGGGGAGACGATCACCCCTACCACGACTTCCGTTCTCCCTGGGTAGCTTGGCAGAGGGAGAGGAACCAAAAGGAGAAGTACTATGGGTTCCGGTATGTCAACTGTGGGCAATTGCTTGCTGCGACAGAGAAGACTCCCGTCTACAGGGCCGCTCAAGTACTCCCTCGCCCGCCCAAAACCCATCATCGCCCTGTCCACAGAGTCTGCGTGAGATCGAGCCGACCTCCGGAGAAAGTCTACGGGAAACCGCGCCAGCGCGTTGACAGACGGCGCAAAGAGCGAAAACACCGGGAAGCGAACTTGAAGGCGGAGGTTGAGGATTTCCGGTTAAGGACTTGGCCTAGGAAACGTCGTTGAGGCTGATGTGGTAATCTCTGCGAGTTTGAAGCCACTCTTGTTGGAGCTTGGGGTTATGTTGGCGTTCAAGGTGAGGTTCAAGG
>Ga0265797_10011066_pt1 | contig 11375 bp, 8 predicted proteins | sample P2T30metagenome_FD_192433 | JGI IMG/M metagenome (GOLD analysis project Ga0265797, IMG submission 192433) | Plant litter microbial communities from East Loma Ridge, Irvine, California - P2 T30 | ecosystem: Environmental > Terrestrial > Plant litter > Unclassified | place: USA: California... | reverse complement strand
CAGTTGGTCGCCGCATTGTACCAGGACTAGAATGATGCAGATAGAGAGCAGCACGCGCTTGTATGGTCTTGCTGGTTTTGACGGCGAGCTTGAGTCTACTGCCGTTTCTGATGTTTGGCGAGATGTGTTGAGAAGAGGTGTAGTTTCGTGTGCCAATGGGTCTTGCTCTTGCGAGTCTCGTGGGGAGGTGGCCATGATTGGACACGATAGTCGCGTGTGGGAGTGTTTGTCCACGCGAACTACTATTGGAAGGTTGGTTCAGGCAAGATGTTAAATCACACAAGCAAAGGGCCAGAAAATTGGAGATTTGTATCGCCTTGCATTTCCCATGCTCTGGAGGAAATCAATGGTTTAAATTGGCGAAGTCGCGGTGATTGACTTGTATATGGTAAAATGGTGCCTTATCGATGATCGACGCAGCGGCGTTCAGACACGGCGCTCGGAGCTCAGCTGGACCATACAAGGGATGAGGAAAGCTGATGCCTTGCCTTATCGCAAGTGTTCCTTCCATGGCTGCTAAAGCACGCCATCATGACATGTTGTTGCCGACATGCGTCTCGCTTGAGTTCGGTGTGTATTTAGTCTGGTTTGGATGTGAGTTTCTGAGGCGTGTATGTCGCGGACATCATGCATTGCAAACATGAACTTTGCCGGAGTTCATGTCAATAGAAGGAGTTGAGGTACCGATGTCCAACACATGTGGCCTCAAACACGGCAGGATAGACACTTACGCAGGGCAAGTTATAGTATGATGTTTCTACCAACCTGCAGACTTATGTAGGATACGGTATGCTTGGAGAATAGCACATTCTTCGACGCCGTGTGCATACATACATGTAACAGCCAACACCAACCCTGACCCTACAGCTTACAAGGCTGGTACAAGATTGAATATCAACCCATGGTGCAGGATTGAACCCATCGATGCATGTATCTATTAGCACTTGGAAGGTATATGGCGGGTTTCCAGGTATGTATGAATAATCATATAAATCTTGGCAAGAACGACACCACACTTCGCGAAACGACCGAGAATGGCCGAGTTCGGACTGACATGGGAGTGAGAAAGGACGCCGCAGGCCCGCCTCATGTTCACAGCACGAGAGGGTCCCCTGCAAATAAAAGCAGTCTGTTAAGCATTGCATACATATAGCTGCCGTGCCTGGAACGCACACAGGACGCAAACGCCGGGTATGATTATCGTGAGGTCGCAGATACAAAGGTCCGGCGCATGCACGGCGTCTCCACGGTCAGTCGAAAGATCTTGCTTCCTCGTGCGCTCAGAGACGGTGGCTGTGCCAAAGGTTCCAGCACAGCAGCAGAAAGAGGAATGCCGGACCAGGTTCACTACAGTATCTCCCACAGGCACGAGCTCGTGGCCTCAATCGTTCAAAGCGGTGTCCGTCAAGCAGCAGCATGAACTGCGGTGACCGAACGACCGGGATGATCCCCCATGGCGGTGCCATAATGTCGTGCGTGTCGTGGGGGAAGCGACACACAAAAGGCCGAGAAGCGCAAAGGAGCTGGTCGGCACGGACAGAGGGTGGGTCGGTAAGGGTTTGCGATAGTTCAGCCCTGCTCGGCATGAGATTGGTGGAGGCAGGGCAAAACGCGAGCTTGGACGGGTGGATCGAAGACTAACTCCTTGGTGGTGACGACGATTTGAGTTCCTCCTGCTGCTGGCGCAAGCTGCTCGAGACACATGTCAACAAACGTCCAGCCAGCATTGTCGGGTATACAGTGGGAATTGATAGAAAATAACCTGCCCATCAGCTGCAGCGATATACACTGCAGCTCCATGCACAATATGACACAACACCAGCACGCGCTGCACTCGCACTGTCGCACAGCAGCGGTGGTCGATTCGATTCGCAGACGTGTCGCTAGCGAGCTTAGTGCACAAGCCACCAGAAGGACGTCGTCTCTCTGTCTCTCTTTGCGCCTTGATCTTGCACTGCGGCCGCCGAGCTGGAAGCTGGGCGCAGCTGCACCCCATCGTACTGCCTGCATATGCCTACTCGCAATCCTGATATCCGCCGCACTCTCCCACTTTTCCACTGCTGAACCCACCTCCACTCTCTTGATCTCGCTCACCTCACCCTCGCTCTCACCCACCACCTCCTCCTTCTATAGCACAACGACGCCCCGCCTGTCCCCTCTCATATGCCGTCGTAGTCCATTGGCCGCTACGCCTACCACCCTCTTGGCCTACACCCACCTATCAAACTGATTTACCACGTCGCATCCGCCAGCATGCTCGAGGGCACCGCTGGTCAAGAAGCCGAGCTCAAGCAGCAGGGTATCATTGAAGCTGCCCAGGACCCAAACACCAGCGTGGACGCTGAGCAGGCCGAACAGGCCCTACTAAGCCAGTCGAGAGCCGCTGGCGCTGCCGCCTTCAGCTTCGATCCCAATGCCAGCGCCGAAGAGAAAGCACGTCTGGTGAAGGAGCGAAACGAAGCAGTGGGACGGCCGCATCGCAAACATGTCACTGCCGCTCTCGTGAGTGACCAGGACGACGGTCAAACCGCTGGCTATGATCTGCCCGAACCCTCCAAACAGGGAGCTCTTCCACCTCCCGGCAGCGACGATGCGGACGTGATCGATGCGCAGCAAGCGAAAGAGGAGGAATACTCCAGAGTTGGCTGGGCCCCGCGCTTTGGCAACCCGGCCGATCACGACGAGGAAGGCACGATGCTCGACCACCAAGACCTGCTAGAGGGCAAGATTGGAGATAAGTTCTTCGGCGATTGGTACCACAACACTGGTGTCATCATATTTGCTTGTCTGTCATCTTGGACAGTGGCAGTCCTTGGTGGAGGCCTGGGCTGGGTCTTCTTGGTTATGGCCATCTGCGGCACATACTACCGCACATCGATTCGACGCGTAAGGCGCAACTTCAGAGACGACATTCAGCGCGAAATGGCTAAGACCCGTCTCGAGACTGACCACGAATCTCTCGAGTGGATGAACAGCTTCCTCGTTAAATTCTGGCCAATCTATGCACCCGTTCTATGCAACACCATCGTTAGCTCAGTAGACCAGGTTCTGTCGACTAGCACGCCTCCATTCTTGGATAGCATGCGCATGAAGTTCTTCACTCTCGGCACCAAGCCTCCGCGCCTTGAACATGTCAAGACTTACCCGAAAGCTGAGGACGACACAGTACTTATGGACTGGAAGTTCAGCTTCACACCAAATGATGTCGCCGATCTTACTTCGCGCCAAATCAAGAATAAGGTCAACCCGAAGGTCGTCTTGGAAATTCGTGTTGGTAAAGCTATGCTCTCGAAAGGCTTGGACATCATCGTCGAAGACATGGCATGCAGCGGCATTATGAGAGTCAAGATGAAGCTCCAGCTTCCATTCCCACACATCGACAGGGTTGAAATTTGCTTTTTGGAGCGCCCTACATTTGACTACGCATGCAAACCTATTGGCGGCGAGACGTTTGGGTTCGACATCAACTTTATGCCTGGTCTTGAGAGCTTCATCCAAGAACAAATCCATGCCAATCTCGCTCCGATGATGTACGCACCAAACATCTTCCCCATCGAGGTCGCTAAGATGTTGTCTGGTAACCCGGTCGATCAAGCCATTGGTGTTCTTTCACTCACATTCCACGGCGCCCAAGGATTGAAGAACAACGACAAATTCTCCGGCACTCCTGATCCTTACGCAACTGTCAGCATCAACAACCGTGAGGTGCTGGGTAAGACGAAGACTGTCGAACAGAATGCCAACCCCAGATGGAATGAAACTGTCAATGTCATTCTTACTAGTCTAAGGGAGCCTCTCACTATTCACGTCTACGACTTCAACGACTTCCGCAAGGACAAGGAGCTTGGAGTGTGCACTTTCAACTTGGAACAGCTTGAGACCGTTACCGACCATGAGAACCAACACCTGGAAGTCATTGCAGGCGGCAGACCTCGCGGAGTGGTCCAGTGCGATATCCGTTTCTTCCCTGTCCTCGAGGGCAACAAATTGCCAGACGGCACCCAGGAGCCTGCTCCTGAGTCGTCCACCGGTATTGCTAAGTTTGAGGTAGAGCAAGCAAAGGATCTCGATGGCACCAAGTCACTCATCGGCTCGCTCAACCCTTACGCTGTCCTACTTCTCAACGGCAAGGAGGTGCAGATCTCGAAGAAGCTTAAGCGCACTAACAACCCTATCTGGACCGACGCAAGCAAAGAACTCCTTATTACCGACCGTAAGAAGGCCAAACTGGGTCTGGTATTGAAGGACGACAGGGATCTCGCAACCGACCCTGTCATCGGAACATATCAGATCAAACTCGACGACATGCTTGAACTCATGGCCAAGGGCCAAGAATGGTACAACTTGGCAGGCGTCAAGAGCGGTCGCGCGAAGATGAGGCTGCAGTGGAAGCCTGTCGCCCTCAAAGGTGCACTCGGTGGCTCTGGCGGCTACATTACGCCCATTGGTGTCATGCGAATTCACTTCATGTCTGGCAAGGATCTCAAGAACCTCGACACAGTCGGCAAGTCGGATCCTTACGCGCGTGTCAACCTCTCAGGCATCCAAAAGCGTAGAACACCGACGTGGAAGAACAACCTCAACCCTGATTGGGACGAGGTATTCTACATCCCCCTTCACAATGCAAGGGAAATCCTTACTCTGGAAGTCATGGATGAGGAGAACGTTGGAAGTGACCGCAGCATGGGCAAAGTTGACCTTGCTGCCAGTGACTACGTTGAGCAAGGCGAAGACGGCGAGTATCTCGTCCATGACACCAAACATGAGGTACAGTCTCGTCAACTCCGCATTGGCAACGCGGCGCCCAAGGGCACCATCCACTTCACAGCCGCTTTCTATCCGACCATTCCCACTATCGACCCAGAGGATGAAGAGGACGAGAAAGAAGCCAACGGCAAGCCAAGCATGGACGGTACTGCTCAAAGTGTCGCCTCCAATGGTCAGGTTGGTAGGGAACGGAGCAACACCACCGGAACCATCAGCACTGTTGCCACGACTGCAAGCAAGGCCGGCGAGCGAGAGATGCAGAAGGCGCTCGCTGATGGAGAGAAAGAGCAAGTTGAGGCTGAAGAGGTCCAGGCCAAGGTCGTGCCCAAGATCCGCGTGACTGCTGAAGACTTAAACAAATACGGTATGTCTCACGTGTCAGGGTGCACGAATGTCGCTAACAACAATCTAGAATCTGGAATCCTTGTCTTCAAGATTATTGAGGGCGAATTTGCTCACCAAAATTGCTACCTCGAGGTTGTCATGGACGATCACCTGTTCCCTGCATACACCTCCGCAAAGACCCGTTCTCGCCACCATGTCTTCAACGAGACGAGCGACGCAATGATCCGCGAGCTGGACTTGTCACAGATCACTTTACGCCTGGTCTCTGAGATCGACACTGAGGGCAAGGATGGTGAGAAGCACGTGGAGGCCAAGCTGACCGGCAATATGATTGAGGTACTCAAGCGCGGCCTTTACACGCCGACACAATTCACCATGAAGGGCAAGGAAGGCGGTGAGAGCAAGGTAACTGTCAGCCTGAAATACATTCCCCTGCGCATGCAGCTCGACCCGAGCGAAAGCTTCAACAACGCAGGCACTCTCCGCGTCGAAGTCCTTGATGCTGCCGATCTGCCTGCCGCTGACCGTAACGGCTTCTCCGACCCATACTGCAAGTTCAAGCTCAACGGAGAGCAAGTGTACAAGACTAAGACTCAGAAGAAGACTCTCCACCCGGCTTGGAACGAGTTCTTTGAAACCCCTGTTCGCAGCCGTACTGCTGCCAAATTTGCAGTCGACGTCTACGACTGGGACTTTGGCGACAAGGCTGATTACCTTGGAGGTGCTGCCATCGATTTGACCATCCTTGAGCCCTTCCAAGCACAAGAAGTCACCCTCGGCCTTGATGGCAAGAGTGGTGCGATCCGCCTCAAGATGGTGTTCAAGCCGGCGTACGTTACGCGATCTCGCCAAGGCTCATCAACGTTCTCTGGCACATTCAGTGTACCAGGCAAGGTTGTTGGTGCTCCAGTCAAGGGCGTTGGTAAGGGTGCTGTCTTCGTCGGAGGTAACGTCGCAAAGGGTGCCAGCTTCCTTACGCGCGGGTTCAAGCGCAGGACTGTGAGCCAAAGCGTAGGCGATGACGCTAACGGCGGCATCGCTGATATGCGTGATACTAGCATGGATATCCCCGACGCACCATCCAGCCCTAACGGAAAGATGTCGGTCGACGGTGGTCTTGCCGCTAGGGAATCGATATCGCACCACCGTCAACGTAGTTTCGGTGCCTCTTCGCAGACCCCAGGAGCCGAGACGGGCACGGCATCCATCACTGTCATCTCTGCCAGTGGCTTCGAGGAGGACGTCAAACTCGAGGTCCGCGTTATGCACGAATCTGGCAGCAAGGGCTCGACACAGATCATTCGCACCAAACCCGTAAAGGCCAAGTCAGGCGAGGCCGTCTGGGGCGAAGAAGATGTCAAAAAACTCTCTTGCTCTGCCAGCGACAGCTTCAAGATCCTCGTCAAAGAGCACAAGACCTTCGGCTCAGCCGACCTGGGCGAAGCAACCTTCTTCCTCGACGACCAAGGAACCGGCGGCTTGCCCAAGGAAATCAAGATCGGCGAGAAGGGCCTCGTCGTCTTGCGTGCGGCTTTCACACCTGCCGATGCCGGCAGCATCATGACCAGGCCGTCGTCTGGCGGCGCTGGTGCGAACGTCATGGACTCGCCGACGAGCGCGAAGCACAGCAAGGGCGGCCTCGGCCGCTTCGTGAGTAGGAAGGAGAGGAGCGTGACGCCTTCTGCTGGTGCAGGGAACTAGGAGCCGCTGCCGCGCAGAGACAGTCTGAGGGGAAGTGTGCGGAGGAGCAGTTTGCAGCTGGCGCAGAAGGGGACGGATATGCTGAGGAGAAGAAGCACCAGTAGCAAGCGTGTGTCGAAGGATGGATACTTCTCCGCTGGCGGATAGGTGGACAGTGAGGAGAGACCTTTCTTGTAGTACCTGTGAACAATTGATACGTGTGTGAAGTTTGAGAGAGAGAGAGAGAGCTTTAGAGATACCAATTACTGCGATTCTTTCTTGGACTTTTTCTCAATCTTTTCTCAATTTTTAATGTAAGTAACGTGGTATAGCTAATACTAGTCACACTGAATTGAAAAATCAATTGATTCCTATCACTTTTGAGGCGCTACATTTCAATAACCTGATGTGCGCGATCCGCCCAGCAAGACCATCAGTCTTATTGGCGTATTTCCTTAAATCGCTCTTACTCGGTCGGAGAGTCCATCCTGGCCTGTCCCGTGCCGCCTCGTGAAATCGTGAGTCGGACCATGACCAGAAATATAGTTCAGGTACCTGCAACCTTAAGCACATCCCGAGAGCGTGATTCCAGGCCCTGATGGTCTGTCGAATTCAAACAAGCCGTCCGTCGCGGATGCCGCGAGCCCGTCGAAAAGTATCCCGTTACCACGGTGATTGCTGCCGTTTCTGTACTTTTCCCATGCAATATGAAGATGCAGGTTATCATAGCAGAGGCAGCCGCGGCAGCGCCATCACGTATGTACGTACGTACGTGCGAGCACACAAAACGCGGCAAGTCGTACTGTAAATGGATGGAAGACGAGTCCCGGTCAGAAGGGCGAATGCCGACGAGCGGTCTTTGCGCCGTCTCGATCCCTCTAACCCATGCTCGCCATGTAGGTGATTTTACCTGGCACACGCACACACGCATACTGTACTATTCGGCGATCATCGTCATGGTGGAGGAAAGTTGTAAGCGATGCCAACCTGGCACGGTTCACGTGGCATGTCCCCAAAGAACCGAACCCTGCAACTGTCCCGTCATCACACTCTCACACAAAGTCTCTCCGCCCCTGCGCGCGCGCATTCGCAGCAGCCCACATCACCCTGCAGCCAGCCAGCATACGTTCGAGATCCCGCACCACCCACCCACCCACTACTGCCAACCTGGTAAGATGTCTCGCTGACCGTGCGAGGTTCTGGTCCTTCCTCGTTTTTCTCTCTACTGTGTATGTTCTCGTTTCTTGCTACTTTTTCTTTTGCAATTGTGTGTGTATATCGTGTGAGCTTGTAGTTACGCGTGCGTAGACCACCACATAAACATCACAACAACCAGACGTCAACAAAACATCGAGGAGATGCCCAGAGATATGAGCTGGCTCAGTCCAAAGCGCCGGCGCACGACTACCGCTCTGCCCACCGTGAATGGCGTTCGCAACAAGAATGGAGTCGACGAACAACAACGACCTCTGAGCCCGAGTCCACGATTTACGAGCCCAAAGCCTGTCCTTCCTTCGCCAACGTTGAAACAACGAGCGTCCAGAACCTTTTCCACAGCATCCGTCACGAGCGCGGCAGCGACGATCGAAGAAGAAGGCAACCTGTTCTATGCTTATGCGCGGCGGGTACGTGGATCGATATCTTGCCATACATCGCACGCGATACTAACGGATCGTTCTCCCAGGCCGACGAACTCCACCCTAGATACCTGCTTACTTTTGCTTCCGCGCAAATCGCGAGCGAATGGTGGTCATTGATTCAATCATGCTATCCCGAAACCACGCGTCCGGGACCACAGCTGTTCTCGTTCAAAGCAGACGATTTCCTTGAGCAGGCTTGGAAGCATGCTGCCCTGGCACACCTTCAACCAAAATGGATGTACATACAATACGGCGATTCCACAAGAGGCGCGACGCAGGGCATCATCCCCATCCAGGACGCCCAGGGAAACATTCTGGGCGGTGCTAGCGTTAGCGCGGAACAGCGTCCGCGAGGCGAGCCTAAACGGGATGTGATGAACGGAGCAAGCATGCTGGAGGAGAGATTCGAAAAGATGATGGAGGCGGTGGAGAGGAACACGGAGCAGATCTCAGCGTTGACAGACGCGCGGAGCAGCGAGGACAAAGTGCCTGCCACAAAGACTCCGGCTAGTGTGAACGGCACAGCAGACACATCTTCCTCGTCTGAGCTCTCAAGCCATCTGGACCGCATCTCGCAATTGCTGGAGCAAAACTGCGCGCATGTCGCGAGTCTGGCGCAGCGACAGGCCGACAACGAACAGCGCATGCGAGAGATGATCGAAGCGCAGCACGCGCGGGAGACTGCCACTGCGGAACAGCCGGACTTGGGCCAGCTCACTTCGCACCTGGATCGCATACAGAGGCTCATGGAGCGCACTGCGCACAGTCGCAAAGACAGCGCGCGCGACATTCGCACTTCGCCGCCTAGGGTCGATATGTCGCCGCTCACGTTTCGGCTAGAGAAAGTTGTCAGTGCGGTCGAACAGAATTCTGAAGCCGTCAAAGAACTGCTTCAGGACAGGGAAGAGTCCAAAGCTTCCCATCCCGCACAGCAGATCGAGATAGATCTCTCGCCACTTTCGCAGCGCCTTGACGATCTACTTGATGCTCAGGAAGCGAAGGCTACACGCGATCAAGAAGCCTATGCACAGATGAATCACCGCCTGGACAAAGTTATTGAAGCACAGCATAAAGCCGTGGAGAGAGGGCCGTTCGACGTATCATTACTTTCGCAAAGGTTGGATGAGATCCTGAGCGTTCACAGAGATGTTGCCACTGCATCGCTTGCGGAGCCCTTGGATGCGATTCGTGCAGCGAGTGAGCAGAATAGCAATCACCTCGCCAGTCTACTGGAGGCACACAACGAGTCTGGATCACAACAACATGGCTCTCTCGATCTAGAGCCTCTGACAGACCACTTGGAAGCTCTTCGAGCGACGACCGAGCATAACAGTGATACAATGATCGAGCTTCTCGAGTCAATAGCTGCTGGCCGTCAGACTGTGACCGAGAGCAACAAGAAGGCACTAACTCCCTTCGACGACGATCGCACGAGCTTCTTGTCTGAGCGCCAGCAAGAGGGCCCTGGCATTGGTGATTCTAAATTCCTCCTCTCAGCCCTGACCTCACACCTCAGCAAAATCCAAGTGGTCACCGAATCCAACGCGAAAGCCGTACGCTCCATGCAATCCGTCATCGAATCCAACACCAATGCCGTGCGCTCTATCCAAGCAGCCGCCGAGTCCAACAACGCCGCCGTGCGCTCCTCAGCAGAAAGCAACCAAGCACTACAGCGCAGCCTCACAAACGCCGTATCAGACACATCAGCCAGCATCCGCGCGCTCGCAGTCAAGCACAAGGACCTCGCTGCGCAGGTAGCGGTGCGAGAGGGCCAGGTGAGGGAGGTGGTGCGGTCGCAGGCGGATATGGTCGAGTGCGTGCGGGACTTGGCCAAGACGATCAAAGCGCAGGAGAAGGCGGCGTGCAACCACGTTGTGATCCCGCCGCCAAGGAAGACTAACCGGAAAGTGGTTGGGTTTGTATATGACGCGAAGGATATGAAGGCGGCACAATAAGGGGAATGAGCTCTGCACTATTGATGGACTTTTGCGTGTTATGATATTGACGGTTTTGATTTTGTATATGAGTGATGGATGTATGGACGTATATATACATGTACTGGATTGGACATAGGAAATACGATACACAACTTTGACGATGAGTGTATATCATTCGGGCCCTTTACTATCCACTGTACGTCATCTCAAACCTCCTGGGAATATCCAAGCCAATGCCATTGACACCTATTCGACAAAAAAGGTCACCGCCTAGCTAGCACGTGTGATTGATCCAGAGATCGATCTCAACACATCGGAAGCCAAGTCTTCCGTCACGATACGCGCCTAAACACTTGCTCGATTGGGCCATTTTTTTCTCCGACTCATTTCCTCCTTATACCAGAGCCCTGCCTGCCTTACCGAATGTCTCAGCTGGAGGTCACGATCTTCTTGACTTTACTCCACTACAACACGTCCAACGGCCGTTCGCCCCAAACCTTCTCCACGCGCTAGGCGCAGGGTTCCTCGATTCTCTCCCTTTAGCTTCTCATCGTGCATGTGGGTAGTGGAGTTTTGCCCCTCATAAAAGCAGTAGTTTCCATGAATTCGATATGTCACCAAAAGCTTACCGCTGCTTGCTTGTGAGCCGTGGCAATGTTCGAGAAATGTGCATGTAAGCATGGGATAGACGCCTCGCCAGCCAACACATGCAGGCAGAACGGCCCCAACGGATGGACGACACGTGACGAGGCTGAAGGGCGCGATGCTTGGATCATGTCATCGAGCGATATATGTGAGCGCGAACAGATATACGGGCAACGTCTTATTGGTGTGCCGCCCTCGACCTCTCCCTGGCCGTGCAGTCGATTTAGCCAGTCAGTGCAGCACATTCGACCCTCGCAGCTGCGCCCGCATCGTCGTCTTACATCCCGACCTGTATTATTATTATCGCCCACGTCCCGGTCTCCGGGCGCGCAGCAGCCATTTCAAATGCACTTCCTCGTCG
>Ga0265797_10011065_pt1 | contig 11375 bp, 9 predicted proteins | sample P2T30metagenome_FD_192433 | JGI IMG/M metagenome (GOLD analysis project Ga0265797, IMG submission 192433) | Plant litter microbial communities from East Loma Ridge, Irvine, California - P2 T30 | ecosystem: Environmental > Terrestrial > Plant litter > Unclassified | place: USA: California... | reverse complement strand
TGTCAAAGATACTAGTGATCTCCCAGTTTTTCTCCCCTTCTTTCTCGCTATCAGGAAACATGTCTGGCCATACTCGGGCACTCATTCGATCGCACAACTGCTCTTTGTATCGATATCTCACACGATTTTTGCACAGTCGCGACTGCTATTGATGGACTCAGCATAGCCATGCTCATGACGGTGCGTTAAAGACACGAAAAAGCCGTTGTACTTACTTCCGACCTACAATTTACTTGAATAGTCGGGCCTTTCGGTCTTCATGTTCTGACTCTTGTACCACAGTAAACTGGATGCACGAGCTGTATCTCTAACAACATATCTAGCATTACGGATCTCGAAAACGTGTACCGAGCCCCATCAATGAGGTAGTGTACCTTTGCGCGCAGATGATTCCACTCTCTGCTGTACATCTTCTCTCTTCAATGTTCATATGCATGTATCTATGTAGAGTTGATGCATGCCCGCACATTGAGCGCCTGACCTATGATGGACAGCTGATTGCTCGCGCACTTCTACTCCACCTTGGTGACATGCAGACACGGCTTGAATCATGTTCGTTCTCCCTTCCAAGTCACCCATCTCCAGAGAGTGATAAACTGATGTTGAAAGGCTTCTCAAACCTCATGCATTTGGAAAAATACGGTTGAAATCAAACACTTCCACACTGACATGCTTTCAACGCATGGTCTTTAGGTTGAGCCGGACTCATGTTTCGAGCTTCTAAATCGACGTCATCTCTTTCACATGCGGCTGGGATGTGGATTCCGTGTCGCTGCTTTCTCGTCCAGTCTCAACCATGGCGGCACTTCCCACACGTGCATTGATGAGGATCAGTGCCGCCTGTAGATTGCTTTTATCCAGCGCCACAGACGCTATGCTGAAGAGGTTGGGCCGCGTATCCTTTCTGCTGTGAACTCATGCGCAAGTGACATCCTTTCCACGCGTCTCCCTTTCCATCCTTTGTTCAACGTCGTGACTGTCGCTCTTCTTACATGGCCGTATAGAGGACGACTATTCAGTCGCGAGCTCCGGACGCAAAGATGACTCGGAACGAAGAGGACGTCGGGCCAGGAAAAGATGGACTAAAAGAACAGTATGCGCGCGAATTTGCAGCGCAATCTCAACGCCTCGCCGGACTACAACCCAGCCAAGAAGACGAAACAACCGGCAACACGCAGGCCACCGAGGTCACGTTCGTCACTCCACATGATCCAGTCGTCCAGACAGAGCGAGGCCCTTTGCCTGTCGTCCCTATCGAAGAGGCGCTGAAGCTCAACCACCTAAAGGATAGGTTGGAAGATCGCGAGCCACAGAGCCCCCCACGCAGCAACATCCGAGAAGAGAAGGGCGGTACAAGACATGGAGCGCCGGCGAGCATCGAGAGCATGCAGAGGGGAGAAGAGCCGGACGCGCCGCTCGGAGAATCCCTTCCACAGTCGAGCACGAATCCGCTGTTTCCTCCATTGCCCATGTACGGTCCGCCGTCCCTAATGCGAGCTCTGCACTGTTGGTTCTTCCGTTTCACGAGTGCCATCGGATCCTTCTGCTTTCTGTTGACCATCGTTGCGGGTGCCGTTTTCACCAGTATCCCCAAGGTATGGCGCCGAGTCAGGTGCTGTATATTCATGCAGAATCCAGATTTGGAGCGTCCGTTCTGGGAGGAAGAGAAGAAGCGCGCGAAAGCCAGGAAAGCTGCCGAAGATGCTTGGGTCAATAAGAGATATGCCGCTGGAACACAGACGCCCGCGATCGAAAAAGCGCTCAAACCGGATACCGAGTACGTTCCTACTGAGGGCGGCCCAGACCCTCTTGTACCCGATATAGGATACTATGCGCGAAGAGTCGGCCTGGACGCAGAGGTATTCGATGTGCAGACCGAGGATGGCTTCATCATTGACCTGTGGCATGTCTACGATCCACGAGAGTATCAACCTGTCCCAGCCGAACATCACAAGGCTGGATCGCCGAAACTCTTCTCCAGGACCCAATCATGCGACTCGTCTTTTGCGGAGGCACAAGCTTCGTTTCCACACGGGCAGAAGAAGTATCCCGTTCTGATGATACACGGTCTGCTGCAATCCGCCGGAGCATACTGCTGTAACGATGACGATAGTCTTGCGTTCTGGCTAGCAAAATCAGGATACGACGTGTGGCTGGGTAACAATCGCTGCGGTTTCAAGCCAAGGCACAGCTCTTTGAAGTATGGCGATCCCAGAATGTGGGCCTGGAACATTCGACAGATGGGTGTCATGGATTTACCTGCGTTGATCAGCCGAGTCCTCGGTGAAACAGGCTTCGAGAAACTTGGGCTCATCGCCCACTCGCAAGGAACAACTCAGACACTCGTCGCTCTGGCAAAAGAGCAGCGCCCAGACATCGGGGAGAAGATATCCGTTTTCTGCGCACTTGCCCCAGCTGTGTACGCTGGACCTCTGATTGGAAAAATCTACTTCAAGATCATGCGTGTGATCTCTCCAATACTTTTCCGCTTGATCTTTGGAATCCACTCGTTCATCCCGCTCATGATGGAAGCACATGCCACTCTTCCTGGCGAAATCTACGGGTTCCTGGGCTACTTGGTCTTCTCGTTCCTTCTCAACTGGTCGGACACCCGCTGGGACCGGGGGCTGAGAGACAGAATGTTCAAATTCGCACCTGTCTACGTTTCCGCAGAGAGCATGCGTTGGTGGCTCGGTCGCGAGTGTTTTGCCAAGCAGAAGTGCATCCTTGCTACTCGGGAAGAGGGTCAGCTCGAGGACAGAGAAGACGAAGAGGACGACGAGGTCATAAGGAGATACTACGTTGATCGCGAGCCACACGTCACCGAGCGACGAAAGCTGCAGCGCAACTTATCGTCTTTCCACTGTCAAGAGCTTACGCACCAACACCACGACAGACTTCGAGGCAAGTACTCGTGGTACAACTCGCAATTCCCACCCCTTGCGCTTTGGGTTTGTGGTGCCGATGATTTAGTCGACGGCCGCAGACTCCTACGTCGCTTTGACAGAGGCCGCGAGCCCGAGGTCAGAATTGTGCACAAGAAGATCATCGAAGGCTACGAGCATCTTGATGTGCTCTGGGCCATGGACATGATCGAAAAGGTCGGCAAAGAGGTTCGCGAGGTCATATGGCGCACCGCAAGCCATGAGGATAGAGCAAAGTGTCGAACTCCCATCGGTTGCGAAGCAGAGATCGAGGTACACCCAGAAGATGCCGCAGGGCAACAAAGGGCACTCCGCGCGAGTATGTCCCGCCTTCCCAGTGCTGCACTTTTCGCCGGCAGGAAGAGGATGGAATCGATCTCTGAATCGCCAGACAGAAGACAGCAAGAAGATACAGGCGACGCGCCACAGGCCACAACAAAACTCGATGCCACGAGAGGTGAGTGGGACGAGAAGCAACAGGAGGACGAGCAGACTGAGCGGCAGAGGAAAAACTCGGAGATGAAGGAGGGCTATGAAGGAGAGCGCGTGGAGAAGGTCGGCGCAGGCGAAGAAGAGGGAGTAAGTGCTGTAGATATTGTTCCAGAGGCGAGGTTCACTGATGTGGAAGAGAAGGGGAATCCGCTTGGTTGATTTGAGTACCTAGGTATCTCACGGCAGCCCGAATGACAGGATACAATAGCACTGCGTCAACGTTCTGCACCACAGAGATCTTAGCATTTCCCTCTCGCTTCTCATACCTCACTCCTTGACTCGTCCTGCCGCCTAATTCGGCCGCCCCTTCCTCAAGTGACGTCGGGCGCGCAAACGCGCGTTTGCCTTGCGACTGATGCATGAGTATTTCCAACCACCTCTTCCTTTCTTTCACGACAACAACTCGCTAACATCATGGCGACGCCCTCACCTCCGCCCACGGAGCACGTCGCCCCATCCAGCAAAGATGACAACAATGGCACTGTAAGTTTGCGTTCCACCCCCATCAATGAGCTTGGCTGACTAGGTATCCAGGTCTTCATCTTCACCCGCGGTCTATACTTCACAGCGCATCTCACATTCGGCATTCTCGCTCTTGTTGGCTGCCTAATGGTCCAGTGCCTGCTAGTCATCTGGTTCGCTTTCCTGACGGCACAAGCTCACTCCATGGAATTGCAAGCGCGCATGTTCGAGTATGTGTACGAAACTACCATTGAGAAGGCGCAATCGGAGCGCAAGAGGAAGAAGAAGAAGAAGAATGTCATTCGCATCGAAGGTGAGCTGCTCTTGCCAAATCAAGGCGCAAGGTCGTTGTATGTTGCTGACAAGCAGGAGTCGCACCACCCCAAAGCACAAACGCACAGAAGCCGCGAATCATCAAGAGAGATTTCTCTTTCGATGAAGACCTCTCGCTCAATATCAGAGCACCTGCGCCTGAGGTTTTGCCGCCCGTCAAAGACCCGTTGCCACTCAAGGCCGACGTCCCGCCACCCACGCCGAGGGGGCCTTTGTCCGCCAGCAGTCCGATTCCGCGCCAGCAACAGCCGGTTGAGCTCAATGTCAAGGTCGCCAAGGCCAATATCAAAGGTTCCACTTTGCCCACACCCATGGTGAGATTACCTGTCAGCAACCCGAACTGGCAGACCAAGTCCGTGCGAGAGCGCAAAGCAGGCGGTGGACGCAGCTACGCAGTCAAACAAGTCGACGTCTACACTCCTGGGAACGATGAACATCAAGATTTCCTCCGGGCGTCTATGTCAGAGTACAATGGAAGATTCAGCTTTCTTGAGCCTGCAGCATCAAGCTCAGCAACACAAGAGCGATTTGGCAGTTTCCTTGGACACACACTTGCAACCACTGTAGCCGCTACGCCATTCCAGGCTCACACACACAAGCGGCTCCTCGGCCGTATGACCGCTGCCGCTGTGCCTAATGTGCCATTCACGCCTGACTTATCGGGCGAATGGGTCATCCCGTCATCTGTGACAGCATTCATGCCAGCACAGAAGTCAGCTTATACGCCCAAACCTGTTGTTAAGCTCCCAGGCATGAGCCCAAGTCCTGACAGAAAAGCAAATGCACCGAAGAGAGGGCTCGGTTTCCAGTGGTCGACTCTCGAAAACGAACAGCGTTCAGTGAATGCTGTCCCGAAGAGGGTCAGGCGATCAATGATCAAGCTCGTCAAACACGAGACTCCGTTGCAAATGCCACCCAAGCCTCAACCGAGCTCTGATCAAACTATGGCAGTGGCAAAGATCGAGATCGAGGAACCACCAAGGCTCACTGCACTGGTTGAGATGCCAGAGGTCGAGGACCCACCAAAGCTCGCTGCACCTGTTGGAACGTCGCAGGTCAACTGGATTGAGCCTCTCCAACCTGCTGTAACCGTCACCGAACTCGGGATCTCTCAAGACACTTGCAACATGTCGAGCACCGACGCTGAACCGAACTCCCTCGCGGATGTCAAACCTGCGAACATAGAGGTTGAAGCCGATAAACCACTAGAGGCCAGCGACTTCGGTCGCCTCTACAGCAGTGCGATGGCTAACGCTAGATCGACAATCTCCAGAAGCGTCGAGCCTATGGAGATAGATTCACTCCGTCACAGGTTCCTCGACACATCGGTCCTGAAGGAAACACCCGTTCGCCACAGACCCCTCGAGACACCAGTCTTGGAGAAAACACTAGCTAAGAAGCTGCAACTCAAGCTCATGCCCGCAATCCAACCGACCAGTCCTGAGCAAGCTGCGCGTGAGGCATTGGTCAACGCATTCCATGAGCGCGAATCAACTAGAGTGGAGCTCAGCCATCATTACTCTGATGCATGTGTCGGGATCTTCCTCCAGAAGGCTCAAGAGTACAAGGCGAGACGCAAGGCTCTGGCATCGCTAATGCCCTCCGGAAACCTCAGCTTCGAAGACGAGGCGTCGTTTCCATATCTCTCGACCAAGGGTACCCAAGAACCCATGGTATGTATTGGATTTGTTCCGTGTGCCATCCGTGCTCGACTGACCATTCCAAACAGGTACCATCACCGACCGTGAGCGATTCCCAACGTCCGTACCCATTGCCGAGTCCGCCTACGTCAATCGAAGAAGACAACGAGCAGCACACACTCCGTGAAGATCCTGCTCCACTGCTCGCCAAAGCCTCGAGGGCATATCAGGTGCTTCTCAAGGCCACGAAGAATATAGAGGAGAAATGCTCTGACTGCAACAGCAAATTCTGCCTGAATGCATACTCTCCTGCTGGCCGACGCAAGATGAAGTCCGCCAAAGACCTCTACCAGAAAATTCGATCCAGACTGAGAGATGCCTACGAGTCTCGTGAGCTTCCGGATTCTTTGGCGGGTCAGTATCCGGAAGTCGGAGGCTGTTGAATGAAAGATCAGTGGAGAGGAGGAAGTTTATTCGGACTATCTGTCTGACATTCGAGCACGGCTGCCCTGCTCGATTACCCAACGCCATTTGCTTACTTCGCTGACGCGACCCGACGGGATGATTGACGGTGAGGTCCATCGCGCGTGTCTTGGCCGGAGGGTGTTTGTTTGATCCTCGCAATGTTCGCATTCTCGTTCACGGCGCCAGTAGCATCCTTCTGATGGCCTCTAATGCAGTATTTTGCGCTATTCCTGCTCGACAGGTATACCCAATCACATGCCGCCAATTACGTTTCAACATGGTCTGCCACCTTGAGATTCCATGGCTGGCTCCATGAAGCTCCGTCATCCTTTCAGTAGCACTCTGAAGATCATGTTTGTCGGACGAGACATGTTTCTTTATCTCTTTATCATACGTTCAAGATCATGTTTCCAAAAGAAAGTTCGTGATACCACACAGCTACCCAAATGCCAACCATCAGTCTCGTCCTGCAAGAGAGAAGTCTCACTCCACTTTCTTCCTGATCCATTCAGCAACATCCTCCGCAGTCCTTCCATAGCTAACATGCCCACCATGAACCCACAAATCCACCTGCCCCTCTTGACACCTATCATCCGAATCGCCACAAACCTGCAGCACATCCTCCCTTTCAACCCCCTTAAAAGACCTCTCCTTCCCATTAAGCGGATCCCCAAAAGCAACAACAGCAGCAACATCCCCCCCATCAAACGGCCGCTCGCTCTTCTCCAACGCCCCATGCAAACACCTCGCGCCCTGCGAATACCCCGCCAGCACAATCTTCGTCCCGGGACACTGCAGTCTCGCCTCCCTGGCCAGCATCGCCATGTACGGACCCCCGGAGGCGCCGTACCGCGTGTCGCCGGCCGAGTTGGCTGGGTAGTCGACGCCTTGGACTGAGAGGGAGGGGATTCTCTGGCGCAGTTCGCGGGCGAGGTCGGGCCCGACGCAGGTCCCCATGTTTCCCACTTCGGTGGTGCCGCGGGCGAAGATGAGGGTTACGGCGCTGCAGACTGGGTTTTGCATGCCGAACATTAGGGTGCCGGCTTTGGCGATGTAGGATTTGAAGTTGGGGGTTGAGAGGCGGGCGGGGAGGAGGGTGGGGTTGTCTTTGTTGGCGGTGGATTTTTGGGTTGTTGGTTTGTGGGTACTGGGCTTTTGAGAGCTCGACTTGCGGGAGCTGGACTTGTGGATCGGCGTGCTGATGTGAGTGCTGCTGGCCCTGGTCTTTGTGTGTTGGCTACTGCTGGTGTAGGTGCTGAATGTCTTGGTTCCGGTGCCGCTGGCGCTGGCGCTGGTGGTGGTACTGCTAATACTGGTTTTGGCACCGCCGAAGAGCGGAATGGCAGAGGAGGTAGTAACAGTGTTTTCCTTTCCAGACGTCATACCAGAGTCGGTATGAGTAGATGAAGGCGAAGACTCGACGGCATCGCCAGCATCATCATGAGCTGGGCCTGTGCTAGGCTTGTCGCCGAAGAAGATAGGAGGACCGTATGCGATTTCATCATACCAACTATCGCCCGAGGGCCCACTTCTGGGGGCAAGAAAGTGTGTCGATGGGTGCACGCCTTTGTTCACGGGGGAGTATTTCTCGACCGGTGCGGCGGAAACCGTGAGCGCCAAAGCCAAGATGGCGCTTTGGATGGTTGATTTCATCTTTGCTGCTCGAAAGCAAGTGTGTTCCGCTTCCAGAGTGTGAGATTTGCTGTAACGATCGACTGATGACCCGATCAACGGCGTCTCAAAGGAAGAATGGCTCCGTCCAGCGGATCGATTGGAAGAAACGAAAAGCGAAGGAAAGATTGGTTGAAGACGTCTGACGAGAGGATAGAAATCTGCAAGGGAAAGAAAAAGGGAAGACAGAGGTCAAGTCTTGTACTTAAACCGCGGTGGATTCCTCAGATCTCACTGTATGAAACATGACTTATCACTTGGCTTTTACCGCTATACAGACCCGCAGTATTCGGAGTAATTTGTTTGAGATCTCGGGGCTAGGTATGTCGATTCGACGAATAATGTCGAATTATCTCGATTTCAAAGCGTTCATCCCGGAGGTGGAGTTGCAGTTCGAGAGATCCGATTCAGGGGCATGGTTCGTTGGTCAGCTTTCAAGTCGCAGGTGGCGTGGCGCGTGCAGTTCCAAGCCGCTTCAACGGATCATAGAGCGTTTGATCAACAGGAAGGAACATTCTCTTCGGTGGTGTTGCATGTGAAGACCGTCTTCAGTCTCCCATAGAGTGGCGTGCAACGCCGTAGAGTCAAACTTGACTTTGCAGTTGGACACTAGTACGGCAAGCCAGCGATCCGAGAGATAACTTGCCCGGAGTGCCTGGATACCATGTTGTCGACAGGTACAGTGCCTCTCAGTAGGTGTGCAGTTCGGCATGAGTCGGTCAAAGAAAGCGTTTCAGAGGAGGCCCGGAACGTTATCTGAAGATCACTAACCGCCGAGGTCAACCACTAAGGGGGTGCCGAGTGGAGCTCGGCTGGGCGATACCGAGACCGGTAGTACGTTTCATCACGATTCGACCCTGGGTGGTATGGCACCCGGAACTTATCTTCTTTTCCTGACTTACATGTCGTTTGCTTGCTGTCGTTCGGAAAACAACTTATCTTCTCGTTGCCGTCAACAGGGTTTCTGCTTTGAACGGATGATCTACCGTGTACAGCCAACTGATGACCATTTACGTCGACTCCTCACCTCCAGGCCCCAGAGGCTTCGCCTCGAGAAGACTGTGGCGATTGGTTAAGTCAGGAAGAAATCCCAGCTGAAAATGTCGGAGCCCGCAAGTGGGCAGGGCGGGTTGTGTTGTCCAAATCCTGAGACAAAGTCCTCGGTAGCACACCCTTAGGTACGCAGTGATTGTGCAAGGGTCCCACTGGCATCTCACTTGACTCGTGGTGAGATCGAATCCATAACCGCTCAAAACCGACATCTTGCACCGAGATGCACTGCTCGGATACTGCACGGCACTGCCGATTTCCGATCGCTGTCGCAGAAACTTCCGAGACAGTCTCTCAGACAACAAAGTGCATCTTTCGTTTTTGGTGCATCGTGAAGTCCAAGTGCCAGAACACTCACATGGATTGCACGACACTCCAGAAAGAGTAACTGAATCCAGCGAGAGTCGCACAGCCCTATAGCGTCCCGTGTCTCCCGTACCGATCCGAGCCCTAACTTCAAAAGTATGGCGCGAATCTTCTTCTGCTTACGTGCAAACACATCATGGAAAACCGCAATCCCCTCAATCCAGTGTCCTGGTGGTCATCTCGCCCAAAGTGAACCTGGATGGTACTGGTGCGACCATCACCATGGCTGCTCAAGAACCGACATTATTGCCGCACCGTCTCGCGAGGTCAGCGAAAGATCTTGTCAGGGCGTCTCTATCCGGCGTAGCGTGTGAGCTTAAAGATCCACGAATGGCGAAGCAGGCGGGCAGTTCTTCACAGACGACAGCACATCCACAAAGCGAAGGAAGTCAATCCGACGGAGCTCCCAGATTGAGGCCAGCTTTGTACGCCCGTGAAACCAGTTTTCGAGATCAACCAAACACTTCGGCTTCCAGAGCCGTCGAACAGGATTTTGTCCGTTTCCAAGAGAAAGTCCACCTTGATCCAACCCAGTGGTTATCACCAAATCTCACTACGTACACTCTGGACTCTGGAACACATCAAGAGGGTTCGCATGGGATCCAGAACGAACGACACACATCACATTATCTCACATCCCAAGCGAATGCTAAGGATGGTGCAAATGATGCGATCAACGCGAAACTCTCACGATCAAACATCAGTGACATGAACGATAGCAAGCGTGATTCGAAAGCAGATCACGCTCGGGCAGCTGCGGCGCGAAGACTGGAACAGATCGGAGCTCAGATCCAACGGGATCTTGCGATGCAGATGTCACACGAGGATGCCAGAAGCGTTCAAGACTACCTGATGGCGACGACAACGATAGATATACAGTGCGAGTCAACACAACAACCTACCAACCAACAATCAACGCTGCCACAGTCTTCTCACGAACCTCACCGAACATTTCACCAACACCACCACCAAACCCCAACCATCAACCAAGTTCCAGCTTCAGCATCCGGCAACCCGGAGGATGAAGACACACAGATTCACTTCCACTGCCCATACTATGCCTGCCACCAGAACCTGCAACGGCTTTTTTCATCGAGCTCAGACAAAATGCTATGTGTGCACACGGGCTGCAATGAGCAACTCGAAACCCAGAATGCATGGACCCTACACATTGCGTTGCCGCATCATAACCTGCAGGGTTGAAAATATACGTGGCTCGTATCAGGATTGGGATTCCCACCAGAGGTTGTGGCATGTGTCCCAAGCCACTACCGCGATCATAGCCTCAAGGACCCACCACATCACCTCAAGACGAAACATCATTACCTTCTAAGACGGAAAAAAGAAACAAACCCGACGAATCTCCACTCGATTGCCACTGCTCTTACTTCGCCTTCCATCATCGGCTTTGAATGAGCCCACCGGGCTCTGGCCAGGGGCTGCATGTGCACACCGGCTGAATCGAAGCAATTGAAGACTTAGGAGGTGTGAAACGAGCACATCGACTTGCGGGCGACTCTCACGGTTGAAGGATGACGAGTATGCGCAAGGCTCACTTCTTGTAATTCAAGGACTGCACTTCCCTTGGGCGTTGTATCGACAGTCCCCTCACATATCGTCGAGCCAACGCTGGAGGACTTTCGAGGCGTCCCTGTGTACATATCTGCGCCGCGTGCAGGGCTTGTACATCGGTATCAACAAAGACGATCGAGGAACGGCGTTTGGCCTGGATTGAGACTTGATCTTTGTCGATGATACCGGAAGCCAGGGGTAGTAATTTGTTTTGGTTTCGATGTATGTATGTCATCTATCGTAAATCTTCGTCTTTTCACATTCGTGACGCGAGTGAATGAGCACTGTCCTGTCCCATTGTTTTTCCCCTGTCCATTATTACGTGTGATACTTCGCCTCTGTTGGCGGCTCGACTTCCAATTCCATTACACACCATCAGCCCCGTAAGCAGCTCTCATTC
>Ga0265797_10011061_pt1 | contig 11381 bp, 10 predicted proteins | sample P2T30metagenome_FD_192433 | JGI IMG/M metagenome (GOLD analysis project Ga0265797, IMG submission 192433) | Plant litter microbial communities from East Loma Ridge, Irvine, California - P2 T30 | ecosystem: Environmental > Terrestrial > Plant litter > Unclassified | place: USA: California... | reverse complement strand
CGCTGGTGGCTGACTCGTCCGTGGATCAGCCAAGCAGCTGAGTGACCCGGCTGGCTAGCGTGTCGATCTCGAAGGGTTTGGTAAGCACCTGCATGTCGACGTCCAGATCGTCGGCGTGCATGACCGAGCTCTCTGCGTAACCGGTGATAAACAGCACTTTCAGCCCCGGCCTGATCTCTCTGGCCGCGTCGGCCACCTGCCGACCGTTCATGCCCCCAGGCAACCCGACGTCACTGACCAGCAGATCGACGGTTGCACTCGACTGCAGAATGTCCAAAGCGCGCGGGCCATTTTCGGCATGCAGCACGGCGTAGCCCAACTCTTCGAGTACCTCGCCTATCAGCTCGCGTAACGTCGTTTCGTCGTCGACGAGCAAGATGTTTTTGTGCGGTGCAAGCAGCGTTTTCAGTGACTCGCCGGGTTGCGGGGCGGCGTCAGGGGCTTGCGCCAGTTGGTGGTCGCGAGGCAGCAGGATGTACACCGTGGTGCCATTGCCCACGCACGACTCGATGTATGCCATGCCGCCTGATTGCCGAGCGAACCCGTAGATCATCGATAGGCCGAGCCCCGTGCCCTTGCCGGTTGGTTTAGTGGTGAAGAAGGGGTCGAAGGCACGCGCGATGATGGGTTGCGCCATACCGCTGCCGGTGTCGCTGACTTGCAGGGACAGGTATTCGCCGGGCGGCAGGTCATGCATCTGCGCCTGGTCCAGCGTGAGCGTCACGTTGCGGGTGGTAATTCCCAACGTGCCTGCCTCTGGCATGGCGTCACGCGCGTTGATGCACAGGTTGAGCACCGCGTTTTCCAGTTGGTTGGGATCGGCCAGGACTGTCCAGGGCGAGGCGGCAGGGTCGAACTCGACCTGGATGTGCGGCCCAACGGTGCGCTGCAGCAGCTCCTCGAGGTCCTGGACGAGGTGATTGACGTTGATCGGCTTCGGCGCGAGCGTCTGCCTGCGCGAAAAGGCCAGTAGCCGATGGGTAAGGTTCGCGGCCCGGTTGGCTGCTCCCAGTGCTGCGCCGGTGTAACGCTCGAGCCCGCCGATGTTGCCTTGGCTAATGCGGCTGCCGAGCAGTTCCAGGTTGCCGATGATGCCAGCCAGGAGGTTATTGAAGTCATGAGCGATGCCGCCGGTGAGTTGACCGACGGCGTCCATTTTTTGTGCCTGGCGCAGTTGTTCTTCAACCTGGGCAAGTGCGGCTGCCCGCTGTTTTTCTTCGTCGATGTCGCGGCCGTAGGCGTAGGTGGTTTCGCCATCGACGGTCAGGTACCAGGCAATCCACCGCCAGGAGCCATCGGCATGCGCACAGCGCGACTCGATCTGCACGCTGTCATTGGTTAACAGAGCCAGTTGTTCGCGCGCCGCCTCGATATCGTTCGGATGCATCAACTCCAGAAACGAGCGACCCAGTAGCGATTCGCCTTGCTGGTCGAGGATTCGTTGCCACGATGGACTGGCGCTGCTCAGCCGGCCGGAATCATCCAGCGTTGCCAGCAGGTCACGTGAATGCTGCCAGATGCTGTCGCGCTCACGGGTGCGCTGGGCGACTCGTTTCTCGAGGGTTTCATTGAGGGTGCGTTGCCGCTGCTGCTCATGCAGCAACTGGCTTTCGATGACGACCTTCTCGGTCGTCTCGACCACCGTGTCGAGAATTCCCAGCACCCGCCCATGTTCGTCGCGAACCGGGCTGTAGCAGAAGGTAAAGTAGGCCAGTTCGGGATAACCCCGACGTACCACCTGCAACTGAAAATCCTCGATGAAGGTGGCTTCGCCTGCGAAGGCGCGTGCAGCGATCGGCGCAATCGCCTCCCAGCTTTCGCTCCAGACATCGCTGAACGGCCGGCCCTGGGCGTTCGGCTTCTCACCCAGCAACGGCTTGAAGGCCTCGTTGTGTATGGTGATCAATTCGTCGCCCCACACCAGGCACTGGGGGAACTTGGAGGCCATGATCATTTCCACGGCTACAGCCAGGGTGGCCGGCCATGTATCGCGAGCGCCGAGCGGAGTTTCGTGCCAGGGGAACTCGAGCATACTGGGTGGCGTGCTGGTTGTACGGTTGCTGTTCGATTGCTCGAATGTCATGAGGCGGCTGTTCCGCTGAAGGGCTGGGGCGGCGGCGCTAGGGAAGCGTTTGCTAGGTTGAGGCATCGGGAATGGAATTTATCATCAACGGTACGTTGAGGTCTTGATGGGGCTGGCGCGAAACCTGCTTAACGCAGGTATTCGCCGGTTTTCCGCCGCCGGCCAGGAGAGTTAGATGCGTAATCTGTTTGCTGCCGCTTTGCTGCTGAGTCTGGCTGGCTGCATGAATATAAGCGACATGGCTGATGGCGCCACCTATCACTTGCGTGACGCCGGCGTGCTCGACCATAGCAAGGTTCGACGCACCGCCTCCTGGCGTCTGCAGGCCGATTCGTTCATCTACATCGCCCAGGGCCATTTCGCGCCCAGTGGCAAGCACGCCTACCCGCGGCCCAACGTGGTTGCCGAAGAAGCGTTCCGCGGTTTCGTCGAATACTTCCCCATGGTGCGCCGCTCTCGGGCGCCGGTCGGCCTGGACGAGGCCCTGGGCGAGGCCCGTGCTGCTGGTGCCCACTACCTGCTGTACACCCGCTTCGCCTACGCCGACGACCGCATTGGCACCCTGGAAGAGTGGGAAGACCAGGAAGCCTTTGACCGACTTGGGACTGATCGCAGCTTGCTGCAGCTGATGCTGATCGAAACCAACACCCGTTACCTGGTGGATAACGCGCGCATCCGCAGTCGCGGCGGATTCCTGACGTTTTACGACGCCCGGCCCGAAGATTTGATCAGAGCGCCGCTCGAGGATTATGCGCGTACACTTTTAGGCTTCAGTCGTTAACGGCCCGCTTCTGCCTGGAGCTGGCCTTGGGAGGGGCAGTGAGCGAAACCGATAAAGCCGGTGATCTGCTGGCGCAGATTCCGCCAGCAGGCAGCAAGGGCATGCCGCCGGTGCATGTGTGGAATCCGGATTTCTGCGGCGATATTGATATGCGTATTGCCCGCGATGGCTCATGGTTCTACATGGGCACGCCGATTGGTCGTCCGGCCATGGTGCGATTGTTCTCGACGATCATTCGCCGCGATGGCGATGACTATTTTCTGGTGACCCCCGTCGAGAAAGTCGGCATCTCGGTCGACGACGCGCCTTTTGTGGCCGTCTCGGTCGAGGCGACCGGGCAGGGCGAAGCGCAGGTGCTGCGCTTCGTGACCAATGTCGGTGACGAGGTAGAGGCGGGAGGAGAGCATCCGCTGCGGGTGGTCCTGAATGCGCAGACCCAGGAGCCGTCGCCCTATGTCCACATTCGCGCCAATCTGGAAGCGCTGATCCATCGCAACGTCTTCTATCAGTTGGTCGAGCTGGCGCAGCCCCGTGAAATCGATGGCAAGGCTTGGCTGGGCGTGTGGAGCTGCGGGGTGTTCTTTCCCATTGGGCCGCTGGAATAGCGCTCAACAAAAAGGCTCCCGAGGGAGCCTTTTTGTTGGTTACATGTTGGGGTAGTTAGGCCCGCCCGTGCCTTCCGGTGCCACCCAGGTAATGTTCTGGGCTGGGTCCTTGATGTCACAGGTCTTGCAGTGCACGCAGTTCTGCGCGTTGATCTGGAAGCGCTTGCTGCCGTCGTCGTTGGCTACCACTTCATACACGCCCGCCGGGCAATAGCGCTGCGCTGGCTCATCGTACAGCGGCAGGTTCTTGTCGATCGGAATGCTCGGGTCGGTCAGCTTGAGGTGGCAGGGCTGCTCTTCTTCATGATTGGTGTTGGAAAGAAACACCGAACTCAGTTTGTCGAAGCTGAGCTTGCCGTCCGGTTTCGGGTAGTCGATCTTCTTGCAGTCCGCCGCGAGCTTCAGGCAGGCATAGTCTGGCTTGTTGTCATGCAACGTAAAGGGCAGCTTGCCGCCGAACAGGTTCTGGTCGACCCAGTTGATGCCACCGCCGACCACGGCGCCATACTTGTGGATCGCCGCGCCAAAATTGCGGCTGCGCAACAGTTCGTCGTACAGCCAACTGGCCTTGAACGCGTCGACATAATTGCGCAGCTCATCACCACCTTGACGGCCTGCAGCCAGCGCTTCGCTGATGGCGTCAGCGGCCAGCATCCCGGACTTCATCGCAGTGTGGCTGCCCTTGATCTTGGCGAAGTTCAGCGTGCCGAGGTCACAGCCGATCAGTGCGCCGCCCGGGAAGACCATTTTCGGTAGCGAGTTGAGGCCACCTTTGGCAATTGCGCGCGCGCCGTAGGAAACACGCTTGCCACCTTCCAGGTATTGCTTGAACACCGGGTGGTGCTTGAGGCGCTGGAATTCGTCGAACGGCGACAGGTGCGGGTTGGCGTAGGACAGGTCGATGATCAGGCCAACGACAACCTGGTTGTTTTCCAGGTGATAAAGGAAGGAGCCACCGGTGTTCTCGGTGCCCATGATGTCCATCGGCCAACCGGCTGTGTGCACCACCAAGCCTTGCTGATGCTTGCTGGGGTCGATATCCCAGATTTCCTTGAGGCCGATACCGTAATGCTGGGCATCGGCTTCGCTGTCGAGCTGGTACTTCTTGATCAGTTGCTTGCCGATATGACCGCGGCAGCCTTCGGCGAACAACGTGTACTTGGCGCGCAGTTCCATGCCGGGGGTGTAATAGCCTTCCTTGGGGTTGCCCTCACGGTCAACACCGAGGTCGCCGGTGACGATGCCACGAACCACGCCGCTTTCGTCGATCAGTGCTTCCTGAGCGGCGAACCCCGGGTAGATTTCCACACCAAGATTCTCTGCCTGCTGGGCGAGCCAGCGGCACAGATTCCCGAGGGAAATGATATAGTTGCCTTCGTTGTGCATGGTCTTGGGCACGAAGAAGCCCGGAACCTTGACGGAGTTTTCGGCATCCTTGAGTACATAGATGTCGTCGCCCTTGACCGGCGTATTGAGCGGCGCGCCCAGTTCCTTCCAGTCGGGGAACAGTTCATCCAGAGCGCGCGGTTCGAAAACGGCACCGGAGAGGATGTGAGCGCCTACTTCGGAGCCTTTCTCGACCACGCAGACGCTGATTTCCTGGCCAGCCTCGGCGGCCTTCTGCTTCAGGCGGCAAGCGGCGGACAGGCCGGCGGGGCCAGCGCCGACGATGACGACGTCGAACTCCATAAATTCGCGTTCCACGGGCTATCTCCTCATCAAGGCTCTCTAATTTTTTATGGCGTGCCGGCATCCTTCCTGATCCACGCTCGCGCAGTATATAGCCAGCCTGGATCACGGCCAATACAAACGTTTGTTTGAATTTCCTGTAGGCCTGTTAGAATCCGGCTACAACACGAATGGCTCGCAGCTAGGTGTATTGACCGAGCTATGTCGTGCGGTCAAGATACGGGCGGTTTTGCGTTCGCCGTCTGGACTGAAGGTCGCTTGCGTCCTGCTTGTCTGCATCACCGCATGCTCGCTTCTGGCGACATTCCTATTCACCGGAGAGTAACGAGGAATCCATGAAGGTTCTTGTAGCTGTCAAACGAGTGGTCGATTACAACGTCAAGGTTCGCGTTAAGCCGGACAACAGCGGCGTCGATCTTGCCAACGTCAAGATGTCGATGAACCCTTTTTGTGAAATCGCCGTTGAAGAAGCCGTACGTCTGAAAGAGAAGGGCGTCGCCAGCGAGATCGTGGTCGTTTCGATCGGTCCGACCCAGGCACAGGAGCAACTGCGTACCGCCTTGGCACTGGGCGCTGATCGCGCCATTCTGGTCGAGTCTGCCGACGAACTGAACTCCCTGGCGGTCGCCAAGCTGCTCAAGGCCGTGGTCGACAAGGAGCAACCGCAGCTGGTTATCCTCGGCAAGCAGGCCATCGACAGCGACAACAACCAGACCGGCCAGATGCTGGCGGCGCTGACTGGCTATGCCCAGGGCACCTTCGCTTCCAAAGTGGAAGTCAGCGGCGACAAGGTCAACGTCACCCGTGAGATCGACGGCGGTCTGCAGACCGTTGCACTGAACCTGCCGGCCATCGTCACCACCGACCTGCGCCTGAACGAGCCCCGCTACGCTTCGCTGCCGAACATCATGAAGGCCAAGAAGAAGCCGCTGGAAACCCTGACGCCTGACGCGCTGGGTGTCTCCACTGCCTCTACCGTCAAGACCCTCAAGGTCGAAGCGCCTGCTGCACGCGGTGCGGGTATCAAGGTCAAGTCGGTTGCCGAACTGGTCGAGAAACTGAAAACCGAAGCGAAGGTGATCTAATGTCTATTCTGGTTATCGCTGAACACACCAATTCCGAGCTGGCGCCTGCGACCCTGAATACCGTCGCTGCCGCCCAGGCCATTGGTGGCGACATCCACGTGCTGGTCGCTGGCCAGAACGTCAGCGCTACCGCTGAGGCAGCAGCCAAGATTGCTGGCGTCGCCAAGGTACTGGTTGCCGACAATGCCGCCTTCGCTCACCAACTGCCGGAAAACGTTGCTCCGCTGGTGGCTGAGTTGGGCAAGGCGTACAGCCACGTGCTGGCTGCCGCTACCAGTAACGGCAAAAACATTCTGCCGCGCGTCGCTGCGCAGCTGGACGTTGATCAGATCTCCGAGATCGTTGCCGTTGAAAGCCCGGACACCTTCAAGCGTCCGATCTATGCCGGTAACGCCATTGCTACCGTGCAGTCGTCTGCTGCCGTCAAGGTGATTACCGTGCGCGCCACCGGTTTCGACGCTGTCGCTGCCGAAGGTGGCTCGGCTGCCATCGAAAACGTTTCGGCGGGCGGCGATGCCGGCAAGTCGGCGTTCGTTGGCGAAGAATTGGCCAAGTCTGATCGTCCCGAGCTGACCGCTGCCAAGATCGTCGTTTCCGGCGGGCGTGGCATGCAGAACGGTGACAACTTCAAGCACCTCTACACCCTGGCCGACAAGCTCGGTGCCGCGGTCGGCGCCTCGCGTGCTGCGGTCGATGCCGGCTTCGTGCCGAACGACATGCAGGTCGGCCAGACCGGCAAGATCGTCGCGCCGCAGCTGTACATCGCGGTCGGCATCAGCGGTGCTATCCAGCATCTGGCTGGTATGAAGGACTCCAAAGTGATCGTCGCGATCAACAAGGATGAGGAAGCACCGATCTTCCAGGTTGCCGACTATGGCCTCGTCGCCGATCTGTTCGAAGCTGTACCGGAGCTGGAAAAGCTGGTCTGATCCGCTTTTGTAGCCACGAAAACCCGCTCATCGAGCGGGTTTTTTTATGGCTGCGAATAGCGCAATGGTGGTTTGGATGGTGACAAGGCGACGGCTAATCGACCGCCGCCGTCTGGCCCGCTTCTGTGGTTTTGCCTGGTCCTATGCCATCAAGGAAATGTCGATAATGCGCGGCGGTTTCTTCAGGCCGCTCGAGCATCGGCGCGTGGCCGCAGCCCTTGATGATCACCACGCTGACATCGACGAGCAGAGGTTTCATCGCCTCGACGCTGGACACATCGAGAATACGGTCCTGATCGCCCCACAGCAGCAGGGTGGGAGCGCTGATCCGCGGCAGCTCGGGCTCCAGCGGCAGGTAGCGCTGCTGCAGATGCTCGAACACCTCGCGCTGGTGGGCGCTGTCGTCCACCGCGCGTTGCGCCAGATAATTGTGAATGTGCTCCGGCAATTGCGGTGGCGCAACGAACAGCCAGTCGAGCAATTGATCGAACTGCGGGGTGCGCTCTATCAGTAATGGATTATCGCCGTGCTCGTCCATGCGTTGAAAAAAGGCGCTGCGTTGCGGTGCGCTAACGCCGGCATTAGCCATCAGCGCGAGGCTGGTGATCTGCTGCGGATAACGCGCCGCATAGAGTGCTGCGATATGGCCACCCATGGAGTGGCCTACCACGTGCATGCGCCTGATCGACAGTGCTTCGGTGAAGGCGGCCAGCCGCTCGGTCTGGGTGCCGACGTCATAGCTGCCATGCGGACGGCCGCTGGCACCGAAGCCGGGCAGGTCGACAGCGATAACGTGATAGCGCTCGGTAAGGTCACGGGCGAACCACAACCACGTGCTTTTGTCTGCGCCAAAGCCGTGCACCAACAGTACGGTATCGGCACCCGGCGGGCCGCCCTCGTAATAGCTCACAGGCAGGTCATTCACGCTGACGCTACGCTCATGCAGCCCGGCGCGCCATTGTTCGATGGACTGGTAAGCGGTCAACTGCGCGGCTGGTGACAGGTACAAAACTGCACCGGTAGCGAGGATCAAGAGGGCTATGGCTAGAAGCAATTTCTTCATGCGGCGTGTTATCGCTGATTATCCAGATGGTATGAGCTAGCATGTCATGAATCTGGTGCCAGTAAATGCAGGCCCATACATGAATCGAGAGAGAACCAATGCATGAGCGAGCTTTAGTCAGGTCCGGTCTACTGCTGCTAGCTGGCGTGTTGCTGGCAAGCGGTGTGCAGGCCGCCGGCAAGTGCGAGCGCTTGGTCGCTACCGGCAATCCCGAGTACCCGCCTTACCTGTGGCGTGACCCGCAGAACCCAGGGCAACTGATCGGCGCCAGTGTCGATCTGCTGAAGGCGGTTTCCGAAGAGCTCGGCATCGGCATCGAGGTGGTGTATGCCGGGCCGTGGTCGCGGGCTCAAGAAGATGTGCGAACGGGGCGTATCGATATGCTCGCGGGAGCCTTTCTGACCGTGCCCCGCCTGGACAACATGGACTTCATTCACCCGGCCTTTCTGTCCACGCCGAGTGTGGTGTGGGTTCGCAAGGGCAGCGATTTTCCCTACGCGGGTTGGGCGGATCTGCAGGGCCGTACGGGCGACACGCTGGTCAATAACAGCTTCGGGCAGTCGTTCGATGCTTACGCCCAGAACAACCTGACACTCGAAGGCGTTTCGAGTCTGACCCAGGCCTTTCAGAAGTTGATGCTCGGCCGCACCGATTATGTGCTTTATGAGCGCTACCCGGGCCAGGCCCTGGCGTCGACCCTGGGCTTGCAGGATGATCTGCAGGTGCTCGATCCGCCCGTATCCAGTGAAGGGCTGCACCTGGCTCTGTCGCACAATTCGGCCTGCAACGATCCGTGGTTGCGCGGACAGCTGGCCAAAAAAATGACAGAATTCACCGCCGCTGGCATGCCGCAAACCCTTCTGCAACGCAACCTGCAGCGCTGGAAGGATCAACAGCCTCAGCCGGCAGTCAGTGTTCCGAATCCGTAGGACATTCCCGTGATCTATCGATATACCGGTGCCGCCCTGGCGCTGTTGTTGCTGCAGGGCTGCGCCAGCGATCCTGCGCCCTCCGAGCAGATGCGCCTGACCGAGCAGGTGGTCGAGCAGGCTCGCACCGTCGCGGCAGGCGAAACCGTTGCTGAACTGACTCAGGCAGAAGAGAAACTTGCTCTGGCCCGCTCGGCCATGGCGGACGAAGCCTATCGCGACGCGCGGATTCAAGCCGAGCAGGCCGAGCTAGACGCGCGCCTGGGCGAAGCCCGGGTGCTGAGCCTGCGCAGCCAGGCCCAGCTGGTTGAGCTGAACCGCCAAATTGGCCGGTTGCGTGAGCAATTGGGAGCCATGCCATGAGCGCACTGCAGTTAGGCGCTGTTGCGTTGATGGGCCTGTGCCTGGCCGGTTGTGCTGGACTTGCCGATGAGCAAAATGCCGCGCTGGAGGCCGCACGCAGCAGCTTTCAGTCGGTCAAGGAAGACCCGCAAGTGTTGCGCAGTGCGCCGAAGGACGTGATACGTGCCGGCGAATCGCTCGGCCGCGCCGAGCGACTGGCTGGTTACCTGGGCAGCGCTGACGATGTGGCGCATTACGCATACCTGAGCCAGCGCTACAGCGAAATTGCCCGCGAGCATGGTCAGCTTGCCCTGGACCAGGAGCGTGCTGCTCGATTGGAGCTTGAGCGCCAGCGCCTGCAATTGGCGTTGCGTGAGGCCAAGCTGATCAGCGTGCAGGAGCAGAACGCCTGGCTCGAGGAACAAATCGTCAGCCTGGCGACGGCGCAAACGGATCGTGGTCTGGTGATGACCCTAGGCGACGTGCTGTTCGATACGGGTGACGTGCGCCTTAAAAGCAGCGCCAACCGTACTGTTCTCAAGTTGGTGCAGTTTCTGCAACTCAACCCGCGTCGCATCGTACGCATCGAGGGCTATAGCGACAGCAGCGGCAAGCGCGAGGAAAACCTGCAACTGTCAAAGGCCCGGGCGCAGACCGTTGCCGATGCGCTGAGTGATTTGGGCGTCGATGCCAAGCGCATTGAAGTGCAGGGCTTTGGTGAGCGCTTCCCGGTGGCTGAGAACGCTTCGGCCAAGGGGCGCGCGCAAAATCGTCGTGTCGAGATTGTATTTTCCGATGAGCAGGGGCGATTAGGCGCCACGCGCTGAGCCAGCGCGACACAGACCCGCCGTTGCGTCGCACGGCGGGTTTTTATTGCCTGTGGTAAAAGGCCAGCCGACATGGTTCGGCCAGCGCACAAATACGTAACGCTGGATGCTGTATCGCCTGGATATTTCAAGGCTGTACCGGTACAGAAACATTTAGCTGGGCTACTGTTATGGTTCAGTACCGGGGTTAGATGACCATGACCAATCTGTTGCTCTACCAGCGTATCGCTCAACAGCTCGCAGACGACATACGTCGTGGCGTTTATCAGCCCGGCGAGCGCGTGCCGTCTGTACGTAAAATGAGCGCTCAGCTCAGCGTGAGTCATGCAACGGTGTTGCAGGCCTATGCCAATCTGGAAGACCTCGGCCTGATCCGCGCGCGGCCGCAGTCGGGCTTCTACGTCCACCAGACGCCTGCGCTGACCGCTGATACGCCGGACATCGCTCGCGTCGAGCGGCCGGGGCTGGTAACGCGCAGCAGTATCATCAACCAAGTGCTTGGCGAAGCCCGCCGCGAGGGCGTGTTCCCGCTCGGCGCTGCCGTGCCGCATGTCGACTACCTGCCGGTTCGAGCGCTGCACCAGCAATTGGCCAAGGTCACCCGCTTTCAGAGTCCGCGCGCTTTCAGCTACATGTTCAGTCCCGGCTTCGAGCCGCTACGCCGGCAGGTGGCGATCCGCATGCGTGACGCCGGCGTACTGGTCGATCCGTCGGAGGTGGTGATCACCCACGGCTGCGTGGACGCCCTGCAAATGAGCCTGCGCGTGCTGACCCGTCCTGGCGACCTGATCGCCACCGAGTCGCCGACCTATTACGGCCTGCTGCAACTGGCTGATCTGCTCGGGCTCAAGGTCATCGAAATTCCCAGCGACCCCACTACGGGCATCAGTGTCGAGGCCCTGCAACTGGCTGCCAGCCAGTGGCCGATCAAGGCGCTGGTGCTGACTGCGCGGTTGAGCAATCCGCTGGGCGGCACCATTCCCGAGGCGCGGCAGAAACAGTTGCTGCGTTTGGCCAGCGACTTCGATATCCAGATCATCGAGGACGA
>Ga0265797_10011056_pt1 | contig 11383 bp, 17 predicted proteins | sample P2T30metagenome_FD_192433 | JGI IMG/M metagenome (GOLD analysis project Ga0265797, IMG submission 192433) | Plant litter microbial communities from East Loma Ridge, Irvine, California - P2 T30 | ecosystem: Environmental > Terrestrial > Plant litter > Unclassified | place: USA: California... | reverse complement strand
CTAAGCGTTCTGCACTACATCCTAGAGAATCTTATCTAATCCTGCCACGAAGGCACAGTAATCGGCTCGACACATATCATCTAAATGTGCGTTCTGGGTTCCTATTTCGTCCAGAGCGTTCTCGTCTTGTCTAGATGCCCGCACGTCTTTGTAGTTGCAGGTTTCTGTCTTGTGCCGGGCAGGTACCTGGAGGCGCCCAATGACTGCGCGTGTACTTCGAGCTTCTATCTTTTCTGTTTTCTCGCGCAGGACAAAGAAAGACCCTGACCGTTCGAACAGAAGATCTTCTATTTTCATCCCATTCGGCGGAGGTGTCGGCGGCCAAAGCACAATATTCGGCACATCTGAACGGTCAAATTTCTCGATCAGTATCTTGTATGGCAGCGGCTTTGAGGCTTGATTACCCTTCCGACCATGGCCGTATTTTCGCACAAGGTGCGGCACAAGATCATCACCTGGTAGACTTGCCGTCTTTTTCTGGCCTCGTTTTGAGATCAAGTCCTTGAATGACTTCATTTTTTTCGACGGTCTTGTAGGTAGTAGTACTGCAGGCTTGAACAAGAGAACTTCGGCGAGGCAATTTAATACTGTTGGTGATGTGTTGCTGTTACAGAACAGTGTGATGCATTAGTGCATGCGCAACGTTAGCAAACACTTTGGAGCCTTCTCACAATGCTAGTCGTGAAATTGGAAGTAGCAGCGCTCCAAATTATACACTCAAACTTATTCTGGATTGAAGTTGAGTCCCAATCTTTTGCCATATGCAAGGAGTTGCGGAAGCAAAAGACGTGGGTTGAATAAAGTGCATGCCGGTTTAGTCCAAGTGTTGGTCTTGGGACACTGTAAAGATGAGGTTTATTGCCATCACTCGCAAGACATGTACAAGACTACTGGCCCCAGACGTCCGCTTACAAAGTTTATCATCACTTCCAAATTACTTGTGTACGCCTGTTTCATTGTGCGCGTCCTTGAGACCCGTGCAATCGGTACAGTTGGAGCAACTATCGCCGTCAGTCTTTCCGTCTATCGCATTGCTTCATACGCAGAATGCGCCACTTACTTTGTGCAGTCGTTGCAATCTACACAATTGCTGCAGTCTTCACAGTTATCACATCCGGTACAGTTGTGGCAGCTGCTACTATCATTGCAGTCGGTGCAATTTCGACACCCCGTGCAGTCTATATTCTGGTTAGCAGATGCTCGAAGTCTGTCAAAACTTCCAAGAGTGGCGAGTGTACGAATGCAAAAGTAGCCTGACCTTTGCAATCCGTGCAGTTCTGGCCTGAATGTGAGGGGGAAAAGTCAGTGTTGTTCTTCTCGAGACATGGTTTCAAACCTACAATCCTCGCAACCTGTACAGTTGGTATTGTTACGGTTACCCTTGTTTTCGTCGCTGGATACGCGAAGCGATGACTGACGACAGCCCATATTTAACGTACGCGATGGGCGAAACGACGATTGCGTGTGCAGGTAACAGGATCCCGAATGTGAATGCAGGCAAAGTGGACATGTATGTATCAGTTTTCATGGTGGGGAAAATGAGACGGCAAGAGTATGCAGCCACGACGTCATTTCTGACGCACCTGGAACAAGTATTGGCGAGCCCGAACACAGGTATCGATCCGAACAAGGCAGGCTAGAAGTGCATAATCATGATAGACACATGTAAGCTTGGCGGAACTTGGACTAGACGCCTGCGTCCATCTTCCAACAAGTCTTTCTACCCAAGAAATCACAGTCGATATAGTGTATAGCTGCTGTGGATTGTATATAAGAAAAAACAATGTTTAGCTAACATTGCTGCTATAACCTAGAACTTCTACAGCTACATTAAGAGTGGTGCTAACCAACCACAACGCGACTAGACTCCACCCAATTCTCTTGTCCATTCGCCACTTGCGCAAAGGCACTGCAAGGAGAAGTCCAGCTAGCGTCACGAGCAGAGTGCCTCCGGAAATGACCAAGGTGGTACTCACGGCAATGTGGTAAGGTCTGAAATGAACCGACTGGTCTGGGTGCTTCTCATGGCGGTGCTCACCCTTGGTGATGATCATGTAACATCCACTGAGGCCTACGCCGAGCAGGATATTAAGCATTGGGCCACCGAAGCAGGCTGAAAGTGCCATGATAGGAAACCCGAGCCGCGCAACGGTGATGTCGGCGACAAGATCACCAAGCGAATTGCCAACTGCGAAGATGGTCAAGCCGAGAATCGCGTCGGACATGTTGAGAATAACGCCCAAGGTACGCAAAACACCGACAACTTCGTTGGCAATAGTGCTAATCCATGCAATGGCAACGGCAAATCCAAGAAAGCACAACGCGGGCCGCCAATTGGGTGCTTGATTCGAGGCAGTGGTCAAGAGGAGGAAGACAAGAAGGCAGAGTGAGACAAGCATGCTGTAAAGCGAGTGGCGAAGCAACACAACTGGGTTGTCGGGTTCGACATTTACCCAGACGACTAGTACCAAGAAAAAGGGCGCCGTAAAGATCTGGACGATCACCAGCCAGCGGTTCCATTGCGCTGGCCCGATGGATGTTGCGGTTGCCGGGAGCTGCTCGGGCGATTGCGCTACGTTGTCGGAGCTTGTTATGTACACTTGCGGTGGTTGGCTGGTGGTGGTGCTGAAGGATCCACCGTCCAGCTGTCGAGGAAGGCTCGTAGACGATTTCGAGTTCGACAGGCCCGAAATGGTGGGGTCGTCTCGTGGCAAGACAAGGGATACACTGGGAGTTTGCGATCTCATGCTTGCATCACCTGGTGTAGCTGCGTGTGGCATACCGAGATCCAGGGAAAGCTGGGCATGGCCTCCGTCGTTCTCGTCTTTTTGCGGCTCGACCACCGGAAGCGTTATAGTAAGCAGGAATACAGGCAGACTTGCGACTAGCCCCAAAAGCTTATCGAAAACGTTCTTGTCACGCCAGTTGGTCAAAGTGGGAAAGAGGGTAGCAACCAGACTATGCGGGGTCGGTAGGAGTGCCGAGGGCCACCACGTGGGAACTTTTGTTGGTTCGAGCTGCCCAAAGGAATCTCGTGGGAAGTAGGTAGATTCGAGTGACACACTTGGCGAAGGCGGACGTAGACTCTGAGGTCTGGAAGTGGACTGTGCTGACCAAGGGTAATCGGTGTAAGGCGGGAATGGTATGGGTGGGGAAGTCGCATCTGGTACGGCCAGCTTCAGACTAGGCTGTTCGCGGCTATGGCCGGAGTTTGATGCCGGGCTTGATCGTAGATTCGGCGAAGGCAGGACTGCACGAAGGGGCGCTCCATCCTCGGCACCTGGAGGCGCCAAATTGTTGGGTGAAAGCAGCCTATCTCTCGGTGCCGTAGGACTCGGGGCTCTAGAAGAGCGGGAGACTGGCGAAGATAACGAGATGGTTGGTGAGGGCGGCGCTTCCAACAATCCGTTGCGCTCGCTGGGAGTGGCAGACGCAAATGTTATGTCAGGCACGCATTGTCCTTGTAGGGTGCTTGGCTGTAGTTGAACATTGTCAATGTCATTGGTGGAGACAGCTCGCGCTCGGTTGCCTAGACTCTGCTGGATCTCGAGATTCGGTCGGCTCAGGTGGGGTGAGGTGGAGATGTTGGAGGCGGAAGAAGGCAGGTCAAATGGAGGCCGAGTCGCTGGACCTGTAGTCTGTCCGATGTAGGATTGCTGCTGGGCAGTAGTGTAGGTAGGGTCGTCGGAATACCGTCGCAGGCTGATTGGCATAGACTGGATGTTGCGCGACTTTTGCAGCGAGGAAAGTACGGCTCGGAACTCCAAAGCTCCTACTAAACTGGGTCGGATCGGGGTATGGGTGTTGCGCCGCGACACGCTTGGGCGGTTGACGCGCATATTGTTGGTCAACTCGCCCATCCAGCGCTCACGTTCCTCCTCGTTGTCATCGTCATGTATCGTATTGTCGCCTCCTGCGCGTTCGAGCATGGAAAAGTCGTCAGCGGAGGCGCCGTACGCAGGGGTCGCAGAAGCAGCGCTGATTTCGTCGTCGTGGTACTCTGGAAACTCCTCCTCTTCACCGCCGGGTGTTACGTAGTGGCTCCTAACAGCGGCTGCTCGCGCGCGTCGGGCTTTTCGTAGGTTGAGCCACCAGTGCCAGGCCACAACAAAGGCGACGTAGAAGATGTAGAAGGCCACCATGCTAACGGACTCCCACAGGTGGAGTTTGCCGTCGACAATGAAGCCCATGCTGAAGGCAGCAGCAACAAGAAAGAAGCCGACGTCACGGACAAAGCTTTTGCGCGCAACCTGAAAGGGGCGGATCAGGGCCATGGAGCCCGAGACGACAGCGGTAATGAAGCAGGCAGCACCGATAAGCTCGCCGACAGCCAGACTGGCAGCGTGGGTACGGAAGGCGGCAAAGGTGGAGAAGACATCGGGGCTGCCGTTGCCAAAGGCGAGCAGGGTCACGCCGGCCAGGCTCTCGCTCATGCCCAGCATGCGCGCTATGGTGTTGAGGTTGATGCAGAAGAAGTCGCTTGCGGCAATGCCAATGGTGCTGAAGAGGAGGGCGAGCCAGAGCGTCAGCAGGACAAAAGCGACGGGCTTCGCGTGCGGGAGGCGACAGTAGTAGAGGGCGAGGTAGGACATGACGCCAGCCTCCTCATCGGGGCAGTTTGCGCGCACAAAGTCGCATTGGTCCAGCGCATGGTGGACGAGGCGGCACTCGGCGTCCTTGGTCGAGACGGCCCCCCTCGTGTGCAGAGCACGCCCGGCTGGGGCTTGCGACCGGGCCCATGCCAGCAGCGAAATGAGGGATATGGCGAGGATGGTGAGGGCGAAAGGGCGCGCCGAGTAGCGGGGGCGGCGCAACCGCTGGGCGTGGGCGAGGATGGTCAGGTCGTCCATGGCCGAGGCATGTTGGTTGACGAGTCGAGGAGAAGACGGGTTTTAGGCGGTGCGAGGCGTGAAGGCACAGCGGGCGGCGAGCCAGCGGAGGGCGGTGCGTGAAGCGTTTGGGCTGGCTGGTCCGGGGAAATGCCGCCACTGCGCTAGCGCGTGGCGGTGCTGCCGCTGCCTGTCTGGTGATAGCGGCGGGGCATCTGTGGCGCCCAAACAAACAACAGCAACATGGCATCGACGCCAGAACCGCTGTTGCAGCACCACACCCATCGCCCAACATGGCGCGCTCCACCAAGTATACCACGGCCGCCTCGCCCCAGAAGACGCCCGTTAAGTAGGCCCCAACGCTCCGTGCGGGCGCATTGCTAGGCTAACCCGTCGCTCGCAGAGTGCCGCTCAACGACGACCGCCAGGAAAAGGCTGCCCGCCGCCATGCGCACCAACAGGCCCAGCGCGACTCGATGCGCGCCTCGACTACGACTGCGACTCCCGGACGCCGCCGCGTGTCGCTTGCCGCCGCCCACGACACGCCACACACCCCGTCGCAAGATGGCGACGACATGCCCGATGTCACTGGCACTGCTGTCACACCAGGCACCCGCGTTATGCCGCTGCTGGCCAACTTCGAGGAATGGATGAAGATGGCGACGGACAACGTAGGCATGCGCACGCCCGTCGTCGCTGCTCCAAGCTAACGCCCCGCTCAGAAAATCAACGCAAACAACTCGTGGAACTTCGCCCTGATCGACTACTTCCACGAAATGTCCCTGCTCAAAGAGGGCGACGGCGTCAACTTCCAGAAGGCTAGCTGCACGCTAGACGGCTGTGTCAAGATCTACACCAGCAGAGTCGACAGCGTTGCGACCGACACGGGCAAGCTGCTCAGCGGACTCGCCGAGAATGTGGGCAAGAAGCGGAGAGGACACGGCGACGATGCCGATGGGAGCGACGAGGATGAGGGCGACGGCGAGGAGGCTGAAGCCGGAGAGCATGGCCAGAAGAAGCGCAAGAAGAGGGCTGCTCGCTCTGCAGAAGCCACGCTCGCGTCGTCCTTTGCCCAACTGCAGAACAAGAAGATGGAGCTCGAGTTCTCGGTTGATCCGCTCTTCAAAAAAGCCTCGGCCGACTTTGACGAGGGCGGGGCCAAAGGACTCCTTCTTAACCACCTGGCTATAGACGGGAGCGGCAGGATTGTCTTCGACAGCAGCGATGACGCCAACGATGCCGCCACCCAAGATTCACTCCCCACTCATGACCATCAACTGGCCCCCGACGCCATCGATGTTGACATATCCGGCCTGACTGCCAAGTACTTCCACGATCTTTCCCAGCTCGACCGGCAAGACGTGTGTCCGTCGATGAAGACGTTCGATCTCGGCGATGTGAATGGCTCTATGGACCTTCCCTTCCTCAAGGCTGCTGACAACTCCTCCGGTGAAGACGGAGCCAAGCACGGAGACGACAACGCAGGCAGCCAATCAGTTCTTTTTCTCGGCGACGATAACCCCATGGAATTTGACGACGATCATGACCTGAATATGGGCGGGTTTGATCTGCCTCCAGAGACGGGCTTTGGCGAAGGCGGGGAGATCTGGGCTCGTGAGGCTATCCAGCATCCACAAGCTCGCATCCACACCATGGACCTGAATGGCGACGAGAACACAGACAGTGCCGACGCTCAGTATGGCGTGTCCATGATGCACGGCCGCGACCAAGAACAAGAGAACATCCTTAGCTATTTTGACCAAGCTCTGAAGAAGAGCTGGGCAGGGCCTGAGCATTGGCGCATCTCACGCGTCAAGCATTCCGCAAAGACAGCACCGGCGACGAAACGGAAGGAAAGGGAGCCATTCGAGATCGACTTCACAGCTCCAATGTCACAGACACTAGCAGATGTGCTCTACACGCCTGCGACATCCAACTCCGCGATATCTCTACCCAAAGCACAATGGAAGTCCAGGTCGCGCAACCTTCTCCCAGACGACAAGCACTTCAACTCCAAACAGCTGCTGCGTCTTTTCCTTAAACCCAAGGCGCGTATGGGCTCACGCAAGGGAGGACGCCGTGCACATGCACTCCCTGGAGATCCAGCACGCGTGGACGAAGCATACTGGGCTGATCAGGGTCAAGAAGGCGACGGTGACGATGCACAGGGAAACTACGACGCCGACTTTTTCCAGGATGATGGTCTCCAGATACCTAGTGGCCCTCTCGACGATGACGATGTGTTTGCAGATGCGCGCGATCACTTCTCGCCGCCGCCTGACGCACCTGAAGCTACACTACCACTCGACGGCATGCAACCGGGTTCGCAGACCGACGCATTCGGTGCTCAGCTAGTGACGCAAAGCCGACGATTTCGGCCTGAATACGTCCAGTACGCAAGGGTCGCAAAGAAGGTGGACGTGAAAAGACTAAAGGACGAACTCTGGAGGGGTATCGGGTTCGATGGCGTAAGTTGTATCTAGCCGTCTTCATCTGACTCGCAAGCTCACAACCATCAGATTTCTGCGCCTCCTCAGCCCAATGTTGCCGACGATCCAGCAAACAAGGCCGTGGATGGTTCGTTGACCTTTACCGACGTTGTCAACAGCCTACAGGCCGTCTACCCAAAACAAACCCTGGCTGATATCTCCACAAGCTACTGCTTTATTTGTTTGTTGCATCTGGCCAACGAACAAGGCCTGGTCATCGAAAATCAGGAAACCTTTGAAAATTTGACGATTCGGAAAGACTTCACGGCGGACTTGGACGTTGGAGGATCGTGAGGAGATTTTGGATAGCTTGCATGAATTGTATAATAATACAAAGAGAAAGATAACTATTCTGCCCACAAATCCTTTCCATCACTGGTGTCGCAACTTAATTTTTCTTGTTGGAAACCCGACGTTGCGCCATAGTTGTGGCCTTGCTCCGAGGTGACACCTCACGTTCCGTCACAGCTTTAGCCTTCTTCTGGATCCGCTCCACGGGTTCCTCGTCCGCCTTCCTCTTGCGTGCTGTCTGGGTAGCTTCCTCGTCCTTCCCGGCGCTAACAGCTTCAAGCGCATCTTGCAGGCGCTCTTCGTAATCTTGCTTCTCGGTCACCCGGCAGCGCATGCTGGGATGTATAGGAATTCTTTCTTTGTCGGCATTTTTTTTGTCTGTTGCGTCGATCCACTCTTTCCACATGTCCAGCTTCTCGATTACTCGGATCAAACGCCGCAGATGCGCTGGGCAAGTATTCGAACAGCTCCGGCGGCCCAGGCAACGATGCCCAAAGCCAGGTGCGTCTGGGATGTCGCCGCAACGACATCGCTCGCCACCCTCACACTGCTGTCTAGCCAGGTTCTCGAGATGAAGCTCGATGATGATGTGCGAGGGACGCACGCAGTGGCTGTGGCCGCACAGATGGGATACATCCCATCTCAGACCCTGTCGTCGCGTAGTACAGTATTTCAGGAGATGTCCATACCCGCGTACAATCATCGAGAACCAGTTGTAAGGTACATGTACATCTACTTTGGACTGCTAGAAATGCAAAGTTAGTATAGTTTCGGTATTTGCACCGAAAATGTAGTACTTACCGTGACATGAAGCCTAGGGCGATCCTTCGAGCGAAATCCTTACGGGTAGTCCTCGCAAGCCGTCTTTTTTGCAATCCAGCACCCGCCATTTACAACGTTAAAGTTGTCCTCGAGATAGGCCCACGCCTTGTCCATCATCCAGCCAGTCCTGCTGTACATATCGAGCATCTTCAACGCCCGGATCTGCGGCGTCTCACACTTTGGCAGTTTTGGAAGGAGAGCCTTATACGTCTTCTCAAAGTCGCTCGGTGATGGATGCTGCAGTTCCATTTCCTTCAGCACTTCCGTCTCCTTGGCCCGATCAGGCCTCTCGAACACATCTCCAAAGCCGATGTGGTTGAGATGAGCGTCCTCCAGGTGTCCCTTCAGCCAAGAGGATCTCTGGCCGATCGGGACCTTTGATCCTATATACTTCACCAACTTCTCGACTTGCTTAATCACCTCGGATGGCAACTTCCCACAGCGAAATAAGGGCAGGTTGTCGAGTGTGTATTTTCCCAAGTTCGGGTCAACGGGATCGCCAACGGAAAGATGAGGTGCTCGGATGGTCGATCCGGAGCCAGAACGCCGGCGAGAGGGCTTTCGCGAAGTCTGGGTAGAGGGCATGGCTGACTTTTTCGGAGGCTTGCGCGACTTGGGAGACTGAGGACTTCGAAGCGGCGCTAGGGGAGAGCGCCGAGACCTGAGGCTGTACACGCGCATTGTGCGATGAGAAGAGAAGAAGTAAAGGTTACGATGAAGTTGGGGGAACAAGAACAATAGGATGGGACTACAGGCAGAGCTCTACAAACAGCACCTGTTTAATTGTTATAGCTGCTTACACAATGCGTCACGCCGCCACGCTACCTAGGTAATATCAGCCCTTCAGGAACTTACCGTGCGTCGAACTGTGATAGCCAAGCCACACAGGTTCCAGCACTGCAGCATTGGCAGGAGACGGGATGTTCTCGGCTAGCAAGTCTCTCCTGAAGCCATCAGTGCTCGGTCTACTGCTTGGAGGCAACATGCAATCGGCTTCAACATTCAGTAAGGGATTGCCTTCGGTGCGGCTGCGAACGATATTGATTCTAATGCAGAGTAGATCAACAACAAGGTAACGATGAATGCGTGTTTCAGACATATCAGTGGCGTGCGTGCCTGCCAAGGTGTGTCGTGCATGGCTGTTTGGGATTGGACTTGATCCAGATCCAGATCCGGATCTGGTGTTTGGTGCCATTGTCTGCAGGCAAACCTTGAAAATATTGATTGAAAGTAAGAGACGTAAATGGAAAGGCAATGAGAGCCTGCCTTTGCTGTATACTGTTGGCATCAGGATATATACGCAAAGTCAACTCTCCAAATATCATATGGCTGGAGGAGAGGGTACGAGAAGACAGGTATCATCAGCATTTCAGAACTGGTTGCGAGTTGTAGCATGATGCATGGTAACTCAAGATCGCGATGACTTTGGCGCCGCCGAATGAGATGTTCGAAAGCGAGATGCACTCGGGATGGGGCGCTGTGGAGCATCTCGAGACGCAGTTCACGAGAAGACTGATAGCCAGCGGGCAACGCACTGGGAGTTGGTGACCCGCCAGCTCGTGGGCAGCCTTGGAAATTACCACTACGATCGGCTGCTGGCTCTTCTCGTTTGTCCGGCACCAGTCGCCGTCCTTTTTCGTCTACATGGCCTGATGTGGCACAGGCGTAGTGTTGCAGCACCTGCAAGCGACAGATCGTGTTCGACGACAATGACAACGTTCAGCCGCTAATCCTTGCACACCCGGTTGTAGGCCCGACAAGACAATTGTCTCACCATGTCTCGTCGAGGCTGATACTCCAGGTCGCAAATATCTTACCACCTGGGCAAGCTGGAATGCGCTCACTACCGCTTTGGCTGCGCGTGGAATCCATTGGTGTAGTTGAGCTCCAGATCAGCAGTGTCAAGTGGCTTCTTTCCTCGCTCGATAGAGTTGGCATTCCTAAACGCGCACCCCACCGTCGAGTTCATCTCCGCGTCTCCAAATTGCTGACGCCCAAACCGTTAGCGCTTCGCGTGGAGGCCGAGGTTCTTGCGCGCCAAGTCATGGCACGTTCCGCAGCCTGCAGGTAGGCCGCAGATCCTCCTGCACCGTTGAACGGAACTAACAGCCGGCCGGGAAGTGAAACCTACGCTATGCTCGAACCCACAGCCGTTTGTTCAACTCGGCGCATAATCGGCTAGGCTGGCGTCCTACTCGAGCCTCGCAATACTTATCCGTGGTGAGTGACGAAACGTCATAAGAGGTGCCGTTCATCCGTGTGGGCCTGGCACTCGTTTTTGGCCACTGTCAGTACAGTTCCCCCCTCTGGTTCGGGTGCCTAGCGTCTATGGGGTGTACGGATCTTACAAAGAGAGTCCGAACAACACCAGGCACCCTGACTTGGGGGGGGTACTGTACGCAGCTGTCAAACTCATAGGGGTAAAGGCAGAGCAGCCCGTGCGACCCCTGCTTGATAGGACGTGCGAAAGTGCAAATGAAGGATGAGTACATAGGAGTACATTGCACAACTGGAAGCTTGCATGTAGTGACATGACGCATCGCGCGATATGTCAGCATGGTAATTTCCTTGCTCGCGAAAGCGGAGCGAGCGTGCACCGTGTTTCTGCTTTGGCACGCAATGGTGCCAACAGGCGCCCAGGCGATGACATAGGCCCTCCTCACGTGAGTCAAGCACTACGGACCAAAAGCCCTAAACAGAAACCCGGAGGTGACATGATATCGGACCCATCGAGCCAGTCACATCTTGGACATTGAATCCACAGCTTGAGTGATCTTCTGGTAGGACGGGTCGATGTCGAGGAGGCTCTCGACGACGCGAGTGCGCTTTGCTCGGCGGGCTACCTCAACCATCGACGTGACCACCCCTTCCCGCCCTGTGTCTGAAGTGGCCTCGCTTGAAAGAACCGGGCGCGTACTGCCTTGCGAATGCCTTGATAACACGACATTGCCG
>Ga0265797_10011055_pt1 | contig 11384 bp, 8 predicted proteins | sample P2T30metagenome_FD_192433 | JGI IMG/M metagenome (GOLD analysis project Ga0265797, IMG submission 192433) | Plant litter microbial communities from East Loma Ridge, Irvine, California - P2 T30 | ecosystem: Environmental > Terrestrial > Plant litter > Unclassified | place: USA: California... | reverse complement strand
CAAACCTGCAGAGTAGTGCTGCGCTGATCACGCAAAAAGAACTAAATCTCCACTGAGCCCAGACCACCTTGCTTCCACGTAGCTTTGCCGTCATCGCTTTCCAATCCAATTGTTCCTCTTGAAGTTTGCTCCCGTCTCTGTGCTCTTGCTAGTGCTAGCCTGAGGCACCTTGGGCACCAATCCCAAGCTTCACAAACCTCTCACACAAACCACGTGACGCGGGCACAGACATTCAATCCACGCCACCACCCATATCACATCATTCACTCCCGCCTCACCACCACCACCATGGAGACCATCACCCTGCCTCATCTCCCCACCTCCCCCATCCAGGCTTGTCTCTTCAAGAACGTCCAAAACGCCGCCTTCCTCCGCCAGCAACTCCTCGAAGGCAATACGGACTTCGAATATGCTTTCCTCGACGCTTCCGTCCTAGTTTCAAGGAGCCACGTGCTAGCCGCCTGCTTCAGAGCCATCTCGGACTCTCTCAACGGCCGTCTCAAGAGTCGCAACGTGCACTCGGAAATCGTCTTTTCGTTGTCGCCCAACAACAACGTGAGTCAACAATTTTCCATGACATTTCTCACAGTCACTTACTAAGAGTGCAGATCGCCGAATCTTTCCGTCGTTTCGGCATCCAAGACACAAGCACTCACGTGGTGGCCGTGAAGGTGCTGAAGAGCCCTGAGCAGTCTGTCGCAGAACATCTGGCCGCGAATGTCCGGGCCGAACTTGTGGCATTGACCGATGAAGCACTTGCTTCCGTCAAAGACGATGCCCGTATTCGCAAGATCTACCGTCTGGACCAGCCCAAGAAAGGCGAATCTGCTGTTCTCGGCAAAGAAGCAGAGGCCTTCGTCATTGGCAGCATGGCACTCAAGGGAGCGTGAGGAGAGTACTTCTGACTCACCTCATGATGCATCACGAATTATGAGATCGGTGCCTCCTGGCATTGCACGTATGGCTCCCCTTGTCCAATGGCTATTGTAGCCTGGGTAGGCATACAGTGGTCTTCCCAGTGCCGGACGAATCAGACTCCGGGAAAGCACGCTCCTGCAAGCTAAGGACTATCAGCAAGTTTTTCACCATGCTGAATTTTGACCCTAGATGTGATGGCTACCCCGAACTGCAGGCTTCACCTTCCGACATGCACGTCGGAAATAGCGTCACCCTTCCAAGATGGGCGAGATGACCTGGAAAGATTTGAGCCATCATCATACGAGATATAACCTCAGCCTTCAATGACTACATTTTCGAGACCCAAATGACACGAGTTTCAATTCGCTCCGCGCATGTCTGGCAACAGCCTTCTCATCCTTCTTTCCCAAGACCAACGCCTATCCAAAAACCATCTGAACGAATCGATCGCACTAATACCCTCAAACCATCGCAAACGCCACAGCCCCAGCAACAGCAAGCAACCACCCTCCACCACCCTCCACCCTCCCAGACAACCCCGTAAACTCCGCAGGCGGAGGTGCGGTCCCATTCCCACCCGTAGACCCATTTCCCGCCACGCCCCCCGCCAAAAACACTGGACAAGTCCCATTACTAAACGATCCAGTCGCCGTGTTAGACCGATTGTAAGTCCGATAATAATTCGCCGCCACCGGCGCCCCAACAACGTCTGCTATCGCGCTCACGCTGAAATTCAGGCGGTCTGGCGCGCCGAGCGCCGTGAGATTGCGGCCAGAATCCCAGGCCGGCAGCGCGAAATCGTCCGGTTGGGGAAAGAGGTAGAAGGTGAAGGTGTGGGGGATGTCGTTTAGGGTGGGCATGGAGCCGCCTGTTGTGTGTATGTTCACGTCAATCTCACGTTCGCATCTGCAGCATCGCCAGGAATTGAGGAGGGAAAAACGGAATCTCGCTTACCGTAGGGTGCCAAAGCAGGCGTACCATCTTCAACAACAAACGTTCCATTATCAGCTTGGACCAACCCAGTCTGCAGCCAGTGCAGTCTTGTGGTGCGGCAGGTTTGCAGGCCTTGGGCGAGAGGCAGGCTGGTGCCGTTGTAGCGGCCGCCGGAGATGGAGAGGTCGGTGAAGACGAGCATGTGGGTGCCTGAGACTCTTTCGTTCAAAGAGATGGTGGGGCGGGTGGAGACCTCTGCACGTATTGTCAGTGACAGCTGTACTTATAAGACTACTGTGTGGCGTACGGTCGGGGAAGAGCAGCATGTCTCTTTCCACGTTGCTGGTGCCATTGTAGGTTACGATGAGGTCTCCTGAGGTGGAGGGCTGCGAGTTGGGAGGGGTTTGGGCGGTGGCTAGGGTTGTGGCGTGGAGGAGGAGGGCAAGAGTAGTGGGCTGGGAGTATTTCATTTTGATGATTGAATTGATAGCGACAGTGGCAGTTTTACGAGAGTAAGTTACAGGAAGCGTTCTAACAAAACAAAAAAACGATCCGACCTCGAGCTACACACCTACTATATATGCAAGGTACCGCGGGGTGCCCAAGGTTTCCCACATCCCAGCCGCCACGCGGAGTGAACGGTAGCGATGTTGCGATCTCGACCAGTGTGGAAGGGCTTGGGAGCCGTTTTGAAGCTTGGTATGTGGAAAGCATAGCAGTCTGTCCTAACACTTTGCCCTTGCCCTGACCTGCTATTGTGTATTAAAAGGTTTCGGAAGCGAGCTGGGTCACGCCACGAGGACGGGTGAATGTTGTTTGATGTTCGCTCCGAGACCCAAGGAGGTCTGGAGTTGTTGTTTGTCGGTATTGCTGCTGTGCATCCTGGAAGGGTTTCTAGCTGCTAATCCCAGGGTAGCACTGATATCATCAGCCAGATATTTGGTTGGAGAGGACTTGAGAAAGGTATTGTTGATATTTGCGGGGTGAAGACAAGATAAGGTTCAGCATTGCGCCTCGAGTTCTAGATCAGATACCAGTGGCTTCATGGCTGCAAAAGACACGCTCGCCAAGGCCGTTCGACGGCGAATGTTGTACACACGTGTGGCACGAAAGAAACGGTGATCGGCGGGCTCCGAGAAGACAAGTGATATTATTTCATGTTCACAAAAGAGAATCGTTACTTATGCAATGTTGTACATCATTGAAGGCCTCATTGTCCTAGTACCGTGCCTTCACGCCACCCCTCAGCCCCTCCTTCCAAAGACAGCAAATGCTGTTGTCTTCGCACCACTTTTGTACCATCCAAGCCTTCAGCTCGTATTTGATGACTTCCCACTCGTCGACCTCAGGAGGCGCATCCTTCTTCTTTCGTCCCTTCGTTTTAGTCTTAGGCTTCAGCCGCTCAATCTCGAACCGCAAGCCTTGCTGGTTCAGCCAGGCCGTGAGATCTTCAAGCACAATCGGATCGTACAGGAGGATCTTTTCGTGCCATGATGGCGAGGTCATGTCATTTCCAAGAGGCGCTGCCTTGATAGTATCGGCAATCTGTGGGAAGATCGAAGTCTGTATTGCTGGCCAGCAAGCGTCTGTAGCTTTCACAGTGGCGTTGCCAGGGACAGCGACCTTGGGCGGAGCGGACGGTGAGAAAGGTATGTCAAAGTCCAGTGGTCGGACAAAGGCCGGCGAAGAGGACGCTCGTCGTCGACGGGGAGAAGGTGTAGGAGGGGTATCAGAGTCGGATATCTCGTCAATCCTAGTCCATTCGTTTTTTGCTACCGTTTGGGAGGCTGCTGGTGGTATCTTTGCTTCGCGAAATGCTCGAGGAGACAAGGCGACAGTCGCTCCACTCTTGGGTGACAGTCTTACAGGTCGCTTTGGAGAAGTCACACGACGGGTCAAGCCTGATGTACTATCATGACTCAACGGCTGCGCCGGAGAGACGGAACTCGACAGGACGACGGTATTGGCCTCGAGAGGCTGTTGTGGTCGCTCTGAAGGAGCCGCCGAAACCTGGTTGGGCTTGTCATCCTTCCGAGGTCGGCCCACAGGCCGCTTTGGCGACTGAGAAGCTAGGCGTGTTTCTATGCTTTCCTTGCGAGGGCGACCGACGGGTCGCTTCGGAGATACAGAGCCAGCTCTGGTGACTGACGCATCTTTACGAGGTCGACCACGGCCTCTGACTGGTGCTGTTTCCGCAGCTTTGTCGTCAGGAGAGTTCTTTCTCGGCTGACCGCGTGCCCGTGCGGGCGATGTTTGGGCTGGCCGTTCAGGCGAAGAGTCTTTGCGAGGTCGACCACGGCCTCTGACTGGTGATGTCTTCACAGCTTTGTCGTCGACAAATGAGTTCTTTCTCGGCCGACCTATTCCTCGCGTGGGCGATAATTGCGCTGGCCGTTCAGGCGAAGAGTCTTTGCGGGGGCGACCACGACCTCGCTTGGGAGAAAGAATCACAACAGGACTCGAATCGAGCTGTACTATTGTCGGCTGGGGTCGTGCTTTGTTCTTGTCAGATGAAGCGGTCGTGGTTGTGAACGAACGAGCCTGAAGTTGATTGACGGATGTTTTGGTAAGATCCGGCATTGTCATCGATATGTTGGCGTCCAAAGGCTGCAGTGCTGTTCTCCTTGCAGGCGATGTTGCCAATTCACGTGGCCGTTCTGTTGATTTCAAGGTCGTAGCTTGTGGAAGCAAAACCGAGTCATCGCTTCTGAGGAACATCCAGTTCTCACCAGCAGGTGGATCCTCGTCACCAGCAACAACTGGTGGAACGTGCTCGACCCGGCTTGGTGAAACACCTACAGCGGGCTGAGCGTCTTCAGGAGCCTGAGGGAGTTCATCTGCATTGGAAGGCATCGGCTTGAATTTGGGCTCTGGAACCGTTTGGGGCTCAGTTGCGACATGATCTTGCCCTTCACGCCCAGAGCTAGACAGGTTGATGATGTCAATTACGCGGACGATAGGCTCCTCATCTGCCGCAGAGAACTTTATGGGCAGAGATATTGAGGGTTCTTGAGCCAGCTTGGAGCCAGTGCTGTCTCGAGCGCTGACACACCAAAGCTCTCGCTCAGCCTGCTCCACTGAGAGACAAGTGCCGTGTGGTGCTGTGGGTACTCGAGCACAGCTTTTCTCCGCGTCCATAGCTGACTGTCCCACCTGCGTGCCAATCTGTGAACTGTTGGGTACAGCACATGACATTTCTGACTGTTGTATAGCGAGCTGCATGTCTCGCACGAAGTCAGGCGACTCATCGGCAGCGAGCTGACTAGAGGTTCCGAAAATGAAGTCTTGTGACCTCATTTGTTTACACGCCTGTGTTGGCGAGTACAGAGGGGCTTGGAAGTCGTTCTTGTCGAATTGAACCTTGACCTTGGTTGTCTTGGCTCTGGGTTTGGCAGGCTTCTTCGAAGGAGCGGCATCACTATCTGCAGGCGGAACCTTCGCTCGTGACTTCCGAGGCTTTTTGACCTTTGCGACAGTATTTCCATCACCACCGTCAGGTTCTGCGGGTGGCAACTTCTCTACATCTTTTTGAGGCGCAAAGTACGTAGAAACTATGCTTTGAACGGGATCCGGGTCTTTTGGTGGCTGATAAGCTGCGAGTGCAAGTGCTGTCACGGTTTGTGGCTTCTTGGGAATGGCCTTTGGCTTTTTCGCTGTCTTCACTGCCTTTGGCGCGGCTTTCGACTTGGATGTAGCCTTCTCCTCGGTCGTTTCCAGGTCCTGTGGACGAGCAAGTCCAATCTGTTCTGACAGCTCTATGCGACGACGCTTCGTGCTGGCTTCGCCACTGACGGTGCGCTGTACAAGAGCAGGTTCAGACTGTAAATAGCTGAAATTACCAAGCATTTCTGTAAAGGGGACTTTCTCCATGTTTTCGTCCGGTTCCTGGTTGGCGACAGGAAGGGTGTTCATTGTGTTCTCGGAGAAGGTGTCTTTGGCAGGCGTCCAGCTCCGGCGGCGCCTAGGCGCCGGTTCTGCAACCACCAGTGAATGATCTGTGACCAGCTCCGTAGTAGGTGGCTCGCTTGGCTCAACATTGCCATCGGCATGATGGACTATCGGCGGCGGAGATGACGGTAAGCCTTCCGGCTGAACGATGGAGTTCTCTTGGTCAAAGTAGGCAGATTTCTCGTTCGACCGTTTGGTGGGTTTCTTGGCCGCTTCGGCAGTCTTCGTAGTGGTTGCAGCTGCTACCGCTGCGTCCTCTCCTCTCATCTCGTCGACCTTTGACGGCTTTGTCTTTCTCTGGCGAGATTTCTTCGACACAGGCTCGGTCACATTCGTGATGCCACCCGCAGCAGCGGATGTCGCTTCGACAAGTGTCTCTTCCGGTTCGTCCGAGTCCAGAATGATGGCTTCGGATTTGGCCTTGCCCTTTCGAGGTTTCTTGGCCGCAGGTGCATCGCCAGTATTGGGAGTCTTGCTTGTACGCTTGCGAACAACCTTCTTGGGGGCCGGGTCATCTTTGGCAGGTAGTGGTGGCTGAGCTGCTGCAGGAGCACCATTGAAAGAATATTCGGAAAGGCTGATGCTCGGCCTACGCGATGCAATAGCTTCTCCAGGTGACTTGACTGGATGCCCATGTGAAGTCCTAGACTCTTTGGCAAGCAACTTCGAGGGTCCGTCCTTCGACTCAAGGAAGCTATCAAAGCGAGGGCTTTCTGGGCCAGTGTCTGTTGTCACGGGTGGCTTCCTGGATCTGGGTGTCTTCTTCGGCTTCATGAGCTTGCCAGTACTTTTTGCTGCCGAGTCGGATCCTTTCCTCGCCTGTGCATTGCTCGGTGAGGCCGGTGTCTCCGTACCACTGACGTGTGCTCCTCGCGCATCTTCAGTATTGCTTTGTTCTTTAAACAAGCTCGCGGCGGAAGCGAATCCTGCTTGCGCACCCGCCGGTACCTGCTGTGCTCTTGAACCACTCCTAAGTGGCTGTGCGCGGGGTCGTACAAAGGCGCTCGGCGAAAGGAGTTGTGAGGAAGAGCGTGTGATAGAAGTTGTGCTCACGCTGCGGCGCAGGCTATCCGGAGTGATCGAGGGAGGGTGGTAGGCGTCATCCAAGGGCGAAGACTCGATGGTGACAGGCGTTCGCGCTGCCATGGCTGCCTGCAAGACGCTGGGGCATTTCTGCACTGGCCTCAGGAGCCGTAGCAGCTTCTTCGGCGCGTGAATAAGGGCGTAGATGATTGCCTCGAGGCGACGGTCGCGTGCGGTGGTAGCAGTTGTGCTGGAGGACGTGTCGCTGTGGTGGCGCGTTAGAGCTCGGCGTTTGATGAGTTTGAGCCGAAAGCTTTCGTCCCGTCTCAAAACGTCCAAGTCAGACCTCACTTCCACTTTCTCTCAGCTTATCACCCACAAGATAAACTCCTTACATATCGTGCTACCTTGTGCATATTGTGCCGAACTGTACAGCCACACACTCAATGCAGATGTAATCAGATGCTCTGTCGCAAGGACATCAGACGCTGTGGGACTCACCGAGATCTCAATGATCTACTGTCTGCCCGATTGTCTTAATACCGATGTTCAAGCACACAAATATGCTTGTTCCAACCAACCCTCTCATGGCCACCCCATACTATCCCAGGAACTGCATACCATGCTGAGTCTCGCCGTCATAGCTCACCACTGAAACGCTTTTGGTCATTCCTGGAATGAGTCTTTGCTGGACTGCAGCCGTCGATGATAGTCGCTCGAAGTCATCGACCGGTTCTCATACTCTACCATCTCTTAACCATCTTAGGGATCCCAACCTGGCGTTCGACCACCGAAAAGTACCTCTGCCAGGACTTCCAAGCTTGACCAGACCGTTTGGGCATCTCCGGTGTGTCTCAGTGGACGTTCGTTCGACGACCAAAAACCAACGCGACCGGCTGCAACAGTAACAGTAAGCCCATAAACCCAACCCGATGGGAACTTTGGTGTCTTTCTTCCACCCATGATGTGAAGCATGAGCACGGTCTCCGCAGGTACCAGCTCCTTCGCTGGACAGCCGTCCACGAGCGTGCTGTCAGGATGGTAGCCTTTGCTAGAGATCCGCGCTTGGTTACGCCAGCGTCGTCTGGCAAGACTTTTCGACAGTGTTAAATGTAACACCTCCGTCTACGTTCTGCTTCCAAGTGAGAGCCTCGATGTTAAGGAGTCGTCCTCCGAGAGCCACCAGATAGCTTTAGCAAGTTGGCACGCTGCAAATACGGCAACAATTGCCTCGCTCTTGCGTGGAGTATACAGTCTGGAAGCTGACGATGAACTCTGGCGCCAAGGCTCCTGTACGACGGACAGCTTCCACCATACGATCACGCAGTGTCGCCTCCGCTCATTCTACGCGTTCCTCTCGTTCCCGACCTGAGAGACCAGTATGCTATACGCTGGACATAGCTCTTTGCGTCACCTTCGCAGGGCGTTTTGAAGCTCGTAACCATGACTTCTGAGGTCAGCGGCAACTGGTTAACTGATTCACGTGTATCTACACTCAGTCTGTCCTTCTCGCCGTCTCCCTCTCCGCAATATCAACTGAAATACTGAGCAGCTCCCAATTACAATCTGCCGAATGTGCTTGCGTATCTCCACCCAGGCCAAATGCCCAATCCCAAGTTCCAACCGTGCTAATCCGGAGATTTGGCTTCGAATGCACATGGCTTGCTCGCTCTTCAATCAATCATCTCGGCGATTTGTGTCCATTGCGCGTGTAAGACCTCGCAGTTGAAACGTCGCTGCTTCGCAGAATCATCTCGATGCTGATCTATGCGGCGCGTTTGACTCATTTGCGTACGTCTCGGAGCACCTTTCCGTTGTCCATCAGATACATGACATCGTCGAAGTTTCTGCCAAAGCGCTCCTGCGTCAAGAGACTGGCGTGCTCGCGGAGAATCAAGGTGTGCTTCTCGGTGCGTTCGCCTGTGGCCGTAAGGTTGGAGTAGGAAAGGTTCTTCCATGAGTTGACCATGCCGTTTTGGCTGAACTCGTTGTTCACCATGAAACGCCGAAGTTGCGCCAAAGCTGCAGAACGTCAGTCAGAACTGTTGCTGAATACCACCGAGACATGCGTCAGAAGGGAACTTACGGATGTAGCGTCGCTCCAGCTCGGGTCCCAGGCAGTCCTTGCAGATCTTGCCTCCACATCCCAAGCGGTAAACCGAGGCTGTGGGCGTGGCAAACTTGCTCAACAGGCAGCAAGTACAGAGTATGTCGTAGGGTGCGAATGCGAAGTCCGTGTTAGACTGAGCCCCAATAAGATCGACGATCACGTCGAGTAGACATTGGGGTCTGTTCGACGCTAAGTAACGCACCATGTCGTCTTTCTTGCGGAGTTCGGTGCACTGGAGGGACAACATCGCGTCGTTCTGGACGCGCGCGAGTAGCAAAGGCCATGCTTGGCTGTTGTGAAGAGGAAGACCAAGCTTTTGCTTCGAATCATTGCTGGGGCGGTCAACACCCATGTTCCATTCCAATGAGTGCGTGGCGATATCCTTGAGCTCTGCCGCCGTGCGACTGTCGAGATTGCAGTACACCACCTCGTACAGGAACTCACGCTGCGCGAAGATGACGTCGGAGATCGCGTCGTCGGCTGTGAATTTGGAGTAGAGTCTGACGGCATTGATGTCGTTCACGAGCAGAACGGCGGTCCAACGGTTGTGCTTAAGTGCGAGCTCGGCGGCGGCGCGGACCTGATCCATTAACGACAACTTCTCAAGGATCATTTTCTGGATCTCTGCAGGTTGCTCTTTCAGAGACCTGACGGTCACCTCGCGTTTCAACGAAGGCAAGTCCAGATCCAGGTCCGTAACGTCCATCGTCGCTCGTCTCGGGGGTGAACTGTTGCGTTTGTGATGCGTGTGGAAGGTTGCGCCAGAGGCTGCTTTGCGTGCACGCTACCAAATCGATGCGACCTCGCCGAGTGTTTTGCAAAAGCGTCGTGGCTTGCAGGCTGCAGCTTTGTCGTATTATCTCGCGAAGCGGAGGTAGCCAAGCTCGAAATCCATCGCCGCATGATTGTGAGTGAAAGGCGGCCCGGAAAAACTATTGGAATGTCGCCGGGTACGTTGGCTCGCATACTTGGCTCTTACTCTACTGAAGGTGCACAAGAACAATTCGGGCCTGTAAGTCTAGCTCAGTTTCCCTGTAATCACTTGGACTTGCAAGGCTAACAGTAGGCAGGACTTCTCAGGCACAACCACTTCATCAGGGGCAGCACCGAACCAAGCAAACTGCAATTCCAAGGGGCAAGGAATACTCGCTGGAGTCACTGCTGTGAAGTCTTGCGGAGAATGTCCTGCCCGCTCGTCTTAAAGGTACGTGTGATACAATCAGTAGTTACGTGCATTCTGCTCTCAATCCTCGCGCAAAATCGAGCCATGTTCTTGATCTCGTCTACCCTGCCATCTGTCTGCACTGATGTATGACCTCTTGCAGACCCACGCCTCTTTCTCAAGCACCACAACGCGTGACAAGAAGCCAAAAGCTTGATGTCGAAGCTCTTTCTTCCGCTCGGTAATGGTGGAGGTCGATTCGTGTCAATTGTACTGGTATGGCGCGTTGGTGTTGTGCTCGACGAGGTTGCTCATCCAGATGCTTGCGGCCGCCTTTGTGCCTCGCAGATATCATCCCCTCTGTCCATCCATCTTCCTGTACGAGCGGAGACCTGAAATCGCCTTTGCCCTCGTTTGCCACTCCTAGCTCTTGGTCTCCTTCGCATTTTCGCCGTCGGTTGCGTCCAACTTGTGTTCTGCGGCTTTGAGCTGCGGTGGTTTTCGATAGGAGGTGAGTTCGGTGTCTGAGGACGTGATGGGGGAGGCTTTTGCCCGGTGAGTAGTCAGTGAGGTCAAAAGAGCAGGCCTTGCTTGCCACTGCTGACTGATCTGTAGGCACAAGCTGGTCTTGTCGTGTAGCTCACGCCCTCGGTCTCTCGTGATCATGGCATCAAGGTGAAAAAAGGTAACGACCTCAGTCACGTCGCTCGCAACTACTAACAGGCGCGCTCATGTTAATACCGTGTTATGGTTGATGCTCACGCAGCCTGCGGTCGCAGTATCTTCGTGACGCGACCGCGGATCATCACAACAACAACAACAACCGTCATAACAGTGAGCTCACTACACTTAGGGTCGACGGTGACAGAGAGACATTGTTCAGTGATGACTACTAAGCTATTCTTCTCCAAGATCCTCGACAAGCGAAGAGATTGATGAAAAAAAAGGTGGTTTCGCGTCAGCCAGAGGTAGTGCAATACTGGCGACACTAACCAAGGACATCAGCAAGCTGAGCGGCCCTCGATGGTATCCAAAAATTGTAATGAAAGGCAGCTCTGGTTAGGAGCTCCACATCCTCTTGCTCGGATCACCCTGTCACCAGGGGAGGTCTTGACAAAAGGAGGCCTTGATGTGGAAGGAAAAGTGAGAGTGAGGCGGTGCGTGAGCTCGAATTTATTGCCCGCGAGGAGTCCGTGCGGGGATGCCTTGCAGTGTACAGTCAGGCATCTTTTGGTGACGATGAGGGCGCTTTGACCGTTTGCAGTCTTCCAATGGGGTCGACGGATCTCT